>Ga0068852_100000447_pt1 | contig 27185 bp, 25 predicted proteins | sample KBSCornC22_FD_66594 | JGI IMG/M metagenome (GOLD analysis project Ga0068852, IMG submission 66594) | Corn rhizosphere microbial communities from Kellogg Biological Station, Michigan, USA - KBS Corn C2-2 | ecosystem: Host-associated > Plants > Roots > Rhizosphere > Soil ... | reverse complement strand
GCCTATGTCTCCTATCTCGAAGGCTGCACCGCGCCGATGCGCGACGAGAACCAGCTGCATGCGGCGGTGGTCGAATTGGTCGCCCTGGACGATGCCGAGATCAAATATTCGACCGTGCAGAATTGGTACCCGGGCGATGCCCAGGGCCGCGGCGGCATCTATAATTTCGTGACCAAGCGCGCGCTCTGCCAAGGGCGCAACAGCAAGGTCAGCTGGACCCAGGTCGAGACCGGCAGCGCGATCACCTGGAAATATCCGAGCTGCGTGCTCGCGGGCGAGAATAGCGTCGGCGAATTCTATTCGGTCGCGGTCACCAACAATCACCAGCAGGCCGACACCGGCACCAAGATGATCCATCTTGGGAAAGGCAGCCGCTCGACGATCGTGTCCAAGGGCATCTCCGCGGGCAAGTCCGACAATACCTATCGCGGGCTGGTCCGCGTCGGCCCGACCGCGGAGAATGTCCGCAACTTCACCCAGTGCGACAGCCTGCTGCTCGGCCATGAATGCGGCGCGCACACCGTGCCCTATATCGAGGTGCGCAACCCCACCGCGCAGATCGAGCATGAGGCGACCACCAGCAAGATCAGCGACGACCAGCTTTTCTACGCAATGCAGCGCGGGCTGGACCAGGAGGCCGCGGTCGCCCTGATCGTCAACGGCTTCGCGCGCGAGGTGCTGCAGCAGCTGCCGATGGAGTTCGCGGTCGAGGCGCAGAAGCTGCTCGGCATCAGCCTCGAGGGGAGTGTGGGATGATCGCCGTTCGGCCGGTCCGAAAGTCGGATGCCGCCGAACTGGCGGAGCTCTTGAACGCAATCATCGCGCGCGGTGGCACCACCGCGCTGCAGACGCCTTACACGCCCGAACGGCTCGACCAGACCTATCTGACCGGCCCGGACGTACTCTGTTGCTTCGTTGCGGTGGATGACGAGACCGGCCGGATCGAAGGCTTTCAGACGCTTGGCCGCGCCGCTCATCTCGATGCGGACTGGGGCGATATCGGTACATTCTCCCGCATCGGCGGGACTCAGCGCGGCGTGGGGTCCGCCTTGTTCAGGGCGACCAGACAGCGCGCGGTTGAGCTCGGCCTGGCGGGCATCAACGCCACCATCCGCGCGGACAATGAAGGCGGTCTCGCTTTCTATGAGAAGCTGGGCTTCGTCGACCATGAGGTCGAACGCGCGGTGCCGCTCAAGGATGGCACGCCCGTCGATCGCATCAGCAAACGTTACCTGCTGCATGCCGCCGAGCAGAAGCAGTCCAGAGCCTCTGTTGACGGGAACGTGGCATGAGTGCGCCATCTCGCTCCGGTCACGCGCTATTCGTCATCCCCGCGAGGGCGGGGATCCATATGCTCAAACGCGGGAATATGGATTCCCGCCTTCGCGGGAATGACGGTTTAGAATGCTGACTATCGAAAACCTCCATGCCGAAGTCGACGGCAAGCCGATCCTGAAAGGCCTCTCGCTCTCGCTCAATGCGGGTGAAGTGCATGCGATCATGGGGCCGAACGGCGCGGGCAAGTCGACGCTCGGCTATGTGCTGTCGGGGCGGCCGGGCTATGAGGTGACCGAAGGCTCGGCGAGCTTCGACGGCGCGGACCTGCTGGAGATGGAGCCGCATGAGCGCGCGGCGGCCGGCCTGTTTCTCGGCTTCCAATATCCGGTCGAGATTCCGGGCGTGTCCAACCTGCAATTCCTGCGCGAGGCGCTGAATGCGCAGCGCCGTGCGCGGGGCGAGGAGCCCCTGTCGGGGGGCGATTTCATCAAGCTGGCGCGCGCGCAGGCCAATGCCCTGGGTCTCGATCCGGAGATGCTCAAGCGTCCCGTCAATGTCGGTTTCTCCGGCGGCGAGAAGAAGCGCGCGGAGATGGTGCAGATGGGGATCATCGATCCCAGGCTCGCCATCCTCGACGAGACCGACAGCGGGCTGGACATCGATGCGCTGCGCGCAGTGGGAGCGGGCATCAATTCGATCATGCGCAAGCCCGACAAGGCGGTCTTGCTGATCACCCATTATCAGCGGCTGCTCGATTACGTGAAACCGGACTTCGTCCATGTCCTGGCGGGCGGGCGTATCGTCCGCTCTGGCGGTCCCGAGCTCGCGCACCAGCTCGAGGCCGAGGGCTATGCGGAGATTGCGGCGTGATGGCCCCTCTCCCCTTGGGGGAGAGGGAGGGGCCCGCTGCCGTAAGGCAGTGGGAGGGTGAGGGCACGTCGCTCTTTCCACCCTCGTCTCGGCGGAGCCTCCTTGCCCTCACTCTCCCATTGCTGACGCAATGGGCCCCTCCCTCTCCCCCAAGGGGAGAGGGCTTATGACCGCCCTCCCCACGAAGCGGGACGAAGCCTGGCGCTACAGCGATTTGAAGGCGCTGGAGCGGGCCTGGCCGGTGCCGGTGCCCGACAAGATCATCGTCCCGGCCGGCAAGGCGGAGCGGCTGGCTTTGGTCCAGGATGCGCCGCACGATCAGGTCGCGGTGCGCGACTTCACCATCGAGGTTGGCGTCGGCGCCTCCTTCGCGATGCAATTGGTCAATGCGGGCGGGCAGTTGGGGCGCGTCGCGCTCGACGTCACGCTCTACGAAGGCGCCTCGTTCGAACTGGACGCGGCACTGATCGGCGGCGAAGGCCAGATGGTCGAACTGGTCACGACCGTGCGCCATTTCGAGGCGAACGCCACCAGCCGGCAGACGGTGCGCGGCATTGCCGGCGCGAAGTCGACCATCTCCTATCTCGGCAAGGTCGCCGTCTCGCGCGATGCGCAGAAGACGGACTCGGTTCAGTCGGTGAAGTCGATGCTGCTCGATCGCAGCGCCACCGCGAACGCCAAGCCCGAGCTCGAAATCTATGCCGACGATGTGAAGTGCGCGCACGGCGCGACCGTGGGCGAACTCGACGCGCAGGCGCTCTTCTATCTCGCCAGCCGCGGCCTGCCGCCGGCCGAGGCCAAGGCTTTGTTGCTGCGCGCCTTCGTGAGCGGGCTGTTCGACGGTTCGGCGGACGAGGCGCGGTTCACGGCTGCGATCGATGCGGCGCTGGAGCGTCTGTTATGACCATTTTGACCGAAGCCCGCCCGCTCGACCTGGTCTCCGACTTCCCCGCCATCCCGCAGGGCTGGGCCTATCTCGACACCGCCGCGACCGCGCAAAAGCCGAAGCCGGTGCTCGACGCGATCGCGCGGGCTTATGGCGAGACTTACGCCACCGTGCATCGCGGCGTTTACCAGCGCTCGGCCGACATGACGCTCGCTTATGAAGCGGCGCGTCGGCGCGTCGCCAAGTTCATCGGCGCGGGGTCGGAGAATGAGATCGTTTTCGTGCGTGGCGCGACCGAGGCGATCAACCTGGTCGCGACGAGCTGGGGCGGTACCTTCCTGAAGGCGGGCGACCGCATCCTGCTCAGCCAGCTCGAGCATCATTCCAACATCGTGCCGTGGCAATTGCTGCGCGACCGCACCGGCATCGAGATCGACGTCGTGCCGCTGACGCAGGACGGCCGGATCGACCTCGACGCGGCCGAGGCGATGCTGACCGAACGGCATAAATTGGTCGCGCTGGCGCATGTCTCCAACGTGCTCGGCTCGGTGCTCGACGTCCGCCGCGCGGCCGATCTGGCGCACAAGGTCGGCGCGAAACTGCTGGTCGACGGCTGCCAGGCGGTGCCGCGGCTGCCGGTTGACGTCGCCGCGCTCGACTGCGATTTCTACGTTTTCTCGGGCCACAAGCTCTACGGCCCGACCGGGATCGGTTGCCTGTGGGCGCGCCCCGAACTGCTCGATGCAATGCCGCCTTATCAGGGCGGCGGATCGATGATCGACAAGGTGACGTTCGCGCGCACCACTTATGCCCCGCCGCCAACCCGGTTTGAGGCGGGGACGCCGCACATCGTCGGCGCGCTCGGGCTGCATGCCGCGATCGATTATGTCGAGAGCATCGGGCTGGACGCGATCCACGCGCACGAGACGGCTTTGGTCCACCAGACGCGCGATGCGTTGCGCAACCTCAACAGCGTGACCCTGTTCGGGCCCGAGGACGCGGCCGGCATCGTCAGTTTCGCGGTCGAGGGGGTTCACCCCCACGATGTCGGCACCATATTGGACGAAGCGCAGGTCGCGATCCGCGCAGGCCACCATTGCGCGCAGCCGCTGATGGAGGCGCTGGGCGTCCCCGCGACCGCGCGTGCGAGTTTCGGCGTGTACAATGGTCCCGCGGACGTGGACGCGCTGGTGAAGGGCATCGAGCGGGTAAGGCGCATCTTCGGATGAACGAGGAACGGAAGATCGAGATCGAGGAACTCAGCGAGGCCCCGCCGGCGCCGCCCAAGGCGCGCGTCGAGGATGTGCCCGTCCATCCGGCGGACGCCGCGCTGGAGCGGACCAAGGATTATCTCGAAGGTTTCCTGAAACCCCGCCCCGAGCCCTCGCCGGCCGAGGTCGGCGGCGACCTGTACGAGCGCGTGATCGACGCGCTCAAGGAGATTTACGACCCCGAAATCCCGGTCAACATCTACGATCTCGGCCTGATCTACGGCGTCGACATCACCGACGACGGCCATGTCTCGATCACCATGACCCTGACAACGCCGCATTGCCCGGTCGCGGAATCGATGCCGGGAGAGGTTGAATTGCGCGTCGGATCGGTTCCGGGCGTCGGCTTGGCCGACGTCAACCTCGTCTGGGATCCGCCCTGGGATCCGCAGAAGATGTCGGACGAGGCCAAGCTCGAACTGGGGATGCTGTGATGACCACCACCATCCGCGCGCGCCCGACCGCGCTCTTCCTCACCCCCACCGCCGAGGCCCGCATCGCGAGCTTGATGAAGGATGCGCCCGAAGGCGCGATCGGGGTCAAGCTGTCGACCCCGCGGCGCGGCTGCTCGGGCCTAGCTTATTCGGTCGACTATATCAGCAGCGCCAATCCGCTCGACGAGAAGATCGCCACCCCCGGCGGCGACCTCTATGTCGACGGCGCGAGCCTGCTCTATCTGATCGGCAGCCGCATGGACTGGGTCGAGGACGATTTCACCGCAGGCTTCGTGTTCCAGAACCCCAACGCCAAAGGCACGTGCGGTTGCGGTGAGAGCTTCACCGTCTGACCTTCGCCCACCGCCCGATCATGCGAAGCCAAGGATAGCAATTTCCGCGCTTCTGTCGCATGGCGCGAACGAGTGCCGGCCTAGCTCAGCTGGTAGAGCAACCGCCTTGTAAGCGGTAGGTCGTCGGTTCGAGTCCGACGGCCGGCACCATCTCTTGCCTGCCCGGCCGCTGGGGAACCGCCGCAACCGTGAGATTCATGCTTCTGCTGCTCGCTTTGGCCGCGGCCATGCCTCTCCATGCGCGGGTGGAAACACCGCTCAACGCCGGATGGCTGTTCCATCGCGGCGAGGGGGCGGGAGGAGAGGCGGCAGAGCTCGATACGGCAAACTGGACGGCGGTGACGCTGCCGCACACGTTCAACGGCGGCGATGGCGAAAATGGCCGCGGCTATTATCGCGGGCTTGGCTGGTATCGGCGCGTGCTGGCGGTGAAACAGCGTGCGGCGGGGCGTGTTTTCCTCAATCTCGAGGGCGCTGCTCTCGCGGCCGATATCTATGTCAACGGCCGCCATCTGGCGCGGCACGAAGGTGGTTATGCTCGGTTCCGGGTCGACGTGACCGACGCGCTCCAGCCTGGACCAAACCTCATCGCGGTCCGCACCGACAATAGCAGCCTTGCCCAGGTCGCACCGCGGGGTGGAGACTTCACCGTCTTCGGCGGCCTCTATCGGCCGGTCTCGCTCATCGAAACCGGGGACGTCCACTTCGACCTGATGGATCACGGCGGGCCCGGCCTCTACGCGGGCCTCCGCTCGATCGATCGCCGCAGGGCGGAGCTAAGCGTGCGCGCGCGTCTGACCAACGATGGCGAACATCCGTCCGAGCTTACCGTCTCGGTCGAAGCGCGCGATCGATCGAGCCACCGTGCCGGCCTTGCGCGCCAGCGCGTGACCTTGCCGCCGCATACGACGTCCGAGGTGACGCTGCCGCTCGTCATCGCGAACCCCCATCGCTGGGATGGGGTGCGCGATCCCTATCTCTACCGGCTGGCCGGCCGGGTCGAGCTGGATGGGGCCGTCGTCGATACGGTGGAGGTTCCCCTCGGCCTCAGGACGATTGCCTTCGATTCCCGGCGAGGCTTCCTGCTGAACGGCCGGCCCTATGCGCTGCACGGCGTCGACTATTTCCACCCCGAGCGGCCGGGCAACGGTACCGCCGTCACCGACGAGCAGATCGATCAGGATATGCGGATCCTCGGCGCGCTCGGCGTGAGCGGGATGCGCCTCGTCCATTTCCAGCATCCCCAGCGCGTCTATGACGATGCCGACCGGATGGGGCTGCCGCTCTGGACCGAGATTCCGCTCAACGGCGCGATCGGCGATGGCGCCGAATTCCGCGCCAATGTCGAAGAGCAGATGCGCGAACTGATCCGCCAGAATGAGAATCATCCTTCGGTCGTGATCTGGGGCACCGGCAATGAGGTCTATTCGACCGACCCGGCGGTGGCCGACACAATCCGCGCGGTGCATCGGGTCGCCAAGGCGGAAGATCCGTCGCGCCCGACTGCTTATGCGCATTGCTGCCAGGCGGATGACGATCCCAAGGCGATGATCACCGACCTGATCGCCTTCAACCGCTATATGGGCTGGTATACCGAGGAAGGCAGCGGGATCGGCGCCTGGGCGGACGGCTATCATCGCCGCTATCCGTCACGACCCTTCCTGGTGAGCGAATATGGTGCCGGCGCGAGCATCCGCCAGCAGCAGGTGCCCCCGCCCTTGCGCAATGCGCCGACCAGCGGATGGCATCCCGAACAGGCGCAGACCGCCTATCACATCAGCAATTGGGATAAGCTGAGGGTGCGACCTTATCTGTCGGGCAGCTTCGTGTGGGTGGCATTCGACCTCGCCTCCGATGGCCGCCGCGAAGGCGATCGGCCCGGGATCAACGACAAGGGGTTGGTGACCTATGACCGGCAGACGCTGAAGGACGCCTATTTCTGGTACCAGGCGAATTGGTCAGGCGGCCCCGTCCTGCATCTGCTCGACAAAAGGGCGGACCGCCGCGAGACCCCGCTCGTGCCGGTCGAGCTGGTCACCAACGCGCCGACGGCGACCTTGATCGTCAACGGCAAGCGGATCGGCACGAAAAAGGTGCTCGACCATCGGGCGCTCTTCCCCGCCATCCGGCTGCGGGAAGGGCCAAACCTGATCCGCATCGAAGCCATCCGCTCGGGCCGAAAGCTCAGCGATGAAGCGATCTGGACATTGTCGCCGGTTTCGCCACGGGGCGTGGAAGCGATCCCGCCCGCGCCGGAGCCGGGTCATTCCGGCTGACGATTCGGGGCCAGCTCAGGTGGTTGGTGGATCGGGATTCCCAATATCGTCGGCGGCAGCATCGGACACGAGGACGTTCTTGAGGCTCAGCGCCAGGCCGAGCCAGATCAATCCGATCCCCCAGCCGGCCATCACATCGCTCGGCCAATGAACGCCGAGCGCGACCCGGCTCCAGCCGATGAAGGCGGCAGCGAATAAGGCGAGCAGGACCGGCCCGTCGCTGCGCCCGAACAGCAGGGCCAGCGCCACGCAGGTCATCATCGTGCCGGCGCTGTGCGAGCTCGGAAAGCTCCAGCTATGAACGGGCTCGAGCCAATCGGCGGCGGGCGGGCGTGCGCGCGTCGCGACCAGCTTCAGCCCTTCGATGCCAAGCCTGCCGATCGCGATCGTCAGAAACAGCCAGGCGGCATCGGCGCGGCGCCGTTGCGCGATCAGGAAGGCGACGCCGATCAGTGCGACCGGGCCCATGATCGCGAAGCCGCCAAGTGCGGACAGGCGCACGATCACTGCGGCGCCCCCGGGCGACAAATGCATTGCGCGATGGAGATGCTGGTCGATCCCGAACCACCAGCTGATCAACCCCGCGCCGACCATGCATGCGCCGGACATGATAAGCAGGCTGGCTTGCCGGTCTTCAGGCGCCAGCCTCATGCTGTCCTCCCCATCCGCGCACAGGCCGCCCTGTCTCCATCCAACCGATACGTCCTGGCGCGACGGGCAGGGGCTGGCGAGGGCATACCCTTCCTTATCATCCGTCGGCCCGGAGGTGAATCGGCATCACCCAACGCGGCGACATGCAAAGAAAAGGGCCGGCTCCCCTCCGGGAAGCCGGCCCTGATTCCTGCAACCGCCTGCGCGGCTTATTCGTAATCCGCGCCGAGATTCTGCGTGCGCGGCGGCGCGGCGGCCGTGAGACGCAGCGCTTCGGCCGAGGCCGAGAGCGAGCCGATCTCGTCCGGCGTATCCTCTTCGTCGATCTGCACGCGCTGCAGCGACTGGACGACCGACTCTTTCAGTTCGTCAGGCGTGATCGTCTCCTCGGCGATCTCGCGCAGCGCGACGACCGGATTCTTGTCGCGGTCGCGATCGATGGTGAGTTCGGCGCCGCCCGAAATCTGGCGGGCGCGCTGGGCTGACAGCAGCACCAGGTCGAACCGGTTGGGAATCTTGTCGACGCAATCCTCGACAGTAACGCGCGCCATTCTGAACGCTCCGCTTGACCAAGCATTTGGTGTGTTGGAAGGCGGGCGAGATAGGGCGAGGACGTGACGGAGTCAATGAAAAGGCCGACCAAGCCCGGCCTCGGCCGAAAGAAACATTTCACCGTCGACGGCAATCGCCTGACCTTGCTGATCGAAGGGCATGAGCGGCTGAAGGCGCTGATCGATCTGATCGACGGCGCGAAGCGCAGCCTGCGGCTTCTTTATTACATCTATACCGACGACGAAATCGGCCGGCAGGTGCGCGACGCGATGGTGCGCGCGCTTGATCGCGGGGTCAAAGTGTCGCTGATCGTCGACGGGTTCGGCAGCTCGGCCAAGCCCGGCTTCTTCGTGCCGCTGGAAGAGAAAGGCGCCGACGTCTGCCACTTCCTGCCGCGGTTCGGCCGCCGCTATCTGCTGCGCAACCATCAGAAGCTCGCGCTCGCCGACGAACGGCGCGCGATCGTCGGCGGCTTCAACATCGAACATGATTATTTCGACGACGGCACCAAGGGCTGGCGCGATCTGGGTATCCTGGTCGAAGGCGCCGCCGCGAAGCGGCTGGTCGGCTATTTCGACGCGCTCGCGCGCTGGACGCATCATCCGCGCGCGCGGCTACGCTATCTGAGGCGTGCACTCAGCCATTGGAGCAACCCACGGGGAGGCAAGGCATGCTGGCTGCTCGGCGGCCCGACCCGCCGCCTCAGCCCCTGGGCGCGCACGCTGCGCAAGGATGTGCGCCAGGCGAGGCGGCTCGACATCATCGCGGCCTATTTCGCGCCGACGCCGCGCATGATGCGCGCGATCGACAGCGTGCCCCGCCGCGGCGGCGAGGCGCGGGTGATCGCCCCGTCCAGGACCGACCACAATGTCGCGATCGCGGCGGCGCGCCATACCTATCACCGCCTGCTGTCGCGCGGGGTGAAGGTGTTCGAATATCAGCGCCAGAAACTGCACACGAAATTGTTCGTGATCGACGACGTCGTCCATATCGGCTCGGCCAATTTCGATGTGCGCAGCCTGTTCCTGAACCTGGAGATCATGCTGCGGGTGGAGGACAAGGAATTCGCCGACCATATGCGCCGTTATGTCGACGGCGAGATCGCCGAGTCGCACGAGGTCCGGCGTGCCATTCACGAACGCGCGGGCCTCCTCACCCGGCTGCGCTGGGCGCTGGCTTATTATCTGATGGCGGTGGTCGACGCGTCGGTCACGCGACGGCTCAGTTTCGGGGTGGATCAGTAAGTTTCGGTCATGCCAGCGAACGCTGGCATCCATCTCCTGTGGGCAAGCCAAGTTCGACGGTCAGGAGATGGACCCCGGCGTGCGCCGGGGTGATGGTCATCGGGCGAGACGCTCAGTCTTTCCACGCCCAGTAAAGCTGCGCCGGCGGGATGTTGATCGGCTCGAACGCATGGTCGATCCGCTCGAAGTTCGCCGCGAGGAAATCCCGCACCTTGGGCGAGAATTGATAGACCAGGAAGGCACCGTCCTTGCGCAGCGCGGCATGCGTTTCGGCCGCGATCTTGGGGCCGATGCCGGGCGGCAGGGTAGAGAAAGGCAGGCCGGACAGGATGTAATCAGCCTTTTCATGGCCATGCTCGGCGATGATGCGGCGCACATCGGCGGCCGAACCAAGCACTGGGATGAAGCGCGGATCGACGATCGTGCGCGCGAGATAGTCGACGAAGTCGGGATTGAGGTCGATCGCGATATAGGTCGCATCGGGTCCCATGCGATCGAGCACTTCCTGACAGAAGGTGCCGACGCCCGGGCCATATTCGACGAACAATTTGGTGTTCGCCCAATCGGTCCGCGACAGCATGCGCCGGATCAGCTTTTTCGACGAAGGGATGATCGATCCGACCATCACCGGATGGCGCAGGAACCCCTTGAAGAACATGGCCAGCGGGCCTGGGCCTTGGCTCGGGCGGCGGCGCTCGACACGCTTGAGCACCTGCTCGGCAACCGGAGAATTCATGCCTGGACGACCCCTCTAACCCTATACGTCGCCAATCCGTCGCAAAACTGACATGGCTTGGCAAGCGATCAGACGCTTGGGCGTCGAAAGCGGGTTAAGCCCAGGACCGGTTGCTGAGACGAAACGTGGCGTGGGTGCGATGACTTCCTCGCGCCGTCTCGCGCGCGTCACGCATTTGTTTTCGGTCCGCGCGGGTGGAGCATGCCGGGCGCGACGAAGCCGATCGGCTCGATCGCCAACGCGTCCTGCTTCAATCGCGCCGACATCTGCTCATATTCGCGCTCCATCTCCTCGGTCACGCTGGCACGCGTTTCCTCCAGCGCATGTGCGAAATGGTCGGCGTTCACTTGGGCCGCGTTCAGATTCTGCCGGAGCGCGAACAGGCCGGCGCGGCGAACCAGATCCTCAAGGTCCGCACCGGTGAAGCGCTCGGTCCGGCGCGCGAGCATATCGAGGTCGACATCGTCCGCCAGCGGCATGCCTTTGGTGTGAATGCCCAGGATGCGGCGACGCCCCGCTTGGTCGGGGACCGAGACATAGATCAATTCGTCGAATCGGCCGGGGCGCAGCAATGCCGGATCGATCAGGTTGGGGCGATTGGTCGCGCCGATCACCACCACCGACTGCAATTCGTCGAGCCCGTCCATCTCTGCCAGGATCGTATTGACCACGCGCTCGGTGACCTGGGGTTCGCCCAGGCCGCCGCCGCGTGCGGGCACGAGACTGTCCAGTTCGTCGATGAAGATCACGCAGGGCGCGACCTGGCGCGCGCGCGCGAACAAGCGGGCGATCTGCTGCTCGCTCTCGCCATACCATTTGGACAGGAGGTCGCTCGATTTGGTGGCGATGAAATTGGCCTGCGCCTCGCGCGCCACCGCCTTGGCGAGCAATGTCTTGCCCGTGCCGGGCGGGCCGTAGAGGAGGAAGCCTTTCGCGGGCCGGATACCCAACCGCCGGAAGGCATCGGGCTCTTTCAGGGGCAGCTCGACGCCTTCGCGCAACCGTTCCTGCGCGTCGTCGAGTCCGCCCACATCGTCCCAACCGACATTGGGCGCCTGCACCATCACCTCGCGCATTGCCGACGGCTGGACGCGCTTCAGGGCCTCCTGGAAATCCTCGCGCGTCACGCACAAGGTATCGAGCACCTCGGGCGGAATGGTTTTATCCTCGAGGTCGAGGCGCGGCATGATCCGGCGCACCGCCTCGATCGCCGCCTCGCGCGCGAGTGCGGCCAGATCCGCGCCGACGAAGCCGTAGGTCTGGCGCGACAGTTGGTCGAGATCGACCTTGTCGCCGAGCGGCATGCCGCGCGTATGGATCCCCAATATCTCGCGCCGGCCGCGCTCGTCGGGCACGCCGATCACGATCTCCCGATCGAACCGGCCGGGGCGGCGCAGCGCCTCGTCGAGCGCCTCCGGCCGATTGGTCGCGGCGATGATCACCGTATTCTGGCGCGGCTCGAGCCCGTCCATCAAGGTCAGCAATTGGGCGACGAGGCGTTTTTCGGTCTCGCCCGTGGCCTGGCCGCGCTTGGGCGCGATCGAATCGATCTCGTCGATGAAGATGATCGAAGGCGCCTCTTCGGCCGCCTGCTGGAAAATCTCGCGCAGATGCTTCTCGCTCTCGCCATAGGCCGAACCCATGATCTCCGGGCCGGCGATATGGAAGAAGCTGGCATGGCTCTCATTCGCGACTGCGCGCGCGAGCCGGGTCTTGCCCGTACCCGGCGGGCCGTAGAGCAGGACGCCCTTGGGCGGATCCACGCCGAGCCGCTGGAACAATTCGGGATAGCGCAAGGGCAGCTCGACCATCTCGCGCACCTGGTCGATGGTCGTGCCCAGCCCGCCAATATCGTCATAGGTGACATCGGCGCGGCGCGTTTCCTTGGGCTCCTGATATTCGGGGCGCAGCTCGACCTCGGTCTCGGCGTCGATATGGACGACTCCGCGTGGGTTGGTGGAGATGACGACGAGGCGCACCTCCTGCAGCGCATAGGCCGGCGCGTTGAGCATGGCGCGCAATTGCGGCGGCATGTCGGACGGGATCCGCTGCTGGCCGGTGGTGGCGACGATGTCGCCGGCGGTGAGCGGGCGCATGCCGAAGCTGCGCTTGAGCGCCTCGCCCGATCCATGCAGCCGCAAATTGGCCTGGGCCGGCGCGAAGACGACGCGCTGCGCCGGCTGCGAAGCGGACTTGTGCACCTCGACGAAATCGCCCGAACCAACTCCGGCATTGGCCCGCTGCAGGCCGTCGAGGCGCAAAATCTCCAGCCCTTCATCCTCCTGATAGGGCAGGACGGCGCGGGCTGGCGTCGCGCGCTTGCCGACGATCTCGACCACGTCGCCTTCCTTGAGGCCGAGCGCGTTCATCGTCGCGCGCGACAATCGCGCCAGACCGCGCCCCGAATCCTCCGGCCGTGCATTCGCGACCTGAAGCTTGCGTGTCTCGCTATCCGCCATCCTCGCTCTCTCCCGTTTGGGAAGCGAGATAATCGCTACGCCGCTGGATTCGATGCCTTGAGCGCGAAAAAAAGGCCGATCCCCGAAGGGACCGGCCGTGAAAGTTTAGGAGAGGATGCCTGAAAGGCCTTTTCCGTATGATGATTGCGGTATCATTGTGCAATTGCGAAGGTGCGTTTTGCGGTTGCGAATTGCGCAATTCGCATTCACAATCCTTATTGTTACGATCGTGTGGCCGGAACCAAAGAGGGGGCGCCGGTCGGAACGAGGGAGATGAGTATGCGTCGGCTTCCCCCGCTCACCGCCGTTGAGGCATTCGTCCAGGTCGCCCGGCTTGGCTCGGTCAAGGCGGCTGCCGAGGAATTGGCTCTATCTTCGCCCGCGTTGAGCCGGCGGATCCAGAGTCTTGAGCGGTTTGTCGGCCGGCCGTTGTTCGAGCGGCGGCACCAGGCGATGATCCTCAACAATGATGGCGAGCATTTGCTGGCGCGGGTGGCGCCCGCGCTGGATGCGCTGGCCGTTGCAATCGACGCAACAACGGGTGAGGGAAGCCTGCTCCGTCTTCGGCTCAATGTCCCACCTCTTTTTGCATCGCAGCGATTAATTGGCCGCCTCCCCGAATTGCGCGCTCGGCACGAGGATTTCCACATCGACATCGACACCCAGCCGCATGCGCTGGCGCGGCTGGGCGAGGGGCTCGACGCCGCGATCGTGGTCGCGCGCGAGATCGATCCCGCGCTCTATTCGCGCAAGATTGCGCAGAGCCGCGTCGCGGCGATCGGCTCCCCCAAACTCCGGGAAGGGCCGAACGCCCTGCGCGAGCCGGAGGATCTGCGCCGCGCGACCATCCTCGTCCACCGCGACATGCAGGAATTGTTCAATATCTGGCGCGAATCGGTCGGCCTGCCCGATCTCGAGCCGTTCGCGACCGACCATTTCGATTCAGGCCAGCTGATCCTCGATGCCGCGGCGCAGGGGCTGGGGGTCGCCTTCATGCTCGACGAGCATGTCGAGGGTTCGCACGATCCGCGCCTGGTGCGCGTCTTCGACCATGTTGCGGATGCGTCTTATTCCTATTGGTTCGCGTCGCGCCGCACAGGCCTGTCCAACCGCGCGGTCCGTATCTTCCACGACTGGCTGTTCGAGACGATCGCGGACTGATCTCCGAAACTCGTCATGCCAGCGAAAGCTGGCATCCATCTCCTGACCGGCGTCCTTAGACAATCGTCAGGAGATGGACCCCGGCGTGCGCTGGGGTGACGGAAAATTGGTAAGGGTAAGCCTCAGCCCACCGTCGCCTTGACGATCTTGCCCGGGCTGCGCGGCGGCTCGCCCTTGGGGAGCGCGTCGACATGCTCCATGCCTTCGACGACCTCGCCCCACACCGTATATTGGCGATCGAGGAAGGTCGCGTCGTCGAAGCAGATGAAGAACTGGCTGTTGGCGCTGTTCGGGTTGGACGCGCGCGCCATCGAGCAGACGCCGCGCACATGCGGCTCGGACGAGAATTCGGCCTTGAGATCGGGCTTGTCGGAGCCGCCCATGCCGGTGCCGGTCGGATCGCCGCCCTGCGCCATGAAGCCGGGGATCACGCGGTGGAACACCACGCCATCATAGAAGCCCTCGCGCGCCAGCTCGGTGATGCGCTCCACATGGCCGGGGGCGAGATCAGGGCGCAGCTTGATGACGACGTCGCCGCCCTCGCCATTGCCAGTGTCGAGCGTGAAGGTCAGCGTTTCGTCGGCCATATCTTGTCTCCAGCACATCAGTCCGTTCGTGCTGAGCTTGTCGAAGCACCGGCCTTCTTCGGCAAGAAGAGAAAGCAGGCCTTCGACAAGCTCAGGCCGAACGGGAGGAATCAGGTTCGCGGCCTCTAAGCAGCCTCTGCGGCCTGCGCCAGCCCATATTCAGCGGCAAGCAGTTCGTAAGAGCGTCGGCGCGCCGCATGCTCGGGCAGGATGTTGACCAGCATCAATTCGTCCGCGCCATACTCCGCTGCCACCTCGTCCAAGCCGTTGCGCACCTGCATCGGCGTGCCGAGCACGGTGCGGCGGCGGTGGCGGCTGACATGGGGATTGGCCTCGAGCCACGCCAGCGCCTCCTCGATCGGCGGGACCGGGATCGGCGTGCCCTGGATCAGGTGCGCGAACATCATGCGCGCGGGTGCCGCGAGGCGCTCGGCCTCGTCCGCCGTCGGCGCGGCGATCGTCCATATTGCCGCCATCACATGGGGCTCGGCGAGACGGGCCGACGGGCGGAAATTGCGGCGATAATGATGCGCGAGATGCGCGCCATCCGAATTGATGAAATCGGCGAAACAATAAGGCAATCCGCGTTCGGCCGCCCACATCGCCGAATCGGGCGAGGAGCCGAGCATCCACAGTTCGGGCACGCCGCCACCCGTCGGCAGCAAATGCTGCAGCGGCGCGAAGGCATGATCCTCGGGCAGCGTCTGCTCGAGATAAGCGGTGAGCTCGTTGAGCAGTTCGGGAAAGTCGTTGGGCATGCGCCGCGAACGGTCGCGCTGCAGTGCGAAGGCGGTGCGCTGGTCGCTGCCCGGGGCGCGGCCGAGGCCCAGATCGATCCGGCCGGGCGCGAGCGCGGACAACATGGCGAACGTCTCCGCCACCTTGAACGGCGAATAATGGGGCAGCATCACTCCGCCCGATCCGACGCGGATGCGCTCGGTCGCAAGCGCGACGGGTCCGATCAGGGCCTCGGGCGCGACGCCGGCAAGCGAGCGCGAAGCATGGTGCTCGGCCAGCCAATAACGGTGATAGCCGAGCGCGTCCGCGGCGCGGGCGAGATCGAGCGTGTTGCGGAGCGCATCCGCCGCGGTGGTGCCTGCGGCGATCGGCGACTGGTCGAGCACGGAGAGGCGATAGGTCACGCCGGCCATATGGGGTGGCGATCCGGTCAATGAAGGGCTGACAAGCGCGCAAAGCCCGCCTAAGCGGCATGCGCGTCAGTCGGAGGGTGGCCATGAGCGAGCGCGAAAACGACATCGCCCAAGCCACCGAAGCGGTGCGCGAGGAGGATATCGCGCCGGTCGAGACGCAGGACGCCGCCGACGCGACCCATGACGAGGATGATCGGCTGACCCCCGACTTCGTCGATGCGGTGATCGAGCAGGTTGAGGCGGGCGACGTCCAAGCAGCGCGCTCGCTGGTCGAGCCGCTCCACCCCGCCGATATCGCCGACCTGTTCGAGCTTGCGCCGAAGGATCAGCGCCAGCCGCTCGCGGAGGCATTGGCCGATCTGCTCGACGGCGACGTGCTTGCCGAGATGAACGACTGGGTGCGCGACGAGGTGCTCGAAGCGCTCTCCGCGCAGCAGGTCGCCGACCTCGCCTCCGAACTCGATACAGACGACGCGGTCGCGATCATCGAGGACATGGATGTCGAGGACCAGCGCGAAGTGCTTCGCGCGATGGAGCCCGACGACCGCGCCGCGATCGAGGAGGCACTGTCCTACCCGGAGGAATCCGCCGGCCGCCTGATGCAGCGCGAACTGATCGCGGTGCCGGAACATTGGTGCGTCGGCGACGTGCTCGATTATCTCCGCGGCAACGGCGATCTGACGACCGATTTCTGGGAAGTGTTCGTGGTCGACCACAAACATCACCCGATCGGCACATGCAAATTGTCCTGGATCCTGCGCTCGCAGCGCGACGTGCCCGTCGGCGATGTGATGCAGCGCGAGCAGACTTTGATCCCGGTCGACATGGATCAGGAAGAGGTGGCGCTTCGCTTCCAGAAATATGCGCTCATCTCGGCAGCGGTTGTGGACCTGAGCGGCCGTCTGGTCGGCATGATCACGGTCGACGACGTCGTCCACATCATTCAGGAGGAGGCGGGCGAGGACGTGCTGCGCCTCTCGGGCGCGGGCGACGGCGACATCAACGAACCGATCGTGTCGACGATCAAGACGCGGATGTGGTGGCTGTTCATCAACCTTTGGACGGCCATTCTCGCCGCGGCGGTGGTCGCGATTTTCCAGGATACGATTGCGAGGCTGGTGACGCTCGCAGTGCTGATGGGAATCGTCAACGGCATGGGTGGCAATGCCGCGACACAGACCATGGCGGTTACGGTTCGCGCGCTCGCGACGAACCAGCTCACCGGCTCGAATACGTGGCGCATGATCGTTCGCGAATGGTGGATCGCCAGCGCGAACGGGCTCGGACTCGGGGCGTTGATGGCCATTGGCTGTCAGGTCATCTACCATGATCTGGGCCTCAGCCTCGTTCTGTTCGGCGCGATGATCCTGAACAGCATCAATGCGGGGCTGTCGGGGGTGCTTATCCCCTTGGGCCTCGAGAAGATGCGGATCGATCCGGCGGTCACATCCACCGTATTCGTGACCACCATGACCGACACGATCGGCTTCTTCGTCTTCCTCGGCCTGGCGACCCTGTTCCATCTCCATTGACTTGAACGCGCGGGACGCGGCGCCACATGGAATGCCGATGGCGTCCCTCCACATCACCAAGGTCGCGGTCGGCTGCGCCGATCTGGATGCGCTCGCACGCCGGCTGTCGGGGCGTGCGGTCGGCGGCGAGACTTATATCACGACGCGTTACCGTCCGACGCGGCATGCCGAACTGGTCAGCGGATCGCTCTACTGGATCGTCAAGCATCAGCTGATCGCGCGCAGCCGGATCTTGCGCTTCGAGGAGGATGACCGCGGGCACTGCCTGATCCGCCTCGAAGACCCGCTCGTGCCCGTCCGCGCGCGGCCCAAGCGTGCGCACCAGGGTTGGCGTTATCTGCCTGGCCATGAAGTGCCCGAGGATCTTGGCGGCGACGAGGTGGACGATCTCGCCGCCTTGCCCACCAATCTGGTCCGCGAGCTGGCCGCGCTTTACCTCATCTGAGAAGGTCTGGGCGGCCTATCCGCAATTGACGCTGCCGGGCCCGCTCTTGTGGACCGAACAGCGCGCGCCGCCGCGGATGCGCACGTCGCCCGGCCCGCTCACGCGGACGTCGGCGACGCGGGTGACGGTCGCCTCGATGTCGCCGGGGCCGCTCACATTGACATCGGCCTCACCCAGGCTGAGGTCGCCGGCGCGGATATTGCCGGGCCCGCTGACGTTCATGTCGGCACGGCCGGCATGGCCTGCCACGCGGACGCTGCCGGGCCCGCTGACGCGGAGCGTCACGCCGGAGGCCTCGATCGTTCCCACATTGATGTTGCCGGGGCCGGACAGATGCGCGCCAAAATCGCGCGTGCGGACGGCATCGACGGTGAGATTGCCGGGACCCGACACGCTGATCTCGCTCACCATCGGCACGGTCACATCGATGCGCAGCCGCTCCCCGCGGCCCCAATGCCAGCCGCTGAACCAGCTGCCCGATTTTGTGCCGATATGCAGCTCACCGCCGCGATTTTCGATCTGAAGCCGGTTCAGCGCCTCGTCGGTTCCGACGGCATGGACCGACGGCGCCTTGCCGGTATGGACATAGACATCGAACGGCGTGCTGTTGGACACGCTCTGGAAACCGCCCCCGGTCGGGAAATTGCGCTCCGCCGCCTGGGCGGCGCCTGCGCCGATCAGCGCGATGGCGGCGGCGAGGGGGATCAAACGAGGCATGATTGTCTCCTTGCTGATGGGCGAAATCAGTCGCCGCAGTGGACCGAGCCGAACCCGCTCTTATGAATGCTGCAATTGGCTTTGCCGAAGATCCGGATGCTGCCCATGCCGCTGGCATTCGCCTCGGCAGGGCCGTCGACATGCGCCTTGATCGAACCCGTGCCGCCCATATCGAAACGCCCGGCATGAGCGATCAGGCCGGTAGCGTCGACTGAGCCTACGCCATTCATCCGCGCCTCGACCCGCTCCGCCGTCCCAGCGGCTTTGATCTCGCCCGCGCCGTACATCATCAGGCGGACCATGCGGGCATGGAGGGCGAGCAGGTTGATCGACCCGGCACCCTTCATGGTCGCGGCGAAATCCGGGACGTCGGTACGATCGACGCGAATCGAGCCCGCGCCCGACATGGCGACGCCGACGACGCGCGGCATGGTCACGGAGATGTGCAGCTTCTCGCCATGGTTAATCGAAACCGGCGCGCCTTCCCGCCAGCCGATCACCAGAACACGGCCATTTGTATGAATATCAAGCCGGTCGAGCAGGCGTGGATCGCCATCCGCCTCGACGCGGAAATCGGTGCCGGAATGTATATCCACGCCGCCGGCCGCAGCGAACTCCACCTGATCGAAGCCGCGGACGGGAAAGGATCGTTGCGCGGCGGCCGGACCCGCTACGGTCAGGAAAGCAAGGGCGGCAAGCAAGGGTCGACGCATCGGTTCGCTCCACTGTATTAGTGGCGCCATACACTTCTATTACATCTGTAGTCAAGCGCGATGTCGCAAAAGAAAGGGCGGCGTTCGCATGGAACGCCGCCCGATTCGTTCAGGCATTGCGTGGCCGATCAGGCCATCGCGGCCACCTTGTTGTGGATCGCCGCGGCGGCGCGGAGGATGTCGAGGATCTTCACCTGCGCGGTGGGCTCGTCGACCTGCTCCATCGCGGCAAGCTCACGCGCGAGACGGCTGCACGCCGCCTCGAAGATCTGCCGCTCCGAATAGCTCTGCTCGGGCTGATCCTCGGCGCGGAACAGGTCGCGGACCACTTCGGCGATCGACACGAGGTCGCCCGAATTGATCTTCGCCTCATATTCCTGCGCGCGGCGCGACCACATGGTGCGCTTGATCTTGGGCTTGCCCTTGAGCGTGGTCAGCGCGTCCGACATCTGCGCGTTGGACGACAGCTTGCGCATGCCGACGCTCTCCGCCTTGTTGGTCGGCACGCGCAGCGTCATGCGTTCCTTCTCGAAACGGAGCACGTACAGCTCGAGTTTCGCCCCCGCGATTTCCTGGCTTTGGAGTTCGACCACGCGGCCGACGCCATGCTTGGGATAAACAACATAATCGCCGACAACGAAGCTCAGCGCCTTTGCAGCCATTTAGAGACCTTTCTGCTCAAGCGGACCGCGGGCCCCGACAAGTCCGCTTGGGTGGAAGCGGCCTGGCGGCGGCAAAAGGCGGTCGGAAAAATGTTCCTTGTGTGAAACGCCCGCGCGGCGTTCACTTCCTTGCCGGCGCTTGTAACAGAATTACAACCGGAATGCCAGCTTTCCGTAATTAGGCTTGGCGCCAGCGATGCTTAACCAATGAAGTTAATCCGATACGGATGCGATCCGATCGGCGGGGCGCGTCTCAATCGCCCTGGCCGGGCTCCGGCGAGAAGTGATTATCATATTTGTCGGGGACGCCCTTCCACTCGTCGGCGTCGGCCGGCGCTTCGCGCTTGCGGGTGATGTTGGGCCATTGAGCGGAGAAGGTGGTGTTCAGCTCCAGCCATTTTTCGAGCCCGCCTTCGGTGTCGGGCAGAATCGCCTCGGCCGGGCATTCGGGCTCGCACACCCCGCAATCGATGCACTCGTTGGGGTTGATGACGAGCATATTGTCGCCCTCGTAGAAGCAATCCACCGGGCACACTTCGACGCAGTCCATATATTTGCAGCGGATGCAGGCGTCGGTGACGACGTAGGTCATTGCGGGCTCCTTGGAAGCCGCGCGCATATGGCGGCGAATCGCCAGGGTCAACTGGCGGGGCCAATCAGGGACTTGCGAAATTTTCTTGGGTTCGCCCCAGCTTTGGCAGCGGCGGGAACAGAGTCCTTTGAAAAACGCGCGGAAGGGCGCGTTTTGGAGCGGCACCGGCCCGCACCCTCCGCCCGACCTCCCATGGAGCATCCTGATTGGGAGGCCGTCGGGGTCCCCACGAAGTGTTACTTCGTGGGGTGCCGTGCGTGGGGGTGCGGGCCGGTGCCGCAAATGCGCTTTCAGCGCATTTTCAAACGGACTCTCACGCCCCTGCGGGCGAAAGATCCGTATAGCAGGCCTGCGCCTCGGGCGCGGGGCCGCGGCGGTCCGGCAGCGCCTCGACCTTGAGCACGCGCACGCGGCCGTTCAGCGGGAAGGTTAACACGCTGCCCGCCTTCACCTCCGCATGGGCGCGCTCGACGACGCGGCCGTCGATCCGGAAATGGCCGTCCTCGACCAGCTTCTGCGCAAGCCCGCGCGTCTTCACCAATCGTATGAAGAAAAGATATTTGTCGATCCGCATGCGTCAGACGCGCAGCGCCGCCAGCGCGCCGAACGCATTGCCGGGGCGCGGCTTGTCGGGCTTCTTGCGCTTGGCTTGCGGGTGCAGGCCGGCATGCTTGCCCTTCCACACCCAGCCTTGCTCGGCGGAGCGGAAGCCGAGCGCGAGCATCAGCTGCGCGAAGCTGGCGGGCATCAGCCCGAGCGATGTGGCGAGCGCGGCGTCGGGTGCGAAGGCGGTCCGACCGGACCGCGTATCATGCGCGTTGCGCGCCAGGCGCTCCACCTGGTCGACGCGCAGCATCTGCGCGCCCAACGGCCTGAAGCCGGCCAGCGCGAAGGCCTGCGCCGTGGTGCCGTCCGCGGGCGTGGGCGTCGAGACAGCGCCGATCGGCGGGAGCGTCGGCATCACCGCATTGTCCTGCGCCGCGGCGAGCGCGACCCGCCAGCGCGCCGCCTCGGGCTTGATCAGCGCGGCCACGAAAATGTCGAGCGTCCCGATCCGGATACCCATCTTATTGAGCGGCGCGCGCTGCTCGCGGTCGAGACCGGCGAGGACATCGTCCAGGCCGGCGCGATCGACTACGCCGCCCGCCTCGCCAAGCGGCGCGAGCAAGGCGCGCGCGGCCGCCGACTGGCTCGGGTCGCGCGCGCCGGCCATGATATCGGCCAGGGGGCCGAGATGGCGGGCGATCTGGTCGTCGAGCCAGACCTGCAGCCGCCGCATGACCGCCTGGCGATCCATCACCGCGAGCGCGTCGAGGGCGCGGTGCAGCTCGATCCGCGGGCTGAGCAAGGTCTTGCCCTTGGTCAGCCGCGCCACCACGTCGCCCTGCCAGAAGAGCGCGACCGGCCGACCGGGGTCGGTCGCCAGGCTGAAGCCCGAATCCTCGTCGACCGCCAGCGCGCGGGCGCGCTTGGCGAGCTCGACGCCGAGCCGGCGTTCAGCGGCGGCCATCAGCCGCTTCATGTCGCCATGGCGCGCCTGCGGATCCGCCTTGAAGCGGAAGCCGATCAGCACCCCGATCGCCTCGCCGTCGACCGTGACCGCGCCGTCCTCGCACACCTTCATCGGCAGCAGGTCCGCACCCTTGGCGCCCAGATCGCGCATCAGCACCGCGGTGCGCCGGTCGACGAAACGCTGGGTCAGCCTTTGGTGGAGTGCGTCGGACAGCCGTTCCTCGAGCGCGCGCGTCCGCTCCGCCCAATGGCCGGGCTCGGCCAGCCAATCGGGGCGGTGCGCGATATAGGCCCAGGTGCGGACCGCGGCGAGGCGGTCGGCGAGCGTCTCGACATCGCCCTGCACCGTATCGAGCCGCGCCAGTTCGTCCGCGAACCATTGCACCGGCAGGCGGCGGCCATCCTCGCTCAGATGCTTGAACACGCGTCCAACCAGCCGGCTGTGCGGCTCGGGCCCGGTCTTGCGGAAATCGGGCAGGCCACACGCGTCCCATAGCCTGCCGACAAGGTGCGTATCGGTCGCGCGCTCGCGCACCCAGGGCTCCTCGGCCAGCCGCTTGAGCACGGCGAGGTCGATCGCCTGCGGCGCGGCGCGCAGCACCTGGCTCGATGGGCGGCGTTCGAGGTCGGCGATCAGCGCGTCGAGCGAGGCCAGGCTCGGCCGCCCTTCGCGCCAATAGAGATGATCGAGCGGCGGAAAATGATGCTCTTCGATCGCGAGCACCTCCTCATCCTCGAACTGCGCGGTCTGGCCGCCCTCGAGGCTCAACGTGCCGAACGTGCCGTCGCGCTGGTGCCGGCCGGCGCGGCCCGCAATCTGCGCCATTTCGGCGACGGTGAGCCGGCGCGTCTTGCGGCCGTCGAACTTGCGTAAGGACGCGAAGGCGACATGCGCCACATCCATGTTGAGACCCATGCCGATCGCGTCGGTCGCGACCAGATAATCGACCTCGCCCGCCTGGAACATCGCCACCTGGGCGTTGCGGGTGCGCGGGGACAGGGCGCCCATCACCACCGCCGCGCCGCCGCGCAGGCGCCGCAGCATCTCAGCGACGGCATAGACCTCCTCGGCCGAAAAGGCGACGACGACCGAGCGCTTGGGCAGGCGCGACAGCTTGGCCGGGCCGGCATAAGTGAGCGTCGAGAAGCGCGGCCGGGTGATGATCTCGGCATCGGGGGTGAGCGCCTTCAGCATCGGCCGGAGCGCCTCGGACCCGAGGATCATCGTCTCTTCCCGGCCGCGGGCGCGCAGCAACCGGTCGGTGAAGACGTGGCCGCGCTCGGGATCGGCGCCCAATTGCGCCTCGTCGAGCGCGACGAACGCGAACTCCCGGGGCATCTTGTTGGGGCTATCGGTCTGCCGGCTGTCGCCCAGCGGCATGGACTCCGCGGTGGTGAGGAACCAGCGCGCCTTTTCGGGGATGATCTTTTCCTCGCCGGTGACGAGCGCGACCGATTCCGCACCTTTGATCCCCACCACCCGGTCATAGACTTCGCGGGCCAGCAGCCGCAGCGGAAAGCCGATCAAACCGGACGAATGGCCGCACATGCGCTCGACCGCCAAATGGGTCTTGCCGGTGTTGGTCGGGCCGAGCACCGCGACCAGCGGTTGGGCGGCAAAGCGCGTCATTACGGTCCCCAAGATGGCCTAAGCCATGACAAAAGCAAGCGAGTGCTGATGTCGGTTCCGTGACGGGCGATTGGGCCGCCTGCCACGCCATAAACTCGGTCACTCCAGCGCCGCTGGAGTCCATCTCAAGCGGGTCGGTCGAGGCTAAGTGGTGGAGATGGATGCCAGCAGGCGCTGGCATGACGGGAATCAGGCTTTTGTTTCGCGACTCGTTTCGCCCGGAAAAGGACTCACCTCGCCGCAGCTTACACGTCTAAACCCGCGTATTAGTTTGACTTTAACCAATCTTATCCACAGTCCTACCGCCCTGCCGGCACCAGACCGGCGTTTCAGGGCGGGAATGGGGCGTTTTGAAGTATCTGCCTGACAGCGACGGATTCGGTGGCGGCGCGGTCGCCCTGGCACCCTCGCGCGCGCCCCGCTTGTTCGATCGCCATGTGCTGCGTCGCGCCTTCGATCAGGCGGCCGAGGCCGATCTGGTCGTCGATCTGGGCCAGCGCATCGGCAGCCGCGACTGGTGGCGCGGGCTCGCGACCTGCACGGCTTTGTGCGGGGCGGCTCTGTCCTTCGCGCCGGGCATCGCCCCGCTCCAGGGACCGGTGGCGCCGCCGCTCGGCGACCGGCAGCAGCAGGAATTGCGCGCCCAGGCGATCGCGCCCCAGGCTTACGGCGCCGACATGGGCGAGCGCGCCGGCCCGACCAATCTCGTCGAACGGCTGGCGGACACCCCCGAGCGCCCGCAAATCCAGGTGACCGCCACGCTGGGTACCGGTGACGGTTTCGCGCGCGTGCTGCAACGCGCCGGCGTGGGCGAGGATCAGGCCCAATCGATCGCCGACATGATCGCCGGCAGCACCGATCTCGGCGACATCAAGCCGGGCACGAAGCTCGATCTCACGCTCGGCCGCCGACCCAACAAGCAGGTCGCGCGGCCGCTCGACCATCTCGCCTTCCGCGCGCGGCTCGATCTGGCGCTCTCGCTCGATCGCGCCGGCAACGATCTCAAGCTTACCCCCAAGCCGATCGCGGTCGACGACACGCCGCTGCGCATCCAGGGTCGGGTCGGCGGTTCGATGCTGTCCTCGGCGCGCGCCGCGGGGGCGCCGGCCAACGCGATCCAGGCCTGGCTGCGCGCGATGGGGCAGCATGTCTCGATCCAGGGCATTCATTCGAACGACAGGTTCGACATCATCGTCGAGCATCGCCGCGCTGCCGACGGAATGAGCGAGACGGGCGGGCTGATGTTCGCCGGCCTGCAGCAGGGCAAGAAGGAATTGCGCCTGCTCAAATGGACGCTGGGCGGCAAGGAACAATTTTTCGACGCGGCCGGCGTGGGCGAAACGCGCGGCAGCATGCGGACACCCGTCCAGGGCCATCTCACCTCCAGCTTCGGCATGCGCTTCCACCCGGTGCTGGGCTATAGCCGCATGCACAAGGGCATCGATTTCGGCGCGCCCATGGGCTCGCCGATCATCGCCGCGACCGACGGGACGGTGAACTTCGCCGGCTGGCATGGCGGGCATGGCAATTATGTGCAGATCAAGCAGTCGGCCAATTTCGGGACCGGCTATGCGCATATGAGCCGCATCGCGGTGCGCTCGGGCGAGCATGTCCGGGCTGGCCAGATCATCGGCTATGTCGGCTCGACCGGCCTGTCGACCGGTCCGCATCTCCATTTCGAGGTGTTCGTCAACAATGTCGCGGTCAACCCCACGGGCGTGAAGTTCCTGCAGGCGGCCACCTTGACCGGGGCGGAACTCGGCCGCTTCAAGGCGACGCTCGGCCGGCTGATGGCGATCCACCCGCGCGGGTGACGGTCGAACTCTGGCGTTCACCTATCGTCGCCATTGCGAGCCCCGCAGGGGCGCGGCAATCCAGTCCGGCGGGCCTGGATCGCCACAGCGCTTCGCGCTTCGCGATGACGAAAATGAGGGCGCCGCGCGACGGACGCATATGTCTAGCCTCCACCACGAGCTGTAGTCCGCTCGACGCGAACATGTTGGGAGCTAAGACCGGCGGATGATCGCACCGATCACCGCGATCCGCTCCACGTCCCGATAGGGCGGCTTGACCAGTTCCTCGCCGAACACGTCGGGGTCGATCTCGCGATAGTCGCACCTAAAGCCGCGCCGCGCGGTCTCGGCTTCCAGCGCGTCCGCAAGCGCATCCCTGCCCTCGACGATTGCGCTGCCGGTATAGAGGATAACCCGTCCGCCCGGTGCGAGCTGGTCCATCGCCTCGACCGTCAGGTCGCGCGAGGCCTGGCCACCATGCATGCCGCCGCCGTCGCGATAGTCCCGGCCGCCATCGTCGACGATATAAGGCGGATTGAGCATCGCGACGTCGAGCCGCGCGCCGACACCCTCCAGCCCTGACGTTTCGATCGTTTCGATCTGCACGCCCGCCGCGGCGGCGTTGATCCGCGCGAGCCGCAGCGCCTTGGGATTGACGTCGGTTGCCAGGACTCTGGCGCCCGGACACAGCTTGGCAGCGATGATCGCCCCGACGCCGGCACCACCGCCGATATCCGCAATCCGCGACCGGGGATCCGGCGGATGCGCCGCGAATTCGGCCGCGATCAGATCGGCGAAGCGATAGCTGTCGGGACCGAAGAAGACGCTGTCCTCCGCCTCGGTCGGATAGGCCGAATGGAGATAGAGGTCGCCGCGCAACGCCGACACGCGCAACTTGCTGCGCAGCAGGCCGTCTCGCTCCTCGATCATGCCGCCCCGGTTCAGGCAATCGCGCAGCTCCGCCGCCAGCAATTCCGCCGTGAAAGGCAGGCTCCAGCCGAGAATATCGCGCAGATCGCGCGCCAACGTCCGCTCGGGCCGCGCCAGCACGCGGGCATGCGTGGCCGGCGTGGGGGTGACGAAATGATAGCCCGTGCCCATGAGCTTCCGCAGCAGGTCGAGCAGCGCCCGGTCAGCCTCATCCAGCGTTTGCTCGCCCGCCGCGGGCAAGGGCGCGGCCATCGGTTCAGCCGTTCACCACCGTCCCGCCATTGGGATGCAGTACCTGCCCCGACATGTAGCTCGAATCCTCGCAGGCCAGGAACAGGAAGGCGGGCGCGACCTCGTTAGGCTGGCCGGGGCGGCCCATCGGCGTGTCCTTGCCGAAATTGGCGAGCTTCTCCTTGCTCGATCCGCCCGAGGGATTGAGCGGGGTCCAGATCGGGCCTGGCGCGACCGCGTTCACGCGAATCCGCTCCTTGATCAGCTGATCGGACAAAGCGCGCGTGAAGCCGACGATCGCGCCCTTGGTCGAGCTATAGTCCACGATCTCGGGCTCGCCCTGGTAAGCCGTGATGCTGGTGCAATTGACGATCGCGGCACCGGCCTTGAGATGATCGCGCGCGGCCTGGGTCATGAAGACCATCCCGAAGATATTGGTCTGGAACGTACGCCGCAGCTGCGCCTCGCTGATGTCCCTTATGTCCTTGTCGGGATGCTGCTCGCCGGCATTGTTGACGA
>Ga0068852_100000433_pt1 | contig 27783 bp, 25 predicted proteins | sample KBSCornC22_FD_66594 | JGI IMG/M metagenome (GOLD analysis project Ga0068852, IMG submission 66594) | Corn rhizosphere microbial communities from Kellogg Biological Station, Michigan, USA - KBS Corn C2-2 | ecosystem: Host-associated > Plants > Roots > Rhizosphere > Soil ... | reverse complement strand
TCGGCGGCGGAACCGGTGACCGGGATCAGCCGCGGGTCGTCGATCTGCTCGCGCAGGTAGCGGGTGAAGTCGGCGTTGGTGTCGATCGTCACCAGGTGCGCGTCGGGGCCGAGGCGCTCCAGCACCGGGCGGGTGAAGGTGCCCACCCCGGGGCCATATTCGACGAACAGCCTGGTGTTGGCCCAGTCGACCGGCTCCAGCATCTTGTCGATGAGCACGCGGCTGGACGGGATGATCGAGCCGACCATCACCGGGTTCTTGAGGAAGCCGCGCAGGAACTGCCAGCGCTCGCTGTTCGATCGGCGGTCGCGGCGGCGCTCGAGCCTTCTCGGGCTCTTGAGCGTGCGCGCGGAGGAGGTTGGCATGAATGCTCCGTTCAAGGGACGGCGGAGCGTTGGCAAACGCGCCGCCTGTTGGCAAGTTTCTCAATGCTTACAAATGCAGGTCGGACCAACGCCCGCTCTGTGAACCGCGACTTTTCCACGATGAAGAGTTCCCGCCTACTCGGGCTTCCCTCCGGGCTTCGGCCGGAGCATTCCCGGAAGAACGAAGCCGATCCCGCTCATCGGGCTTGTCGCGTCGCTCTTCAGCGTGTCCTGGATCCGATCATATTCCTCCAGCATTTCGGTCGTGACGGAGGCGCGGGTTTCCTTCAGCGCCACCTCGAAATCGGCCATCGTGACATTGACGGCATCGAGGCCCTTGCGAAGCGCGGTGAGCCCGGCGCGTCGCACCAGGTCTTCAAGGTCGGCCCCGGTGAAATGCTCTGTCCGCTGGGCGATTGTCTCGAGGTCGACGTCGTTGGCGAGCGGCATGCCCTTGGTGTGGATCGCAAGGATTCGGCGGCGGCCGCCCGTGTCGGGTACACCGACGTAGATCAGCTCGTCGAAGCGGCCGGGGCGAAGCAGCGCCGGGTCGATGAGGTTCGGCCGGTTGGTCGCGCCGATCACGACGACGTTCTGCAACTCTTCCAAGCCGTCCATTTCCGAGAGGATGGTGTTGACCACCCGCTCGGTCACCTGCGGCTCGCCGAGGCCGCCGCCGCGGGCGGGCACCAGGCTGTCGAGCTCGTCGATGAAGATGATCGTCGGCGCGACCTGGCGCGCGCGGTTGAACAGGCGGGCGATCTGCTGCTCGCTCTCGCCGTACCATTTGCTGAGCAGGTCCGACGACTTGGTGGCGATGAAGTTGGCCTCGCTTTCCCGGGCCGCGGCCTTGGCCAGCAGCGTTTTGCCCGTGCCCGGGGGACCGTAAAGCAGGAAGCCCTTGGCCGGCCGAATGCCAAGACGGCGGAACGCCTCGGGATGCTTGAGCGGAAGCTCGACTCCTTCCTTGAGCCGGTCGCGCGCCTGGTCGAGCCCGCCGATGTCGTCCCAGCGGATCTGTGGCGCCTCGACCATGACCTCGCGCATGGCGGACGGCTGGACGCGTTTGAGGGCGTTCTCGAAGTCGCCGACCTCGACCGTCAGGGCGTCGAGGATTTCGGTCGGGATCACCTGCTCGGCAAGGTTGATCCGCGGCATGATCCGGCGGACGGCTTCGAGGGCCGCCTCGCGGCACAAAGCGGCGAGGTCCGCGCCGACGAAGCCGTAGGTGCGGCGCGCCAGGTCGTCGAGATTGACGTCGGACGCGAGCGGCATGCCGCGGGTGTGGATCCCGAGGATCTCGCGGCGGCCCGGCTGGTCGGGCACGCCGACGACGATCTCGCGGTCGAAGCGGCCCGGCCGCCGAAGCGCCTCGTCGATCGCCTCGGGCCGGTTGGTCGCGGCGATCACGACCGTGTTCTGGCGCGGCTCGATTCCGTCGAGCAGTGTCAGCAGCTGCGCGACGAGGCGCTTCTCCGCCTCGCCGGTGACCTGCCCGCGCTTGGGAGCGATCGAGTCGATCTCGTCGATGAAGATGATCGACGGCGCCGACTGCGCCGCCTGCTCGAAAATCTCGCGCAGGTGGCGCTCGCTCTCGCCGTAGGCGGAGCCCATGATCTCGGGACCGTTGATGAGGAAGAATTTCGCCGCGCTTTCGTTCGCCACCGCGCGGGCGAGCAACGTCTTGCCGGTGCCGGGCGGACCATGGAGAAGCACGCCCTTGGGCGGATCCACGCCGAGACGCTGGAACAGCTCGGGGTGGCGGAGCGGAAGCTCGACCATCTCGCGAAGCGCGTCGATCGTGTCGCGCATGCCGCCGAGGTCGTCGTAGGTAACGTCGGCGCGGCGCTGGCCGTCGGGCGCGCCGGTATATTCGGGCAACAGCTCGACCGCCGTCTTGCCGTCGATGTGGACGATGTCCTTGGGCGTCGCCGAGACGACCACCAGCCGCAGCTCCTGGAGCGCGAAGGCGGGCGCGTTGAGCATCTGGCGCACATGCTCGGGCATGTCGGTGTTGACCCGCTGATGGCCGGTGGTCGACACCACGTCGCCTTCGACCAGCGGCCGACCGGCGAAGGTGCGTTTGAGCGCATCCGCCGAGCCCTGCAGCCGAACGTTGGGCTGTGCCGGGGCGAACACGACTTTCGTCGCCGGCTTCGACGCGGCCTTGCGGACCTCGACGAAATCGCCCGAGCCCACCCCCGCGTTGGCGCGCTGGAGCCCGTCGAGGCGGATGATGTCGATGCCTTCATCCTCGCCATAGGGCCGGATGGCGCGGGCGGCCGTCGTGCGCTTGCCGACGATCTCGATCACGTCCCCTTCGGCAAGCCCGAGGTCGTCCATCAGCTTGTCGGGGAGGCGGGCGAAGCCGCGCCCGCTGTCGGCCGGCGGCAGGCTGGCAACCTGGACCTTGCGCGACTTCACGCGATCGATCGTGTCAGCTTCGGGCATTGTTTCTCCTGTCCCGGGCCCATCCCCGTAACGCAACGGCATCGAGGCCGCGCGGGTTCACTTTCCTCATCAATATTTGATCGCTCCGGCGATTTTGCGAATCACCGGTCGCGGCGCGAACCGGGTGCTCGCCGCGCCGACCTTGTTGAGCCAGCCGGCGACGACGACCGCCCGGTTCGCGTCGAGTCCTTTCAAGCCGATTTCGACGACCTTGTCCGCAGTCATCGCGACTCGATCGAACAGCCCGTTGCCGCCGAAGCCGGCGACATCGCCGAACTCGGTGCGCGTGGGGCCCGGGCAGAGGCAGCTGACCCTGATCCCGTGCGGCTTGAGCTCCTCATGGAGCGCCTCGCTGAGCGAAAGGACGAACGCCTTGGTCGCGAAATAGACGGCCATCTTCGGGCCGGGCTGGAAGGCGGCGGTCGAAGCGACGTTGAGGATCGCGCCCGACCCGCGTTCGATCATCGCCGGGGCGACGGCGCGGCACAGGTCGGTGAGCGCGCCGACGTTCAGGTCGATCATCTGCCGCTCGCGCTTTGCGTCGAGCCCGGCGAAGCGGCCGATCAGCCCGAAGCCGGCATTGTTGACGAGCAGATCGACGGTTTCGCCGTTCGCTTCGACGTCCGTCATCAGCCTGGCCGCCGCATTGCTTTTCGACAGGTCGACGGCGACCGCGCGAGCGTTGCCGAGCTCCTTCGCAAGCGCGTCGAGCCGCTCCTTCCGGCGCGCGGCGAGGACGAGACGGTAGCCGCGCTTCGACAGCTGGCGCGCGAACTCGATTCCGAGCCCCGCCGACGCGCCGGTGACGAGCGCGACGCGCTTCATTCACCCGCCTTGCGCACCGTCGCCTTGACGATCCGCCCCGGTTCGCGCGGCGGCTCGCCGACGGGGAGGGCGTCGATATATTCCATCCCGCTCTCGACCTCGCCCCACACGGTGTACTGCCCGTCGAGGAAGCGGGCATCGTCGAAGCAGATGAAGAACTGGCTGTTGGCGCTGTCGGGACTGGGCTTGCGCGCCATCGAGACGGTCCCGCGCACGTGCGGCGCGCGGCTGAACTCGGCCTTGAGGTCGGGCAGGTCGGAGCCGTTCATGCCCGTTCCGGTCGGGTCGCCGCCCTGGGCCATGAAGCCGGGGATCACGCGGTGGAACGGCACATTGTCGTAAAAGCCGCTGTTGGCGAGCTCGGTGATCCGCTCGACATGCCCGGGCGCGAGATCGGGGCGAAGCTTGATGACGACGTCGCCGCCGGTGGAAAGGCTAAGGTGCAGGCGGTCGGCATCGGCCATGACGGTGAACTCCGGATGAAAGGTTGAAAGCCGGCGATTTAGGCACGCGCCGGTGGTTGCGCCAGAGCGGGCGCGACCATAGGAGGGCGGCACCGGGACCAAAGGAGGGGAGCGCCATGGCCGACAGCGACCACATCCCCGCCGAGATCGCAGCCGAGTCGAACCCGGCCCACAGCAGCGCGATCGACGAGGAGGACCGGCTCCGGCCCGAGTTCGTCGAGACCGTCCTCGACGCCGTCGACGCGGGCGACGACGAGACCGCGCGCAAGCTCGTCCAGCCGCTCCATCCGGCCGACATCGCCGACCTGATCGAGGCGGCCGCGCGCGACGAGCGCGATGGACTCGTCAAAGCGCTCGCCGGCATCGTCAGCCCCGACGTGCTCGCGGAAATGAACGACTGGGTCCGCGAGGACCTGCTTGACGAGATGGAGCCGCAGCAGGTCGCGGACATCGCCGGCCAGCTCGAAACCGACGACGCGGTCGCGCTGATCGAGGACCTCGACCGGGACGACCAGCAGGCCGTCCTGCGCGCGATGGAGCCCGACGACCGGGCGGCGGTTGAGGAAGCGCTCGGCTATCCCGAGGATTCGGCCGGCCGACTGATGCAGCGCGACCTCTGCGCGGTGCCCGAGCATTGGAAGATCGGCCAGGTCATCGATTACCTGCGCTCGACCGCGGACCTGCCGACCGACTTCTGGGAAGTGTTCGTGGTCTCCCCCGACCACCACCCGGTCGGCACGTGCAAGCTGTCGACGATCCTGCGCACGCCGCGCAACACGCCGGTCGCCGAGATGATGGCGCGCGACCAGACGCTGATCCCGGTCGACATGGACCAGGAGGACGTGGCGCTCCGGTTCCAGAAATACGCATTGGTCTCCGCCGCGGTGGTCGACGACGCCGGGCGGCTGGTCGGCATGATCACCGTCGACGACGTCGTGCACATCATCCAGGAGGAGGCGGGCGAGGACGTCCTCCTGCTCTCCGGCGCCGGCGGCGAGGACATCAACGAGCCAGTCCAGCTGACCGTCCGCCGACGGCTGTTCTGGCTGGTGATCAACCTCGGCACCGCAATCCTCGCGGCGAGCGTGGTCAGCATCTTCCAGGGCGAGATCGGGCGCTATGCAGTGCTCGCCGTGCTGATGCCGATCGTCGCCGGGATGGGCGGCAACGCCGGGACCCAGACGCTCGCCGTCGCCGTGCGTGCGCTGGCGACCAACCAGCTGACCGAATCGAATACGCTGCGCGCGTTCCTGCGCGAGCTCACCATCGCGCTCGCCAACGGCCTCTCGCTCGGGCTGCTCATCGGAGCGGGCGTGGCGCTCGTCTTCGGGGTCATTCATCCGGAACCCAACGGGATGCTGCTCGGCCTCGTCATCGGCGCGGCGATGATCATCAACAACCTCGCCGCCGGGCTCGGTGGAATCCTCGTCCCGGTGACTCTCGAACGGCTCGGGATCGATCCTGCGGTTTCGTCGGCCGTGTTCGTGACCACGATCACCGACGTGACCGGATTCTTCAGCTTCCTCGGCCTTGCCGCACTTGCTGGCCTCGGCCGGTAAGCTGCTGTGAATCCTGTCCTAAATCGCCATTTCGAGCGGGTGCCGAAGCTTCACTTGACCAAGGTCGCGTTCGCGTGCCGCGACGTGGGCGCGCTCGAGCAGCGGATCGCCAATCGTGCCGCCTCGGGCGAGGTGCGGGTCGCGACTCGGATGCGGCCGAAGCGCGCGGCCGAGCTCGTCGGCGGCAATCTCTACTGGATCGTCAAGCACCGGCTGGTGGCCGGCTTGGAAATCTTGCGCTTCGAGGACCGCGAGGACGGGCGAATCGATATCGTCTGCTCGGCCGAACTCGTGGCCGTCTCGCCCAAGCCGCGCCGCGCGCACCAGGGCTGGCGATACCTCGAGCATTGCGACGCGCCCTCGACGGACGACGACGGGACCGGGCTGGGTGCGCTTCCGCCGCGGCTCTACGGGAAACTCGCCTCGCTCGCGCTCGTCTAGCCGAAAGCGATCAGCGGCAGCCGGTCACGCTTGCCGAGCCGCTGACCCTCAGGATGCAGGCCGGACGGCCGCTGAGACGGACTGTCGCCGGGCCGGTCGCATCGACGGTGACCGAGTCGCCGACGGTCGCCGCGATTGTCGCAGCGCCGTCGGCGCCGAGAGTCGCGTCCTTGATCGAAAGCGCGGCTGCGTCGAGAGTCGAGATGCCGCGAATGACCGCGGTCATCTTCGCCGCCGCGCCGGCGAGCCGGGCGCTGGCAGTGCCGACGACGCTGACGTTGAGCTGGTCGACCGCGACCTGGCCGATCTCGCCCGCGCCGCTTCCCTGCACCGAAAGGTCGAAGGTCAGCCCCTTCACCCGGTCGATGGCGATCGTCCCCGAGCCGTTGAGCCATGCGGCCGACAGGTCGTGCGTGCCGAGCTCGATCGTGACGGGCCCGACGTTCTTGCCGGGATAGCCGCCCCACGAGTCGAGATTGTTGTGGACCACGAGCGTATTGCCGCGCACCTCGACCGCAACCCGGTCGAGCGCCGCGGGTGCGCCGGTCGCGCGGGCAAAGGGCGCGACGCCGGTCGACAGCTTGACCAGGAACGGCCCGTCGACCCGGACCTTCTCGAACCCGGTGATCCCGAAATTCCGAGTGGCTGCGCCGGCCGGGCCGGCAATGGCGACGAAAGCGGCGGCAATGACGAGGATGCGCATGGCGCGCACCTTCACCCGAAGATGGTTAAGCCGCTCTTAAGAGCAGTTGAGGTCGCCCGAGCCGTGCTTCTCGAAACTGCACTTCGCGCCACCGCTCACGGTGACGTCGCCCGAGCCCATGATCTTGACGTCCGCGGTGCCGGTCGCATGCCCCTTGATGCCGCCCGATCCGGTGATGCTGGCCTTGAGCTGCTGGGCGGTGACCCCGCGCGCATCGATGTCGCCCGAACCGACGGTGCTGTATTCGGCGGTCTCCGCCTGACCGCCGGTCGCCTTAGCGTCCCCGGAGCCGGCCAGCGACAGCTTCAGCGACTTCACGTTGACCGAGCCCACCGTCAGGTCGCCCGAACCCGCGAGAGTCCCGGCGAAGCTGTCGCCGCTGACGCTGTTGACGCTGAGGTCGCCCGAGCCCGCCAGCGTGGCCGCGCGGATTGCCGGAACGGTGACGGTGAAAATTGTTCGCCCGTGCGAGCCCCAGCCGAAGTTGAAGAAGCCGTGGTTCTTCGAGTGGATCAGCAGCTTGTCGCCGTCGACTTCGACCGCGATGTTGTCGAGCACCTTTTCGGGCCCGCGCGCGGAGACGGACGGATTGCCGCCGGTCTGGACATCGACGGCGTACGGACCGGCCGCCTCAATCTCCTGGAAATTGCCGACCTGGTAGTTGCGCGAGACGGTCTTGCCGGCGTCGGCATGAACCTGGCCGCACGAACTCGTCGCTGCACAAGCGGCGAGGGTGGCCGTGGCGATGGACTTGCGCATGTCGTTCTCCTGCTCCGCACTGTCTTACTTGTGCAATACACCGGAGCGCAAACGGCCGCAAGGCGCAAAAAGAAAGGGCGCCCGGTGAGGGGCGCCCTTGTCTGATCGGTCGAAGGTTCGCCTAAGCGACTTCGGCCTTCTTGTGATGGATCAGCGCCGCCTTGTTGAGGATCTCGAGGATCTTGGCGAGCGCCGACTTCTCGTCGGTCTGCTCCATCGCCGCGAGCTCGCGCGCCAGGCGCGACGAAGCCGCTTCGAAGATCTGCCGCTCGGAATAGCTCTGCTCCGGCGCATCGTCGGGGCGGAACAGGTCGCGGACCACTTCGGCGATCGAGGTCAGGTCGCCCGAGTTGATCTTCGCTTCATATTCCTGGGCGCGGCGCGACCACATGGTGCGCTTGACCTTGGGCTTGCCGTTCAGCGTGTTGAGCGCATCCTTCATCGTCTTGTCCGACGAAAGCTTGCGCATGCCGACCGAGTCCGCCTTGTTGACGGGCACGCGGAGCGTCATCTTTTCCTTCTCGAAGCGAAGCACGTAGAGGTCGAGACGAGTCCCGGCGATTTCGGTGCTTTGCAGCTCGACGACCCGGCCCACGCCGTGCTTGGGGTACACGACATAATCACCGACATCGAAGCTGAGCGCCTTTGTAGCCATTGCTAACCTTTCCATCTGCGGCACCGGAGCTGGCGCACTTTCGTGGCCCCCCAAAACGACCAATGGCCGAGGCTCCCTGCCTGTGTCTTGGCTTCCCTATTGATTTGAGGCCGCAGCTGATTCGCTCGCGGCCCCGACTAACAATTCTATAACAGAAGCAGGCTCAAATTGCGAGTCCCAGCTGGCATGGAATGCTGTCCGCGCCTTCACTTAAGTTATGCAGCCCCAATCCGAGCAGCCGAATTCCTTTCGGCAAGGGGTGGAGGGCGGCAAGCAGCGCCTGCCCGGCCGTCGCGAATGCTGCAACATCGGGCACCGGAGCCGAAAAGCTCTTCGAGCGCGTGATGATCGTGAAATCGCCGAACTTGACCTTGAGAGTCACCGTCCGGCCGGTCACGTCGGCACGTCTGACGCGGTCCCAGGCATAGCCCGCGATCCGCTCGAGCTCGTCGCTCAGCCGCCGCGGGTCGACCAGATCCTCGTCGAAGGTGCGTTCCGCGCTGACCGACTTGTACGGCCGGTCGGGCCTGACCTCGCGTTCGTCGATCCCGCGGCAGATGCGGTGGTACCAGGCGCCGGCGCTTCCGAACTGCGCCTCGAGCGCGGGAAGGCTCCAGTCGCGAAGGTCGGCGCCGGTGAGGATCCCGAGACCTTCCATCTTGCGCGCGGTGACTGGGCCGACGCCGTGGAACCGCGCCACCGGAAGCGAGGCGACGAACTCGGGCCCGCGCTCGGGCGTAATGACGGTGAGGCCGTCCGGCTTGCGATAGTCGGAGGCGAGCTTGGCGATGAACTTGCAGTAGGACACGCCGGCCGAAGCGGTGAGGCCGGTCTCCTCGCGGATGCGGCGGCGAATGTCCTCGGCGATCGCACGAGCGGTGCCGAGGCGGCGGCGGTCCTCGCTCACGTCGAGATAGGCCTCGTCGAGGCTCAAGGGTTCGACCAGGTCGGTGTAGTCGAGGAAGATCGCGCGGATCTGCTGGGAAACGGCGCGATAGACGTCGAAGCGTGTCTTGACGAAGATCAGCTCGGGGCAGCGGCGTTTCGCGGTTACGGCGGGCATCGCCGAGCGCACGCCGAATATGCGCGCTTCATAGCTCGCCGCCATCACGACTCCGCGATGGCCGCCGCCGACGGCGACCGGCTTGCCCCTCAGCGAAGGGTCGTCGCGCTGCTCGACGGACGCGTAGAAGGCATCCATGTCGACATGGATGATCTTCCTGCAGGGTCGCTCGTTGCTTTGCATCGCGCCAAGCTTCTGATTAAGGGCCGCCGCCATGAACATCCATGAATATCAAGCCAAGGAACTGCTCGCGAAGTACGGCGTCCCGGTGCCTGCCGGCTACCCCGCAATGAGCGTCGAGGAAGCCGTCGAGGCGGCGAAGAAGCTCCCCGGCCCGCTGTGGGTCGTCAAGGCCCAGATCCACGCCGGCGGCCGCGGCAAGGGCAAGTTCAATGAGCTCGGCGAATCGGCCAAGGGCGGCGTCCGGCTCGCCCATTCGATCGACGAAGTGCGCGAGCATGCGCAGGAGATGCTCGGCAAGACGCTGGTGACGGTCCAGACCGGCCCTGCTGGCAAGCAGGTCCAGCGGCTGTACATCACCGACGGCGTCGACATCGCCAAGGAATTCTACCTGGCGCTGCTGGTCGACCGCGAGAGCGGCCGGGTCGCCGTCGTTGCCTCGACCGAGGGCGGCATGGAGATCGAGAAGGTCGCGCACGAGATGCCCGACAGGATCACGACCATCACGGTCGATCCGGCGACCGGGCTGATGCCCCACCACGGCCGCGAAGTCTCTGCAGCGCTCGGCCTCTCCGGCGATCTGTCGAAACAGGCGGGGAAGGTGCTCGCGAAGCTCTACGACGCGTTCATGGGCACCGACGCCTCGCAGATCGAGGTCAATCCGCTCGCCGTCACCGATGACGGCAAGCTCATGGTGCTCGACGCCAAGGTTGGCTTCGACAGCAACGCGAGCTTCCGCCACCCGGACCTCGAGCAGCTGCGTGACTTGTCGGAAGAGGACCCGATGGAGATCGAGGCCTCCAAGTACGACCTGTCCTACATCAAGCTCGACGGTTCGATCGGCTGCATGGTCAACGGCGCCGGCCTTGCCATGGCGACGATGGACATCATCAAGCTCGAGGGCGCCGAGCCTGCGAACTTCCTCGACGTCGGCGGGGGCGCCAACAAGGAAAAGGTCACGGCGGCGTTCAAGATCATCCTCAGCGACCCCGCGGTGAAGGGAATCCTGGTCAACATCTTCGGCGGCATCATGCGCTGCGACATCATCGCCGAAGGCATCGTCGCCGCGGCCCGCGAAGTGCAGCTCAACGTCCCGCTGGTCGTCCGCCTCGAAGGCACCAACGTCCAGCAGGGCAAGGACATCCTCGCCTCCTCGGGCCTGCCGATCATCGCCGCCAACGATCTCGGCGACGCAGCGAGGAAGATCGTTGCGGAAGTGAAGGCGCCGGTCGCTGCCTAACTGGAGAATCCGATGAAAGTGCTGGTCGCGGTCAAACGCGTCATCGACTTCAACGTGAAGCCGAGGGTGAAGATGGACGGCTCGGGCGTCGATCTCGCCAACGTCAAGATGAGCATGAACCCGTTCGACGAGATCGCGATCGAGGAAGCGATCCGCCTCAAGGAGAAAGGCATCGCGACCGAGATCGTCGCGGTCTCGATCGGCCCCGCCAAGGCGCAGGAGACGCTGCGCACCGCGCTGGCGATGGGCGCCGACCGCGCGATCCTCGTCCAGACCGACGAGGAAGTGGAGCCGCTCGCGGTGGCCAAGATCCTCGCCAAGGTCGCGGAAGAGGAGCAGCCTGGGCTGTTCATCCTCGGCAAGCAGGCGATCGACGACGACAATAATGCGACCGGGCAGATGCTGGCGGCGCTGCTCGGGTGGCCGCAGGGGACGTTCGCGTCGAAGGTCGAGGCGGCTAACGACAATGTGACGGTGACACGCGAAGTCGACGGCGGGCTCGAGACGGTCAAGCTCAAGCTTCCCGCGGTCGTGACCACCGACCTGCGCCTCAACGAGCCGCGCTATGCGTCGCTGCCGAACATCATGAAGGCCAAGTCGAAGCCGCTCGCGACCAAGTCGCCCGCCGATTACGGCGTCGATGTCGCTCGGCGGCTCGAGACGGTGAAGGTGACCGAACCCCCGAAGCGGCAGGCGGGAATCAAGATCGGAAGCGTCGACGAGCTGGTCGACCGGCTCAAGGGCCTGGGGATTGCGAAATGAGCGTGCTCGTCCTCGTCGAACATGACGGCAAGTCGATCAAGGACGCGACGCTGGCGGCGGTCACCGCGGCGGGCAAGCTCGGCGACGTCCATGCGCTGGTCGCCGGAAGCAACGTCGGCAGCATCGGCGAAGCGGCGGCGAAGATCGGCGGCGTTTCGAAGGTGCTGGTCGCGGACGCCGCTCACCTCGACCACGAGCTTCCGGAGAATCTCGCTCCCGTCGCCGCTGGGCTGATGGACGGCTACGACGCGTTCGTCGCGCCGGCGACGACCTTCGGAAAGAATGTCGCGCCGCGCGTCGCCGCGCTGATCGACGTGATGCAGGTCAGCGACGTCATCGGCATCGAGGATGCCAGCACGTTCGTCCGCCCGATCTACGCCGGGAATGCGATTGCGACGGTCAAGTCGAAGGACTCCAGGAAGGTGATCACCGTTCGTGGCACGGCGTTCGACAAGGCTGCCGCGGAAGGCGGGAGCGCTTCGGTCGAGCAGGTCGATGCCGGCCAGCCCGCCGGCACCAGCGAGTTCGTGTCGATGGATGCGTCGGAGAGCGAGCGGCCCGAGCTCACCAGCGCCAAGGTCATCGTGTCGGGCGGACGTGCGTTCGGCAGCAGCGAGCAGTTCCACGCGCTGCTCGATCCGCTCGCCGACAAGCTCGGCGCCGCGGTCGGCGCGAGCCGCGCGGCGGTCGATGCGGGCTACGCGCCCAACGATTACCAGGTCGGCCAGACCGGCAAGATCGTCGCTCCGCAGGTCTATATCGCGATCGGCATTTCCGGCGCGATCCAGCACCTCGCCGGAATGAAGGATTCGAAGGTCATCGTCGCGATCAACAAGGATGAGGAAGCGCCGATCTTCCAGGTCGCGGACATCGGCCTCGTCGGCGACCTGTTCAAGATCGTGCCGGAGCTGACCGAGAAGCTCTAAGCGGAAAGAGGGCCCGCCGCCCGCAGGGGATGGACGGCGGGCCGGGACGACCTCGCTGGAATGAGGCCGGGGCGGCTAGTTGGCGTAGGAGATCGACGCACCGACCGAGCCACTCTGGCTCGAGCTGGCTTTCGCCGATCCGGTGCCGTTGGCGTTGGCGTTCATTGATCCGGAGCCGCTGGCGTTCGCATTGGCCCGGCCCGAATGATCCCCGGCAGAAGCGCCTGCATTGCCGTTGGCCGAGCCGCTGCCCGACGCGCTTCCGCTGAAGATGCCGTTGGTCGTGCTGGCTAGCGATCCGGCGCCGCTTCCGGTGCCGGCGAGGGAGCCCGCGAGATTCGCGGTGCCGCTACTAGCGTTCGCAAACGACCCCGCGAGGTTGCCTGCCCCGTTGGCCGTGCCAGCTACCGAGCCGGCGAGATTACCCGCGCCGTTAGCCGCGCCTGTGACTGAGCCGGCGAGATTACCCGCGCCGTTGGCCGCGCCTGTGACTGAGCCGGCGAGATTACCCGCAGCCGAAACGCTGCTGGTGATCGCGCTGACGCTGTTGGTGATGCCACCCGCGCCGCCCAGGGTTCCGTTGACAGACCCGGCGAGATTGCCGGCGCCGCTGAGTGCGCCGCCGACGTTGCCGATGCCAGCGACGGTCCCTCCGACCGTGCCCCCGAGCGCGCCATTCAGTCCGCCCGTCAAGCCGCCGAGCAGTTGTGCCTGGGCGGGCGCCGCCCCCGCGAGCGCCATTGCGCTGCAGATGAAGATGAACGACGTTCTCATTTCATTCTCCTCTCGAAATGCGGGAGGGGGCTCCCCCCTTCCGAGATGAGAACGACAGCTACTGCGGGGTTCATCCCCTGGAGGCGAAATTCATTTCGCTCCGACAACGCGCGGGTCCACGCGGCATGGCCCGCACACGATGCCTCGACCGACGCGGCCGTGGCCCGGCTTCGCTTCCGCGGCGAGGCGCTGCGGTGAACGGGCAAACAGCAGGCGGGCGGCAACCAAGGGAGAGGCGAAGCTGGTGCCTCGTACGCGCGCGAAGCCCTCGCCCGGCAGCGCGGCCGCCATGTCGGCACCAGGCGCTGCAAAGTCGAGATGGAGCGGCTTGCCCGCTTCGGGAAGCGCGCGCCCGTGCGCGTCGACAGCCGTCACGGAAACGACGCCGGGGTAGGAGGCAGGATATTGTGGCGGCGCCGCAGGACCGTCGTTGCCCACAGCCGCTACCACCTCGATACCGCGCGCCTGCACGGCACGGATCGCGCGTTCGAGCACCCTGTTCGATGGGCCCACGAGACTGATGTTGATGACCTGTGGATCCTTGCTCGCGAGCCACGCAAGCGCCTTCACGATCGCCGATGCGGACCCCGCGGCCTCGCTTCCCCCATAGATGTCGGCGACGAAGAGACGAGCGCCGGTGGCGGCCCCATGGAAGCGGCCGTCATTTCCGACGAGCAGCGACGCGACGGCTGTGCCGTGTCCCGTGGCTTTGGGCGGACCGGCAAAGCCGTTCTGCTCAATCGATGCCCCGCGGAGCGAGGGATTCGAGGCGACGCCGCCGTCGATCATGCCGACCACGCGTCCCGCTGCGATCCCGCCAACCGAGGCGAGCAGCCCCGGCACCGGATCAAGCGCGCCGCCGGCCGGTTCGAAGATATGGTCGAAATCCGACTGCATCGCGGGCGCGACCTTTCTCAGCAGCTTGAGCGCCGAATGAACGCTCATTCCGGGCGGCACCGCGAGTTGCACAAGGGCAAGCCCGAGCTGCGGCTCGGAATCCTCGCGGACGACACGGAAGCCTGCGCGCGATGCCGATTGCAAGGAGATCGGATCGGGGTCGATGGCGACCACGATTCCGCGCCGCACCGGTTCTCCCTTGTCGTCGGTCTCAAGCAGCGCCCGGTTATGCTTGACCAGCTGCTCGAGCCGCAGCCTGCGCAGCTCGTTCAGGGTCGACGCCCCCGATTCGACGATCGTCTCGGGAAGGCCGCCGACGCCATCGAGCGTCGGGCGCATCGCCTCTTGCGCGGCGGGCGTCGCCAGGATGTTCTGGACGGCTGGGCCGGCGACGGGGACGTTGCCGATTATGCCGCCGACGGGCAGCGGCACGGCTCCGAGGAGCCCTCCACCGCCAAGCAGCTGCGCCTCCGCGCTCGCTGCCGCCAACGCGCCGGCGAGCGCGGTGCAAAGCAAATTTCGAACGAATCTGGACATCGGCTGCCCCCTTCTTATGCGACCCTTGGATGAAACGAGAATGACGCGTCGTTTCATCCCTATGAGGCTGAATGGACCGCTCGAACTCGTTCGAAGAGCAGCTTGGCGCGTTGCTGCCGCGCTTGCGCCGCTTCGCGCATGCGCTGAGCGGAGACGCGGCCGACGCCGACGACCTGACCCAGGGGACGGTCGAGCGGGCGCTGCGCTCCAGCGCGCAGTGGCAGCCGGGCACGCGGCTCGACAGCTGGACCTATCGAATCATGCGCAATCTTTGGATCGACACGGCACGGGCCCGGTCGCGCAAGGTGAAAATGGAAGCGCCGCCGGAGGAAGCGGAGGGCGTCGGCGAGGATCCGCGCGCCTCAATGGACGCAGCGCTCGACCTCAAGAGAATGATGGCGGCGATGGAGCGGCTTCCGGACGAGCAGCGTGAGGTCGTCGCGCTGATTCTCATTGAGGGCTTCGGCTATCGCGAAGTCTGCGAAATGCTCGACCTGCCGATGGGCACGGTGTCGAGCCGGCTGGTGCGCGGGCGCACCCGGCTGCTGGCGATGGTAGGTGAGCAATGACAATCGAGGACGAGAAATTCTTTGCCTGGCTCGACGGCGAGCTTCCGCCGGACGAGGCGGCGCAGGTTCAGGCGGAGGTGGCTAAGTCGCCAGAGCTGACGCGAGCCACGGAGCAGCATCGCGCGCTTCAGGCGCGCCTCAAGGGCGCTTTCGATACCGTCGCCGAATCGCCCGTGCCGGAAGGTCTGCGTCCGCGGGCAAAGGTGATCGATTTCGCCGCTGCAAAGCGCGCGCGAGCGCGGGGACATTGGGAGTCTCCTGCGCAATGGGCAGCGATGGCCGCAACCCTCGCGCTCGGTATCTTCGCTGGAACGATGATGTCGCCCGGAAGCAGGGGTCCAGTCGAGGTGCACGGCGGAAAGCTCTACGCCGCGGCTGCGCTAAACCACGCGCTCGACACCGAGCTCGCGAGCGCTCCCGGCAATGCGCCCGTGCGAGTCGGCCTTACATTCCGCGACAGCTCGGGCGCGTTGTGCCGCACGTTCACCGATCCGCAGTCAAGCGGGGTTGCCTGCCGCGACGGTTTGCGATGGCAGCTGCGCGGATTGTTCGCGGCGCCGGAGGGACAAGGCGGCGCGTACCGGATGGCTGGGGGCATGGACCCAAACCTCGCCGCGCTGGTCGATTCGACCATGTCCGGCGATCCGCTCAACGCGGCGCAGGAGAAGGCCGCGAGGGCCCGAGGCTGGAAATAGAACCTACTTCTTCGACACGTGCTCGGGCTTACCCTTGCGCTTGGTCGACGCCATTTTCTTGAGCTCTTTCTCGCTCATCGAATCGTACATGCTCTTCGACGCGCCCTTGAGTGAGCTCTTCGGTTTGTCGTGTTCCTTGACGGCGAGGGCGATCCCCGCGGCCTCCTGCTGAGCCTTGGATTTGGCTGGCATGTCGCATCTCCTGTTCAGGACATGCAATTGAAACGCGCCGGCGCCGCAATCGCTGCCCTCAGAAGGCGATATTGCGGGTGATCAACCAGCGTGCGCCGGTGCGGTGCCACACGGTCAGGAACCGGCCGACGACCATGTGCTGCTTGCCCTTGCGGGTCACCGTCATCTGCGCGCTTCCCCATTCGTAGACGTCGTTGGGGTCAGCCGCCACGCGGCCGTCGCTCTTGATGTTCGCGCGCAGCACCTTCACGCCCGACGGGCGGCGCGAATACATGGTCTGGATTCCGGCCTTGCCATGGATGGCGGTGCCGTCGGGCGTGATGAAAACGCCGTTGCTGGCATAAGGCGCGCTCAGGATCTTCGCGTTGCCGCTGACGATCGCACGGCTCCAGTCGCTGTTTGCCCGGTCGATGAACGGCGCCGCCGAGGCGAGCGCCTGCTGCTGCCAGGCGGGGACCGCGGCGATGAGCAGGGGCGCGGCGGCGGCGAGGAAAATCTTGAACGTCACTGAATACCTCCCATGCGAGGAGGGTTAGCGCCTGACGCGGGGACGGCTCAAGGCTCAGCCGCGGATGAACCGCTCCAATTCGACGAATGCCTCGTCGTCGGGGACCTGCTGCGGCGGATGCTTGCAGAAGGCCGACGCCGCGGCATGGAACGGCTCCTTCTTCGATTTCTCCTCTGAATTGTTCCGCGGACAGAATGCCGAGCGGCTCACGTCGCTCCCGGACGACTGGGGCGGCCGCGCCGCCGCCGAATGGGTCAGGAAGCTCGCGGCCGGCGAGCGTTTCGCCGGGACGAGCCGCGGCCTGATCGAGACCGCGCGGGTGCTCGACCGGCTGTACGGGCGCTCCGGCGGCGAATTCCGGTAAACTTTAATGAACCCAGGTCATTGCCACGACGGGAGAATTTGAAGAGAAGTCGGCCCGCATGAGTGGCGCAGTCGAAACAGCAGCGATTGCCGGGCGCCCCGGCCGAGTGGATGTACCCGCCGCGGACGTGCCTCTGCTGGCGAGCCTGCCCGCCGCGGTCCGCGAGCGTCTGCTTGCATCGTCGCACATCGAGCGCTTTGCCCCGCGCGCAGAGGTTTTCGGGGACGGCGAGGCTGCCCAGCACCTCCACATCGTGCTTTCGGGGATCATCGATCTCGCTGCTGCCTACAAGAGCAGCGAGTGCTCGGCGCTCATGCTTGCCGCGGGTGACGTGTTCATGCCGGCGGCGGCACTTTACGCCGAACCCTATCTCGTCTCGGCGCGCGCGCTGACCGCGTGCCGCATCCTGTTGCTCGACGCCGGGGTGGTCCGCCACGAGGCGCGGACCTGCGTCGAGCTTGCGCGGGGACTTGCGCGCGTGCTCGCCGGCCAGTGGCGCGTCGCGCTCAAGATCATCCTCGACCTCAAGTGCCGTTCGCCGTCGCAGCGGCTCGCCGCTTTCCTGCTTCGCCTCCACGACGCGGCGCAGCCGGGCACGATCGCCGAGGTCCCGTTCTCGAAGCGCCAGCTGGCGTCCAGGATCGGAATGCAGCCGGAGACCCTGTCGCGGACCCTCCAGACGCTCGCCGCCAACGGACTCTATTTGAGGGGCCGGCAGATCATCGTCACCAACCGCGCCGCGATCGAGGAATTCTGCGGCCCGGACCCCTATCCGCCGGCGAGCGAATATGACCTCGGGGTGCACGCGCTCTAGCTAGGTGCCAAGCTGCGGCGCTTGTCTGTTGGCGCCGCCGCTGGTGTAAGCGGTTCCAGACAGCTTCAGCTTCGGAGGAATGGGTGGCGGGCGCCGACCAACCGGTTCGCACAGTAACGATCGTCGGCGGCGGCACCGCAGGGTGGATGACCGCCGCCGTGTTGTCGCAATGGCTGAGCAAGGTCGAGATCCGCCTGATCGAATCGGAAGAAATCGGCACCATCGGCGTTGGCGAAGCGACCATCCCGCACATCAGCAACTATCTGTCGCTTGCCAAGATCGATCCGCTCCAGATGATCGCGGAGACCAGGGCGACCTTCAAGCTCGGGATCGAGTTCGTTGATTGGGGCGCGCCGGGGGAGAAATATATCCACGGTTTTGGCCGGATCGGGCGCGACATGCTGTGGCTTCACCCGCACCAGCTATGGCTTGCGGCGAAGGCGCGCGACCCGGAAGCGGTCAAGCACTTCGACCGCTATTCGATCAACTGCGTCGCGTGCCTCAAGAACCGGTTCGGCTTCCCCGACCGGAACAGCCCCAACTCGCCGCTCGCCGACCTGGATTTCGCCTACCACTTCGACGCGTCGCTGTTTGCGCGCTTTTTGCGCAGGGAAAGCGAAGGCCGCGGAGTCACCCGGATCGAGGGCCGCATCGTCGAAGTGCTCACCAACTCCGAGAGCGGCTTTGTCGAGCGCGTCCGGCTCAGCGACGGGCGCGAGGTCGACGGAGACCTGTTCGTCGACTGCTCGGGTATGCGCGCGCTCCTGATCGGCGACGCGCTCGGGGTTGGCTACGAAGACTGGAACCAGTGGCTGCTCTGCGACCGCGCACAGGCTGTCCCGAGCGCAAGCACCGACCCGCTGACGCCCTACGTTCGCTGCACGGCCGGGAAGGGCGGGTGGCAGTGGCGAATCCCGCTGCAGCACCGGATCGGCAACGGCTACGTCTATGGATCCCGCTTTCTCGAGGACGAAGAGGCGGGCGAGATACTGCTTTCCAATCTCGACACGCAGCCCCTCGCCGAGCCGCGGCTGGTGCGTTTCCACCCGGGCCGGCGCGAGCGCGCGTGGGACAAGAACGTGGTTGCGATCGGGCTGTCGTCGGGCTTCCTCGAGCCGCTCGAGTCGACCAGCATCCACCTCATCCAGACGGGCATCCACCGGCTGCTCGCGATGTTCCCAGGCGAGCGCTTCGCGCAGGCCGACATCGACGAGTTCAACCGGCAATCGACCTATGAATATGAGGACATCCGCGACTTCGTCATCGCGCATTACAAGGTGACGCGGAGGAGCGGCGATCCGTTCTGGGACCATGTCCGCGAGATGGAGATACCGGCGACGCTCGAGGACCGCCTCGAGCTGTTTCGGAGTTCGGGCCGATTCTTCAAGCACAGCGCGCTCGAGCTGTTCGCCGAGGAGAGCTGGGTCCAGGTCCTGCTCGGCCAGGGTTTCGAGATGCGCGCCGACCCGGTGACCGAGTTCGTTTCGACCGACGACCTCGTCGGCTTCCTCGACGACCTCGAGGAGGTGATCGAGGACGTCGCCAACCGGCTTCCGGACCACGGCGAGTTCGTCCGGCGGCTGCCGTCGAGCAGCGCGCGCCAGCCCGACTCCGCGCCGCCGAACGTCAGCTTCGCACTGACCTATGGAAGAGGCGCGGCGTGACCGCCGGGCCGCGCGTGACCTGAAAGCCACAACAGGAGCAAAGCTGTTGTCCCGGCACGCCGCCGAATTGACTTGCCGCGGATGAAGGCGTTTCTTGCACGACTGAAGCGTTTTGGCCGACCGTTAATGTAACCGGTTACATCGCCCCTGGGGAGAGCGCGAAGTGAACATCACGAACAACAAGCGTCGGCTTGCATCCGGCATTTCCGTCATCGCCATCGCGGCTTCCCTTACGCTCGCCGCGCCGGCAAGCGCGCAAACCACGTCGTCGATCGAAGGCCATGTGGCGCCCGGCAGCACGGTCACCGCGACCGACCTCAACACCGGCAACAGTGCCAGGGCCACCGCCGATGCGAGCGGCCACTATCTGATCGCCGGCGTTCCGCCGAGCACCTATCATGTGCAGGCCGGCAGCAGCGCCCAGAACGTCGTGGTGCCGCTGGGCCAGACGGTCACGGTCGACCTCGCCGCAGCCGCGCCGCCGGCGGGTGCAGCAATTGTGATTGTGGGCGCGCGCACCAAGGACGTCAAAACGCCGACGGTGGCGACCAACGTGTCCCGGTTCCAGATCGAGAACCTGCCGAACGGCGACCGCAACTTCCTCAACTTCGCGGCGCTGGCGCCGGGCGTCACCGTTTCGCCGCCGACGCTCGGCGGCAAGGCGCGCCAGGTCCAGGCAGGCGCGATCAACTCGGACAACACCAACACCTACATCGACGGGCTCAGCATCAAGAACCTCGTCAACCACGGCGGCACGCTTGGGCAGAATTATTCCTCGGGCAATCCCTTCCCCGCGTCGGCGGTCGACCAGTTCAATGTCGAGACTCAGAATTTCGCGGCCGAATATGGCGACGCCGCGTCGGCGATCATCTCGACGGTCACGAAGACCGGCGGCAACCAGTATCACGGGGAGATTTTCGGCGAGTGGCAGCCCAAGGGCTTCATCAGCGAGAATTACGACGACCGGCCCGGCCACCTCAACAACGCCAACAAGCCGTACAGGCCGAAGCCGGATTTCAACAACAAATATTTCGGCGCCAACCTCGGCGGGCCGATCATCAAGGACAAGCTGACGTTCTTCGTCGACTTCGAGGACACCAACAAGACGTTCGGGTCGAACGACATCAACGTCTACAACGGCAACATCAGCCTGCTCCCGCCTGCCGAGCAATCCTATGCGCAGTCGGCCCGGTCGCAATATAACGGCAGCTTCCCGCTGACCTTCAAAGAGCAGCTCTACTTCGGCAAGCTGACTTACTTCGCGACGCCCGACGACACCATCAACGCGAGCGCGTTCATCCGGCACGAGGCGAACCTCTCGGGCGGCGGCGGAGTCACGACGATCGACGCCGCGACCAACAATCGGAACAACGAGGACCGCTACGAGATCTGGTGGAACCACCGCGGCTCCAACTGGGTGAACGAACTGTACCTGGCGCGCGACGTCGCGGCCAACGGCGCGATCCCGAACGTGGGCGGTTCGTCCTATGTGGTGACCTATAACGGTCTCCCCGGGAGCACCCCGAGCACCAACAATGCCGTGCTCATCCTCGGCGGGACGAACTTCGCCCAGGACGACCACCAGTACCAGAACGTGATCAAGGACAATGTGACGATCACCGCCGGTCAGCACACGATCAAGTTCGGCGGAACGGTCGATTTCATGAAGCTGTCGCGGCTCGAGGACAACAACGGCAACGGCACCTATTTCTTCGATGCCAACAGCTTCACCGGCCTCGCCAACAACCCTGTCCCGTTCCAGGCGACGATCAATACTGCCGCGGTCCAGCCGGTCAGCGCCAAGGACACGCAGATCGGACTGTTCGTCCAGGACTCGTGGCGCCCTGACGATCACTGGCTGATCAATTACGGCCTGCGGTGGGATTATGAGTCCAACGCGACCAACGAGCATTTCGTCACTCCGCCGGACGTCGCGGCCGCGCTGAGGGCCTATCCCGGCTGGCCCGCCGCGGGCATCAATCCCGAGGACTATATTTCGAACGGCCACAACCGGAAGCCGTTCATGGGTGAGTTCCAGCCGCGGCTCGGCGTCTCCTACGACGTGCGCGGAGACCGGGACCTGGTCCTGTTCGGCGGCGCCGGCCGCTACTACGACCGCTCGCTGTTCATCGACTCCGCGATCGAGACGATCAAGGATTACTTCGAATCGGTGGTGACTCTGAGGACGCCCGCAACCGGGTGCAATCCGGCGACTGACGCGCGTTGCGTCGCCGTCCTCCCGTCGGATCCGGACCAGCTGCGCGCACTGGCCGCGATGCAGGGCGGCGAGGTTCACCTGCTGAACAACAAGACCAAGATTCCGTATTCCGACGAAGTCGACGTCGGCGTCCGGAAGCGGTTCGGCAAGATCAACACCGCGGTCACGTTCAGCTACATCAGTTCGCACAACATCTACCAGGAAGTGGTCGGCAACCGCTATCCGAACGGAAGCTACAGCAGCGGCGAAAACCCGATCTTCAGCTACAACGGGATCACTTACGCAGACGGAATCTTCTTCCCCGGCGCCGCCATCTTCGGAGCTCCGCTGCCGGGCCACGGGTCGATCTTCATCGGCAACAACGACGGGAAGGCGCATTATGCCGCGGTCTACCTGACCGCCGACAAGCCTTATACCGACGACACGGGCTACGGCTTCAGCACCACGCTGACGATTTCCAACGCCCGCACCAACGATCCGCGCGACACGAACTCGATCGGCGATCCGTTCATGTTCGACGAGCCGCGGATCGGCGACATGGGCTGGGGGCCGGTGATCGGCCTCGAGCGCTGGCGCTTCGTCGGCACAGGCACCGTGAGGCTTCCGTGGGACATCCGGCTCTCGACTGTCGTGACTCTCGCCAACGGGCCGTCGTATGGCGGCGTGCTGTGCAACGTTCCGACCCCGAGCGGCAGCCGGTGCTTCCTGACCAACTACGGCGTCTATCGCCCGCGCGGAATCGGCTACAAGAACGTCGACTTCAACGTGCAGAAGATCTTCAAGGCGCCGTGGAATCCGGCTCAGGAGCTGACCGTCTATTTCCAGGCGCTCAACGCGTTCGATTTCGTCAATCGCAACTATTCGCAATGGACCGGCGGCTTCCAGAATGTCGGCGGGCCTGGCCCGACGCGCCAGCACGACCGGACCGGCGTCGCGAGCCAGGGACGCAATTTCAAGATCGGCGCGAGGATCACCTTCTAGGCGCCACCAGCTTGCGGCCCCTGAATCCCCTCGGGCCGACCGGGAGGGGCCTCACCGCCCCTCCCTTTTTTGTCTGAAGGGGCGGAGGCGTGCGGGCGGAGCTTCGGCGCGTTGGGCAATCGGCGAGCCCGGTCGTCGTGATCGACGAATTCAGCGGCGAGCTCGACCGCATCCTCGCGATTGCCGAAAGCCTCGCGCCTTATCCTCCGGACGACAGCTACTATCCGGGCGTGCGGCGGGCGATTACCGCCGACGACGCCGCGGCCGACGCGTACGTCACCGAAACGTGCGAGCGGGCCGCGCAATTCATCGGCGGCGGCTTCGACGTCGACAGCTTCGATCTTCTCGATGCGAGCTTTTCGATCGTCAGCACCCCGCCCGCCGGCTTGAGCCCGCCGCAGCGCGCGCCCCATTTCGACACCCCCGACCCGAACCACCTCGCGCTACTCCATTACCTGCGCGTTCCGGCGGGTTCGGGCACGGCGTTCTATCGCCAGCGCTCGACCGGCATCGAACGCGTCACCGAGGACAATCTCGAAAGCTTCGTCCGCGCCGCGCAGGCGGATGCGACCCGCTTGCCGAGCGACTCAGGCTATATCCCCGGCTCCGACGCCTTCTACGAACAGATCGGCGCGGTCGAAGCCGTCCCCGACCGGCTCGTCATCTACCAGGGCAGCGTCCTGCATTCGGGCGTCATCCCGGCGGAAATGCGCTTCAGCGCCGATCCGCGCGAGGGGCGGCTCACCGCAAACCTGTTCGTCGTCGGCCGCTGAACGGCGCTTCAGCCGAGCCATCCTCCGGTGAAACCCGCGCGCTTGAGCCCGCGCCGGATCGCCGGCACACGACACATGTATCGCCACACGAAATCGTCGCGATAATTGGCCGCCTGGAGCAGGATCGGTCCCTGGTCGATCCCGAGATAGTCCTTTGCGACCCAGCCGTGCCGCGGGTCGACCGTGCCGGTGTCGACCTTCACGCCCGCGTAGGTGAAGCTCGGGTTGAACGCGTCCTTGAAGCCGTAGCGGTCGAACAGCCGATGTTGGCGCAGAAGCTGCCCGGCGCACGGCAGGACGATCTCCGGCGCGAACGGCAGCGATCCGAGCGCCGCCGTCGGGGCGATAGTCCCGTCGTCGACGCCTCCCGGCTCGCCCCCAGGTCCGCGCGCGCCATAGCCGTAAAATTTCCGCCGGCTTCCGCGGTACGGCAGCGTGAAATCTCCGGGGCCGTCACACGCGGTGAGGCCCCACAGGTCGCGCGAATAGCCGCGCCAGCCCATCGGGTTGGCGGCGCAATAGGCGCGGTTCGCATAAGTCTCGCGCCGGCTGTTCTCGAAATAATCGAACCCGGCCTTACGCATCACGGAATCCCGAATGCCGCGAAAATCGATGAAAATCTGGCTGTACTGGTGGGTGAACAGCGGAGCGAAGGCGAGCCGTCGCGTGGGTCCCCGGCCGCGCCAATAGTCGGGGTAGGTCGCGGTCCACTGCTGCCACAGGTCGGCGGGTGCCGGATGAGTCGCCGACCCGAGCGCGAGGATGTTGACGAACATGCCCTCGTTGAACCCGACCCAGTTGGCCGGGATCAGGCCGTCGCCCGGGTGCCATCCCATCGAGATCGCGCGCCGCCCGTCACTGCGGAAGAAGTTCCAGTCGGCGCGGTTGTACAACGCGACCGCAAGCCGGCGGATCTCCCGCTCGGCGGCATCGCCCCGGTCGAAATATTGGCCGGCGAACAGCGCGCCCATCAGCAGAATGGTGGTGTCCACGCTCGACAGCTCGACGTCGCGGAACCGCGCGCCCGTGTCCATGTCGAGGAAGTGATAGAAAAAGCCCGCCTGGCCGGTCATGCCCGCGGCGTCCGGCCCCTGCGGCGCGTTCCAGAAGAAGCGCAGCGTGGTCAGCGTGAGGTCGCGCGCCTCGGCACGTGAGCACCAGCCCCGCTCGGCGCCGACCGCGTAGGCCGGAAGCGCGAAGCCAACCGCGGCGATGCTTGCGAAGCTCGGGCTCGGCCAGCGGTCAGGCACTAGCCCGTTGCGGCGGCTGGCATGGTCCCAGAACCAGCGGAAGGTCCGCCGCTCGATGTCTTCGTAAAAAGCGGGCAGGCTGCGCCGCGTCGAGCCGAATGCGCGTGCCGGAAGCACCGCGGCCGCCGCGGCCAGCGATGTTCCCTTCAGGAGCTCGCGGCGATCGACCAGCATCAGCCGCGGGCGTCCCGGTCGGTCGTGGCGCGGACGACGAGCTCGGGCGCGTGGCGCTCGTCGCCGCCGCTGTCCGCCTGGCCCAATGAATCGAGCAGCCGCGTGATCGCTCGCTGGCCAAGCTCGTCGATCCGCACCCGAACGGTGGTAAGCCCGAGATGGCGCGCGAGCGGGATGTCGTCGAAGCCGGCAACCGCTACTTCGTCGGGCACGGACACGCCGCGCGCGCGCAGCGCCGCCAACGCGCCGATCGCCATATTGTCGTTGGACGCGAACACCGCATCGAAGCGATGGCCGCGGTCGAGCAGCTCGAGAATCGCCTGCTCGCCCGAGCTTTCCTCGAAATCGCCGCGCATCGTCTCGCAATCCGCTCCGCGCTCGACGCAGGCCTCGCGAAAGGCGGTAGCGCGCTCGTCCGCGTCGATGTTGCCGCGCGGCCCCGCAACGTGGATCAGCCGCCTGCGCCCGAGTGCGACCAGGTGATCGACGACCGCCCGCGCGCCCGCTGCATTGTCGAGATGGATCGCGCCGCGGCCGATTCTTCCGCCGCGCGTGTTGACCAGGATCGAGGGTACGCCGGGAGGCAAGGCCGCCGCGAGCTCGTCCGCCGTCAGCTGCGGGGCCATCACGACGAGGCCGTCGACGCGCCCGTGCATCGCCCTCAGCGCCAATGTCGCCTGCTCGGCCCGGGCGTGAAGGTTCGACAGCAGCAGCAAATAGCCGCGTTGGCTCGCCTCGCGGTCCATGCCGCGCACGATCTCGGAGAAGAATTCGCCGTGGAGGTCGGGAAGCACCACCCCGATCGCGTTGGTCCTCGCGAGGCTGAGGCTGCGCGCGCCGGCATGCGGGACGTAGCCGAGCTCGCGCACCGCCTCCGCGACCCGCTCGCGCGCAAGCTCGCTGACATTGTCGAAGCCGTTGAGCGCCCGCGACACGGTCGCGACCGAAAGCTGGGCTCGGCGGGCGACGTCGCGGATGGTGGCTTCGGGCATGCTTTCCCCACGAGGAGCCGGTGGACCTCTCGTCCTATCGGCGGCTAACGGCGCAATAGTCACGCGTCGAGCGATTGCAATTGCGCTGGGCGTGCGTCATGTAACCGGTTACACAAGGCGTCAAGCACGGTCCGCGGGCCGGCTCGAATGTCCGCACTTGCGCTCGGTCCGAGGACGGTGGAGGGAGAGTTCATGCTGGACCTGGCGGTTTCACGACGCGCCATGCTCATGTCCGCCGGGGCCGTAGCCGCATGGCTCACAAGCCCCGCGCGCGCCCTCCTCCAGGCGGCCGGCAAGGTCGCCGTTCCCGCCTTCGTCGACCAGCTGATCCCGCGAATGACGCTGGAGGAAAAAGCCGGGCAGCTGCAGCTCATGGCCTCGGCATGGGGCGGCGGCACCGCGCTCAGCCTCAACCCGCCGGGCAACGGCTCCGACTTCCAGCAGCAGGTGAACGAAGCGCGGCAGGGGCTGCTCACCGGCGTGTTCAACGGCAACGGCGCGCGCATGGCGCGGACCATGCAAGCCGCCGCCGTCAGCCAGTCACGCCTGAAGATCCCGCTGATCTTCGCTGCCGACATCATCCACGGCCACCGCACGATCTTCCCGGTCCCGCTCGCGGAAGTCGCGAGCTTCGAGCCCGAGCTCTCCCGGCGAACCGCCGAGGCGGCGGCGTTCGAAGCGTCGGGAGCGGGGATCGACTGGACCTTCTCGCCGATGGTCGACGTCGCGCGCGACCAGCGCTGGGGCCGCGGAGTCGAAGGGGGCGGCGAGGACCCGCTGCTCGGTAGTCTGTTCGCGGCCGCGCGAGTCCGCGGGTTCCAGGGCCCGGACCTCAAGTCGAACGAGCATCTGCTGTCGTGCATCAAGCATTTCGCAGCCTATGGCGCGGCGGAATCCGGGCTCGACTACAATGCCGTGGACATGTCGATGCGGCGTCTGCGGGAGGTCTATCTGCGGCCGTACAAGGCCGGCTTCGACGCCGGCGCACTGTCGGCCATGGCCTCGTTCAACGAAATCAACGGCATTCCCTCGACCGGCAATCGCTGGTTGATGACCGAGCTGCTGCGCGGCGAATGGGGATTCCAGTCTTTCGTCGTGTCCGACTACACCGGCGACGAGGAGATGATCGCTGCGGGCTACGCGAAGGACGGCCGCGACGCCGCGCGGATCGCGTTCCTCGCCGGGGTCGACATGAGCATGCAGAGCGGGCTCTATCGCGAGTTCCTGCCCGCGCTCGTCCGCGGCGGGGAAGTGCCCGAGGCGAAGATCAACGAGTCCGTTCGCCGCGTGCTTGCGCTGAAGGCGATGCTCGGCCTGTTTGACGACCCCTTCCGCCGAATCGACGAGAAGCGCGAAGCCGCGCGATCGATGCTCCCCCGGACGCGCGCGCTGGCACGCGAAGCGGGGCGCAAGGCGATCGTCCTGTTGAAGAACGAGGGCGACCTGCTGCCGCTGCCGCGGTCGGGCAAACAGATCGCGCTGATCGGTCCGTTCGCTGCCGGGGCGCACGACCTTGTCGGCCCGTGGGTGGTCTATGGCGACGACGCCAAGGCCGTCGACCTTGCAACCGGCGTCCGCGCCGCAGTCGCCAATCCCGCGTCTGTCAGCGTCACGCCAGGCTCCGCGGTCGAGGAGCCGCTCGCCGGCGGAATCGAGCAGGCGGTCGCCGCTGCGCGCGCCGCCGACGTCGTCGTCATCGCCATCGGCGAAGGGGCAAACATGTCCGGTGAAGCGCAATCGCGCACCGAGATCGTGGTCCCGGCGCCGCAGCAGGCGCTCGCCGAAGCCGTTGCCGCCACCGGCAAGCCGATCGTCGTGGTCCTCAAGCATGGCCGCGCGCTCGCGCTCGAGGGGGCGGTCGCCGATGCGCCGGCGATCCTCGCCACCTGGTTCCTCGGAACCGAGACCGGCAATGCCATCGCCGACGTTCTGTTCGGCGCATACAGCCCGTCTGGACGCCTGCCCGCGAGCTTCCCGTGGAAGTCGGG
>Ga0068852_100000429_pt1 | contig 27941 bp, 23 predicted proteins | sample KBSCornC22_FD_66594 | JGI IMG/M metagenome (GOLD analysis project Ga0068852, IMG submission 66594) | Corn rhizosphere microbial communities from Kellogg Biological Station, Michigan, USA - KBS Corn C2-2 | ecosystem: Host-associated > Plants > Roots > Rhizosphere > Soil ... | reverse complement strand
CTCGAGGAGGTTGGTGGAGTCGAGCTTGCTTTCGCCGTGAAGGCGGCTGCGGAAGGTATAAGGAAGCTCTTTCAGCCGGACCGGGCGGGTGGCCGAGGCGAGCAGATCGACCAGAATTTTAAAACTGATGCCGGAAAGACGGTGAACGACCTCTTCGAAGTAGCGGCGGTCCAGCATGAAGAAGCCGCTCATCGGGTCAAGCACGGTGGTTCTGCAGACCATGGCGCTGAGCCGCCGTCCCAGGTTGCTCAGCATCTGGCGCTCGGCGGAGAATTCGCCCATGCTGCCGCCCTGGACGGCACGGCTGCCGATCACGATATCGAGCTGCTCGCGTTTGAGCGCGTCGAGCATGTGGGGCAAGAGAGTTTCATCGTGCTGCAGGTCGGCATCCATAACGGCAAGATAGGGGGCCGAGGTGGCGAGCATGCCTTCGACGCAAGCCGAGGACAAGCCGCGGCGTCCGATTCTTTGCAAGACGCGCACGTTCGGACGCACGCTGGAGATGGAGCGGACCATACCGGCAGTATTGTCAGTAGAATCGTCGTCGACGAAAATGACTTCCCAGCGGATCCCTGAAAGCGCTTTATCGAGCAACTGGAGCAAGGGCTCGACGTTTTGCCGTTCGTTAAAAGTCGGGATGATGAGAGCCAGTTCAACCATGAAAACCTTTTCGGCGCGGCGATTGCTTCCTATCCAGCTTAGCGGTACGGCGCGCAGCCGGTCGCTTCATTTCCTCCCTGAAGGACGCCGAGCAGGATAGCGTTGTTTTCAGGCGAGTTTTCGATGAGAAAGAAGCCGTCGCTGCCCCCGGTCTCCCGATTGTGATTAAACTTCGCAAAGAGTTGACGGATGTCGTTCCAGTGCACAAAACGGCTGTCAACTTCGACGAAACGCCAGTCCCGAAGTGGCTGGTCCGAGAGTACTCTCTTCGTCACCCAGGCCTGACCGCCGACGTGCCAGGTATTGTAGACGGCGCAGGCGAAGATCTCACGCCAGACGGGCAGCTGCGGTCCCAACGTCGGCACTATGGGCAGGATTCCGGCGAGAGGATGGAGATGTAAGGGGTTCAAGGGATCGCCGTAGCTCAACCGCATCAGGTTGTCGTTCATGTTGAGGACAAACAGACGGTCCTTGGGAGACAAGGATGTCATCACGGCCAGGCGATCGGGATCGCGGTGGACGAGATAACTTACGTTTCTGAAGTTGGCGGTCGCCAGATTAGCGGGAATATGCAGGCAGGCGAGAACTCCGATCAAGACCTTGACCCGCTTACTGTAAAGGTTACTCCCGAGAATATAGCCAACACCCAGGAATAATTCGGGCAAAAAGCATTCATACCGTTCACTACCGCCACTCTCATAAGTGATCGCCAACAGAAGATTCGGAATCATGGCGACGAGTGTAAGTGCAAAGATTCTCTTGCCGAAAGCCGTGGACCAGAGCGCGATGGCGAGGGCAAGCAGGGTCAGGTAAAAAGCTCCGAGTTCGATGACAGAAAGGCGGATCAGCTCCCAGAGGTGCACCTTTGCGAAGGGATCGTGGAAGGTATACCACTTGAGCCAGACGGAATCGTCGGCCATGTCGTAAAAGACGCGGCCCATACCGTTGATCATGCGGAGGGCGGTGCGATCGCGGGAATCGGGGGTGCTGTCGTGGATCCAGGCATTGAGGCTGGCCGCATCGTGGATGTGCATCGCGGCCATGCCGATGGCATAACTGGCGAGGACCACGAGCGCTCCCGAGACACAGGTAATGGCCGCCAGGCGGAAGTCGAACTTACGGTTGCCGCGCAGGCCCAGAATCCATCTGGCAAACAGGATACTGGGGAAGGTAAGTAAGCAAGGCGCCCAGAATACAGCCGCAAGTCCGCCAAGCGCTCCGGCGAGGGCCGACGGCCACCACGAATGACTTTCATAAAAGGCGGCGAGATAGATTCCGAGCGTTATACATGCCAGGCAGACGCAGTATGGCGATCCCATGCGTGAGTAATTGAGCAAGGGATCGAGGCAGACAAAGGCAAATCCGATGAGCAGAGATACCCAGCGGCTGGCGGTCAACTTATAGATTGCGCGCTGCATGACCAAGCCGCACACCAGGGCGGCAATCATGTTCGGGAGCATGAACAGGAAGGCGATCGCCATATCGGTATTGTTGTTAAAGTGCGGTAACAACACCGGGACGAAGATCAGTGACAGCAGCCTGCCCAAGGGCCTCCAGCCGAGGTGGGCGAAATTCCAGACCTGGGGAGAATCCCCCCAGCCATGCTGCAGCGAATCGCGCACGTGCTCGACGTAAAGCGAAGTGTCGCCGCCGATGGGCACGCCCTTGATGAAGATCATCAGGAGAACGTACAAGCCAACCAGCCAAACCCAATTGGGTTCGAGTTTGCGTGCCGCTACGGCAGGAGCTGAGGAAGTTTCAGTGACACTCATGCAACAGTATTGGGCCCGGTAGACTGCCGAAAAGTAGACTTCATTCTACAACACGGTTCCGAAGTCTTACTTCTCACATAAACCGTTGAGTACTCGGCACGCCTATGTGAAAATTGAAGTTTGTCGCGCGGCTCTTTCTCGCCTGACATTGAATCCATGAAACTTATACACCGTGGGGTGCTGATTACCGGCTCCAACCGGGGCCTGGGTAAGGCAATCGCCCGGGCCTGTGTCGCCGAAGGCGCCGATGTGTTGCTGGGCGCGCGCAACATCGACTCATTGGAACCGGTGGTGGCTGAATTGAGGGAACTGGCCGGCGCATCCCGTCGCATTCTGACGGCGGCGCTGGACACGTGCAATGCCGGGGCCGTCGAGGAAGTCGTAAAACGGGCCGCAGCCGAGCTCCCGAATTTTAACGGCCTGGTAAACAACGCCGGAATCTGGGGAGCGAAGGGAGCAATCGAAGAGGTCGACCTCCAGACCTGGCGGCAGACCATCGAAGTGAATCTTTTCGGTCCTTTGTACACGTGTCACAGCGCTGTACCGCTGTTCCGGAAGCAGGGCTATGGCAAGATCGTGAATCTTTCGGGCGGCGGCGCAACATCGCCGATGCCGCGCTTGAGCGCTTATGCAGCGAGCAAGGCAGCAGTTGTGCGGTTCACTGAGACGCTGGCGGGCGAGGTACGGGATGCCGGAATCGACGTGAACGCGGTGGCTCCCGGTGCGCTGAACACGGCGATGCTCGACGAGATTCTGGCGGCGGGGCCGCAGGTGGTTGGCGAGTACTATGAGCGCGCGCTCAAGCAGAAGGAATCAGGCGGAGCTTCGCTCGAACGGGCGGCCGCGTTGTGCGTGCACCTGCTCTCGGCGGAAAGCGACGGCATCACGGGTCGATTGATCAGCGCGGTATGGGATCCCTGGGAGCGACTGGGGGAACTGCGCCAGCCGCTAGAGGCTTCCGACGTGTACACGCTGCGCCGGATCACGCCTGAGGACCGGGGCTTCGACTGGGGCCAAAAGGCATGAAATTCGCGATTGCAGGCTGTGGCCTGATCGGCCAGAAGCGGCTGAAGACAATTCTTCCGCAACATGAGCTGGTGATCGCGACGGATCCGCAGCTGGCCCGTGCCGAGCGCCTGGCGGCCCAGGCTCCGCAAGCGGCCGCGAGCAGCAACTGGCGCGAGGCGGTCACCCATCCAGCCGTCGATGCCGTGGTCGTGGCGACCACCAATGAGGCGCTGGCTCCGGTGACAATCGCGGCGCTCGAGGCGGGCAAGCACGTAATCGTGGAAAAGCCGGCGGCGCGCAACCTGGAGGAACTGCGAAGCGTTCAGAAAGCCGCCGCGGTCTCGGGCAAGATCGTCCAGGTGGGGTTCAACCACCGGTTCCATCCGGCATTTTCAAAGGCGCGGGAAATCTTCGAAGCGGGTTCGCTTGGTCCGCTGATGTTTATCCGGGGACGGTACGGACACGGCGGGCGGGTCGGCTACGACCGGGAATGGCGGGCGGATCCAAAGATGTCCGGGGGTGGAGAACTGTTGGACCAGGGGGTGCACATTATCGACCTGGCGCGCTGGTTTCTCGGCGACTTCACGCGAGTGGACGGGTTTGCGCCGACGTACTTCTGGGACATGCCGGTCGACGACAACGGCTTCCTGCTGCTGCGCACGGCGTCGGATCAGTGCGCGTTCCTGCATGCCAGCTGCACCGAATGGAAGAACATGTTCTCATTCGAGATCTACGGACGGAACGCCAAGCTGCACATTGAGGGGCTGGGGGGGAGTTATGGCGTGGAGCGGCTGTACTATTACGCCATGAAGCCGCAGATGGGGCCGCCGGACACGACAATCTGGGAATACCCCGGCGAGGACACCTCGTGGCAAAGAGAACTGGATATGTTTGCCGGGGCAGTCAAGGGAACGTCGAAGCCGGGGCCCGGCTTGCGCGATGCCGAAGCGGCGCTGGAGATTGTGACGCAAGTGTATAAGAGCTCAGGAAAACTATGATCATCACGCGCAGCCCGTTGCGCCTGCCGTTGGGCGGCGGAGGAACCGACCTGGCGTCGTACTACGAGGATCACGAGGGTTTTCTGATCGCGGCCGCGATCGACAAATACGTCTACATTACGGTCCACCACACGTTCGCACGAGAGTTGATCGTCAAATACTCGAAGCTGGAACACGTGGATGAGATCGAACAGCTGCAGCATCCGATTGTCCGGGAAGCCCTAAAGCTGGTGGATATCAAAAGCCTGAGTCTGGAGATTACGAGCATGGCGGATATTCCGGCGGGCACCGGGCTGGGTTCGTCTGGCAGTTTCACCACGGCGCTCCTCAAGGCGCTGCACTGTCATTGCAAGAACCTGGTGCATCCGGACGAACTCGCGCAGCAGGCGTGTGAAATCGAGATCAACCGCCTGCACGAGCCGATCGGGAAGCAGGACCAGTACATCGCGGCATTCGGAGGCATTACCTGCTTCAAGTTCCTCAAGGACGGCCGGGTGGAAGCGAGTCCGCTGCAGATTTCTCCGGAGACGCTACACGATCTGGAGGACAACCTGATGATCTTCTTCACCGGGTACTCACGATCGGCGTCGTCGATTCTGAAGGACCAGAACGATCGCAGCAAGAGCAAGGATCCGGTGATGATCTCGAACCTCCATTACGTGAAGGATCTCGGGTTGCGGACGCGGCAGGCTTTCGAGAGCGGCAAGCTGGGCGACTTTGCGGCGTTGATGAACGAACACTGGGAGTACAAGCGCAAGCGGTCGTCGGGGATCAGCAACGAGAAGATCGACGAGTGGTATGAGCTGGCCATGGGGAACGGCGCGCTCGGCGGGAAACTGATCGGTGCCGGCGGCGGCGGGTTCCTGATGTTCTACTCGGAAAACAAGACGAAGCTGCGGCACGCGCTGACGCAGGCAGGCATGCGGGAAGTCCGGTTCCGCTTCGATTTCGAAGGCACGAAGGTTATCGCGTCCTGATGTTTCCGGCGGCAATTCTGACGGGAGGGCTGGCGACGCGCCTGCGTCCGATCACGGAGACGATTCCGAAAGCATTGATCGATATCGCGGGTGAGCCGTTCATCGCGCATCAGCTGCGCTTGCTACATTCGCGAGGGCTGCGTCGCGTGGTGTTGTGCGTCGGCCACATGGGCGAGCGGATCCGGGAGTTTGTCGGCGACGGATCGGCATTTGGCATGGACGTCGCTTATTCTTTCGATGGCCCGGTGCTGAGGGGAACCGGCGGGGCGCTCCAGCGGGCATTACCGCTGCTCGGAGACCAGTTCTTCGTTGTCTACGGCGATTCCTACCTGCCCTGCGATTACGCGGCTGTGCAGGGATTTTTCGAGGCGAGCGGAAAACAGGGGCTGATGACGGTGTTTCGAAATCATGGTCAGTGGGACACGAGCAACGTGGAGTTCGAAGACGGCCGGATCGTGGTCTACGACAAAAAGCTGCGCAGCCCCCGCATGCATTACATCGACTACGGGTTGGGATTATTCCGCAAGGAAGCCTTTGCGGGGATCGGCGACGGAGAGGTGAAAGACTTGGCGGCGGTTTACCAGGAACTGCTCAGCCGCAGCGAGCTCGCGGCCTATGAAATCCAGGAAAGGTTCTACGAGATCGGGTCGTTTGCCGGGATGGAGGAACTGTCGAATCTCCTCCGTTCGGACGGACAGGTTTGATGTAGATTGAAATGGAATCGAGGGTCGAACGGTTATGACACGGAAAGATTTTTTGACATCGATGGACACGATGCTCGAATTGCCGGAGGGGACTTTGACGGGTTCGGAACAGCTCGACGACCTCGAAGGATGGAACTCGATGGCGATGATCAGTTTCATGGCGCTGGCGGACGAGAATAATGGCGTTAAGCTTTCGCCCCGGCAACTCGGGGGGTGCACGACCATCGCCGAACTGCTGGAACTGGCCAAAGTCGAAGCATAATGGAGAGCGATGCCTGGATATCCCGTCGATTTCACCGGCCGGACGGTGCTGGTAACCGGCGCTTCCTCGGGCATCGGCCGTGAAATCGCGATTCTGTTGAGCGAATTGAATGCGAATTTGGTTTTAGCCGGCCGGAACCAGGAACGGTTGAACGAGACGCTCGGCGCGATGTCCGGCAGCGGACATCACGTGGAGACCATCGACCTAGCCGCGGTCGACCGCATTCCGCAGTGGATCAAATCGGTGGCCGCCCTTACCGGACCCTTGCACGGGCTAGTCCACGCCGCCGGAAAGCAAATGACCGGATCGATTCGCATGACATCGCCAGTGAGTCTCGACGATCTGTTCAAAACCAATGTTTACAGTGCCGTGATGCTGGCTCGCGGCTTATGTCAGAAGAATTGTTTTCAGGCAGGCGGTAGCATGGTTTTTATTTCCTCCATCATGGGGCTCGTCAGTAAACCAGCCATCCCTCTGTACAGCGCGACGAAAGCGGCCCTTTCCGGGTTGAGTAAATCGCTCGCGCTCGAGCTGGCGGCGGAGCGAATCCGAGTGAATTGCATCGCTCCTGCATTCGTCGAGACCGAGATGTTGAACCAGCTGCGCGAGATGCTGCTGCCCGAACAGTTCGAGGCTATCGAAAAGGCCCATCCGCTGGGGTTCGGAACGCCGCGGGATGTTGCTCATGCGGCGGCTTTTCTGCTGGGCGAGAGCGGGCGATGGATTACCGGGACGACATTGGTTGTAGACGGCGGTTACTCGGCGCAGTAAGGAGGAGATTCGACTCGATGCAAGCTAGTTTGTCCGCGATTGAATATTATCTGCCCGCGAAGACTGTTTCGACGGCTGAGCTTTCCGCCGAGTTCCCGGAATGGTCGGTCGAGAAGATCGATGAGAAGACGGGGATTCAGGACCGGCATATCGCGGCCCCGGGGGAATGTTCATCGGATCTGGCGGTAGAGGCGGCACGAAAGCTGTTCGCTTCGGGCGCGTGCGATCCGCAGGAGATCGATTTCCTGCTGCTGTGCACGCAGAGCCCGGATTACTTTCTGCCGACGACGGCTTGCCTGGTACAGGATCGCCTGGGAATTCCGAAGTCCGCCGGCGCGCTGGATTTCAACCTGGGCTGTTCGGGATATATCTACGGCCTGGGGCTGGCGCAGGGTCTGATTGTTTCAGGACAGGCGAAGACGGTTCTCCTGATTACCGCAGAGACCTATAGTAAGTTCATCCATCCCGGCGACAAGAGTGTCCGGACGATTTTCGGCGATGCCGCGGCGGCGACTTTGATCCGGGCGGTGGAAGCAGAGCAACCGCTGCTGGGTCCTTTCATCTATGGCACGGACGGCAGCGGGGGTCCGAACCTGATGGTACCTTCCGGCGGGATGCGCAGCGCACGGGGTGCGGAAACCAGCGTGGAGACGACCGACAAGAGCGGCAATGTGCGGACTCGGGACAATCTTTTTATGGACGGCGCCGAGATCTTCAACTTCACAATCGCGGTGGTGCCGGATAGCGTGGGCCAACTGCTGAAGCGATCCGGAAAGACTCTCGACGAGATTGATCTATTCATCTTCCACCAGGCGAATAAGTACATGCTGGAGCACCTGCGCAAGCGCATGAAGATTCCCGCGGAGAAGTTCTACGTGGCGATGAGCCATTGCGGGAACACGGTCTCCTCGACAATTCCAATCGCGCTCAAACACGCATTCCGGGAGAACCGGCTGGCGGCAGGATCCACGGTGATGCTGGTGGGCTTCGGAGTAGGGTATTCGTGGGGTGCGACGCTGCTGCGCTGGGGCGGGAACGGTTCGTAGAACTGCGATGGGTTCTGCGAATTCATTGATTCTCAAGATCAAACGGGGTGAGACGCCGTTTTATCGCCTGCTCGGCAAGATTGCCCGCCGGCTGCTCTCGCCGACGGCGATCCGGATTCCTGGTTTGCTGAAATCCCCCCTGCGGCTGTTGTACGAGTTGCACTTCGGCGTGATTATCGCCTGGAACACCCTGGCGAATTTATTCTACCGGCATCCACTGTTTCAGGCGCGCTGTGCGAGTTTCGGCGAAGGTGTAGTGATCGATCGCCTGCCGTTCGTGACCGGGCACGTGGAGATTCACATCGGGAACAACGTATACCTGGGCGGCCGGTTGATCATCGTCTCGGGCAGAATGGTCGAAAACCCTGTGCTGATTTTGAAAGACCGGGCGGAGATCGGCTGGAATACCACGATCGCGGTCAACCGGGAAGTGATCATCGAGGAGCACGCGCGAGTATCCTTCGACTGCAGGATCTCCGACAGCGACGGCCATCCGCGCGAGGCGGACCTGAGAGCACAGAACCAACCCGTGGATCCGAAGGATATCCGGCCGGTCCGGATCTGCAAACATGCCTGGGTGGGAAACGGGTCGTACATCATGAAGGGCGTCACGATCGGGGAAGGCGCGGTGATCGGCGCCAACAGCGTAGTGATTTCGGACATCCCGCCGTACACCCTGGCGATGGGGAATCCCGCCGAGGTTTTATTCCGCAACTTCGGAAGGCCGTCAAAGAAGCCGCGAACTTAAGAGTGCTCGGCGACGAGTTCGGGCGCTTGCGAACTCTGGCGCTGAAGCCAATGTTCGAGCAGCAGGAGGCACCAGATTTGCTTGGGCACCCAGCGCTGCGCCTTGGCTTCGGCAATCGGCGCCGCGAGTGAATGCGGGCGGATCCAGCCCTGCCGCTCCAACTCATTGGGACTTTGCAGGATGTCCAGGGCGTCCGACCATTTGTCGGCGAGCAGCCGTTCCACGGGCACGGTGAAGCCCAGTTTCGGCCGGTTGGCCACGGCAGGATTGACGCGGCGACGGACGATTTCCCTCAAGATTGCTTTCAATACGCCGCCGCGAAAGCGAATCGCGGGCGGGAGTGTGGCAGCGAATTCCCAAAGTTTCTGATCGAGAAAGGGCGACCGCGCTTCGAGGGAGTAGTACATTGTCGCTTCGTCGACCTTGGGCATGAATTCTCCGACAAAATGAACCCGGTGGTGATGGTCAAGGACGTCAGAGAAGAGATTGCGGCCAGCTTCGAGCGACGGGATATGGTTCCGATGCGGCAGTTGAATGCCCTCGAGGCGGTCGCCGAGAATGCCGCGCTGGCCCAAATAGCGCAGGCCGTTGTTGACGTCGACATAAGCGCTGAAGCCGGAGGTGATGTATTGCGAGAAATGGCGGGCGCGGCGAAAGACTCCGACCCGCGGAAGACACGAGCCGGCGGCACGGATCAACGGGGCGGCGAACGACGGAATCCGGCGCGCGGCTTGTTGCGAGACCCAGGCGCTGTACAGGTGCGGATAGCCGAGAAAGACATCGTCTCCGCCGTCTCCGGTCAGCAGGACCTTCGCCATCGGTTTGACAGCCCGGGAAACGCGCAGCATGGCCTTGGCACTGGGGCTTGCGAAAGGTTCCGAATAGGCGAAGTCGGATTCGCCAAAGACGTCCGTGGTGTCGGCGGGAAGCTCGACGACCTGGTGGGGAATGCCGAGTTGTTGGGCGGTTTGGCGGGCGTACTCACTTTCGTCGCTGGGATCGCCCTCGATGCCAAGCGTAACGGCTGTCAAATTGACGTTTAACCGGCAGATCGCCCAGCAGACGAGCGTGGAATCGACACCGCCGCTCAGAAGCGCGCTCACGGGAACATCGGCGATGAGACGCAGCCGGGTCGATTCGATGATTAGGCGCTCGGTCTCTTCGACGGCTTCCTCGAAAGTAATCCGGGAACTCTCGTCCCAGTGGGGCAATGACCAGTAGGTGCTTTCCGAAGACTGGCCATCTTTCCAGCGAAGAATGGTGGCAGGCGGCAGTTTTCGCAGCCCCTGGAAAATACATTGATCGCTGGCCAGGTTCCCGTAGTCCATGAACTGGAGAACGGCGGTGGGATCGACGTCGCCGGAAAAACCGGCGGCGTGCAGGGCCTGGACAGTAGAGGCAAACGCGATCCGCTTGCCGGCGGCAGAATAGACGAGGGGTTTGACGCCGAGACGATCGCGTACCAGGTAAAGGGTACGTTGCGGCTGGTCCCAGATCGCGAAGGCGAACATGCCGCGAGTCCGGCGGGAGAGTTCCTCGATTCCCCATTGCTGGTAGCCGCGCACCAGGACCTCGGTATCGCAGTTGGAACGGAAGCGATGACCGTGCTGCTCGAGCTCGCTGCGCAGGTCCATGAAATTGTAGATACAGCCGTTGAAGACGATGCCGATGGAGCGGTCGTCGGAGAGCATCGGCTGGTGACCGGCGGGACTGAGATCGAGAATCGCGAGACGACGGTGGCCGAAGCCGACGCCGGGCCACGCTTCAAAGCCTTCGGAATCAGGTCCGCGAAGTGCGAGTTCCCGCATCATGCGGCGCACGGAAGCTTCGATTGCCTGTGGCCGGTCTGGAGAAACAAACCCTGCAATACCGCACATATTTGACCTCGATAACGACTAGCGATGAGTGCCCGGATAGAAGCGGTTCGGGGGGATCACGGGCTGCACTTTGCCGACTGCCCATGCCGGCTCCGGACGGCGGCCCGTAAATGCGGTGAAGAGCGGGGCCTGCGGTTCCGCTGCAGGCGAGGTGATCAGAGCCACTTCCCGTTTGACAGATGCCGACAAGCAAATAATCAGGCCGGTATAGCCGGGGAGGTAAAAATAGTATCCGAAATTAAGAAAAAAGATGGCTACGCAAAATCCCAGCAACGAGATGGAAACCAGAAAGCAGGCAAGCGAGATTTCTTTTGCCTGTGGTAATTTGGCGACCGACTTCCACGTTCTCTGGAGCAGAAAAAAAGCCGAAAGCGTGCCACCGATATAGAACAAGAAACCGGGGATCCCGGTTTCGCTGGAGATCTGGGTATAGGAGTTGTGGCTGCCGGTAAAGCCGCCTTCGTTGTGCGTCTTGGTTCTACCTTCGAAGTTTTCGAACTGGCCCGGGCCCAGCCCGAACAGGGGGTGCGTCATCGTATCGTACAGGCTGGCCATCAACAGCTTCTTGCGCATATAAGCAGACTCGGCCGTTCCATCCTCCACATTCTTGGCCACCGTGGAAAACGAGTGGAGACGTTCGAGGGTGGAGGAGGGGAGAACCGCGATCAGCGCAGCAGCCGCAAGCGGGACCGCGACTAGAAGACCGAGGCGGACGGGGGTGCGGGCCTTGACGAATGCAAACACAAGACACGCCAGGATCGAGAGCAGTGCCCCTCGCGAGCCGGAGGCCAGGATGAGATAGGAGCCATAGCTAATCGCCAGTACACCGGCGGCTTGCAGCAGGAAGCGCAGCGGCGGGAAGATGCGCATGGGCCGAAGCACCATGAAAAGCACGATCGGCAGCACCATGATCAACTGTCCCGCGTAGTCGTTGGGATTCGCCATGGTCCCAAACGCCAGCCCTGTGCGACCGGCATAAGTAGTGCCAAAAAATCTTGAAAACGAGACACTCACCAATCCTGATATGGCAATGGTATAAAGAATTCCCCGGGTCTCTTTCCAAGTCATCGGCAGGGCTGCGAGGAACATCAGAATCGGCAAGTCCGTGCGGAGATAGGTGAGTGCGTAAGTGGCGGAGTCACCTCGCCAGGTACTAAACGGCACACAGATAAACAACCAGACGACAAACGCCAGCCAATACTTGGCAGCACGCGGAGAAAAGGCCCTTTGCACGAAGGAACCGGATCCGAAAAGACACAGAGCCGCAGGAATACTAACCAAATAGAGGATACGGAAGTTAAAGTTGCTATAGTACGAAAGTACTTCGTGCAGCAAGCTGTAGCGCACAAATACCACAGCCAAGGCGAAAGCGTACCCCAGTTTTCGTGCCGGGTTCTCAATATCCGCTTGCTCGGAGAACGGCTGGAAGCCTGCGACGTTGGCGGGGATTACGCGACCTGCAGGATTGGCCGGGATGACTGGTTGATTCGAGAACTTCACGTGCTTTCACTAGAATAGCAGCCGGCAGTCTACAAATCACTTGCACGCAGGACGCTGTGTATAATTGTGCTTAGCTCAAAGCACATTCGAGCAACTGTGCCAGCTAATCATCAAAACGGATGAGTGTCATCAAAACGGATGAGTGATCCTCTGGCCCCTGTTGTAGAGATTATGCGCCGCCATGGCGCACGTTGCACTGTTGAGGAGTTTCACTCAGCCGTCAATGTCACATTCCACCGTTTCGAATCTGAGAGATACGACGAGCTCCACCAGGACATGTGGGAGAGTCTCCCGCAGCAGATCGGTCTGCTCGCCGATGATTGCCTGCGGGGGGAAGTTCCCGTTTCTATCCGTATGCTGGATATCGGTTGCGGCACGGGACTTGCCACCGATTCGCTCTTGCGGTCCGCGTTGGGACCACGGGTTACCGAGATCGATCTACTCGACACTTCTACAGCCATGCTCTCGAGGGCTGCGGAGCGGCGCAAGACATGGGGTAAGCCGGGCGAGAATATCGAGGGCCTGGTCAACAGCCTCGTCGGCCGCAAACAGTACGACCTGATCATTACGAGCTCGGTTCTGCATCACGTGCCGGATCTCGCGCCTTTCCTGGCAGCAGTTACGGATCTGCAAAAGGGCAGCCCGGGGAGTTCCCTGTTTCTGCACCTGCAGGATCCGAACGGCGATTTCGCGCAAGATCCGAAGCGCCGCGACCGGGCAGCACGGATCCCGGCGAGGCTTCCGGAGTGGCTGGCGCGCCTGTCCCCACAACGCGTTGTGGGGCGCCTGATGCGGGAGATCAAAGGCGAGCAGGGGCAGGATTACCTGTCGAAGACAAAACAGGAACTGGTGAAGTCGGGGGTGGTGGCCACCCCGCTGAGCACACTCGAGATCTTTACGATCACCGATATCCACGTACAGGACGGCAACGGGATCTCGCTCGAGCAGATGAAGTCGTGGCTACCGGCGTATGACCTGGTCTCGAGGCGCTCTTACGGCTTTTTCGGTCCGCTGTGGAGCAGCCTCCCTCCGAACCTGCGGGCTGAGGAGGAGCAACTGATCCGCGAGCAAGCGCCCGAAGGCGAATACGTGGCCGCCGCATGGCGTCTGCGGGCCTGAATTCCAAGCTTCTGCTGCCCGACTAAACGTGTATCATAGAGCCTATCATGCCCCCGGTTTTCGAGCGTATGACCCCCTTTCTGAAGCTACCTGCACCTAATCGCGAAAGGCGGACCCGGTGAACTCTTCGGCACCATTCGTCCCCTGTGTCTCGGTCGTGATTCCGGCCTACAACGAGGATCAGACGCTCGAAAGCGTAGTCCGGAAGGTTCTCGAGTTGCCGCAAATTGCCGAGGTAATCATCGTCGATGACGGATCGACCGACGATACACCGCGGATTTGCGAAGCGCTGTCCCGTTTTCCGAAAGTGCGCTGCATCCGGATGCCTCGCAACAGCGGTAAATGCGAAGCCCTGAAGACGGGTTTTGCGGCCAGCACAGCGGATATTGTCATCGTGCAGGACGCGGACCTCGAGTACGATCCCACCGAGATCCCGGACGTGATCCAACCTATTCTTGAAGGTCGCGCCGATGTCGTCTACGGATCGCGTTTTCTGGTCCGCAGGGCGGCGCGTGTTCTGTACTTCTATCATTTTGTGGCGAATAAGTCGCTGACACTGTTTTCAAACCTGCTGACTAATATCAACTTTACGGATGTCGAGACGGGTTATAAAGCACTGCGGGGGGAGATCATCCGCAATATGGTGATTACCTCGACGGGTTTCGGCGTGGAGATCGAGATCACAGCCAAAATTGCCAAGCTGGGCTGCGCCGTGTACGAGGTTCCCATCAGTTACTACGGAAGAACTTACGAACAGGGGAAGAAGATCGGTTTGTCCGACGGCTTCATGGCTTTGTGGTATATCGTCAAATACAATCTGTTTTGCAGTCTGAAATCCTCCTTCACCAAGCTTCCGAATCTGCAGCATGAGGTAGGAGAGCATGGCTCGAGGGTCCATACGGCTTCGTAATCGGCCGCGTACGTTATGAGCCGCAGACTGCAGAGCAACTGGCACATCCTGATCCCTTGTCTTCTGCTGGCGTCCTATGCCGCTCCAATCCTGGGACTTCTGCTGCCGAATGTCGGGGATGAGCTGACCGAGTCTTACGAACCAGTCAAAACGCTGATGTTCGTATATACGCACGGCACCGCGTTCCACAAATGGGGTCCGCTGCCGAGCATTGTGTATGCTCCGTTCTACGCGCCCTTTTTGGGCTACTGGTATGTAACCGGAGACCTGACGAAGCCCGGCACCTCTTTCCTGGCATCGTTCAAACATCCCTTCGAAGAGTTGGGGACCTTGATCCTGGTGGCGCGCCTCGTCGGCCTGGCGGCGGGATTGGTTGCGGTCGGTATTTACAGCCGCTCGCTGGCTCGGGCCTGCCAGTCCAGGCTGGCGGCGCTGCTCGCAATCGTGCTCTGTGTAGCGACGGCGCCAGATCTGATTTACGAATTCGCGGTGACCAAGCCCGACGGTCTGATGATGGCCGGCCTGGCGCTCGCAACGGCGGTTTACAGCCTGATCCTCGCCGAAGGTTTTACAGTCCGGAGGGGCGTGCTCCTCTCGCTGGCCGCGGTGGCATCGGTATCCTGCAAGGAACAGGCGGCATCGGCGTTCGCGGCAATGTTCGCCTGCATTTTCCTGATGAACCTTCCGCTGCGACGCCAGTTTTTGAGGGATTATGGCACGGCGCTGCTGGTCGGCATCGGGGCATACTGCATCGTAAACGTGATCTACGCGCCAGGGACATGGTTGGCGCATATCAAGTTCTGGACGATTGGAGCGGGCAAGGACCCAACCGTGTGGGCGGCATCCGGATATACCAGAGTTCAATACATCCACGACGGCATCAAGAACATCCTCTTCAACCTCGGACCGGGAGGCACCCTCGCTGTCTCGGGAGCGATACTCGGCAGCTTCTTTTATCGATCAAAAGCGCTTGCCGGGGCTTGGGCGCCGCTTGTCGTGTACCTGGCGGTGATCTTCGCCACAGCCGGCTACATGCCGCGATACTTTTTCCTTCCTGTAACGATTCTCGCCGCGCTGCCGGTCGCCTTGGTCCTGGCCGGGCTCGAGTTATCGTGGGCGACACGTCCGCCGCTACGGATCGCGGTCGCGGCTTTGTTATGCATTGCGGTCGGGTTAAATCTGTGGGACGCAAATATTGCCTGGGCACAAGCTCGTCAGCGACCGGAATGGATGATCGAGTATGCCGCGCAGGGCATTCCAAAAGCGCAATCCATCAACCTGGCGAATCCCTGGCGGGTGGCGGCGGGGTCGAGCCGCCTCGCTTATCTCGGATACCGCGTGGATGACCGGCCGCTTGGAGCACTGATGCAACACCCCGGGGATCTGCCGGATTACGTTCTGATTTCGCGGGTTTGGGAAAACTGGATGCTGGACTTCAAGCGCAGGCCGGCGCGCAACGATCTCTACAACCAGACCGGCTACTCATATGCGTCCTTCGAAGGGATCCGGCCGCTTGGGTATGAGCTGGTGAAAACGCTGCATCCGCCGGTACCCGGGTTTCTGCAACCCGCGCTGGCTCTCTGGCCGCCGAATATCACCGAGGACGTCACCAACGATTTACTCGTGTATCGCCGGCTTTCGCCGACGCGCTGAACTTAATGCAGGTATACGTATTCGGTCGGATAACGCCGGCGAACGTACCAATGCAGTAAGCGCGGAAATAGCCGCAGCGCGACAATCGCCAGCGCCACCTGTGTCTCGTTGAGAGTCTGGTTGGCACGCGACAGCAAGTCAATCGCTTCGGCACGGCGTCCGGCGTAAAGCGCCTGCTTCCCCATCACAAGATCGGTGTTCGCGCGGTAACGGGCGGCGGTGGCTTCGAACAGGCGCCGTTCCTTACCGGCAACATCGGACATTGCGAGATATTTCTGGCAGACGGTCAAACCGTTGCGAAGAAGGTCGAGCTTATCGGAACTCATGCTGCCCATCCGGACGCGATAGCGGACCAGCGAACGCCGGTCGTAAACGATCTTGCCGCCGGTCCGCACGACGCGCATCCAAAGATCCCAGTCCTCGCCGCCCCGCACCTGAGTGTCGAACAGTCCCGCACGAATAAGGCTTTCACGCCGGGCTGTCACCGAGATAAAGATCGTACACTCGCGAGTGATCAACTTCTCGAGCGTGACCTCGCCCTCGACGGGATTCATGGTCATGAAAGTTCGTCCGTCCCAAGGGCTGCCGCCGAAGTAAGTCGCGTCCGAATAGACCAGGTCAATGCCGGGGTCGGCTTCGAGTTTTCCGACCATGACACTCAGATACTCAGGCTCAAAGATGTCATCGGCGTCGAGCAGAGAGATGTATTTGGCACGCGAGGCATTGATGCCGTTATTTCGCGATCCCGAGATGGAGGCCCATGCGCCCGACTTTAAATAGACGATCTCATCGCGGTACGGCTCGAGCGCGCGCTCCAGGTTTTCCGTATCGGGACAGCCGTCATTGACCAGGATGGTTTCGAAGTCGCGAAAGGTCTGAGCGCGCAGCGAGTTCAGGGTCTCGGGGATGTACCGGGTCGCGTTGAAGCAGGGGATGACTATACTGACCAGGGGCGGTTGGTGACTCATGGGGCGGTTTACAGCGCGAAGCCCGATGCGACCGCATCGCGATGGAACATCTTCACGGTATCGAGGGAGTACTCGGTCAGATCCTTGCCGATAAGATCCAGTTTGGCCAGGATGTCATTGGTGACGGTAATGATATGACAGCCGATCGAATGGGCCTGCACGATATTAAACAGCTCCCGCGGACTGGCCCAGATGAGTTCGATATTCGGGTACTGAGCGAGGATGTCCAGAGCGGAACGCATTAAGGGCAGCGGGTCGACACCGGCATCGGCGGCACGCCCGGCAAATACGGAGATACAGGCCGGCGGCCCACCGGCAAGCGCACTGGCGATCGTACAGACCTGCTCGAGAGTCAGCAGTGCGGTTACATTCAGCTTGAGACCGTTCGATGCGAGACGCCGGCAGAGGTCGCGCGTACTTTCGCCGCGCGTATTCGTCACCGGGATTTTGACATAGACGTTGGTCCCCCAACGAGCAATCTCCTGCGCCTGGCGCTCCATTTCCGAAAATTCATCGGAGAAAACCTCGAATGAGATGGGTCTGTCCGGTATGGCCGCGACTACCTGTTTCGCGAACGCGGCGTAATCGGAGATCCCGACCTTGCGCATCAGGGTTGGATTGGTGGTGAAACCTTTGATCCAGGGTTTGGCATACATCTTCAGCATGCCTTCCAGATCTGCCCCGTCGGCAAACAGTTTAACCTTCAGATCGGCCGCGGATTTGATATCCATTCAGGGTCAGTCTACCATGCAAACTTGCGACTTTCGAGCTTCCTTCAGTTCAGTCCAGCCGCCTCAAAATGGTTGCCGTACAGTGAAGCCAAGGCAGCACCAGTTCAAGTCCGGGCCGCTCATCATGCCCAATCCAGAACCGACAAATCCAGGCGCCTTTTCGCCGATCATCTGAGACCACCATTGTTGATCGAAGAACAGGTTCACCACCTCATGGTCTCGCGCCTCGTGACAGAAGAAGAAGCACCCGGGCTGCAATTTTCGCCAGGCGCCGCACAACACGCTGCGCACAGATTGCGGCAGATCGGCATCTTCGAAGATGAGAATGAATTTTTCCGATTCGGGCCGGGTTGGCAAAGTGTTCTCAAAGTAACCTTTGACGAACTCGCAGACACGGACATCGCCAAAGCGGGTTACGTTCCCCTTGACTTCGTCGAGCGCCCCGGCATATTGTCCGCGCTCATAAGGGACCTCGGCACTGGTGGCGAGATTATAGACCGCCTGGTCCGGTTCTGGCAGGCCTTCAAAGGAATCGAAGACGATCAGGCGGCGTTTGGTAAGCGCGCAGGCAAGCGACAAGCTGGCGGTCGACATGCCTTTGAAACAGCCAAACTCACCAACTGCGCCTTCAACCGAGGGGGGAACCTCGAGAAGCTTGGTCACGATATAAACGTGCTCGAAGAAGACCGACGCGCTGCCGGGCTGGTGGGAATTCCGCCACATCTTGCGAAGCAGGCTCCACTTGGCTCCGAATCCGATGCCGTAATCGCGTCCGACCGTGGGATGCAGGAAAGCAACGGCAGTCCACCAGGGCAAAGAAAGGACGCGAAGTAAGTTATAGGGGTACCGATACGGACCTGTTACAGGTCCGGAGGGCTTCTGCCACTTCGGTTCCATCTTAGAAGAATTCTGCATAGTACTCAGGGGCACAGAGCGGCCGCCGGGCGCTGCCGGCTGAACGGGTATGGCCGCAAGCTCAGGTTCATGCGCGGGATCTCATCAGGCGCGCGACCGATGAGCGGAGCAACTCCTTTTCGGAAAGTGTGGGGAAGCGCCAGACCCAAAGGATCAGGGGGAAAGCCGCCAGCAGCGCGGCGCCGACAGCGATATCGATGAAAAACGAAGAAGACGGAATCGCAAAATGGATGGCACTCAGCACCACAGTCACGCTTATGAGTTTACCGACTCGCGCAAGGTCTACATGATACGGCCAGACCCTGCGGCTCCAGATCACCGACATCACGCCGGCCAAGGCGAACGTGACCAGAGTCGCGATAGCCGCACCCATGATTCCAAAAGGGGGGATCAAGAGGAAATAGGAGGCCAATGAAATTCCGGCGGTAATCCAGTTACAGGTGGCGTCATAGGCGGGCAGGCCGTTGGCGATAAACAAGTGGCGGAAGAAGTCGCCGATCGCCCGGACGTAATAGGCGCCCAGCACGATGGGCGCGATGGAGAGAGCGCCGTAATACGAAGGCGGCAGCATCTTGTGCAGCATGGGGGGCGTAGCCACAAGCAGACCGAGCGCACAAAACGACAGAATCGCCAGCCAATAAGTAAACACCCGAGCAAACACGTTGCGCGCATCGGAACGCTTGAGGATACCGAACACCTGCGAGCACCAATAGGATTCGAAGGCCGCCTGAATCGGACTCAGAAGCATGCCAAACTTATAAGCCGCCGCGTAGATCCCAAGGTCCGCGAAACTCCGATAGCGGGGCAGGATGAAACGGTCGCCGAAGTGAATGATGAAGAGTCCGCAGGCCGACAGACAGAGCGGCAGCGCAAAGCGCAACATGCGTTTGAAGAGCACCGGGTTAAACGCAGGGCGGTAGTGGTAAAACGCGGTCGCAGTCACCGCAATCGCCGTCAGGGTCACCGCCGAAACATTCGACCCGAGCACGCCGCCGATCTTGAGATGGAAGCCGAGGATCAGCGTCAGCGTGCCGACGATCACGAGGCAAACGCGCAACAGGACGGCGCTCGCATAAAGTACGGCGCGATTCTCGACGCGCAGCCAGCCCAATCCCGCTTCGAGCAGAAAATTGACAGGCATACACGCGAAGATCAACCAAAGATAGATCTGGTAGTCGCTCGAATGAAATACCGCCTTGCCGATCGGTCCGGAAAGAACAAAGGCCAGCAGGCCTGCGATCGCCCCGAGCATTAATGAACCTGCGAGCGTGGTGCCGACGACCTCCCGCTTCACCGAGCCGGCCTCGAAGTAGAAGAATCCCAGACCGGAAGAGAAATTCAACCCCAATACAACGGAGGTAATGACGCCGACCTGCTCGAGCAGATCCATCACACCGTAATCGGCGGTCGTCAGATGCCGGGTAACGACAGGCACCAGAATGAAACTGGCAAGCCGCACGCCCAAGGTTGCGAGCATGTACAGACCGCTCCCCTGCAACATGCTTTTGAACAGTGCCCGGGCAGGAGGCGGAGCAGTAGCGGTTACGGTCTCCATGGGGGGTGACAAGGCTTCTTTCCTACTCTAACCGATTGCCTCCCGGAAACGACAGTTTCGCGGTTGCCACTTCACTGGACTATGTCGAGACCACTTCGCTAGAGTAAAAAAGAGCTCGCTGGATTTACTGTCCAATCGCGACGGACGCCATGCGTCGCCCGGTGAGAGCGTACCGTCCTCTACACAAGCGTATGTCCGGAAGTATACTCAAGCTGGTATTTTTGATCGGCAGATCCGACGCAGGCACGACTCGGCTCATCGCGCGGGTGTGCCAGCTCGCAAATGTCGAGGTGGCGGCGGTACTGCTCGATACCGGTGTCTCCCCGACCCAACAGCGCTGGCGCAATCTCAAGAGGAATGTCCGGCGTCAGGGTGTCTCCTATATCTTTCACCGCGCAATGTACGCTCTGCGCGAGAAGTTAGAACACTATGCCGATCAGGTCATTCCGCAGCGGCAGGTACGGGAATTACTCGATCGGGCGTTTCCGGAAGATAACTTAGACAACTTGAGCCGGAAGTTCGGCTTCCCCGTAATCGAGGCGGGGAATCTCAACAGCGACAAGGCGATTGAATCTTTGCGTTCGCTGCAGGCGGACCTGGGTGTGGTGTTAGGGACACGGATCCTCAAGCGTTCCCTGTTTTCCGTTCCGCGACTCGGCTGTATCAATTTGCATAAGGGCAGAGTTCCCGAGTATCGAGGAATGCCTCCGGGGTTTTGGGAACTGTACGACGGCTGCAGCAGCGCGGGCGTGACCGTTCACTTTGTGGACGATGGACTCGATACAGGAAGTGTCGTCGCAATCGGATCGGTTCCCATTCACGCCAGGGAAACACCGGAATCCCTGCGCTCCAAGCTGGACCAGGAAGGCTGCGCCGTCCTGCTTCAGGCGATCACGCAAATCGCGGACGGAACCGCCAGTCCGTGGAAGCAGCCCGGCGGCAACCATAAGCCGCATACTAATCCGACACGAGCCCAGAAGCTCGATCTGGCCAAACGCCTGCCGCATTGGCGGATGCTCTCCGACGGCCGGCAGGCGATCAAGACCGCCGCTTATCTGCTGGTATTCTGGAGCGGCTTCTATTCGCTGGTCCGCAGGTTGCGCAAAAACAAGAGCCGTGGCGCCATTCTGCTATATCATCGCGTCAACGATATCTCGCAGGATCCTCTGACGGCGAGCACGCGGCGTTTTGCCGAACATCTCGTCACGTTGCGCCAATACTACCGGTACATTTCGACGGAAGATTTAGTCGAGCGAATCGCGACGGGGAAGCCGATCGAGGCGACTTCGGTCGCAATCCATTTCGACGATTGTTATCGCGACGTCCGCACCTGTGCCGCGCCATTGCTGGCGGCGGCAGGCTCTCCCGGAGTTGCGTTTGTCTCTTCGGGCTTCGTGGATACTTCGCGAATCTTTATTCACGATCAGAACCGGTCTCCGCATCGTTTCGAAAACTTCCGCCTTTCGGATCTGGTGGAACTTCCGGCGCTTGGTGTCTCCGTGGGGGCTCATACGGTCAATCATGTCGACCTCGGGTCAGTGAGCCTGGAACAGGCGAAGGTCGAAGTGGAGGAGTCGCGGCGTGATCTCGAGCAGATGACCGGACGGCCGGTGCTGCTGTTTTCCTTTCCCTTCGGAAGACTGGACAACATTCGAGAAGAAGTCCGCCAGATGGTGATCCGGGCGGGTTACCGGGCGCTGTTTTCCGCGCACGGAGGTTTTGTGGACCGGCAGACCTCACTTTTCGATATTCCGAGGTTTGGGATCAGTTCGATTCACTCGCCACTCGCATTAATGATGGAACTCGAGGGCATCTCATTCGCTCATTTGAGTTACTGGTTGAAACAGAAGCTGCGGCGGTCACAACGCCCTGTGGTCGCACGCGGCGCAGCTTTGGATCCCTCGTGATCGCGATTGGCGCTTCGCATGTTACGCTCTAAAGTTGCATCCACGTACGGCTCGGCAGTTGCATCGTCCAAGCCATCCAGCTCATCGAAGAATGGAAGTCGCGAGCCGGGCAACACCGGGCGGATGTGGTTCCGCATGAACCTGCCGTTTGGCTCCACAGTCATTCTGCCAGGTGGCAAAGTGTAATGTCTCAGGGTTTACCGGCGGTTCATCCGATCTCTTATATCCTGGTCTGCCACTCCTATCCGCCGGTACTTGGCGGCTCGGAGGTGGAGGCCCAGCTGATCTCCTCCGAATTGCAAAAACGCGGGTACCGGCCAAGGATTGTCTGCGGCGGCGGTCCTCCCATGCCGGCAGTGGGCGAGTGGGTGGATGCGATGGGGCTGCGGGTGCGGATTTATGGACAAGGGCGATCGACGCGCTGGCAGAACACGGTCTATACACTGGGCGTCGCAAGGTCGCTGATCACGGAGCGAAAGAACTACGACGTCGCGTATTTCCTCATGCAGGGGCTGCAACTGGTCCTCGGGCTGCCGATCGCCCGGCTGCTGGGGAAGCCGATCGTGATGAAGTTTTCCTGCAGCACGTTCATTCTCAAGATGAGGGATTCGTTCATCGGGCGGCTGGAACTATTTTTTCTGCGCCGCTGGGCGTCACGGATTCTGATTCTCAATTCGGGCATGGTGGATGAGGCGCTGGAGGTCGGTTTCGATCGCGCGCGCATCGGCTGGATGCCCAATCCCGTAGATACGGATCATTTCAAACCGTGCTCTCCAGAGCGGCGTCTGGAGCTGCGCAAACAGCTGAAGGTGGATCCGCAGGCGCCGCTCGGCGTGTTCGTCGGCCGTCTGGATCCGCAAAAGGAACTGCCCTGGCTCCTGGGAGCCTTTACACGAGTGGTCCAGGAGCGTCCGGACGCGGTTCTGGTTCTGGTCGGCGACGGCCCGCTACGGAATGAGATCACACAGCTGGTTTCCACGTTGAAGCTCGACCGCAATGTCATCATGACCGGACGGCTGGATGCAAAGGGTGTCTTGAACTGGCTGCAGGCAGGCGATGTCTTCACCTTGGTTTCCGCCATCGAGGGTCTGCCTTGTTCGCTGATCGAAGCCATGTCGGCGGGGCTTCCCGCCGTGGTCAGCAACATCCCCGCGCATACGCAACTGGTTGCGAATGAGGAAGAAGGCATGGTGACCGAGTTGGGAAACGAGGAGTCGATCGCGGCGGGATTCGTGCGTCTGTTCAATGATCCCGCGGCCAGAGTGCGCATGGGAGCGGCTGCGCGAAGACGCATGGTGGAACAGTTCTCGACGCCGAAAGTCGTCGATCGCTACGAAGAGTTATTTGCCGCCTGCATCGCCGAGGCCTGATTCCTCCAGAATCCAGGCGACCCCTTCGCGCAAACTGCCGACCGTAATCGAGGGAGGCCTTTCCGGTCCCCGTTCCGCATAGCCGAAATCGAGAAACACTGTCCGGCATCCGGCACTCGCGCCGGCATCGATATCCCGCCAGCGATCGCCAATCATGAAACTCTGCGCCAGATCGATTCCCCAGTCCGCCGCAGCGGCGAGGAGCATGCCCGGTTTCGGCTTCCGGCAGCTGCAATCATCGGGGCCGTCGTGAACGCAGACATAGATGGCATCGAGAGGCATGGCGGAGGAGAGCGCTGCGTGCATCTCCTCAATCGCCTGCCGTGACTGCGTCCCTCGCGCCACGTCAGGCTGGTTGGTGACGACGATCAGAACATAGCCCGCATCACGCAAACGCGCCAGGCAGTCCGGCGCGTCGGGTACGATTTTCATCTCAGACACGCTCGCGGGTGGATAGGGCTTATTCTCCCGAAGCACCGCAAGATTGAGCACGCCGTCACGATCCAGAAAGACGGCGCGGCGGGCGCTCAACGCACGCCCTCCCATTTCGTCTGCGCGGCTTTGAGCTCGGGATGGGAGACCAGCAGATGCCAGACAACCGCCTGAAAGGCTTCCGAATGGGGCGTAATGTGCGCGGCGTTGACGACCGGAACCAGCACGCAGGCATCCGCCACTTGAGCTGTATAGCCGCCATCCCGTCCCACGATGCCGCCGACCTTGGCGCCTAACGATTTCGCGTACTGGAGCGCGGTAACCAGGTTCGGACTCACCTGTTTTTCCAGGTTGCCCCCTCCGACCGAGAGCACGAGCAGCATGTCTTTGGCGGCCAGCCGGCTGACGCGAAGCCACGCCTCGAATACCGTCGCCCAACCTTCGTCGTTGGTCCGCGCCGTCAACTCCGAAACGTTATCGCTCGGCGCGTATGCTTCGATGCCGGCAATTTTGCGGAAGTCATTCACTGCATGCGATGCATTGGCCGCACTGCCGCCCACCCCTAAGATAAACAGCCTTCCTCCGTCGCCGCGGGTAGCCACCAGCAACGAAACGAGTTTGTCGATCGCGCTACGGTCCAGACCACGGATAACAGCAATCGCTTCGTCGAGAAATTGCTCTGTAAAAGTCATCGCCTTAGTGTATTGCGGAATCAGCTCTTGCCGCGCTTAGCGGGTTGACCGGCGGTGCGCCGCCATCTCGGAATGGATCGCGAGCAGGTGTTCACCGACCAGCGACCAGTCGTATTTCGTCCGGACCAAGTCTCTGGCGGCAGCTGCGATCGACTCCGCGAGCGGACGGTTTTGCAGAAGCGTTTGTACCGATTCGGCTATTTCCCGTTCGGTATCCGCGAGCAGAATGTCCTGACCGGAGGTAGCCTCGATCCCTTCCGCGCCCATCCGCGTGGAGACCACCGGAACCCCGGCCGCCATGGCTTCAAGGATCTTGAGCCGGGTGCCGCTCGCGACGCGCAGAGGGACGATCACGGCCGAGGCGCGCAGGTAATAGGGCCGGACATCCTCCACGGTCCCGGTAACCACTACGTCGGGACTCTGGAGCGCCTGGATTTGCGGTGCCGGATCCCGGCCAACAATCACCAGTTTTAAACCGCTCACGCGTTTCACCAGCGCCGGCCATACGGACGTGACAAACCACTCGACACCATCGATGTTGGCGTGATAATCCATGGAACCGACGAACAGAAGGTACGGGCCCTCGATCGAGACCGGAAACCTCAGGGCAACGGCACGGATTTCAGCCTCGCTATGGGCAGCGGCATCCACCCCGTTCGGAATGACTGCAACGCTCCTGCCGGCGAATTTGTTCCGGACTTCGTCGCACTCGCGCTGGCTGACGACAGTGCAGATATCCGCTGCGTGCAGCAGTTGCCGTTCCGTGCGCTCGATCAGTGCCGCGGTACGCCGGGCCACAATTTTGCGCGGGATCGACGCTTTCTCCGCGTACCGCCGCATCACCTCGGATTCGATGTTGTGCCAGTCGGCGATGAGGGCGGGCCGCGAAGCGGCGTCACGGATTAGATCAATATAGGGAGCAAAATGGACCCCTTCGATCTGAACCGAGTCGAACGAGCCTTCACGCAGCAGAGACTCAATCTGTCTGCGCATGTTTTCAGACCAGAAGTTCAACACGGTGACGGGTACAGGACCGAGCATCCCGCGTAGGATTTTCCCTGGGCTGTAACTCGGCTCTTTCGTGAGCATGACGACACGCTCGAAAGCGGCGTCGGCCGGCGGCGCAAGCGACTCCCGATCGGCTTCGTTCCTCACCCCGGCGTAGGTCACGGCGGCGCGGCGCGCAAGTTCGCGGGCCAGGTGGTAATCGCGTAAACGCGCACCCGTATTCAGCGGCCAGGGTTCATGAGTCGCCAGATAGAGAAGTCGCACGGCTTACCGGTCATTGAGCGCCACGGGACAGCAACATAATCGTTTTACAGTATGGAAGAAGATCCATGCATCGAGCGCAGGCGCGGCTCGTTTATTGAGGCAGAGCCCGCCGGTGCATGCTCTCAGAAGCTAGCGTATGTAGCAGTTTATCACGGTCGCCAGCCAGATCTCGCTCCAACCGCCGCCGAAGTCCTCGGGCCAGAAGATTTGAATGTAAAGTTATCGTTTGTGGATGGCGAATCTTCTCGGCACTTTTGTAAACTGTGACATGCAACACCTACCCACGGTATGAACAAAACTGCGCTTGCCGGACTTTTCTGCCTGGCTATCTCTGGCGGCGCGATCGCGGCATCGCCGCGCATGTTTGTTTCGCCAGGTTCTTCTGATCAGCTGATTATCGAAGCCCCGCCGGGGACTCGTGTGCACCTTGCCGATTCGGGAACTGACCTTGGCACAGTTTGCACCGATGCGTCGGGGAAAGCGACCCTTTCCTTAGCCGCGCTCAGCGCGGGACCGCACACAGTTCGCGCCACGCGATGGGGAATCGGCGAGCCCATTATCGACCCCTTTCACTTCGCCGTACCCGCACGCCCGGCAATTCATCTTGCGCCGACCGCCTCTCTAGCCACCGGCATTCATGCCAGCTTCGTTGCTCGGGGCTCCTTGTATGGCCGTGGCGAGGACCTGATTCTCGGGAGTTCAGCCGGTGTCAGTATGATCCATTTCCAAGATGGAGAGCCGGGCATTCCGCGAGAAGTGGATCGCCGGTTGTATCGCGTGGAAGGCTTTGTTCCGTCCGCGGTCGCCGTAATTGACGCCAATGGCGACGGGCTGGATGACCTGGCGATCGCGAGCAGTGACGGACGCATTGCCGTTCTACTGAATCGCGGGAGCGGAAACTTCTCGAGAGCGCGCTACGCCGCGGCCGGCGCTCATCCTGCCTCGATTGCCGTTGGAGATTTCAACCACGACGGCATTCCCGACCTGGCGATTGCGAACCAGGACGGCAACGATATTTCGATCCTCCTCGGCAGCGGCGACGGTGTATTCAAGGCAGCAATTCGGATCCCGACCGGCTACGCGCCGCACGCGGTGGTGGCCGTCGATTTCAATGACGATGGCGTGATGGATCTGGCCACCGCCAATTTCGCTTCAAACGATGTGTCGGTGCTGCTCGGCGACGGTCATGGCGGGTTCGGGCCGCCGGCGAGCTTTGCCGCGGGTCACGGTCCGGTCAGCCTGGTCGCGACGGATTTCAACGCCGACGGCGCACCTGATCTGGCGATTTTCAATCAAATCGACGGCACCCTGACAGCAATGCTGAACGATGGCTCGGCGCGGTTCGAGGTCCGGGTCCCGGCGGCTCACGACGCGTTTGTCATCGCCGGCGACCTGGATGGAGACGGGCTCCCCGATCTTGTCGGACACAGTGGCCAAGAGGTTCGCGTAGACTCCGGCAAGGGCGATGGAAGCTTCGGCGGCGGATATTCCTTTCTATCGACTGCGTCGCCGCTCCTGCTGGCTGCGTTCGATCGCATGATTGTGGCAATCGATCTGGACGGCGAACTGATCGTCTTCACTGCTACACCCGAAAAACCCGGCGCCCGCGAGGTAATTCAGGATTTAAACAATACGGTGCTCAATCCACTCGGCAGCACTCCGGCTACGACGGATATCCGAGCCTCGGCCGCATCTATCCTGTTCGGGCAACCGGTGACGATTACCGCGCTCGTCACGCCAGGAACGGCCAATGGCTCAGTTACGTTTTTCGATGGCGCGACTCTGCTGGGCACGCGACCGTTGATCAACGGAGTGGCGTCCATGAGCACCACGTCGCTTGCGACGGGCAACCGTTCGATTAAAGCACTCTATAGCGGGAGTAGTATTTTCGGCGGCAGCGCCTCGCCCGTAGTGACGATTAAGGTCACTACGGTTCCGAGCGTCGGTCTGGATACATTTACGGGCTCCAGCAATAGCTACGGATCTTATGCGGTCGCCATCGGAGATGTGAATGGCGATGGCAAAGCGGATCTGATTGTGGCTAACTCCGGCTGGTATCCAAGCTATACCGGCAGCGCAAGCGTGTACCTGGGG
>Ga0068852_100000428_pt1 | contig 27960 bp, 27 predicted proteins | sample KBSCornC22_FD_66594 | JGI IMG/M metagenome (GOLD analysis project Ga0068852, IMG submission 66594) | Corn rhizosphere microbial communities from Kellogg Biological Station, Michigan, USA - KBS Corn C2-2 | ecosystem: Host-associated > Plants > Roots > Rhizosphere > Soil ... | reverse complement strand
GCGCCTCGGCGACCACGCGGAGAAGTTTCCCGCGGCGCTCTCCGGCGGCCAGCAGCAGCGCGTGGCCCTCGCGCGCGCGTTGGCGCCGAACCCGGACATCCTGCTCCTCGACGAGCCGCTTTCGAACCTCGACGCCAACCTGCGCGGCGACATGCGCTTCGAGATCCGCCGCCTGCACGACGAGTTCCGCAACACCTCCATCTACGTGACGCACGACCAGGTGGAGGCGATGACCATGGCCGACCGCATCGTGGTGATGAACCTCGGCAGGATCGAGCAGATCGGCTCGCCGCAGGATGTCTACGACCGCCCCGCCTCGCGCTTCGTCGCGCGCTTCATCGGCGCGAGCAACGTGGTCGAGGGCCGCCGCGTCGGTGACCGCACGGTGGAAGTCGCCGGTCACCCGGTCGCGGTGGGACAGGGAGACTTTGCCGACCCGGGACAGCCGATGAGCTTCTGCGTGAAGACGCACGACCTCGAGCTCATGCCCGCGGATGCCGACGGCGCGAACATCGTCCCCGGCGTGGTGCGCAGCCACGCGTACCTCGGCAGCCATCGCGATTACATCGTGGACATCGGCCAGGAGCTGCTGATCGCGGCGCCGGCTTCCGTGGACATCCCGGCGGGCGCGCAGATCAAGGTACGTTTCAAGCCCGAGGGTTGCCGCGGGCTGGTGCAATGAACCGGCTCGAGCCGGATACAAAGAAGGAGGAGAGAACATGAAGCGAGTCGTCTGGCGGGTGCTGCCCGCGATGCTGGGCGCTGCGTTCGCGGCGCATGCGCAGGAGAGCACGCCCGCGATGGTCGCGGCCGCCGAGAAGGAAGGCAAGGTCGTGTGGTACGCCTCGGTGGACGTGAAGGTCGCGGAGGGCGTGAAGGAGGCCTTCAAGGCCCAGTATCCGAAGATCGACGTCGAGGTGGAGCGCTCCGGCTCGGAGCGCGTGCTCCAGCGCATCAACCAGGAGTACCAGGCGGGCATCCACAACGTGGACGTCGTCAACTCGTCCGACGCCTCGCACTTCATCTTCTGGAAGGAGCAGAAGTGGCTGGCGAAGCACGTGCCGCCGGACACCGCGAAATTCCCCGCCAACGGCAAGGATCCGGAGGGCTACTTCTTCGCCTGGCGCTCGAGCCTCTCGCCGATCGCGTACAACACCAACCTCGTGAAGGAAGCGGACGCCCCGAAGAGCTACAAGGACCTGCTCGACCCGAAGTGGAAGGGCAAGCTCACCAAGGCGCACCCGGGCTACAGCGGCACGGCGCTCACGGGCACGTTCGCGCTGGTGAAGGTGCTGGGCTGGGACTACTTCGAGAAGCTCGCGAAGCAGGGCGTGCAGCAGTTGCAGTCGACCACGGCCACGCCGAAGAGCATCGCCTCGGGTGAGCGCGCGGTGATGGTGGATGGCAACGAGTACAACATCTTCATCGAGATGCAGGCGAAGAGCCCGGTGAAGCCGGTGTACGCCACCGAGGGCACGCCCTTCGTGACCTCGCCCACCGCCGTCTTCGAGCAGGCGCCGCACCCGAACGCGGCGCGCCTCTTCCAGAACTTCCTCTACACGCCGAAGATCCAGCAGCTCATCGTCGACAAGGGTGGGCAGCGCTCGCTGCATCCCGACGTGAAGGAGCCGCCGGACCGCACGCCGCTCGCCAAGATCAAGCTGCTGCCCGACGATCCCAAGGCCATGCTGCCGCAGGTCGCCGAGATCAAGAAGAAGTACACCTCGATCTTTGGCAACTGAGCCGCTTCCGAAGGAAGCCCCCGCAGCGGATGTCCCCCCGGCGCAGGCCGGGGCTGGGGCAATTGGGCCCCGGCCTGCGCCGGGGCGACCCCTCTCTGCGAAACGAGGGGTCGACCCCACGGCCCCGTTCTCGGTCGTGATGGTGCTGGTGCTCGCGGCACTGGTGCTGCTGCCGGTGGGCTGGCTCGCGGTGACGAGCCTGCGCGACGACGCGAAGCATTTCACGCTCGCGCACTATCACACGCTCTTCACGGATCCGAGCTTCCTCAAGCCGCTGTGGGTCACGCTCTGGACCTCGCTCGCGGTGGGCATCCTGTGCGTCGCATTCGCGGCGCCGATGGCATGGCTCGTGGCGCGCACGGACCTGCCGATGAAGCGCGCGCTGCGCATGATGGTGCTGGCGTCGTTCGTGACGCCCCCGTTCCTCGGCGCATTCGCGTGGGTGCTGCTGGGCGGCCCGAATGCCGGCCTCGTGAACCAGTGGTACTACACGCTCTTCGGCCTGAAGCCGTTCGAGGCCGAGCCGCTGGTGAACATCTTTTCCGCGGGCGGAATGGTGTTCGTGATGGCGCTCTACACATTCCCGTACGTGTTCACGTTCGTCGCCAACAGCCTCGACCTCATCCCGAGCGAGCTCGAGGAAGCTTCCGCGATCCTGGGTGCGCCGGCGTGGCGGACGGCGATGAATATCACCCTGCCGCTGGTGGTGCCCGCGCTGGTGGCGGGATTCCTCGTCGCGTTCCTGCAGTCGATGACGCTCTTCGGCGCGCCCGCCATCCTCGCCTTGCCCGCCGGCATCGACACGATGACGACGAAGATCTGGAGCCTCTTCCAGTTCCCGCCGCAGCTCGGGCTTGCCGCCGCCGCGTCCCTGCCGCTGCTCATCGTGACCGTGGTGCTGCTTCGAATGCAGTCCGCGATCCTCGGCCAGCGCGGCTACGCAGTGGTGGGCGGCAAGTCCACGGGACAGCGCCTCATCCGCCTGGGCGCATGGAAGATTCCCGCGCTGGCGATCTTCGCCTTCGTGATCGGTTGCGCGATCGTGCTGCCCTACGGCGTGCTGCTGCGCACCGCGTTCGTGAAGAACTGGTCCGCGCCGATGGCGGGCAACTTCTCCTTCGAGCACTGGCGCTTCGTGTTCGTCGAGTTCAGCCAGACGCGGCTTGCGCTCGCGAACACCTTCATCCTCGGGGCGAGCGCGGCAACCGCCGGCACCCTCATCGCAACCTCGGTCGGATACCTGAGCCTGCGGCAGCTCGTCTGGGGCCATCGCTACCTCGCGTTCCTCGCCACCGCGCCGGTCGCGATCCCCGGCATCGTGCTCGCGGTGGGGCTTTTCCTCGCCTATACGCATCCGCCGCTCGTGCTCTACGGCACGCTCGTCATCATCTTCCTCGCCTACGTGACCAAGGAGATGCCGGTCGGCTACCAGCAAGTGGCGGCGGCGCTCAAGTCCGTGCACCCCGAGCTCGAGGACGCGAGCCGCATCTTCGGCGCCACGCGCCTGCGCGCTCTGGCCGACATCACGGCACCGCTCATCCGCAACGGCGTGATCGCCACCTGGATCCTCATCTTCATCGGCTCGATCCGCGAGCTCTCGGCCACCATCCTGCTGTTCACCGCGCGCACCAAGACCATCTCGGTCACGATGTTCGACCTGCGCGAGAGCAACGACTGGGGTCCGATCGCGGTGCTCTCGATCACGATGCTGCTGATCACGTTCGCGATGATCGCGATCGTCAACCGCTTTACGGACAGGAGACTTGCATGACCACCGAGCTTCCCGTGCTGGGCCTGATGCTGGGGGATTGCACGGGCATCGGCCCCGAGCAATGCGCGCGCGTGCTCGCGGACCGGCGCATGGCCCAGGCGGCGCGGCTGCTGGTCATGGGCGACCGCCGCGTGCTGGAGATGGGCGCGCGCGATGCGGGCGTGACGCTCGACATCCGCGAGTACTCCTCACCGGAAGCCGTGGACTGGTCGGCAACTTCCACAGCCATGATCGATCTCGCCAACGTCGATCCTGCGGCTATCAAGCGCGGAGCCGTCAGTCCCGAGTCAGGCCGCCTGACCGGGGAGACGCTGAAGGCGATGATCGACCTGGCGCTGGCCGGACGCATCGACGGAGTCGTGTTCGCCCCGCTCAACAAGGGCGCGCTGCACGCCGGCGGCTGGAAATTCAACGACGAGCACCAGATGTTCGCCCATCTCACGAAGCACCAGGGCTTCTTCGGCGAGATGAACGTGCTCGACGGCAAATGGATGTCGCGCGTCACCTCGCACGAGTCCTTGCGCACCGCGCTCGACCGCATCACGCCCGAGCGCATCGACGCCGCGCTCACGCTGGCGGACAGCACCATGCGTGGCGCCGGCATCGCCTGCCCGCGGATCGCCGTCGCGGCGCTCAATCCCCATGGCGGCGAGAACGGGCTTTTCGGCCGCGAGGAGATCGAGATCATCGCGCCCGCCGTCGCGAAGGCCGCAGCGCGCGGCATCGCGTGCAAGGGTCCCTTCCCCGCCGACACCGTATTCATTCGCGGGTTCGGCGAGGAGTTCGACGGCGTGCTCACGATGTACCACGACCAGGGCCAGATCGCGACGAAGCTCAAGGGATTCAACCGCGGCGTGACCGTGACAGGTGGGCTCGCGACGGTTTTCACGACGCCGGCGCACGGCACGGCTTTCGACATCGTCGGCAAGGGCGTGGCCTCGACCGGCGCTTTCGAGAATGCCATCCGGCTCGGCGCTCGCCTGGCCGCGGCGCGGAAGGTTCGCTCGGCGGAGAGTTATGCAAGCGAAAGGCAATGAAACACAGATGAACACAGATGAACACAGATAAGTTCTATTGTTTCGTGCCAGATGTGACGCTGAGTCAATAGGCCCGAAAACCCATACAGGGTTTTATCCGTGTTCATCTGTGTTCATCTGCGTTCCCGTCCTATTCCTCCAATATGCACTGAGGAACCATCATGGCAGTAGCCAATGAATCCCCGGTCCGTGCCGGCGCAATCACGGACTACGTCGCCGGGTTCGTCGTGGAAACGAAATTCGCCGACATCCCGCAGGACGTCGCCCACCTGGGCAAGCGCTCGGTGCTCGACGGCATCGGCCTTGCCCTCGCGGGGGCTAAGTCGGAGTGCGGCCACATCGCGCAGAAGTACCTGGCCGACCTCGGCATCGCCAACACGGCGGGATCGAGCGTGATCGGCACCAGCCTGCGATTGCCGGCGCGCTTCGCCGCATTCGCCAACGGGCTCGCCATCCATGCCGACGATTACGACGACACGCAGCTCGCCGTGGCGAAGGACCGCGTCTACGGCCTCCTCACGCACCCCACGGCACCGGCGCTGCCGCCGGCGCTCGCCCTCGCCGAGCGCGATCGCCGCAGCGGCGCCGACTTCATGCTCGCCTACCAGGTGGGCGTCGAGGTCGAGTGCAAGGTGGCGGAGGCGATCATGCCGCGCCACTACCAGCATGGCTTCCACAGCACGGCCACGTGCGGCTCGATCGGCGCGGCAGCGGCGGCCGCGAAGATGTTGCGGCTGGATCGCGAAGCCACGCGGCGTGCGCTCTCGCTGGGTGCGACGCAGGCCGGCGGCCTGCGCGAGAATTTCGGCACGATGACCAAGCCCTTCCACGCCGGCCGAGCGGCCGAGAACGGCGTGGTGGCCGCGGAGATCGCGGCGCTCGGCTTCACCGCATCGCCCAACGGGCTCGAGGCCGATCGCGGCTTCTTCCGTGCGGCGGGCGGCGGCTTCGCGCCCGAGATGATCGACGGGATGCTGGGCCGCCCGTGGACCTTCCACTCGCCCGGCGTCTCGATCAAGCCGCACCCGAGCGGCTCGCTCACGCACCCGGGCATGGGCGCGATGCTGGACCTCATCCGCAAGCACGACATCAGGCCGGAGCAGGTGAAGCACGTGTCCGTCGGCACCAACCACAACATGCCCAACGCGCTCATCCACCATCGGCCGAAGAACGAGCTGCAGGCCAAGTTCTCGATGGAATTCTGCATGGCCATCCTGCTGCTCGAGCGCCGCGGCGGCCTCGAGGAATTCACCGACGAGGTGGTGAACCGCGCCGACGTGCAGGCGATGATCGGGAAGGTGGCCTTCGGCGTGCATCCCGAGGCCGAGGCCGCGGGCTTCGACAAGATGACCACGATCATCGAGGTCGAGCTCCAGGACGGGAAAGTGCTCCGGACCCAGGCCGATTTCGGCAAGGGCAGCCCTGCCAACCCGATGAGCGACGAGGAGCTGTCCGACAAATTCCGCGGCTGCGCGTCGTGGGCCGGGCTCGACCGCGCGAAGACCGAGGAGATCCTGCAGCTCGCATGGAACATCGAGTCGCTGAAGGACGTGAACGAGCTCACGCGGCTCCTGCGGCGCTGACCATGTTCGAGAACTTCGCTACCTCCGATATCGCGGTCGAAGGCGCTACCATCCACCTGCGCCACGGCGGCAACGGGCCGCCGCTCCTGCTCCTGCACGGCAACCCGCTCACGCACGTGATGTGGCACAAGATCGCGCCGCGGCTCGCCGGGGAATTCACCGTCGTCGCGACGGACCTGCGCGGCTACGGAGATTCCTCCAGGCCCGAGGGGGGCGAGCGCAGCATCGGCTACTCGTTCCGGTCCATGGCGCGGGACCAGGTGCAGGTGATGGAAAAGCTCGGCTTCGAGCGCTTCTTCGTCGCCGGCCACGATCGCGGCGGCCGCGTGGCGCATCGCATGGCGCTGGACTTTCCGGAGAAGGTCGCGAAGGTCGCCTTCCTCGACATCGTGCCCACGCTGCACATGCTGTCGAACATCCCGCTCAGGTGGGCGGTGGATTCGTACCACTGGTTCTTCATGGCGCAGCCGTACGACTATCCCGAGAAGATGATCGAGGGCTACGGCTTCGAGCGCTACATCCGCAAGAAGCTCGACAAGCCCGGCGTGGGTCTTTCCGCCTTCACGCCCGAGGCGATGGCCGAGTACATCCGCTGCTGCAATCGCGAGAACATCCATGCCGTGTGCGAGGACTATCGCGCGGCCGTGGGCATCGACCTCGACCACGATCGCGAGGACCTGCACCGCCGCATCGGCATGCCGATGATGGTCCTGTGGGGCGAGCGCAGCCACGTGAACCGCAGCTACCAGCCGATCGCCGCGTGGAAGGAGCGTGCGGCGAACGTGCGCGGCAAGTGCCTGCCCTGCGGCCACTATCCGGCCGAGCAGGTTCCCGACGAGACGTACGCGGAGCTGCGTGCGTTCTTCACTGCCTGAAAGGAGCCATCCATGGAGCGCAAGAAGGCCAGCGATTTCCCGCCCGAGGTGCTGAAGCTCTTCGACGGCTTCGTGCACGGACGCATCACGCGCCGCGAGTTCCTCGACAATGCGGCGCGCTACGCTGTCGGCACCTTCGGCGCCGCCGCGATGCTCGAGGCGCTCACGCCCAACTTCGCGTGGGCCCAGCAGGTGAAGCCGGGCGATCCGCGCATCAAGGTGGGCTACGCGGCGTATGAATCCCCGAACGGCAGCGGGCGCATGCGCGGCTATCTCGCCGAGCCGGCGAACGCGAAGGGCAAGCTTGCCGCGATCGTGGTGATCCACGAGAACCGCGGCCTCAATCCCTACGTCGAGGACGTCGCGCGGCGCCTCGCGACCGAGGGCTATGTCGCCTTCGCGCCCGACGCGCTCACGCCGGTGGGCGGCTATCCCGGCGACGAGGACCGCGCGCGCGAGATGTTCGCGAAGCTCGATGCGAAGAAGCGCACCGAGGATCTCGTCTCTTCCGTCGACTTCCTGAAGCTGCGGCCGGACTTCAACGGTCGCCTCGGCGCCGTCGGCTTCTGCTTCGGCGGCGGCATGGTGAACACCATCGCCACGCGCGTGCCGGACCTGCGCGCGGCCGTGCCTTACTACGGCGCGCAGCCTGCCGCGGAAGAAGCCGCGAAGATCAAGGCGAGGATGCTCATCCACTACGCCTCGGAGGACGAGCGCATCAACGCGGGCTGGCCCGCCTTCGAGCAGGTGCTCAAGCAGCACCACGTCAGGTACCAGGCCTTCATCTATCCCAGGACGCAGCACGGCTTCCACAACGACACGACGCCGCGCTACGACGAGGCCGCGGCGAAGCTCTCGTGGGAGCGCACGCTCGCCGTCTTCCGTGAAACCCTGCACGCCTAGCATCCCGACGAGGAGGCTCGCCATGAACCGTGCGCTCTGCCTGTTGCCGTTGCTGCTCGCCTTCGGTTGCGCCAATCCCGGTCCCGCGTCGACCACGCAAACGACCGTTCCTGCGGCCGCGCGCAGCGAGCTCGCGCCCACCGGCAAGCTGCGCGTGGGCCTCATCGCCGTCAATCCGATCTTCGTCACGCAGGGCACGCCCGCGGGCGTGAACAAGGGCGTCGCGGTCGACATCGCGCAGCAGCTCGCGGATCGGCTGCAGGTGCCGCTGGAGGCGAAGCGCTACGCCACGGTCGGCCAGATGGTCGAATCGGCCGGCAAGGGCGAATGGGACGTGGCGTTCCTCGCGATCGATCCGGAGCGCGCGTCGGCGATGGACTTCACCGGTCCCTTCATGTTCAGCGAGAACTCGTTCCTCGTGCGCGGCGACTCCACCGCGCGCGGCATCGAGGACCTCGACAAGCCGGGCGTGAAGATCGGCACCTTCGCGCGCAGCGCGCAGGAGATCTGGCTGAAGAAGAACGCGAAGTCCGCGGAGATCGTGAGCGCGCCGTCGCCCGCGGCGGCGTACGAAATGCTGAAGGAGGGCAAGGTCGACGCGGTCTCGAGCGTTTCCTCGCTGCTCGCCGGCGCCGCGAAGCAGGTGCCGGGCTCGCGCGTGCTGCCGACGAGCTTCGTCGACGCGCCCATCGGCATGGCGGTCGCGAAGTCGCGGCCCGCGGGCTATGCGTACGCTAAGCAATTCATCGAGCAGCTCAATGCCTCCGGACAGGTCCGGCAATCCATCGCGCGCGAGGGGCTCGTCGGCGTGCGCGCCGCCCCGGATGCGACTAAATAGCATGCACCCCGTCGCCGCCTCGCAAGCCCTCGGCCGCATGCAGGTCGTCGCTCGTTGGCGACACTTCGCGTGGCGGAGGGCCACAATGCATCGCGAGCGACTCGCGGCAGTGATTATTCGGGGGTCGAATTGCGTGAAGTCAACGAATGCGCGGGACCATGCCCTCGCGGCGGGGTCTAATCCGGGTGAACACCCATGTCATTTGCCCCGGAGATTGAATGAAAAAGACCAAATTGTGCCTTGCGCTGCTCGCAGCGCTCTCGTTCCCCGCGCTCGCCGCCGAGCCGGAAACCGAAGCGGTCGAGTTCTACAACACGACGCTCGGCCACTATTTCATCAGCGCCACCGCGTCGGAAGCGAAGCTCGTCGACGATGGGGCCGCCGGACCCGGATGGGTGCGCACGGGACGCTCGTTCCAGGCATGGCTCGATCCGGCGAACGCGCCCTCGAATGCCGCGGGCGTATGCCGCTTCTACTCCACCGGCGCGAATTCGCACTTCTACACCGCCGATACCGCCGAGTGCGAGCAATTGAAAGGTCTCGAAGCGGCGGAGCGCGAGCATGCGCGCGCCACGAACGCGCCGATCCTCGGCTGGCGCTACGAGGGAATCGGCTTCCGCATCGAATCGCCGTCGGGCGGCTCGTGTCCCGCGGGAACGACCGCGGTCTCGCGCGTCTACAACGACGGCTTCGCGAACGGCGAAGGTGCGAACCACCGCTTCGTGGACGATTCGGAGCTGCGTGGGCTGATGGTGGACCGCTCGTGGATCAGCGAAGGGGTCGCTTTCTGCTCGCGCACCAAGCCGAGCGGCACCAATGCGAATCTCGCCGCCACGAGCTCGAATTTCGACGCGGTCGTCGCCAACTGGACCGGCACGGCGCAATGGGAGAAGAAGGCGGGGGGCTCGCACACCAGTGCCCCGCTCACGCTGGATGTCTCGGCCTCCGGCGCGGTAACGGGCAGCGGCCGCGGATGCACGTTCGCGGGACAGCTTCGCTCCGGCGACGGCTTCCGCTCGCTCTTCAGCGGCACGTTCTCGGCCTCGGGCTGCAGCGATCCGGCCTTCAACGGCAGCTATCGCCGCTTCGACCTGGAGCGCTACGGCAACGGCACGCTCATCGTCGAGGCGAAGCTCGGGGATGGCGCGAGCGAGGTGTCGATCGAAGCGACACTCGCCTCCGCATCGGTGCCGGTCACGCCGCCGCCGACAGCCACTCCGTCGGCAGCCGGCATCACCGGGGACTGGGCGGGTACCGTCGGTTGGACGGCGGTGCGCCAGCAGGGCGGCACGTCCACGACGCTCGTCCAGGCGAATCGCCCGCTCGCATTCTCGATCGCGGGCGGCGGCGCCGTGAGCGGATCCGGGTTCGGTTGCACGTTTGCCGGCTCGCTCACGCAGACCTCGTCCGGCGGCGTGTTCGGCGGGAACATCCAGGCGAGCGGCTGCGGCGATGCCAACTTCAACGGCGCGTACACGAACGTGAAGGTCAAGCGCGACGACGGCCGGCTGGAGATCGAGCTCGAGCGCGAGTCGCAGGCCGCGGGCGCCACCACGAAGGCGACCGTCGAGGGCTCGCTCACCAACGCATCGGCGGCGCCGGTGACGGGAGGCGGTGGCCCGGCCACACCCCCGCCGGCCGGCATCACCGGCAGCTTCAGCGGGACGTTCACCGCGGACGTGGAAGTGCGCAATCGCACGACGAACTCCACCACGACGACGTCTTCCTCGTCGGGCGCGCAGTTCACGGTGGGCTCGGCCGGTGCGTTGAGCGGCAACGGCTTCGGTTGCACGTTCTCGGGTTCGCTCTCGCCGTCGGCAGCCGTGCCGGGCGTCTTCTCCGGCGCCGTGTCGGCGAGCGGCTGCACGAACGCGTCGCTCAACGGCTCCTATGCGGCCTCGGCACACGCCGAGGACAATGGCGCGCTCTCGCTCGAGATGGAAACCGAGACCGAGTCGGGCGACGTGCGCACCAAGGTGCACATCGCGGGCACGGCACCGCGCAGCTGATTTTCCCGCAGGACCATTCGAGGGCGCCCGCCGCAAGGGGGCGCCCTTTTTCCTTTTGGCAATCTCCGACATAAAGACCATGCCTCACATTCCCGCTTCATCCGCCCTCGCCCGCTTCCGCGTCGTCGACATGACGCAGGTGCGGGCGGGCCCCACCGCCGCGCGCCAGCTCGCCGACTGGGGCGCCGACGTGATCCAGGTGCAGATGCCCGAGCACATGCGCGGCGACGACACGCTCGGCGGCCAGGAAGGCTCCGACTACCAGTACACGCACCGCAACAAGCGCTCGATCACGCTCAACCTGAAGGAGCCCGAGGGCATCGAGGTCCTGAAGAAGCTGGTCGGGACCGCGGACGTGCTGCTCGAGAACTTCCGGCCCGACGTGAAGCATCGCCTCGGCATCGACTACGAATCGCTCGCGAAGATCAACCCGCGCCTGGTGTACGCGAGCATCTCCGGCTTCGGGCAGACGGGTCCTTACGCGACACGGCCCGGCTTCGACCAGATCGCGCAGGGCATGGGCGGCCTCATGTCGGTGACGGGGCTCCCCGGCCACGGGCCGCTGCGGGTCGGCATCCCGATCGCGGACCTCTGCGGCGGCATCTTCGCCGCGTACGGCGTCACCGTGGCGCTCCTCGAGCGCGAGCATTCGGGCAAGGGCCAGTGGGTGCACACGTCGCTGCTCGAGGCGATGATCTACATGATGGATTTCCAGACCGCGCGCTGGACCGTCGAGGGCGAGATTCCGCAGCAGGCCGGCAACTTCCATCCGACGAGCATTCCCACCGGCGTCTACCGCACGAAGGACGGCCACATCAACATCGCGGTCTTCGGCGGCAAGATCTGGGAGCGGTTCTGCCACGCGCTCGGCGCGCCCGAGTGGATCGCGGACGGGCGCTCGGCCACCAAGGTGAACCGCTCGGTGCATCGCGACTGGCTGAACGCCGAGATCGAGAAGAAGCTCGCCGCCGAGGGCAGCGACTACTGGATCGGGAAGCTCAACCAGGAAGGTGTCGCCTGCGGGCGCATCAACAACCTGGCGCAGGTCTTCGAGGAGCCGCAGGTGCGGCACCTGGGCATGCTGAAGACCGTCGTCTCCCCGCAGCTGGGCGAGCAGAAGCTCGTGGGCCAGCCCGTGAATCTCAGCCGTACCCCTTCCACCATCGCGCGAGCGACCCCGCGCCGCGGCGAGCATTCGGAGGAGATCCTCTCCGAGATCGGCTACGACGGCGCCGCGCTCGCCCGCATGAAAGCCGCAGGAGTCTTCTGATGAACGACATGGGCTACACCACGCCGACGGAGCGCGTGAAGGCCTGGCTCGACGGAGCCGTGCTGCACATCCGCTTCAACAATCCCGCGAAGCACAACGCGCTCTCCATGGACATGTGGGAGGCCGTGCCGCCGCTGCTCGAGCGCGCGGAGAAGGACGACAGCGTGCGCATGGTGGTCTTCTCCGGGGAGGGGACGAAGTCGTTCGTCTCCGGCGCCGACATCTCGCAGTTCGAGGACATGCGCGCGGCGAAGGAAGCGGTGAAGCGCTACGAGCAGGTGGCCGAGGCCGCGCTGCAGGGCATCTACGAATTCGGCAAGCCGACGGTCGCGAGCATCCGCGGCTATTGCATCGGCGGCGGCGTGAACGTGGCGATCAGTTGCGACATCCGCGTGGCTTCGACCGATTCGGTGTTCTCGGTGCCCGCCACGCGCCTGGGCCTGGGCTATCGCTTCTCGGCGATGAAGAACCTCACCGACCTCGTCGGGCCCGGCTATGCGAAGGACATCTTCTTCACCGCGCGCCGCCTCGACGCGGCCGAGGCGCTGCGCATCGGGCTCGTGAACCGCATCGCGGAGCCGGAGGGGCTCGAGGCGCTGCTGGAGGAATACACGAAGACGATCGCCACGGGCGCGCCGCTCACGATCAAGGCGGGCAAGCGGATCATCCGCGAGGTGCTCAAGCCCGGCAGCGACATCGACATGGAGATGTGCCGCCGCCTCATCCTCGACTGCTTCGAGAGCGAGGATTACGCCGAGGGGCGGCGGGCGTTCATGGAAAAGAGGAAACCGGTCTTCAAGGGCCGGTAGCGTCGCCCCGGACGCGGCAATGCCGCAACGGTCCGGGGCCCATTTTCGAAAGGCCACCATGCTTCGTCTCGCAATCGCTGTTGTCGCTTCGGTCCTCGCGCTCGACGTCCACGCCGCGTGGCCCGAGAGGCCGATCAAGCTCTTCATCGGCTATGCGCCGGGAGGTTCCACCGACGTGGTCGCACGGCTGCTCGCGCCGAAGCTCGGCGAGAAGCTGGGCCAACCCGTGATCATCGAGAACAAGCCCGGCGCGGCGGGCGACTTCGCGGCGGAGCTCATGCTGCAGGCGCCGCCCGACGGCTACACGCTGATGATGAGCACGGTCGCCGTGCACGCGATCAACCCGGGGCTCATGAAGCAGAAGTTCGATCCGCTGAACGACTTCACGCCGATCGCCCTGGTGTGCTCGTACCCGATGATCCTCATCGCCTCGCCGCAGACCACCTTCCGCGACGTGAAGGAGCTCACGGCGCAGGCGGCGAAGACGCCGCTCTTCTACTCGTCGTCGGGCGTGGGATCTCCGGGGCACCTTTCGGGCGAGCTGCTGGTCAAGTCGACGGGCGCGAACCTGACGCACGTCCCGTACAAGGGCGGATCGCCGTCGGTGCTGGCGATCGTCTCGGGCGAGGCGCAGGTGAACTTCGCCACCCTGCCGGCCGTGGTGCCGCAGATCCGCGCCGGGAAGGTGCGCGCGATCGGGCTCGCCTCGAAGCAACGCAACCCCGCCGTGCCGGACGTGCCGACGCTCGAGGAGCTGGGCCTTGCGGACTTCGACGTCGGCACCTGGTCCGGGATCATCGGGCCGAAGGGCGTGCCCACCGAGGTCGTGCGCAAGGTGAACGAGGCCGTCGCCGCGGTGGTGAACGATCCAGCGATCAACAAGCGCCTCGTCGCCGAAGGTGCCGAGGTCCGCACCATGTCGCCGCAGGATTTCGGCGCCTTCATGCGCGCCGAGAACGCCCGCTGGGTGAAGGTGGTCCGCGACGCCGGCATCCAACCGCAATGAAGGCCGGCGGGTTATCATTTCCAGGTGCGCAGCGCTGACACTTCCGATCGCATCACCGCCCACATCGTCGAGTCCATCGGCCGGGCGGCGCCGGGCGGCGATCCGTTTCCCCACCTCGAGCTGAGGGATTTCTTCCCCGCCGACGTGTACGCCGCGATGCTGGAGGCGATGCCCTCTGCATCCGCTTACCGTCCGATGTCGGGACGTGCGCGCGAGGCGCGCCTCGCCGACGGCTCCCCCACGCGCACCAAGCTGCACCTGCTTCCCGAGTTCATCCGCGGGATGCAGCCGTCGCAGCGCGACGTGTGGAGGCCGGTAGGACGTGCGCTCTGCTCGGCGCCGGTGCGCGACGCGTTCGTCCGCCGCCTGGCCCCGGGCCTGCAGCGCCGCTTCGGCGACGATTACGCGAAGGTAGGCCTCTATCCCATCCCGATGCTCACGCGCGACGTCACCGGCTACCGCATCGGCATCCATCCCGACACGCGCCACAAGGGCATCACCGTCCAGCTCTACCTGCCGCGCGACGAATCCATCCGCCACGTCGGCACCGCGTTCCATCGCCGGCTCGAGGGGAAAAAATACGAAAAGGCGGCGCAAATGGCGTTCCTGCCGAACAGCGGCTACGGCTTCGCGGTCGGCAGCGACACCTACCATTCGCTCGACGAGCTCGGCCCCGAGGTCCACACGCGCGATTCCATCCTGCTCACGTATTTCGTGGACCACACGCCGTGGCAGCGATTCTCCAACCGCGCCAAGCGCGCGATGAACCTCGTGGCGACGCAAGTCGTGCGCGTGGTGCGGCCTTCGCGCCGGGCCTGAACGGGCGCGCGCGCCTCAGGCGTGCGAGAACAACGCCGCTCCCGCCGCGGGCAGGTCGGCCTCGAGGATCGTCCCCGTCTCCGATTCCGTCATGACGAGCTGCGCAGTGCCCGGCCGGTAGGCCACGTTCGTCACGGCCGCGCCCTCGCCGCTCTTCACGAAATGCGTCACCTCGCCGCGCGCGTCGATCACGAACGCGCCGCCCAGGCTCGCGTGCGCGACGACGAGCCGGTTGTCGCGGTCGACCGCCATGCCGTCGGGCCCGCTCGTGCCGAAGAACGTGCGGAACGCGCCGACCTTGGAGACGGTTCCATCGCGGAGCAGCGGCCCGCGCCACACGGCATTCGCACGCGTCACCGCGACGAACAGCACCTTCTGCGAGAGGTCGAGCGCCACGCCGTTCGGACTCGGCACGTTCGCGAGCACGCAATCGAGCTCACCGCCCGGACGCAGCCGGTATACGCGGCCCGACGGATCGTGCAGCCCCGTCTGGCCCTGGTCCGTGAAGTAGCAGTTGCCCGCGCTGTCGAAGGTGAGGTCGTTGAGGCCCTTGAAGGACTCGGAGTTGCGGTGGGTGAGCACGGGGGTTGGGGAGATTGGATCCCGGCCTTCGCCGGGATGACGGCTTTCCGCGCCGGGATGACGGCTTTCCGCGCCGGGACGACGGCTTTCCGCGCCGGGATGACGGCTTTCCGCGCCGGGATGACCAATGTCGAGCCTGAGCAACCCCCGCCGGTAATCCGCGATCCACAGCGTGCCGTCGCGATGCATCGCGAGCCCGTTCGGCCAGCCGTCGTACTGCGCGGCGAGCGTCCATTCGAGCCGCTGCGAGATGCGGAAGATGCGGCCGTTGGGGATGTCGACCACGTACAGGTTGCCTTCGCGATCGAAGGTCGGGCCCTCGAGGAAGCTGTCGACCTCCTGCCCGGGCTTGTTCGCGTCGGCCCACGCGGTGCGCTGCCGGCTGCGGAATTCCTGCGGCAGCCGCGTGAGCACGCGCGCCTGGATCACCTGCGGCGGCGAGGAGGACAGGGTCCACATCAGTCGAGCTTGATCCCCGCCTCGCGCACCGCCTTGCCCCACTTCTCGTGCTCGCTGCGCATGAAGGCGGCGAACTGCGCGGGCGAGCCGCCCATGGGAGTGCTGCCTTCCTCGGCGAGCTTCTGCCTCATCTCGGGCGTGCGCAGCGCCCGGTTCCCCTCGAGGTTCAGGCGCGAGATGATCGCGTCCGGCGTGCCGGCGGGGGCGAGCAGGCCGCTCCATGTCGCCGCCTCGAACCCGGGCCATCCGAGCTCGTCGAGGGTGCGCACCTCGGGAAAGCTCGCGATGCGGTTCGGCGACGTCGCCGCGAGCGCGCGCAGCCGGCCGCCGGTGACCTGCCCGCCGACCGACTGGCTGTTGCCGAAGAAGCAATCGACGTTGCCGCCGAGAAGATCGGTGACCGCGGGTCCGGCGCCCTTGTACGGCACGTGCGTGAACTTGACCCCCGCGGCGCGCTGGAAGAGCTCGCCGGCCACGTGGCCGATGGTGCCGTTGCCTGCCGAGGCCATGTTCACCTTGCCCGGGTTGGCCTTGGCCGCGGCGACCAGGTCCGCGAGCGTCTTGTAAGGCGACTTCGCATCGACCACGAGGATCAGCGGCTGCGACGACAGCAGCACGATGGGCGCGAGGTCCTTCACCGGATCGAACGGCATCGAGGCGTAGAGCGCAGGGTTCACCGCGAGGTTGGCGGTCTGGCCCATGCCGATGGTGTAGCCGTCGGGCGGCGACTTGGCGAGCGCGTCGAGCCCGATGTTGCCGCCGGCGCCCGGCTTGTTGTCGACGACGAACTGCCACTTCGTGTGCGTCGCGATGGCCTGGCTGATGGAGCGCGACAGAACATCCGTGCCGCCCCCGGGAGGAAACGGCACGATCAGGCGGATCGGTTTCGCGGGCCACGCATCCTGTGCGAGAACGGGCCACGCCGCAGCGCCGCCCAGGGTCGCGCAGGCCGTCACGAATTCACGTCGTTTCATGCTTCATCCTCCAGGATCTCGTCGTTGTGCTCGCCCGGCCGCGGCAAGGGCAGCCGAAGGCCGAGGCGCTCGCCGCCGAGCTCGATGGGCAATGCGGGAATCCTGGTCTCCGTGCCGTCGGGCAGCGTGATCGGGACCATGCCGCCCGCGTTCAGGTGCGGGTCGTCGAAAAGGTCCGACGGCGCCTGGATGCGCGCGAAGGGCAATCCGCCCTGCTCGCAGATGCGCTCCAGCTCCGCCACCGCATGCTTCCTGAGCAGGCGCGCGACCAGCGGGATGAGCGTCTCGCGAGCCTGTGCGCGCTGGTTGTTCGTGGCATACGCGGGATCGGCCAGCTCGGGCTCGCCCAACGCGCGGGTGAAGATCTCCCACTGGCGCTCGGTCACCACGCCGACGAAGAGCTGCACGCCGTCGGCCGATTCGAACACGTCGTACACGCCCCACGCGCGCTTGCCCGCGGACATCGGCACCGGCGGCTCGCCGGTGACGGCGTGCTGCATCATGTGCGTCGACACGAGCCACGCGCAGTTCTCGAAGAGGCCGGTTTGCACGAGCTGGCCCTGGCCGGTGCGGTCGCGCTCGCGCAACGCCGCGAGGATCGCGATGGCGCCGAACATGCCGCCCATCATGTCGTTCACCGGCGCGCCGGCGCGAAGCGGGCGTCCCGGCGGGCCGGTCATCCAGGCGAGCCCGCTCATCATCTGCACGACTTCGTCCAGCGCGGTGCGCTTCTCGTACGGCCCCGCGAGAAAGCCCTTGAGCGAGCAGTACACGAGCCGCGGGTTCGCGCGCGACAGCGCCTCGTAGCCGAGCCCCTTCGCGGCCAGCGCGCCGGGACGGAAATTCTCGAGCAGGACGTCCGCGCCTTCGGCGAGGCGCCGTGCCTGCGCCAGCCCTTCCGGCGTGTCGAGGTCGATGGCCACGCTTTTCTTGTTGCGGCTGAACGCGGCGAAGAAACCGGCGCCGGTGCTCCCGAGGTAGCGCGTCGGATCGCCCCTGCCTGCGGGCTCCACCTTCACCACCTCGGCGCCGAGATCCGCGAGGATCAGCCCGCACGTGGGACCCATCACCATGTGCGAGAGCTCGACGACGCGAATGCCTGCGAGCGGCAGCGGCCTGCTCATGCCGTGGCGGCGGGGTGCGGAAACGTCTTCGCGAGCCCGGCTCCCGGCACGAAGCCATAAAGCGGCTCTCCCGGCAGCGCTTCCTCGAGGATCGCGCGCGCCGCGATGAGCTTGCCGATGTCGATCCCGGTCCGCAGGCCCATCGACTCGAGGAGATACACGAGATCCTCGGTCACGATGTTGCCGGTGGCCCCGGGCGCGTACGGACAACCGCCGATGCCGCCCTGCGAGGCGTCGAACGTGGTGACGCCCGCGTCGAGCGCGGCCACCACGTTGGCCAGTCCCTGCCCGCGCGTGTTGTGCAGGTGTGCGCCGCCTGCCCGCTCGCCGAGCTCGGCGATGAGGCGCTTGAACATGCGCTTCACCTGCACCGGGTTCGCGTAACCCACCGAATCCGAGAGCCCGACCGAATCGGCGCCGTTGCGCGCGCAACGCACCGCCATCCCGATGGCCCAGTCCTCGTCGACCGCGCCCTGTTGCGTGCAACCGAAGGCGGTCGCGATCCCCACTTCGATGAGCGGCCGTTCCCCTCCGGGCAGCGAGTCGCGCCACGTGCAGATCGCCGCGACCTGCTCCAGCGCCTGCTCGCACGTCATGCGGATGTTGGAGAGGCTGTGCGCATGCGAAGCCGAGACCGGCAACGTCACCTTGTGCGCGCCGGCCGCGACGGCATCCTTCGCGCCGCGCAGGTTGGGTGCAAGCGCCAGGACCGTGAGGCCCTCGATGCGGACCGCGTGGCGCACGACCTCGCCCGCGTCCGCCATCTGCGGCAGCAGCTTCGGCGGCACGAACGAGCCCACCTCGATCTCGCGCAGGCCGGCGGCGGCGAGCGCGCGGATCCAGCGGTGCTTGGCCTCGGTGGGCATCGCGCGCTTGATGCTCTGGAGCCCGTCGCGCGGCCCGACTTCGCTCACCAGGATGTCCACGAAGCTCGAACGGCCTCAGGTCTCGATGTTGTCGATGAGGCGCGTGCGCCCGAGCCACGCCGCACCGAGGACCACCAGCGCCTCGTCCGCCGGCGCGGGCGGGCCGAGGGTGTCGCGATTGCGGACAGCGACGTAGTCGACCCTCCAGCCATGGCTCGCAAGGGCCTCGGCGCCCTCACGCTCGAGCGCGGCGAAGTCGCGCGAGCCGCTGCGCAGCCGCTCCGCCACCGCGCGCAGCGTGCGGTTGAGCCGCACCGCCTCGCGCCGCTCCTCCGCCGACAAATACCCGTTGCGCGACGACATCGCCAGCCCATCGGCCTCGCGCACGGTCTCGGCGCCCACGATCTCGATGCCGAAGTTGAGCTGCCGCACGAGCGAGCGGATCACGTGCAGCTGCTGGTAATCCTTCTTCCCGAACACGGCCAGGTGCGGGCGCACGATGTTGAAGAGCTTCGCCACGACCGTGGCCACGCCCTCGAAGTGGCCGGGGCGGAATTCGCCGCAGAGCTGGGCGGCGAGCGTGGGCGGCGTCACCTTCATCTCCTGCGCGACGGGATACATCTCGCGGACCTCGGGCGCGAAGACGACGTGGCAGCCCGCATCCTCCAGCAGCTCGCAATCGCGCGCGAGCGTGCGTGGATAGCGCTCGAAATCGCTGCCGGGCTCGAACTGCAGCGGGTTCACGAAGATGGAGGCCACGACGCAGCGCCCGCGCCGCCGCGCGATCTCGACCAGCGCGAGATGGCCGGCATGCAGGTTGCCCATGGTCGGCACGAACGCGATCGAAGGCTCGGTGGCGAGCCGCCTGCGCAGGTCCGCGACGGTGTGGATCACGTTCATGTCGATAACCGGGGGCGAGCCCCAATCATTTCTCAAAGCAGTGCTCCGGAGCGGGGTAGCTGCGGTCCTTGACCGCCTTCACGTACGCCTCGATCGCGGCCTTCACGGAAGGGGCGCCCTCCATGAAGTTCTTCACGAAGCGTGCCTTGCGGCCGGGATAGATGTCGAGGATGTCGTATATCACGAGGACCTGTCCCGAGACGTCGGGCCCCGCGCCGATGCCGATGGTTGGCACGGAGATCGCCTCCGTCACGCGCCTGGCGACCGGCGACGGCATGGCCTCCATCAGCACCAGCGCGGCACCGGCGGCCTCGAGCGCCTTCGCCTCTTCCACGAGGCGATCCGCCGCCGCATCGCCGCGGCCCTGGACGCGGTAGCCGCCCAGCGTGTTCACGAGCTGCGGCGTGAGCCCGATGTGGGCGCACACCGGAATGCCGCGATCGACCAGGAAGCGCGTTGCCGCGGCCATGTGGGCGCCGCCCTCGAGCTTCACCATCTGCGCGCCGGCGGCGAGCATGCGCGAGGCCGCGCGGAAGGCGCGCTCGGGCGAGGCCTGGAAGCCCGAGAGAAACGGCAGGTCCGCGATCACGAGGGCGCGCTCGCTGCCGCGCGCCACGCAGCGCACGTGGTATTCGGTGTCCTCGAGCTTCACGGCGAGGGTCGAATCGCGCCCCTGCACGACCATGCCGAGCGAGTCCCCGATGAGGAGCAGGTCCACGCCGGCCGCTTCCGAGATGGCGGCGAAGCTCGCGTCGTAGCACGTGAGCATGACCAGCTTCTCGCCCGCCCGGGCCCGTTCCTGCAGCTTGGGCACCGTGACGCGCTGGACGGCGTGATGGACGCTCATGGAGGGCGGGAAAGGGGCGTTTTCGCGGCGGGCGGGCGGGGAGGGCGATTATCGCTGCCGCCCCGCGGGGTTCACAAGGCCAATTTTAAGGAAGTTTCAGCGCGGCTAAAGGACTGCGCATGCCTCGCGACGGGATAGTGGGCTCGCACACCCCACCGAAGGAGCCGCCATGAGAATCGATCCATTGCCGTCCCTCGACCAGATCCCGGCCGCCCATGTCGCCCCGCACCGCTGCGACATCCAGTTGCTCGTCCACGCCGCGTGGCTCCTCGCGGGAATGGCCATCGCGCTCGCCGGATGCACCGTGTCCGACGAGGCGGACCTCCACGCCCAGGCGCGGGAGCCCGCCCGCAACATCGCGCACGCGCCGCCGCAGCCCGGCGCGGCCTCGGGCAACGTCGAAGACCTCACTTACTAGCACCGGGGGGGAACACGCCTCGCGCACCCATACGGGGAAACGCCATGGATCGATGCGATCGTGACGTGGTGCGCGAGGCGTGCCGGGGCTGCAGCCAGGCTCAGGCGCGGTTGAAGAATTCACGTCCGCCGCGCATCGCGTTGATCCGTTCCAGCAACAGGTCGAAATGCCCGGGCACGTCGACGAAGTTGAGGCGCTCGCTGTTCACGATCAGCAGCGGGCTCTCGGAATAGTCGTGGAAGTACCGGGTATACGCTTCCGAGAGGCGGCGCAGGTAATCCTCATCGATCCCTGTCTCGATGGGATTACCTCGCCGCCTGACTCGGAAGACCAGGGTGTCGACCGACGCCTGCAGGTAGACCACGAGGTCCGGCGTCGGCGCCTGCGGGCGCACGTGCTGGTAGATGCGGTTGTATAGCTGGTACTCCGCGTCGTCCAGCGTGAGCCGCGCGAACAGCGGGTCCTTCGCCAGCGTGAAGTCGGCGACGGTGGGCTTGCCGAACAGGTCCGGCTGCTTGAGCGTCTCGAGCTGCCCCACGCGCTGGAAGAGGAAGAAGAGCTGCGTCGGCAGCGCATAGCGCCGCATGTCGCGATAGAACTGCGCCAGGAACGGGTTGGCCTTCGGATCCTCCAGCAGCAGCGAGGCGTCCAGCCGCTCGGCCAGCCGCGTGGCGAGGCTGGTCTTGCCCGCGCCGATCGGGCCTTCGACGACGATGTGGCGGTATTTCATCGTGCCTTCGCGGGAATGACGGTTCCTATCGCTTCCGGCCAGACCTCGCGCAGCGGCTCCAGCACGAACGCCCGCTCGTGCGCGCGCGGATGCGGGATGGTGAGTCCCGGCTCTTCGATCCTTGCGCTGCCGTAGAGGATGATGTCGAGGTCGAGCGTGCGCGGGCCGTTGGGGATCTCGCGGATGCGCCCATGGCGCTTCTCGATCCCGAGCAACGCGTCCAGCAGCGCACGCGGCGAGAGACGCGTCTCGATGAGCGCGGCGGCGTTCACGAAGTCCGGCTGGTCCGCGTAGCCGACGGGCTTGGTGCGATGGAGGGACGAGCGCGCGAGCACCCACGTCTCCGGCAACATCGCCAGCTCCGCGAAGGCGCGCTTCACGTGCGCTTCCGGGTCGTCGAGGTTGGAGCCCAGCGCCACGACGGCGCGCACCGCCGGCATCACGGCGCTTCCCCGCCACCCTCGTCGCCGCCGGGCGCGACCTCGCCCGCGCGCTTCTTGGTGCGCCGGCGCCGCCGCTTCTTCTTGTGGCCCGCCTCGTCGCTCACGAGCATCCGCTCGCGCTCGTCGGGATCGGCGTCCTGGAAACGCTCCCACCAGTGCGCGATTTCCTGCGGCGCATTGGCCGAAGCCGCACGCAGCGCGAAGAAATCGAACGCCGCACGGAAGCGCGGGTGCTCGAGCAGGCGGAAGGGACGGTGGCCGCCGCGCTGCAGGAAGCGCGGCTGCATGAGCCACAGCTCCTTCATCGTGGCGTCGAAACGCTTCGGGATGGCGAGCGTGTCGCGCTGCAGGTCGAGCGCCTCGTGCATCGCGGCATGCAGAGCGGGAATGGAGGGCTGGCCCGCGGCCTCGAAGCGCTTGTGGTTCCTCTCGACCTGGCCCCACAGCAGCGCTGCCAGCAGGAAGGCGGGCGAGACGGGCTTGTCGTCGGCGAGCCGCTCGTCGGTCGCCCGCAAGGCCGCCATCGCGAAGGGGCCCGTGTCCGGGTCCTCGAGCGCCGTATCGAGCAGCGGCAGCAGGCCGTGGTGCAGCTCGAGCTCGCGCAGCACGCGCACGCACTCGACCGCGTTGCCCGAAAGCAGCAGCTTGAGGATCTCCTCGAAGAGCCGCGCGTGCGGGACGTTCTCGAGCAGGTGGCGAAACTCGTGGATCGGCGTGCGCGTCTTCGCATCGATCTCGAGGCCCAGCTTCGCGGACAGGCGTGCGGCGCGCAGCATGCGCACGGGATCCTCGCGGTAGCGGGTCGCGGGCTCGCCGATCATCACCAGCTTCTTCGCCTTCAGGTCCTTCAGGCCGTGGACGTAGTCCCACACCTCTTCCTTCACCGGGTCGTAGAAGAGCGCGTTCACGGTGAAATCGCGCCGCAGGGCGTCCTCCGCCTGCGTGCCGAAGATGTTGTCGGAGAGCATGCGGCCGTGCTCGTCCACGTGCGCATCGTCCGCCTCGCGCGTGAAGTGCGCGCGGAAGGTGGAGACTTCGACCATCTCGGCGCCGCACAGCACGTGCACGATCTGGAAGCGCCGGCCGATGATGCGCGAGCGGCGGAACACCGAGCGCACCTCGTCGGGCGTGGCATTGGTCGCGATGTCGAAGTCCTTGGGCCGCATGCCGAGGAGGAGGTCGCGCACCGCCCCGCCGACCACGAAGGCCGCATAGCCGGCACGCTGCAGGTCTTCGCAGGTGCGCCGCGCGCAGCGGCTGATCGCCTCGCGCTCGATCGCGTGCTTGTCCTTGGTGTAGACGACGGGCTTCGCGTCCTTGTGGGTCACGCGCTCGCGGCGGCCGAAGAGCTTGTCGATGTATTTCTTGATCATGGGGTGGGGGGTACCCGTCTCACTTCAGCGAGATGATCGGCCAACCGCGCCTTTCCGCTTCTGCGCGCAGCGTGTTGTCGGGATCGACCGCCACGGGGTGGTCGACTTTCTCCAGCAGCGGCAGGTCGTTGCGGGAGTCGCTGTAGAACCAGCTCTCGAAATCGGCGAGCGAATGTCCCATCTCCGCGAGCCAGTCGTTCACGCGCTGGATCTTGCCCTCGCGGAAGTTGGGCGTGCCGCTCGGCCTGCCGGTGAAGAACCCGTCGGCCTCCTCGATCTCGGTGGCGAGGAGGTTCGGGACGCCCAGCTCCGCCGCGATCGGCTCGGTGATGAACCGGTTCGTGGCGGTGACGATCGCGGTGAGCGCGTCGGCATGGCTCTCGATGAGCGCCTTGGCGTGCGGGAAGATCATGGGACGTATCTTGCGATGCATGAAGTCCGCGTGCCAGCGGTCGAGCTGCTCGCGCGGCACGTTCGCGATGGGCTTCAACTGGAAGTCGAGGAACTCGTGGATGTCGAGGGTGCCGTTCATGTAGCACTCGTAGAACCAGTCGTTCTTCGCCTTGTATTGCGCCGCGTCGAGCACGCCCTCCTCGATCAGGAACTGCGCCCAGGCATGGTCGCTGTCGCTTTCGAGGAGCGTGTTGTCGAGGTCGAAGAGGACGAGCTTGCGCTTCATGCGATCGCCGCCTTCAGCAGCGGCACGGTGATGGGACGCCCGGTCTCGAGCGAATAGCGGTCGAGCGCGTCGAGCGCCGCCATGAGCGAGCCCATGTCGCGCCGCGCCCGCGTGAGCAGGTAGGTACAAACATCATCGGAGAGCGTGAAGCCGCGGACGCGTGCGTGCGCTGCCAGCGCCGCGCACTTCTCCTCGTCGGCGAGGCCCAGCACCCGGTAGGTGAGGCCGGTGGCAAGCCGCGTGGCGAGGTCGCGGCGCAACGGCACGTCCCGGGGTGCCGCGCGCGCGGTGACCAGCAGGAAATCGAAGGCGCGCTCGTTGAAGGCGTCGAAGAGCTCCACCTGCTCGGCTTCTCCCAGCCGCTCCACGTCGTCCAGGATGCGGACCTGCCTTCCGGGCGCGAGCGCCGCCTCGAAAGCACGCGCGAGGTGGCTCTTGCCGGCGCCCGATTCGCCCCATATGTAGATCACGCGCTCGCCGCCCTCGCCCCGTGCCGCGGCGGCGAGCGCATGCAGCAGCTCGGCGTTGCCGCCGGGGACGAAGTTCGCGAAGGTGGGCTCGGGCGCCCGGGTGAAATCGAGGAGGAGCTGCCTCATGGGGATTTTCCCCGGCCTGCGCCGCCTCGGAGGATTCCGCCGGTCGGCTTGGCCCGGGCGCGCCGGAAAAAGGTGGGCGCGGGAACGGGTAATCTTAGCATCTATGTCGATCGCCACCCCCATCCAGATCCGCTTCGAGCGCTTCAACGGCGACATCGGGATCGCCCCGGCGAAGCCGCCGCGCATCATCGGCGAGTCCGAGAAACCGGCTCTCATAGAGCGCGCGAGGAAGCTGCTGCGCGAGCGCGATGCCGTGCTGGTCGCGCACTACTACGTCCATCCGGACCTGCAGGACCTCGCGCAGGCCACCGGCGGCACCGTCTCGGACTCGCTCGAGATGGCGCGCTTCGCCCACGAGCACCCGGCCTCCACCATCGTCGTGGCCGGCGTGCGCTTCATGGGCGAGACCTCCAAGATCCTGAATCCCGAGAAGCGCGTGCTGATGCCGGACCTCGCGGCCGAATGCTCGCTCGACCTCGCCACGCCCGCCGACGAGTTCGCCGCGTTCTGCGACGCGCATCCCGATCGCGTGGTGGTCGTCTACGCCAACACCAGCGCGGCCGTGAAGGCCCGTGCCGACTGGATGGTGACATCCTCCATCGCCGAGAAGATCGTGGGCTCCCTGCACCGGCAGGGGAAGAAGATCCTCTGGGCGCCCGACAAGCACCTCGGAGCCTACGTGCAGAAGGTCACCGGCGCCGACATGCTGATGTGGAACGCGTCCTGCGTCGTGCACGACGAGTTCAAGGCGCAGCAGCTCGAGGAGATGAAGCTCGCGCATCCCGGCGCGAAGGTGCTGGTGCATCCCGAATCGCCCGCGAGCGTGATCGAGATGGCCGATGCGGTGGGCTCCACCACCGGGATCATCCAGGCCGCCCAGCGCCTCGGTGCGAAGGAGTACATCGTCGCGACCGATGGCGGCATCATCCACCAGATGCGCAAGCTCATGCCGGGCGTGACCTTCATCGAGGCGCCGACCGCGGGCAAGGGCGCCACCTGCCAGAGCTGCGCGCACTGCCCGTGGATGGCGATGAACGGGCTGCACAACCTGCTCGAAACGCTGGAGGGTGCGCCGGGGCACGAAGTGTTCGTCGACGCGGAGATCGCGCGGCGCGCCCGCGTGCCGATCGAGCGCATGCTCGATTTCGCGAAGAAGGCGCTGCCGGCATTCCAGGGCTCGGGCGACGCCTGAGCGGGCCCTTGCTTTTCCCGGCGGCGCGACTATAACGGGCATTTTCCGCCGGAGGTCGCCATGCCCGCCGCCGCCCGCCGCCGCTTCCTGCTCGCCGCCTCCGCCCTCGCTGCACCCCTGGCGCTCCCGCGCCTTGCGCGTGCCCAGGCGGCGCTTGCCGTGCCCACCGTCGACCAGCTCGTGGTCCGCGTGATCACCGACTCCAGTTACGACACGCCGCGCCCGGGATCGAACAAATGGGTGCAGGTGAAGCGCACGCCCTTCATCTCGCGCGAGGACTACCGCAAGGCGCTGCACAACGAATGGGGTCTCGCCCTCGCGCTCGAGTCGCGCCAGGGAGCCGAGTCGAAGCAGCTCCTCCTCGATGCGGGCTACACGCCCGAAGCGCTGATGAACAACATGGAGATCATCGGGGTGGACCCCGCGCGCTCGCGCGCGCTCATCCTGAGCCACGGGCACTACGACCATTTCGGCGGGCTGGTGGGGTTCCTGCGAAGGCACCGCGAGCGCTTGCCGGAGGAGCTCATTCTCTACGCCGGGGGCGAGGACAACTTCTGCATCCGCAAGACGCAGAGCGGTGCGCCCGGCCACTTCGCCGACTGGGGCGTGCTCGACCGGCGCGAGCTCGAGGCGCTGCGGGTGAAGATCGTGTACTGCGAAAAGCCCACCGTCGTCGAGGGCCATGCATTCACCACCGGGATCATCCAGCGGCGCAGCTTCGAGAAGGTGCTGCCCAACACGCTGGTCGAGTACGCCCCGCGCGACGGCGTCGGCTGCAACCTGCCGGACGAGGACCGCAAGGCGGGCGGGAAGCCCGTGCCCGATGTGCATATCCACGAGCACGGGACGTGCTTCAACCTGAAGGACCGCGGGCTCGTCGTGATCTCGTCGTGCGGCCACGGCGGCATCGTCAACACCGTGCTCCAGGCCCGGGAAGTCTCGGGCGTGAAAAAAGTGCACGCCGTTCTCGGGGGCTTCCATCTCTTTCCGGCCGACGACCCGTACCTGCGCCAGACCGTCGCGGAGCTGAAGACGCTCGACCCGGACGTCGTCATTCCGCTGCATTGCTCGGGCCCGGGCTTCACCGGCGCCATGCGCGAGATGCTCGCGGACCGCCTGCTCACCTCGACCACGGGGACGGAATTCACGTTCGGCGCGTGAAGCTGGTACTCGCTGCCGCTCTATTCCTCGCAGCCCCCGTCGCGGCCGCGGACGAATCCGCGCGCCTCATGGGCGAGCTCATGTCCGGCAAGTCGGAAGTGGGAGCGCCCTTCACCCTGCCCGATACGGCGGGACGCCCGCGTGCGCTCGCGGAATTCCACGGCAAGCTGGTGCTGCTGTATTTCGGATACATGAGCTGCCCGGACGCCTGTCCACGCGACCTGGCGCAGGTGGGTGGCGCCATTCGCGCGCTCGGCCCCGACGGCGAACGCGTCCAGCCGGTCTTCGTCACGATCGATCCCGCGCGCGATGCGCCGGAAGCGCTGCGCGCGTACGTAGCGGCCTTCCATCCGCGGTTCCTCGCGCTGCGCGGCAGCGAGGAGGAAACACGCCGCGTGGCACGGACGTTCAAGGTGGCTTTCGAACGCACGCCATCGGAACCGATCGAGCACGCCGCGTTCACCTTCCTGCTGGACGGGGAGGGCCGTTACGTCGCCTTCTTCCCGCCGGGCACGTCCGCGTCGCGGATGGCGGAGATGTTGCGGCAGCAACTCGACCGCGGCGACGGCGCTTCGCGCTAGGGAAGCTCTGAACAAGTACCGGGGATCTGCGTTGCGGCAGGTGCGGATGGCTGCCAGGCGGACGCTGCAGCGAATGTCGTCAACCTTCGCAAGGCGTCCAACGACGCAGACGCCGCACCTGCCGCAACCCGCATGCACCATGAATCAAATCGTTACGGCGTCGAAGGGACGGACGATTTCGGGCCGCTTCGTCGTTGCTCGTCCTGGCAAGGTACCTACCTTGCGTCGGACTCGCGCCTGGAATCGTCACCGAAATCGGCCCGTCGCAGACCCCGGGACTTGTTCAGAGCTTCCCTAGGGCGCGTCCGCGAGCCGCCGCGCCGCCGTGCGCAGGAACTCGAGCTGGCTCTCGAAGTTGCGGCACATCAGGCAC
>Ga0068852_100000423_pt1 | contig 28207 bp, 29 predicted proteins | sample KBSCornC22_FD_66594 | JGI IMG/M metagenome (GOLD analysis project Ga0068852, IMG submission 66594) | Corn rhizosphere microbial communities from Kellogg Biological Station, Michigan, USA - KBS Corn C2-2 | ecosystem: Host-associated > Plants > Roots > Rhizosphere > Soil ... | reverse complement strand
GCTGGTGAGCGCGGTCGCGCCCTGCCCGGTGGCCTTGTTGAAGAAGATCGCGCTGTCGAGCTCGTACAGCGGACCGCTGAAGCGGTCGACGCGGTAGGTGGCGCACTTGTCCGTGGCGGCGGCGAGCTGGCCCGGCCCATCGGTGAGCAGCGAAGTGAGCTGCGACTCGGCATCGGCCAGGCTCGACCCCGAATGGTCGTACTCGACGCAGAAGGGATCAGCGTTCGGGTTGGTGAGGGAGGCGGAGTTCTGCAGCGTGCACGCGAACGGGTTGGTCCCGTCCCACGGACCCGCGCCCACGTCGGCCACCGCCGGCGTGGCGAACAAGGCCAGTAGGACCGCCGCTACAGCTGGTAACGCCCCCCGCATTACCACCCGAAAGCTACCCTGCTTGACGTGCGCTCGCGTCAGTTGATCGCGCTCACCACGCTGGTCGTCGCCGGGCTGATCGCCCTCGTCGCGGTCGCGCTGGCTGCCCGGCACAAGGGCGGCTCCAACGAGTTCGACGGGGCGCTGCTGCCGGCGGGCGTGCGCGCGCCGGCGTTCGATCTCCGCGATCAGAACGGCAGGGCGGTGACGATGGCGCAGTTCCGCGGCCAGCCGGTGATCGCGACGTTCCTCTACTCACATTGCAAGGACACCTGCCCCGTGGAAGCGCGGCTGCTCAACCAGGCGGTGACCGAGCTGGGCGAGCCGCACGCCACCGTGCTCGCCTTCTCCGTCGACCCCGCGCACGACACGCGCGCGAGCGTCAACGCCTTCCTGCGCAAGGAGAAGATCAGCGTGCCGTTCCGCTGGATGCTCGGCACCAAGGCCGAGCTCGAGCCGATCTGGAAGGGCTACGCGGTCACGCCGCAAACCGCCGAGGCGGAGCACATGGCGCGCATCGTGCTGATCGACAAGAAGGGCATGCAGCGGATCGGATATCCGCTCGACCAGACGACGCCGGATCGCATCGCGCACGACATGCGGCTGCTTGCCCGCGAGTAGGCGCGTTATCCTACCTGGCAGGTAGGTTTTTAAGCGCGATGATGTTCAGCACCAAAGCCGAGTACGGGATCCGGATCATGGCCCACCTCGCCGCTTACGACGGCGACGGTCCCGTGTCCCTATCGGCGATCGCCGATGCCGAGGGTCTGCCGCTGGCCTACCTCGAGCATCTGGTCCAGCGCCTGCGCCGTGCCGAGCTCGTGGACTCGAGGCGCGGCGCGCACGGCGGCTATACGCTCTCGCGCCCGGCCGAGACGATCACGATGGCCGAGGTGGTGGAGGCGCTCGAGGGCGACATCGCCCCGATCGAGTGCATCAGCGCGCAGGACGACGGCACGCTTGTTTGCAGCCGCGAGGCGGCGACCGACCGGGTCTGTCCCACCAAGGTCCTCTGGACGCGCGTTCAGGGCTCGATCGTGCGCACGCTGAAGGACATCACGCTGTCAGAACTTGCAGTCCCGAACAGGAAGAAAGCGACCGTATGAGCTTGGAGATTCAGAACCTTCACGTCCGCATCGAGGAACGGGAGATCCTCAAGGGCGTCGACCTGAAGGTGTCGAAGGGCGAGACCCACGCCCTGATGGGACCCAACGGATCCGGCAAGTCAACTCTTGCCAACACGATCATGGGCAACCCCAACTACGAGGTCACCGAGGGCAAGATTTTCGTGAACGGCGAGGAGCTGACCGAGGCCGATCCCGACGATCGCGCCAAGGCCGGCGTGTTCATGGCGTTCCAGTACCCGGCCACCATCCCGGGCGTGTCAGTGGCCAACTTCCTCCGCACGGCCGTGAACGCGCGCCGCGAGGAGCCGATCAAGGTCAAGGAGTTCGGCTCGATGCTGCGCGCGAACATGGACCTGCTGCGCATCGACCCCGAGTTCACCAAGCGCTACCTCAACGAGGGCTTCTCGGGCGGCGAGAAGAAGCGCGCCGAGATCCTCCAGATGGCGATGCTGCGGCCGGAGTTCGCCGTGCTCGACGAGACCGATTCGGGCCTCGATATCGACGCTCTCCGGATCGTGTCCGACGGCGTGAACGCGCTGCGCGGCCCGGACATGGGCACGCTGATCATCACGCACTACACGCGCATCCTTCAGTACGTCACGCCCGACTTCGTGCACATCATGCTCGACGGCCGGATCGTCCGCGAGGGCGGCAGCGAGCTGGCGGGCGAGCTCGAGGAGAAGGGCTACGACTGGATCCGCGAGGAGGTGGCCGCCGGTGCCGCCTAGTTACATGGAGGAGCGGCGGCACGCGGCGCTCGAGGTCTACGAGCGCGAGCCCGTGCCCACCTGGCGGCGCTCCGGCTTCTGGACCACCACGCTGCGCCACCTGCGACTCGACGAGCTCGAGCCGCGGCACTACGAGCCGGTCGGGTCCTTCGAGGAGCTGCCGGGCGACGTGGTCGACGCGCTGAACGGCGAGGAGCTGGCCGGCCTGATCGTCCAGCGCGGGGCGAGCACGATCTTCACGCAGGTCGACCCCACGCTCGCCGACGACGGCGTGATCTTCACGTCGCTCGAGCGGGCGGTGGAGGAGCACCCCGACCTCGTCGAGCAGTGGTACATGAAGCGCCTGTCCGAGGACGAGGGCAAGTTTCCCGCCGCCTCGGCCGCGTTCTGGACCGGCGGCGCGTTCCTCTACGTGCCGAAGAACGTGCAGATCGAGAACCCGATCCAGGTCGTCTACGTGATCGACGAGCCGGGCACGGCGCAGTACGCGCACACGCTCGGCGTGGTCGGCGAGTTCTCCGAGTGCTACCTGCGCGAGTACGACGTGGCGCCCGACTTCGAGGGCCAGGCGCTGCACGCCGGCGGCTTCGAGCTCTACTGCCAGGCCGGCTCGCAGGTCAAGCTCGCGCACTTCCAGGACTGGGGCTCAGGCGAGGTGTACGACATCTCGACGAAGCGCGTGGAGATCGGGCGCGACGCCCATTGCAGCTGGGTGCCGATCCACCTCGGTGGTCACCTGACCAAGCAGACGCTCGACATCATCACCGCCGAGAAGGGCTCGGACATGCGACACAACGGGCTCTACTTCACGGAGGGCACGGAACACCTCGACCTCTTCACCACCGACCTGCACGAGCAGGGCAACACCACGGGTGACACGGTGTGGAAGGGCGCGCTGACCGGCGAGTCGCGCGCGTCGTACGAGGGCCTGATCCACATCGTCGAGGGCGCGCAGCAGACCAACACGTACCTGCAGACGCACTCGATGCTGCTCTCGCCGAAGGCCAAGGCGGACGCGATTCCGTCGCTGATCGTCAAGACCGACGACGTGTCGGCCTCGCACGGCGGCACCGTCGGCGAGGTGGACGAGGACCAGGTCTTCTACATGATGACCCGCGGCATCTCGCGCCAGGAGGCGATCCGGATCCTGGTGGAGGGTTACTTCGAACCGGTGATCGGCAGGCTCGAGGACGAGCCGCTCGAGGCGCTGGTGCGCGAGCGGATCGCCGGCAAGATCGCGGCCGCGGAGCAGTCGGTCGAGGAGTACATCGCCCAGCGCTGATGGCCTCCGCCCCTCCAACCACGCTTCCTGACGTTCGCTCTGACTTCCCGGTGCTGTCCCGGGAGTGGAACGGGCAGCGAGTCACGTACGTGGACTCGGCGGCGACGTCGCAGAAGCCCAATCAGGTGCTGGTGGCGATGGACCGCTTCCTGCGCGAGTCGAACGCCAGCGTGCACCGCGGGCTGTACGACCTTGGCCGCGAGGCCACCGACCTGTTCGAGGGAGCGCGCGAGCGGATCGCTCGATTCGTGGGAGGCGACGCCGAGACCACGATCTTCACGCACAACGCCACCGAGGCGATCAACCTCGTGGCATACGCGTGGGCGCGGGACAACCTGCACGAGGGCGACGAGGTGCTCGTCACGCGCATGGAGCACCACTCGAACATCGTGCCGTGGCAGCTCGCGTGCCAGGACACGGGCGCTCGCCTTCGCTACCTCGACATCTCAGACGACGGCTTCATCTCGCTTGACGAGCTCGACGCCGTGCTGGCCGAGGGGCGCGTGAAGCTCGTGGGTGTGGTGCACGTGTCGAACGTGCTCGGCACGATCAACCCGGTGGCCGAGGTGGTGGCCCGGGCGCACGCCGCCGGCGCGGTGGTTGTGGTGGACGGCACGCAGGCTGTGCCGCAGATGCCAGTCGATGTCGGGGAGATCGGGGCGGACTTCTACGCATGGACGGGGCACAAGGCTCTCGGTCCCACTGGCGTGGGCGTGCTGCACGGGCGGCGCGAGCTCTTGACGTCGATGCGGCCGTATGTGTCCGGCGGGCACATGATCTCCCGCGTGGACGACGAGATGTCCACCTGGAGCGAGCTGCCGCACAAGTTCGAGGCCGGCACGTCGGCGATCGCGGATGCGATCGGGCTCGGCGCGGCGATCGACTATCTGACCACGCTCGGCATGGATGCCGTGCGCGCGCATGAGGAGTCTTTGACGGCGTACGCCCTCGAGCGCCTGCAGGAGGTGCCGGGGCTCACGATCTTCGGGCCGGCCGAGGCTTCGGCGCGCGGCGGTGTGGTCTCGTTCTCGATGGTGGGCATCCACCCGCACGACATCGCCGAGGTGTGCGACCGCCATGCCGTCTGCATCCGCGCGGGTCACCACTGCACGCAACCGCTGATGCGCCGGCTCGGCGTGGGCTCGACGGGGCGCGCCTCGTTCCACGTCTACAACCATCCGGACGACGTGGACCGGCTCGTCGACGCTCTGCACGACGCGCGGCGCGTGTTCGAGCTCTAGCTAACCTTTCGTAAGCCGATGTCCATGGACAATCTCTACCGAGACAACATCCTCGACCACTACAAGAACCCGAGGAACTTCGGGGAGCTCGAGGCGCGCGATCTCGAGTTCCACGACCACAACCCGCTCTGCGGTGACGAGCTCGGCGTTCACATCAAGGTCGAGGACGGCAAGATCGCGGACCTGCGCTTCCACGGGCACGGCTGCGCGATCTCCCAGGCGGCGGCGTCGATCTCGTCGGAGGAGCTGCTCGGGATGCCGGTCGAGGAGATCAGCGACCTGTCGGCCGATTGGGTGATCGAGCAACTCGGTATCGACATCTCCCCCACGCGTCGCAAGTGCGCGCTGCTCAGCCTGAAGGTGCTCCGCGGAGCAACGACGGGCGACGCTTCCTGGCCGCAAGACTGATTGCAGCGCGCCGGTCGCGGGAGGTTAGATCCCCCGGATCGGGTAGTGAACCGGCACCGCCCCGGCGTAGCGCAACTGCGCACGGCTGAGCGGGTTTTGGGGAGACCCTCACCAAGGAGACACATGCGCCACACCGTCCTGGCACTGCTGTCGTTCGCCCTCCTGGCCGCACCGGCTCAGGCGGCAACCGCACCGACGCCACACAGTTCTCCGGCCTCGAACATCGGGCCTCTGAGCGCAACGTTGAACGGCGACGTGAATGCGAACGGCCACGCCACCACGATCCACTTCGAGTACGGAACCTCGAAGAAGTACGGGCATTCGACGCCCAAGCAGCAGGTCGGAGCAGGTACGACGCCGATCCCGGTCGCGGCAGGCATCAGCGGCCTCAAGTCGGCCACCCGCTACCACTTCCGGCTGGTTGCGGTGAGCAGCGCCGGCACGAAACGGAGCGGCGACCGCGCGTTCAAGACGGCCAAGCCGACCACGACACCGTCGTTCTCACCCAACCCAGTCGTGTTCAGCCGGCCGTTCACGATCTCGGGGCAGCTCGTCGGGACGGGCTCGGCACACGCAACGGTCACGCTGCTCGCCCGGCCGTTCCCCTATACGGGCGCCTTCACACCCGTCGGCAACCCGGTTGTGAGCGCCGCGGACGGCACCTACGCGTTCCCGATCAACGCCGCGGGGATCAGCTCGCAGATTCAGATCAAGGCGAACACGAACCCGCCGCTGCCCGCCACGGTCGTGTCGATCCCGGTCTCGTCGCTGATCTCGCTTCACGTGCCGTCGCACGTGCGCAAGGGGCACCTGGCTCGCTTCTCGGGCCTCGTGCTGCCCGCGCAGGACGGGCTCATCGTGAAGCTCCAGAAGCGCGGACGCGACGGTTTGTTCCACACGGTGGCGCACACGAATTTGCACCACAAGGACGCGAACTCGTCGCGGTTCAGCCGGCGCCTGCGGCTCAAGCGCACCGGCACCTACCAGGCGGTTGTGGAGTCCGCGTCCGGCGCGGTCTACCCCGGCACGAGCCTCGCGAAGAGCATCAAGGTTCGCAAGGTCCGCCGCCACCACCGCTGAGGAAGTAGCGCAGTTCTCGTATCACCGCCGCCGGCTCCTCGATGAGCCGGCGGTGGGTGATGCGGATGACCGTGTAGCCGAGCGCCTGCAGCGCGATGTCGCGCCTGCGATCGTTCTCGAAGGCCGCGGGCGTGAGGTGGAACTCGCGACTGTCGAGCTCGACGATGAGGCGCTGTTCTCGCCAGAAGAAGTCGACCTCGTGGTTGTGGATCCAGACGTTCACCCCCGGCTTCGGAAGGTTGGCCTTTCTGATGGCCGCCGCGAGATTCGCCACGTTTTGGCCGACTGGCAGATTTTGGTTCCACCCCTCGGCACTCAGATCTGCCAGGTTGCGCATTTGGGCCTTTAAGGGCCCGGGGCGCTTGTTTTCGCCCCCTACGCGGCTGCTGACAGGCCTGGGCCCGGGCGAGCCACTACGTCGCGGGCGCCGAGCGGCTTTCCGCAGCGGTCGCACATGAGGTGGTCGTTCACCTGGCCGCCGCAGTCGCGGTGTTCGATGATCCGGGGCACACCGTCGGGGGCGGCGTACTTGTCTCCCCACTTGACGAGCGTCATCAGCACCGGCCAGAGCCCGATGCCCTTCTCGGTGAGCCGGTACTCGTAGCGCGCCGGCCGCTCCTGGTAGCGGCGCTTCGTGAGGATGTCCTCGTCGACGAGACGAGCCAGGCGGGCACTCAGTACGTTGCGGGCGATACCCAGGTCGGCCTGGAAGTCCTCGAAGCGGCGGATGCCGAGGAAGGCGTCGCGAACGATCAGGAGGGTCCAGCGCTCCCCGATCAGCTCGAGGGTGCGGGCGATCGAGCAGTTCTGGCCTTCGTAGTCGCGCTTGAGCACGAACGTGATTCTAGTCACGTTAGGTTGCTTCACGCAACTCATTGTGCGATAGTGCGTTGCGTCATGCAACCCTCCCGCGAAAGGGACCCCATGGAATCCTTGGCCACGCTGCTCCAGGACCCCCGCCGACTCGCCGAGCTCGGCCCCACCGAAGAGGAGCTCCTCGCGGACCTGACCTGGCCTGCCAGCCGAGAGCACTCCGACTAAGCCAGCATGGAGCGGCGCTGGAAGGTCCTGCTCGTCACCTCGGTGGCGGTGTTCATGGGGTTCCTGGACGTGACGATCGTGAACGTCGCGTTCCCGGACGTGCGCGCCTCGTTCCCCGGCGACTCGCTGGCGAGCCTCTCGTGGGTGCTGAACGCCTACAACGTGGTGTTCGCGGCCCTGCTGGTTCCCGCCGGCCGGGTCGCGGACATCGTGGGGCGACGGCGGCTCTTCTTCATCGGCTTGATCACCTTCCTCGTCGGCTCGGCCGTGTGCGGGGCGGCGAGCTCGGTCGAGATGCTCGTGGCCGCGCGCGTGGTGCAGGCCACAGGCGCCGCCATCCTCGTGCCCACCTCGCTCGGCCTGCTGCTACCGGAGTTCCCGCTCGAGATGCGCGCAACGGCCACGGCGCTCTGGGGCGCGACGGGCGCCGTGGCGGCCGCCACCGGGCCGTCGCTCGGCGGAGTGCTGGTGCACGCCACGGACTGGCGGCTCGTGTTCTTCGTGAACATCCCGATCGGGCTGGCTGCACTGATCCCCGCGCGCGGCCTGCTCCGCGAGTACAAGCAGGAGGGCGGGAAGCTGCCCGATCTCCTCGGCTCGCTGCTGCTCACGCTGAGCGTGGCGGCGCTCTCGCTCGGAATAGTGAAAGGACCGGACTGGGGCTGGGGCGACGCAAAGACAACCGCGGCGCTGGCAGCGGGGATCCTGCTCCTCGTCGCTCTTGTCTGGAGAAGCAGCACCCACCGAGCACCCGTCTTCGAGCTGAGCCTCTTCAAGGTGCGCTCGTTCAGCGTGGCCGTGAGCGGCACCTTCCTCTTCTCGCTCGCCTTCTACGCCCTGCTCCTCTGCAACATCCTCTTCCTCACCCAGGTCTGGCACTACTCGATCCTCAAGGCCGGCTTCGCGGTCACGCCCGGACCGCTGATGGCCGCGGGTGCCGCCGCCGTGTCCGGCCGCTTCGCCGACCGTCACGGCCAGCGTGTGCTCGCGGTGCCGGGTCCGCTGATCTTCGCCGCCGGCTGCATGGTCTTCGCCCTGACCTTGGGTACGGAGTCGAACTACCTCGCCCACTACCTTCCGGCCACGATCCTCACCGGCGTGGGCGTGGGCATGAGCTTTGCCTCGTTCAGCAGCGCCGCCGTTGCCGAGCTTCCCCCCACCCGCTTCGCGACGGGCAGCGCGATTGCCGCCTGCTTGCGCCAGATCGGCGCTGTGCTGGGCATTTCGGTGCTGATCGCGCTGCTCGGCAGCGGGCAGTCGCTCCACACCTTCCACCAGGCGTACGGATTAATGGCTATCCCATCGGCTGCGGCGGGAATACTGGCCTTCGGGCTGGGGCGTGTAAGAGCGCGAACCCCGCTCGAGACCGCCGTCCAGCCGGCAGAAAGCTAGACTCCAGTCATATCCGACTTCGGTAAGAGGAATTAATGGCCAGCACTGACAAGACGCGTATCCAGAAGCCCAGCTCGATCACAGAGGACGAACAGGGCCAGCTCGTCGCCAAGCAGGGCATCTCCCGCGAGGTCGTGGAGGAGATGTCGAAGATCAAGGGCGAGCCCGACTGGATGCTCAAGAAGCGGCTCAAGTCACTCGAGATCTTCCAGCGCAAGCCGATCCCCACGTGGGGCGTCGACCTGTCGGGCCTGAATCTCGACGATCTAGTCCTTTACTCCCCGCCGACGGCGGGCCGCTTCAACTCGTGGGACGACGTCCCCGCGGAGATGAAGAAGACGTACGAGGACCTCGGCATCCCGCAGGCCGAGCGCGAGCACCTCGCCGGCGTCGTGGGCGTGTGGCGCCAGGAGCCCGTGTACGAGGGACTCAAGAAGGAGTTCGCCGACATGGGGATTCTCTTCTGCTCGATGGACACGGCCATCCAGGAGTACTCCGAGCTGGTCGAGCCCTACTTCATGACCAAGTGCGTGCCGCCGCAGGACAACAAGTTCTCGGCGCTGCACGGCGCGATTTGGTCCGGCGGCTCGTTCCTATACGTCCCCAAGGACGTGAAGGTCGACCTGCCGCTGCAGGCGTACTTCCGCATGGAGGGCGCCGGCGAGGGCACCTTCGAGCACACGCTGATCATCGCCGACGAGGGCTCCGACGTGAACTACATCGAGGGTTGCACGGCGCAGACCTACGCCGTCAACTCGATGCACTCCGCTGTCGTCGAGATCTTCGTGAAGGAGGGCGCCAAGGCTCGCTACACGACGGTCCAGAACTGGTCGAAGGACGTCTACAACCTCAACACCAAGCGCGCCGTGGTCGACGCCAACGGCACGGTGGAGTGGGTCGGCGGCTCGATGGGCGCCAAGGTCGTGATGCTCTACCCGGGCTCGTTCCTGCTCGGCGAGGGCGCGCGTGCCGACCACCTGAACGTGGGCGTCGCGAGCGGCGACGTGTGGAAGGACACCGGCGCCAAGGTCATGCACCTCGCGCCGAACACCACCTCCAACATCCTCGCCAAGTCGATCTCCAAGGACGGCGGGATCATGGGCTATCGCGGGCTGGTCCGCATGGGCCACAACTCGCAGGGCTCGAAGTCGCACGTGCAGTGCGACGGTCTGATGATGGACGACCGCTCGCGCTCCGACACGTGGCCTGACATCCAGATCCAGAACCCGCACGTGACCGTGGCCCACGAGGCCGTGGTGGGCAAGATCTCCGACGAGCAGATGTTCTACCTGCAGTCGCGCGGACTCTCCGAGGAGGAGGCCGCGGCGATGATCGTGAACGGCTTCATCGAGCCGGTCACGAAGGAGCTGCCGATGGAGTACGCCGTTGAGCTGAACCGCCTGATTCAGCTCGAGATGGTGGGATCGATCGGCTAAGCACCACGCGGGCGCCGCGCGCCGGCACCTGCGTCACATTCCTTGTGACTGAGCGCTCGGGCTCCGGCCGGTCTGGCTGGAGCCCGAAGTGCTTTAGGACCACTGGGATGATCGCCGCCATCTCGGTCGTCGCGAACGACGCGCCGATGCAGCGCCTGGGTCCGCCGCCGAACGGGATCCAGGTGTACGGCGCGGGCTGCGCCCCGTCGAGGAAGCGCTCGGGGCGGAAGGCCAGAGGGTCCGGCCAGTTCCGCTCGGCGCGCTGGACCAGCGCTATCGAGGACATCACACGCGTGCCCTTGGGCAACTCCCAGTCGCCTATGCGCGTGTCCTCGGTGATATCGCGGCCCACCTCCATGACCACGGGGCGCACGCGCAGCGTTTCCTTGAGCACGGCGTCCATGTAGGCGGGATCCCCACCACGCAGCCGCTCCAGCGCCGCGGGATGTCGCGTGAGGCGCTCGAACGCCCAGGCCAGCGCGGTGGCCGTGGTCTCGTGGCCGGCGATCAGCAGCGTGAACAGCTCGTCGCGCAACTCCTGGTCCGTGAGCGCGTCGCCCCCCTCGGAAGAGCTCTGGACGAGCATCGACAGGATGCTGTCGCCGGACGGGTCCGTGCGGTGGCGGGCGATCTCGCGGTACACGAGCTCGTCGGCCTGCGCCCTGATCGAGACGAAGCGGCGCCACGGCGGGTACCAGGAGATGTCGCGCTGCGTGGCGGTGGCGAGGAAGAGGACCGTGTTGCCGAGGCCGAGCAGATCGCTGAGCAGCTGTCGCATCCGGGCGAGCACCTCCTGGTCGCGCACCCCGATGACGAGCCGCAGGATCACCTCCAGCGTGATGGCCTGCATACGCGGCCGCAGGGCGATCGGCTCGCCGACCGGCCAACCGCTCACCTCCGCCTCGGCGATCTCCCGGATCAGGTCCGGGTAGCCGCGCAGCGCCTCGCCGTGGAAGGCGGGCAGCATGAGCTTGCGCTCGCGCATGTGCTCGTCCTCGTCCAGCAGGAGCAGCGAGTGCTCGCCCAGGAGCGGCGAGAGGATCCGGCCGCGCACGCCACCCACGTGAAAGCGCCGCGTGTCGCCGGTGAAGACCTGGCGAATCAGCTCCGGGTCCGCGAGGAACACCATGCGCCCGTACGGCGCGACGCTGATCGTGAACACCTCGCCGTGGCGGCGCCGGCAGCGCTGCAGGAAGCCGTGCGGCCTGGTGAGCATCGCCAGCGTCTGCAGCGCGGGCGGCATCGAGGGTCCTGGCGGCAGCGACACGGTCGCCCAGTATCCCAGCAGTCCTCAATGTCGACGCCCGGAATGCCGATTGACTGGGAGTGAGCGTCAACGACCTCGTGCTCGTCCAGGGCATCAAGGACACCCGGACGACCCTCGATGAGTGGAACCGCGCTCCCGGCCCCGTGCTGGGCCGCTGGCTGCTGCTCAGCCTGGGCGTGTCGATCACCCTGCTTCTGGCGGTGTGGTGGGTGGCGCTGATCTCCACGCCGGACTCCACGCCGCTGCTGCTGCCCGGAGTGCACTACCGCGCGCACATCGGCGATGCCCTGCGCGTGCTGTACCACAACTCCCTGGTGCTGGCCCTGCATGTGATGGCCTGCGTGGCCGGCTTCATCGCGGGAAGCTCGCTGCCCCAGTCCGCCGAGCAGCGCTCAGGCATCTCGCGCGTGATCCACGAGAAGGCCGGCCCGCTCGCGATCGGCTTCGTGGTGTGCGCCACCACCTTCTCGCTGGTCACTCAGGCCTGGGTGCTCGGCGGCGGCGTCTGCACCGTTGCCGCGGAGATGCACATGTCGCGGGGGCTGCTGCTGGTGGCGCTCCTCCCCCACGCGCTGCCCGAGCTCGTGGCGCTGTTCCTGCCCCTGGCGGCCTGGCTCGTGGCGAGCCGCCGCGGCGAGTGGCACAAGCTGCTGGCGGCCACGTTCGTGACCTTCGCGATCTCGGCGCCCGTGCTGATCATCACGGCGCTGATCGAGGTCTACGTCTCGCCGCACCTGCTGATAGCACTCGCTCCCTCGCCCTAGAACGCAACGGGGCGGCCCGAAGGCCGCCCCGATCGCGTACTACCCAGCGAAATGATGCGTTAGCACTTCATGGTGCCGGTCGACGTGACCGACGGGCCACCCGGGGGCGGTGCCTGACCGGGGGCGCCACTGTCCTGACTGAAGTGGACGGTGGTCTTGGTGGGGAGCTTGTGGCTCTTCGGGCAGGCGGTCAGACCGAGGTACGGCACGGTCCGCTTCTTGCCCTTGACCTTCGCCTTGACGGTCTTCCTCTTGATCGTCACGTCGAAGTGCGTGAGCGCGACCTGCAGGCCCTGCTGGAACTGGAGGTCGGTCGGCACATGGAAATTGACGGTGTAGCCGTAGGGGCCGCCACCCTTGCCGATCGTGCCGACGATCACGCGGTTGGTGATCGCGAGCGGCAGCGAGCCGTTGAGGGACAGCAGGATCTGCTTGCCCCGGAGGCCGTTGTAGGCCGTCACCTTCAGCTGCTCGCTGAGGACCGGGTTGATATCAGCGCCCGGCGAACCCGCTGAAGCGGTCGCGACGCCGGAGCCGATCACGGCCTTCTTGCACGAGGCCGGGACGCTGCTCTTACCGTCGAGCGCCTTCGGGTTGCACTTCGGGAAGTACTTCGCGCCCTGCACGATCTGCTTCGCGAAGTAGATCGTCGTGTCCGGAGCCACATTGGGCTGCTTGCCGTCGGCCGTGCCGACGTCGAGGATTCCTTCATACTGCAGCTTGGCCGGCTTGGCCTTTGACGGCTTGCCCGACTTCTTCAGCTTCACCGTGTAGTTGACGGTGTTGTTGCCGAGGGCGAAAGCCGTCGTCGCCGCAACTGCACACACGAGTGCGCCCGCGGCAAACAGAACAAAGAGTCTGCGCATCATTTCTCCTGGGGCCTGATCTGGGGTGCGAATCGCCTCCCTGGCCGGGGAGGCAGTCGCACTATAAACAGCAAGTGGCCTGCAAGGTTGCGGAATTCTCGAAATATGGTGCAGCCGTGTGAGGACCCCTCCTGACGCCGAAATAGCCGTTCCCGAGTTCCCCGCCGGCCTCGACTGGCTGAACGTGGCCATGCTGCGCACGCAGGCAGAGGTCGGCCGCCGCGCGATCCTGATCGAGTTCTGGGACTACGCGCGGATCAATTCGCTGCGCACACAGCCCTACATGAAGGCCTGGCACGAGCGCTATTCCGGGCTGGGGCTGCGCGTGGTGGGCGTGCACACGCCGGGCTACTCGTTCGGTCGCGAGCGCGAGCCGGCGGAGCGCGCGGTCGCGCGGCTGGGCATCGAGTACGCGGTCGCGCTCGACTCCCAGTTCGAGGTCTGGAACCTCTACGGCAACAAGGGCTGGCCGGCGCGCTACCTGTTCGACCGCGAGGGCTGGCTGCGCTTCATGCATTACGGCGAGGGCGAGTACCTGGAGACCGAGCTGGCGATTCAGGAGATGCTGCGCGAGCTCGACCCCGCCGTGGAGCTGCCCGAGCCTATGGCGCCGCTGCGGCCAGAGGATGCGCCCGGCGCGAAGATGGAGCCGCAGACCGCCGACATAGCTCTGCCCGCCGACAGGGAGCGGCTCGAGCTGGTGCGCGACTGGACGGAGGGCGCGGACTACATCGAGGCCGCGGACGCCGGGGCGGGCGCACAGGTCATGAGCTTCCGCGCGGGAGAGGTCTGGGCCGTGCTGTCTGGCGCCGTAGAGCCCGGGCTCTACGAGGCGCCGTCCGGGCTGGTGGAGGCCGAGGACCCGGGCCTGCGCCTGCACGGGTTCCAGTTCACGCCGCTCGCGCCGGAGGAGTAGAAGGGGCTCTCCGACTGCCAGGTCTAGGACGTCTGGCCCGCGAGGGCCGTGCGGATGTGCTTGGGCAGCATGAACCGCACGTCTTCATTGACCACGTGGAACTCGGAGATGTCGGTGACTCCGCGCGCCTTGAAGAACGCCACGAGCCGCTGCACGAGATTCTCCGGCGCACTCGCGCCGGACGTGATGCCCACCACGCGCTTGCCCTCGAGCCACTCCTCCTCGACCTGCGTCTCGTTGTCGATCAGGTAGGACTCGGCGCCGTGGTAACGAGCCACCTCCACGAGGCGGTTCGAGTTGGAGGAGTTGCGCGAGCCGATCACGAGCACGAGATCGCACTCGCCCGCCATCTGCTTGACCGCGAGCTGGCGGTTGGTGGTGGCGTAACAGATGTCGTCGGTGCGCGGCCCGACGATGTTCGGGAACTTCGCCTTGAGCCGCTCGATGATGTCCTGCGTCTCGTCCACCGACAGCGTGGTCTGCGAGATGTATGCGATCCGGTCGGGATCCGCCACCTCGAGCCGGTCCACGTCCTCCTCGCTCTCGATGAGCACGATCTGCTGCGGGGCCTCGCCCATCGTGCCCTCGACCTCCTCGTGCCCGTCGTGGCCGATCAGGACGATCGTGTAGCCCTGCTCGGCGAACTTGCGCGCCTCCACGTGCACCTTGGTCACGAGCGGGCAGGTGGCGTCGATCGTGCGCAGCTTGCGCTCGGCCGCGTTGGCGTGCACGCTGGGCGCGACGCCGTGGGCGGAGAACACGACCGTCTCGCCCTCCGGCACCTCGGTCTCCTGATCCACGAAGATCGCTCCGCGCCCCGCGAGCTCCTCGACCACGTGCTTGTTGTGGACGATCTCCTTGCGCACGTAGACCGGCGCGCCGTAGAGGTCGAGCGCGTGCTCGACGGTCTGCACGGCTCGGTCGACGCCCGCGCAATAGCCGCGCGGAGCCGCCAGATAGAGCTTCTCCGGAACGTTCGCCATAGAGAGGAACTCAGAGTCTAGGGAGAAGGGCTGAGACCGTCTCGCCTACCCGGTCGAGGCTTGTCTGTGACACCTGTGACATGTCGTCACAGAGCTTGTGGAAGCACGGGTAATCAAAGTCGATGAGGTCCACCGCCGGCACGCCAAGATCCTCGAACGGCGTGTGATCGTCGAGGATGTCCGGCCCGATCGACGCCGGGAACGTGCTCCCCGCCCCCACCCTGCGGGCCGCGGCGCGGAGCTGCGCCCAGAGCCCGACGTCGGAGCTCTCCTCGCGCGGGAGGCGCAGGCGGGGCAGGCCCACGAAGTCGAGCAGGATCATCGCGCGCGCGTCTCTCAGGGCTCTGGCCGCGACCTTGCTGCCGCGCAGGCCCTTCTGCTCGAACTGGGAGTCGGGCGTGCCTGCGGGGCTCTCCTCGCCGTCGAAGAGGACGAAGACGATTGTCGGGTGCAGGGTGTGGGGTGTCAGGTGTCGGGCGAGTTCGAGCACCATCGCGGTGCCCGCGGCGCCGTCGTTGGCGCCGACGAACCCGGGAATGTCCTTCGTGTCGTAGTGCGCACCGACCACGACGATGTCATTCGGGTCGCGGCCGGGCACACGGAGGACGATGTTGCGCAGGCCGCCGGGTACGGACTCGAAGTGAGATTTCGGAAGTGCGGATTGCAGACGGAGGGCCAGTGCGCGGGATGCTGCTGATCCTGCCGGGCGCGGTCCGTAGGCAACCTGCAGACGAGTCCAGTGCATTGCCCCCGCCGCATCGAAGCGGTGTGCGCGAAGCCCGGCGTGCGCGGTCGGAGTTACGAAGAGAACGGCAGCAGCAAAGGCAACGACCAAAGCCCGCACGAGACCATTGTGCCTATGGCCTACGGGCTATGGGCTATGGGCTACGGGCTAAGCGCTAGCCGGCAGCTCACCGGCCGACAGCAGCTCATCGAGCTCAGTAGCCGCAACCGGGCGCGCCAGATAGAAGCCCTGACCCTGGTCGCAGTCGAGGGCGCGCAGCTCGGCGAGCTGGTCGGCGTCCTCGATCCCCTCGGCCACCGTCTTCAGGCCGAGCGTGCCGCCAAGGGTGATCATCGCGGCCGCCACTGCCGACTCGTCGGGGCCGTTCGCCACGCCGTCGATGAACGGCTTGGCGATCTTCACGATGTCGACCGGGAAGCGGTCGAGGTAGCCGAGCGAGGAGTAGCCGGTGCCGAAGTCGTCGATCGCGAGCTGCACGCCCAGCTTCTTGAGCTCGGCGAGAGTGGCCGCGGCGGCCTCGGCGTCCTGGAGCAGTACGGTCTCCGTGATCTCGAGGATCAGGTTGGCGGGGGGCAGGCCGGTGTCGTCGAGCGCGGCGCGCACCTCGGTAACCACGGACGTGTCCTGGAGCTGGCGGCCGGACAGGTTCACGCCCACGTTCAAGGGCTGCTCGGTGGGATAGGCGAGTTGCCACTCGCGTGCCTGGCGGCAGGCCTCGCGCAGGACCCAGCGGCCGATCGGCACGATCAGGCCGGTCTCCTCGGCAAGCGGGATGAAGTCGAGCGGCGGCACGAGGCCGCGGTCGCAGTGGTCCCAGCGCACGAGGGCCTCGACCGCGGCGATGCGGCCGCTCGCGAGGTCCACGGCCGGCTGGTAGTGGAGCACGAACTCGTTGCGCTCGAGCGCCTGCTCCAGCTCGGCCTTGAGCTCGAGGCGCTTCATCGCGGCGAGGTGCATGTCGGCCTCGAAGAACTCATGGCCGCCCTTGCCGCGGCGCTTGGCGATGTACATGGCCACGTCGGCGTTGCGCAGCAGCTCCTCGGCGCGCTCGCCCGGGGTGCCCGAGCTGGTGGCGATGCCGATGCTCGCGTACACGAAGGTGCGCTTGCCCTCGATGTCGAACGGCGGGCGCAGCGCCTCGATCACGCGGTCCGCGACGCCGGCTGCCTCGGCCGGGTCAGCCACATCCTCGAGCAGGATCGCGAACTCGTCGCCTCCCAGGCGGGCGGCGGTGTCGCCGCCGCGCAGGCAGTCGTCGATGCGGCGCGCGATCGCCACGAGCAGGTCGTCGCCGGCGGCGTGGCCCAGGCTGTCGTTGACGGTCTTGAAGTCGTCCACGTCGAGGAACAGCACGGCGATCTTGCCGGGCTCGCGGACACGGCGGGCGAGCGCGTGCTCGACGCGATCGGTGAAGAGGGAGCGGTTGGGCAGGCCCGTGAGGGCGTCGTGGAAGGCGCGGTGCGCGAGCTGGTCCTCGAGGTCCTTCTGGTCGCTCACGTCGCGGGTGGTGAGCAGCATGCCGCCCACGTTGGGGTCGTCCGCGAGGTTGTTGTAGATCGTCTCGACGTAGCGCCACGTGCCGTCGGTGTGGCGCACTCGCCAGCGCACCGGCGGGGTCACGCCGCCGGACTTGACCGCCTCGAGGAAGAAGGCGATCGAGGCCTCGACGTCGTCGGGATGCACGATCTCGAGGATCGAGTGGTTCTCCAACGAGTCGGGGTCGTAGCCGAGCATGCGCTCGACGGACGGGCTCTGGTAGCGGATGCGGCCCTCGAGGTCAACCACCGTGATCACATCGGAGGCGTTCTGCACGAGGGCGCGGAACCGCTCCTCGCTGTGGCGCAGGTTCTCGGTGAGATGCACGCTCTCGAGCGCGACGGTCACCTGGCTGGCAAGAGTGCGGAAGCTGTCCTCGAACGCGTGCGGCAGGCGCCCGTCGGCGGTGACCATCAGCGCGCCGACCAGCTTGCCGTGCACGAGCAGCGGGGCGCTGAACAGATCGCCAAGCTTGGCCACATGGCCGCTCGCCGCGCGCTCGTCGGCAGGAACGTCGCTGGCGGTAATGGGCTCCCCGGCGAGCAGGCGCTCGCTCGTCTCGGGACGCAGCTCGACCGTGTGGCCGATGATCGCCTCCGCGTTGTGGCCGGCTGCGGCGAACACCTTCATCGTGTACTTGTCGCCGCGGAAGATCGTGGAGCGCACGCCGTGCGGCCCGTCGAGCATGGCTAGGACCGCGTTGACCGCGATCTCCTCTACCGCCTCACGGGTGCGAGCGAACGCCGCCAGCGCCGAGCTGGCTTCGAGCAGCACCAACTCGCGGCGTCGCCGGGCACGCCGCGACGTGCCCCGGTATGCCCAGGCACGGAGATTGGTCGCAAAGCCACTAGCTGGCGAGCTCATCAATCCGATATTCGGCCAGTCTCCGGCACTCCTTGAGCAGTGAAGGGCCTGGCTATAGGCTCAGCTCGTGGCGACCAAGCACATGGACCGCCTTAGCGCGGTCGATGCGTCGTTCCTGGCCCAGGAAGGCCGCTCGTCGCACATGCACGTTGGCGCCGTGCTCCTGTTCGAGGGGCCGCCGCCCACCCACGAGGAGCTGATCGCCCACGTGGAGTCGCGCCTGCAGCTCGTGCCGCGCTACCGGCAGAAGCTCGCGTTCCCGCGGCTGGAGATGGGCCGGCCGCTGTGGGTGGACGATCCGCGGCTCAACATCGAGTACCACGTGCGCCACACCGCGCTGCCCTCGCCCGGGTCGATCGAGGAGCTGCGGGCGCTCGCGGGCCGCATCTTCTCCCAGCGGCTCGACCGCTCGAAGCCGCTCTGGGAGATGTGGCTCGTGCAGGGGCTCAGCGACAACCGCTTCGCCCTCATCACGAAGACGCACCACGCAATGGTGGACGGCATCTCGGGCGTGGACCTGGCGACGGTGCTGTTCGACCTCGGGCCGGTGCCCACGGAGATCGAGCCCGAGGACCCGCCCTGGGAGCCGCACCTGGAGCCTTCGCAGGCCGAGCTCGTGGCGGCGGGAATGAGGGGCGTGGCCAAGTTCCCCTTCGACATGGCGGGGCGCGCGCTCGGTGCCGTGCGCAGACCGGCGACCGCCGTGCGCGGGGCGAGAGAGGCCGCCGAGGGCGTCGGGGAGATCGTCTGGGCGGGTCTCAATCCGGCGCCCGAGACGCCGCTGAACGTTCCGATCGGACCGCACCGCCGCGTGCGCTGGGTGCAGTCGAGCCTCGCGGACTTCAAGGAGATCAAGAACGAGCTGGGCGGCACGGTGAACGACGTCGTGCTGTCGGTGGTCACGGGCGCGCTGCGCCGCTGGCTCAAGCTGCGCGGCGTGCAGACCGAGGGGCTCGAGCTGCGGGCGCTCGTGCCGGTGTCGATCCGCGCCGAGGACGAGCATCACCAGCTCGGCAACCGGATCGTGGTGATGCGCGGCCCGCTGCCCGTCTACTGCGACGACCCGCTGACCTGCCTCGACCGCGTTCGCGAGGCGATGGCAGGGGTCAAGGAGTCCAAGCAGGCGCTCGGCGCCGAGGTGATCTCCGGACTGGAGGGCTTCGCCCCGCCGACGCTGCTGGCCCAGGCGTCGCGGCTCAACTTCTCCACCCGCCTGTTCAACCTGATCGTGACCAACGTGCCCGGCCCGCAGTTTCCCCTCTATCTGCTCGGACGCGAGCTCGAGGAGTTGATCCCGATGGCGTTCCTTCCGGAGAACCACGCCATCGCGATCGCGATCATGAGCTACAACGGCCGCCTCGACTTCGGGCTGCTCGGCGACTACGACGCCATGGCGGACATCGACGACCTCGCGCTGTTCCTCGAGGACTCGCTGGTGGCGCTGCTCGAGGTGGCGCGCCGGCGCGCCAAGCCGGCGGCGCGCAAGGCGGCGACTTCCGAAACGTCGAGCGCGCAGTAGATACCGCTCCATCCGGCCTCGTCTCGGGTTATGCTCCTTTGAGAAGGCGGCATGGAGGCCCGCCTCTCTTTTATCTGGCACCCCGTGAAGCGCATCCACCCCATTCTGCTTGCGTGCGCCGCTCTGGCCGTGCTCGCGCCGTCCGCATCGGCGGCCACGAAGCACCACGGGCCCAAGGGTGTCCAGCACCTCCACTTTCGCTTCGGGCCGCTGCATATCCGCCCCGGCGCGAACCTGATCCTCGCCGGCCAGGCCACGCCCACCGAGAAGCCGAGCCAGGACGGCTATGTGACCCGGATCTCGCCGAACCTCAAGCTGACGAACGGCGCCATCCCGCCCACCTACAAGCTGCACCTCCACCATGGCGTGTGGATCAACCAGAGCGCACAGGACGCGACAACCCCGTGGTTCCCCGAGCGCTTCTTCGCATCCGGCGAGGAGAAGACGATCTTCTCGATTCCGGCGCCGTACGGCTATCCGGTCAAGGCGAGCGACCGCTGGCTCATCAACTACATGATCCACGACCTGACGAACAAGCCGTACACGGTCTACCTCACCTACGACATCGACTTCGTGCCGCTGCATTCCAAGCTCGGCCGCAAGATGAAGCCGGTCAAGCCGATCTGGATGGACGTGGAAAACGGCAACGCCTATCCGGTGTTCGACGCGCTGCGCGGCAGCGGGACCAACGGCAAGTACACCTTCCCGGACCAGGCGCCGAACCCGTACGGCAACGGCCCTCAACTCAACGAGTGGAGGGTCCCCTACGACGCGACCCTCGTGGCCACCGCGGGCCACATTCACCCCGGCGGCCTCTATGACGACCTGATCGCGGTGAGGAAGGGCGCGAACGTGGCGGCGAACAAGCACGCGGTTCGCGGCGACGTGCCGGACTCGGTGCGGCTGTTCCGCTCCTACGCGCACTACTTCGGAAACAGAGCCCCCACGTCGTGGGATGTGGCGATGACCGCCACCTCGAAGAAGTGGCGCGTGCACCTGCGCAAGGGCGACACCCTGAGAACCACGACCACCTACGAGACCAAGCTCGGCTCGTGGTACGAGTCGATGGGGATCATGATGGTCTACGTGGCCGCGAACTCGAAGGCCGGGGTCGATCCGTTCAAGGGCAAGATCCCGCTTGGCGGCCACCTGACCCACGGGCACCTGAAGGAGAACAACGTGCACGGCGGCACGGCGCCGCGCCTGGCGAACCCGCTGTCGCTTCCGTCCGTGCCGGTGCCGAACAACACGGTGCGCATCGAGGATTTCAAGTACCAGCAGGGCGACCTCAGCGCCAGGGGCACTTCCAAGGACCTGCCCGCGGTCGCGCAGGGCCAGTCGCTCACGTTCGTGAACGGAGACGGCACGCCAACCACCCCGTTCGCTCTCCAGATCTCGCACTCGGTCACTGCCTGCAAGGCGCCCTGCAATCTCACGACGGGCGTCAGCTACCCGATCGCCAACGGGCTCGGCGGCTTTGACTCGGGTCAGATGGGCTTCGGCCCGGCGCCGCTCACGGCGTTCAACAACAAGGACCGCTGGCAGACCCCGCCCAACCTCCCGGTGGGCACCTACACGTACTTCTGCCGGATCCATCCGTTCATGCGCGGCGCCTTCCGCGTCGTTGCGAACTAGTTCCCAGTTCCCAGTTGCCAGTTCCCAGACTGAGAGCTGGGAACCGGGAACTCGAACGATCGCTAACCTGCAGTAAGTGGGACGCGTCCTAGTTACGCACATCACGGACCCCGGTTGTCCGTGGGCGTATTCGATCGAGCCGTCGATAACGACGCTGCGCTGGCGCTACGGCGACCAGCTCGACTGGCGGATCGTGCTCATCGGGCTGACCGAAAGCGGAGCGGAGTATGAATCGCGCGGCTACACGCCCGAGCGCCAGGCCGCTGTGGGCCTGCGCTTCAAGCGCTTCGGCATGCCGTTCCAGAGTGAGCCGCGCACGCGCGTGCCCGGCACGGGACGTGCCTGCCGCGCGGTCGTGTCCGCGCGGATGGACGGCGTCGAGGCGGGCTATGTGGCGCTGCGCGCGCTGCGCTTCGGCTGGTTCACCTCCACGCTGCTGATGGACGAGGACGACGGCATCGCCGCCGCGCTGTCGCGCGCGCCCGAGCTGGACGTGGACGCGATCATGTCGCGACTCGACTCGCCCGAGGTGGAGGAGGCCTACCAGCGCGATCGCCACGAGGCGCGCCAGGCCGCCGGCTCGCCGCCCTCGATGCAGGGCAAGACCGCCATCCGCGACGGCGTGGAGCGCTACACCGCCCCCACGCTGATCTTCGAGAAGGACGGCCAGCGCCTGGTGGCCGGCGGCTACCAGCCCATCGCCGCCTACGACCTCTGTGTGGCCAACCTCGACCCCACGCTCACCTGCCGTCCCGAGGCGGAAACGGTAGGAGAGCTGCTGCTGGAGTTCCCGTATGGGATCACCACGCGCGAGGTGTCGCTGGCGATGGCGATCCGCAACGACGAGCCGGACGACGCCGCCGCCACGGAGGCTCTCGTCAAGCTCGTGGCGAGCGGTGTGGCGCAGCGCGAGCAGCTCGGCGACGACGCGCTATGGCGCCCCGCCGCGGCGACCGCCCGCGCTGCGGCCTGATTACTCCCTGCTAGAGCCCGGGTGCGTGGCGGCGGTGGAAGCCGCGGAACCAGCGCGATTCGGCCCGCCAGCGCGGGCCGCTCTGGCCCTGGCCGCTCGTGTCGAAGCGCAGCCCGGCGATGACCATGAAGGCGTGCCCGGCGTTGGCGTACACCGTGATCCACTTGCCCTCGCCCTTCGAGCCCCAGTGCGCGAGCGCGCCGGAGACCTCCGGGGAGTCGAGCAGCCCGGCCGCGTGCAGCACATACGACACGGAGCCCGAGCAGTCGTAGCCGCGCGCACGCCACGCCGCGTGTCCACCGCCCCACACGTAGGGCTTGTGGCGCAGGTGGTTGGCCGCCGCGATCGCCAGGCGCACGGCCCGCGGGGCGCCCGAGGGCGCATGGGCCACACCGTGCCAGAGCACGGCGGTGTGAGCGGTCTGTGGCGCGGGCGCCGGCTCGTCGCCGGTGGGCGGCACGAGATCGGGGTCGTTCGGGGTCCCGCCGCTGAACTGGCCGGGATCGACCTGGAACGGCATGCCGCCGCCGTTGCCTGTGGTTGGGACGCTGCCGCCGGTGTCGGCCGCAAGTGCGGGACCCGCCGTGGCGGCGAGCGCTGCGGCGCACGCAAGCGCGGCTGGGAGCGTTGTACGACGCAAGATCGTGTCTCCTTCTTCGGCCTGCGGAGTTAGCTGACGGGCTGGCGCGAAGGGCTTGGCGCCTCCTGCGGATCACCGCGGAATTAGCCCCGGGACAACTTGGGTCCCCCGCTCCCCGGACCGTCCGGGGATTCGGCATTCGAGCTATTCGATCGGCAGCGCTCGCGTGACCTTTAGGCCCCGACGGCCCGCAAGCAGGCCTGTTGCGCCGGATCCGGAGGCGCTGTGGCCAGGTACGGCACGTGTGCCTGGCGCGTGTAGCGCACCACGAACCGCGTCCCACGCGGGTAGCCGCGTTCGGCGCCGAGGCAGTCGAGGTGACCCACCGCATCGGAGAAGAAGGCCGACTGGGCCACGCGCCCGCCGTCGGCAAACGCGATCAGGCTCTCGCGCTCGCCGCTGCGCGGCACCGCGGGCGGCGCGCCCGGCCAATCGAAGCCGAGGCGCTTCTGGATCTCCTCGCCGGTGGTGTCGCGGAACACATAGACGCGGTCCCAGCCGAACGGAGCGACCCGCGCCAGGTCGATGCCGCGGAAGCGCGAGCCGATGCTGGCCCGCCCGATCGCCTCCGCCAGGCGGATCGTGATCGGCGATGCCTGGGCGGGCGGCGCACCTTCGATCCGCACCGTGCTGGTGGTGCCCTTGCCGAAGTCCGAGTACTGGACCGCGTACACGACGAAGCCGGCGGTAGCGAGGACCGCGGCGCAACCCAGAGCCGTTCTAAGTCTCAGGGGGCGGGTCCACGTCGTCGCCTGGCCCGAGACCCGGAGTCACGGGCGGCGCCTTCGGCTCGTCAGTGGGCGCAAGCCCCGGTTGGGCGCGCGGGTTCTGCGGGCGGGGCGGCTTGGGACCGTCGTCGCCGTCCGGGCCGCCGCCCGCCTTCATGGCGTTCAGGAGCGGCCCGACCAGGTCGATCGGCAGCGGGAACACGATCGTGGAAGTCGAGCCCGATCCCAGCTCGAGCAGCGTCTGGAGGTAGCGCAGCTGGATCGTGGCCGGGTTCTGGCTGATGATCTCGGCGGCGTCGAATAGGCGCTGCGCCGCCTGGTACTCGCCCTCGGAGCTGATGATCTTCGCCCGTCGCTCGCGCTCGGCCTCGGCCTGGCGCGCCATCGCGCGCTGCATGCTCTGCGGGATCTCCACGTCCTTGATCTCCACCGTGGTGACCTTCACTCCCCAGGGCTCAGTCTGGTCGTCGATGATCTTCTGGAGGTCGACGTTGAGCCGCTCGCGCTCGGCCAGCAGCGTGTCGAGCTCCGCCGTACCGAGCACCGAGCGCAGCGTGGTCTGCGCGATCTGCGAGGTGGCGACCAGGAAGTTCTCGACCTCCACGATCGCCTTGTTCGGATCGATCACGCGGAAGTAAGCCACGGCGTTCACGCGCGCGGTCACGTTGTCGCGCGTGATCACCTCCTGCGGCGGGATGTTGAGCGTGACGGTGCGCAGATCCACGCGCACCATCCGGTCGATGATCGGGATGAGGAAGATCAGACCCGGACCCTTCTGCGCGATCAGCCGGCCCAGGCGGAAGATCACGCCGCGCTCGTACTCGCGCAGCACCCTGATCGACGCAGCAAGCAGGATGACCGCGAAGAAAACGACAATCGCGATAATCGCGAGCGCTACTGCCATGCCGGGCTCTCCTCCCTGTCTGTGGGCGCGGCGAGGGGCGTCACGCTGAGTGTGAGCCCGTCGACGGAGTCGACTCGGACTCTATCGCCCACCGACGGAGCCTCCGCCCCCGGCTCCGCGAGCTTCGCGCGCCAGAGCGCTCCCTTCACGAAGACCTGGCCCACCGGGTCGAGCGGCACTCGCACGATGCCCTCGGCGCCGAGCATCTCCTCCCAGCCCGTGGACACCGGACCGTGTCGGGCCTCCACCGCCTTCGATACGGCGAACAGCGTGAGACCTCCGATCAGCGCCGCCGCCACGATCACCACCGGCACGTCGATCGAGAAGACGCCGTTATCGCCCGTGTTGAAGAGCAGCAGCCCGCTCGCGATCAGGGCAGCTATGCCCCCCACCGCGAACACGGCGTGGCCTCCGATCTTCAACTCGAGGATGAACAGCACGATGGCGACCACGAAGAGCAGCACGCCCACCGCATTCACCGGCAGCTGTGCCGTCCCGTAGAAGCCGAGCAGCAGCGCGATGGCGCCGAGCACTCCCGGAGCCACCATGCCCGGGCTGAAGAACTCGAACACGAGCCCGAAGAAGCCCGCGGTGAGCAGCAGGTAGGCGATCGTCGGGTTGACGAGCAGCTCGAGCAGGTCGTACTGGAACGGCATGTCGCGCGTGACGACCGGGATGCCCTTGGTGTGGAGCGTCTGTGCTTTCGGCCCCTTCACCTGGAAGCCGTCTAGCTTGTCGAGAAGCTGGCGCTCGTTGCCCGCGATCACGTCGATGAAGTTCTGGTTGAGTGCCTCCTGGGCGGTGAGGTTGGTGGCGTTCTTGACCATCTGCGCGGCGACGTCCGCATTGCGGCCGTGTGAGCCGGCCAGGGCGCGCGCGTAGGCGACGGCGTCGTTGATCACCTTCTTGCCGAGGTGGCCCTTGATGTCCTGGCCGCTCGAGTCGATCGGGGTGGCCGAGCCGATGTTGGTCTGCGGCGCCATCGCCGCGACGTCCGAGGCCTGGGTGATGTACATGCCCGCGGAGGCCGCGCGCGAGCCGTTCGGATACACGTACGCGATCACCGGCATGGGCGCGGCGAGGATGTCCTTGATGATCGAGCGCATGGACTCGTCGAGGCCGCCGGGAGTGTCGATCCGGATGATCGCGACGGTGGCGTGCTTGTCCTTGGCCTCGCCAAGCGCCTTGTGGATCCAGCGCTCCGTAGCCGGGTCGATGTCCGCATGCAGCTCGATCGAATAGGCGAACGGTCCGGACGGAGTGGAGGCCGCGGAGGTCGCCTGACCTGCCGGCCCGCTCAGCGCGAGACCGAGGGTGGCGAGGCCTGCGAACAACGCGAGCCGAATGGCGCGCATGCTTCGATTATGGCTTAGGCAGAAAGGACGCTGTCCTTGCCGCCTGCTTTGACGCCGCGCAGGCGCACGTCGGCGGCGGCGATCAGCTCTTCCACGGTGGCCGCAGTATGCGGGTAGAGCGCCCAGCCGATGCTGGCGGTCACGCGCAGTCCGGGCAGCTCCGAGGCGAGCGCGCGCCCGCTGGCGCGCACCGCGTCGAGCGCGCGGGCAGCGAGCGTGTGCATGCTCTCCTCATCGATGCCGTGCGCCACGATGGCGAACTCGTCCCCACCGAGGCGCGCAACCATGTCCCCCACGCGTGCGGCCGAGCGCAGTGCCTCTGCCGTGTGGCGCAGCACCCGGTCGCCGCCGGGCAGGCCCCAGCGCGTGTTCGCGTCCTTGAAGTTGTCGAGGTCCACGAGCATGAGCCCGGTCACGTCGCTGGCGCGCTCGCCGCCCACGTGGCCCTCGATGCGCTCGGTGAACGCGCGGCGGTTGGGGAGACCGGTGAGCGGGTCCAGGCGAGAGAGCTCGTTGGCGGCGTTGCGGAGGTGGACCAGGCGGCTGCGCGCGCGACCCATCACGTAGGCCAGCACGAGATAGCTCGGCACCGCGATGTAGATCTGCACGAGCATGCCCTCGCTGATCGCGTTCGGGTCGTACACGAGCGGCAGGGCGTGGACGAGGCCGCAGAGCGCCGCGTAGGCGATCGCCTCACGCGCCTGGAAGAAGTAGGCCGTGTAGGAGACGATGAAGAAGAGGTCATAGGTGGCCACCGAGCGGGGGCCGCCGGACAGGGCCACCATGGCGGCGATCATCGGCAGGGCGATCACCGCCGGTGTGTGGAAGGTGATAGGGCCCGCGGTCTTGTAGGGGATGAAGAAGCAGCCGATTCCCCACGCGGCCTGGCCGACGGCGAGGGCGATCAGGAGCTGCCAGTGGGCGGTGGGCGCGCCCGGGATCAGCATTCCGGTGGAGGTCGTGAGGGCACCGGTGAGCCACAGCGCACCGGCGAGCTTCAGCGCGATCCCGCGCTCTTCCGTGTCTGGCGTACCCAGCCTCATTGCCTCCCTCCAATGAGGGATCGGCAGGGAGCGCAGTTAGTTGAAGCGGATTCTCAGAAACCCAGCGCGAACTTGGCCTCTTCACTCATGAGGTCAGGGGTCCACGGTGGGGAGAAGACCATCTTGGGGAGCACCCGCTCGACGTCCGGCAGCTCGCTCACGAACTCCTTCATCTGCTCGCTGACCTGCGGCCCGATCGGGCAGCCGGGCGAGGTGAGCGTGAACGTGATGTACACGTCCTTGTCCTCGATCTCGATCCCATAGACGAGGCCCAGCTCGACGAAGTCGAGGCCGAGCTCCGGGTCGATCACGTTGGTCAGGGCGTCTTCGACGTCTTCGACGGTCGGCATGGGGTCCATGTTAGTAGCCTGCCCCCGGTGCTGATCCTGCTCCTCGTACTGATCTTCATCGCGGTCCCGATCGCTGAGATCTACGTGATCATCCAGGTCGGGGAGGCGATCGGTCCGTGGTGGACCATTCTGCTCCTGGTAGCCGACTCGCTGATTGGGTCGTGGCTCCTGCGTTCCCAGGGACGGCGGGTGTGGACGCGCTTCCGAGAGACGCTCCAGCGCGGCGACGTCCCGCACCGCGAGGTGATCGACGGCGTGCTCGTGATCTTCGGCGGCGCCTTCCTGATCACCCCGGGCTTCCTCACGGACATCGTCGGCGCGCTGCTGCTGATCCCTCCCACGCGCGCCGTCTTCCGGCGCCTGCTGGTCCGGCGGCTGGGCAAGCGGCTCCAGTTCCGGATGACCGAGCGCGGGCCGGCGCGCAATGGGTCAGCGCGGCCGGACGACGACGTCGTCGAGGGCACGGCCACGGAGTACGACGCTCCCACGCCGCGGCTCGAGCGGTGAGCGAGCCCGCGGTCGCACTCTCGTTCTTCGACCCGGACCACGGGCTGCACGGCAGCGCGCGCTCTGCCATGACGCTGCTGTTCGAGCACGGCAAGCCGGAGGCGCTGGCGGACGGCCCGGTGGTGGAGCGCGACGGCGAGGGCTGGAAGGCGGAGCTGGGCAGCCGCTTCGAGCTGTCGTTCGACCCGGTGACCGAGCCGCTCGATATGGGCGGCGCGAGCGCGCGTGTGTGCCGGGTGAAGGGCATGCTCCGCGGCAACGAGCTCGAGTGCCTTGGGACGGCGGTCGAGACCCTCGAGCCGCCCGCATGGGAGCAGCTCGACGCGCTGCGCGCCGTCACGGCGCTGTTCGACGAGGAGAACGCCGTGCTCGCTCTGGGACGGCGGCCGCGCGGCGCGCTCGGCCACGGCCAGGAGGATGTGGTGGCCTGGCTCGTGACCGGCGGCGAGGCGCGGCGGGTGGAGGACGCCCGCATCTCGACGGTCTATGACGGCGATGGGCGCCAGCG
>Ga0068852_100000421_pt1 | contig 28288 bp, 20 predicted proteins | sample KBSCornC22_FD_66594 | JGI IMG/M metagenome (GOLD analysis project Ga0068852, IMG submission 66594) | Corn rhizosphere microbial communities from Kellogg Biological Station, Michigan, USA - KBS Corn C2-2 | ecosystem: Host-associated > Plants > Roots > Rhizosphere > Soil ... | reverse complement strand
GTCATGTTACTAATAAATCGCTCACAAGGCTTGAAGGCTGGTGGGGCACCAATAAAGAGAACCGGTTTAAAATGGAAAAAGAGTTTGATCCCATTCCAACAGCAGAAGGCTGGCAGCTTAGTAACTCTCCGATATTAAATATGGCTGCACATAAAGCTTCACTGGATATTTTTGCTGAAGCAGGCTTCAATAATATTGTGGCAAAAATGAAAAAGCTCAGCGCTTATCTTTTTTTTATATTAGATGAAATAAACGCTGCTTCTCCAAAGCAAATGATGGAGATAATTACACCACGGAATGCAGACGAACATGGCTGCCAGGTATCTGTGTTAATGCTTGAAAAAGGAAAAGAAATCTTTGACGCATTGAAAAAAAATGGCGTAATAATAGACTGGCGCGAACCTAATGTAATTCGGTTGGCACCGGCTCCGCTTTTCAATACATTTGAAGATGTGTATAGGTTTGGAGAAATCATAAAGAGCATGCTTATATAAAACGATTTATTAATTCATATTAGATATGACTGAAAAATTTTTAATAGATCAAGTTAAAGAGAAGAGATCTTACTTGTGTGTAGGCCTCGATACTGACATCAAAAAAATACCATCGCATTTGCAATCTCACCCTGATGCAATCTTTGAGTTTAATAAAAAAATAATTGATGCAACAAAAAATGCTTGCGTTGCCTATAAAATAAATACTGCTTTTTATGAAGCCAGCGGATTAAAAGGATGGGAAGCAATGGAGCAAACCGTTAATTATATTCCTTCCACACATTTTAAAATTGCAGATGCAAAGCGTGGCGATATTGGAAACACTTCTTCTCAGTATGCAAAAGCTTTTTTTGAACTTTTAAATTTTGATGCAATAACAGTAGCGCCTTATATGGGTTCCGACAGTATACAGCCTTTTCTTGAATATAAAAATAAATGGACGATAGTGTTAGGCCTTACAAGCAATGCAGGAAGCGAAGATTTTCAACAACAAAAAATGGGCGAGAACTTTTTATATGAACGCGTTTTAAGAAAAGTAAGCAAGTGGGGGAATAAAGAAAATTTAATGTTTGTAGTTGGAGCTACAAAAGCTTCAGATATGTCTTCAATAAGAAAAATTATTCCCGATAATTTTTTATTGATTCCTGGTGTTGGCGCACAGGGCGGAAGCCTTGCTGAAGTTTCTAAATATGGCATGAATAAAGATTTTGGTCTTTTGATTAATGTTTCACGTGGTATTATTTATGCAGGTGATGATGAAAATTTTGCTAAAGAAGCGGGTAGGATAGCAAAGGGATATCAGGAAGAGATGGAGCAGTATTTAAATAATAATCTTTAAAAAGTACTAAATCTTTTAAAAGGAGTATAATTTTTTATTATGTAAAGAGCAGGATTCATTTGAGTGATTCTTTTCAATAAGCCGCACGTTCCTATTTTCTTTTATCAGTTACCTTTATGGAATTAAATAGTTTTTTATGGCGACTCACTCTGATTTATTTCAATCTCCAGATTATTATAACGTAGATGAATTACTTACAGAAGAACATAAACTAATAAGGGAAAGCGTAAGAAACTATGTAAAAAAAGAAATCTCGCCTATAATAGAAGATTACGCACAGAGAGCTGAATTTCCAGAGCAAATTGTAAAACAACTCGGCGATCTTGGCTGCTTTGGGCCAACAATTCCACAGGAGTATGGAGGTGGCGGCCTTGACTATATTTCTTATGGATTAATGATGCAGGAATTGGAAAGAGGTGATAGTGGTGTGCGCTCAACCGCGAGTGTGCAAGGTTCGCTGGTAATGTTCCCGATTTATGCTTATGGAAGCGAGGAACAGAAGAAAAAATATTTGCCAAAGCTCGCAACTGGCGAATGGCTTGGTTGTTTTGGCCTTACAGAGCCAGATTATGGAAGCGATCCCGGCGGTATGTTGAGTAATTATAAAGATGCCGGTGACCATGTTGTTTTAAATGGAAGTAAAATGTGGATCAGCAATGCGCCATTTGCACAGGTGGCCGTTATCTGGGCCAAAGATGAAATAGGAGAAGTTCATGGACTGATTGTTGAACGCGGAATGGAAGGATTTACCACGCCAACAACGCATGGTAAATGGAGCTTACGGGCAAGCGCAACCGGTGAACTGGTTTTTGATAATGTAAAAATTCCGAAAGAAAATATTTTGCCGAATATCAAAGGATTGAAAGGCCCGCTGAGTTGCTTAACAAAAGCCCGATATGGAATTGCATGGGGAGCCATTGGTGCAGCAATGGATTGTTATGATACTGCGCTTCGTTATTCAAAAGAAAGAATACAATTTGACAGGCCTATTGGTGCGTTCCAGTTGCAACAAAAAAAACTTGCAGAAATGATAACCGAAATTACCAAAGCTCAATTACTTAACTGGCGGCTTGGTATATTAATGAATGAGGCGAAAGCCACCCCGCCCCAGGTAAGTATGGCAAAAAGAAACGCATGCGAAACTGCGTCTATGGTTGCCCGTGAGGCACGACAAATATTGGGCGGAATGGGCATTACCGGCGAATATTCTATTATGCGTCACATGATGAACATTGAAAGTGTAATTACCTATGAAGGAACTCATGATGTGCACTTGCTTATAACAGGTATGGATATTACTGGATTGAATGCGTTTAAATAGCGTGGTGTTGGCAAAAGCGTGTCTCGTTATTATAAAATCTTTATACCCTTTTCTGTAAGGTAATTATAAATTGTTGTATATACATCGCTGCGTGCTATATCATTTTTAGTAATGTCTTTGCACCAAAAATATACTTTTAGCATCGTTGATTGAGCCGTTATTGTATCAATAAATATTTCAGGCTCTCTTTGTGAAAGCCCATGTGGAGAATCATGTATGATCTTTGTGATGTCCTTCCTGGTTTCTTCTGTCAGAATTAATTTGTCAACCGGAAAAGAAAGAGTTACTCTGAAATTGTTGTTGCTAAGTGTCCAGTTAACAATGTTATTAGCGAGAATGCTTCCATTTGGTATTATTACTTCTGCGCCTTCTGGCGTAAGTAATATACTGGATCTCACACTTATTTCTTTTACGCGGCCCTTCATGGTGCCAATTTCCACTACATCGCCTATACGAAGAGTGCGATCAAAAATTAATATGATACCCGACACAAAGTTGTTTACGATGCTTTGTAGTCCCAGGCCAATACCAACACTCAAAGCTCCCAAGATTACAGTAATTCTATCTACCGGAAAGCCGGACGCTGCAATAGCAAGTAAAAAACCACTTACTAATAAGATGAGCCGTGTAATCAATAACCTGGAGCGGTGGCTCTTATTATTAAACGAAGAATCATCACCAGTATCTCCAAAAAAATAAGCAATATATTTTTGTAAGAAATTGGCTATCCAGATGATGGCAATAAATAAGATTAATCCTCCGTAAGTAAAGGAAAAACTCCCAATTATCCGTGCCGACGTAAGAAATCCACCTAATGATTCAGAAAGAAAATGGAATAAATTAAGATTGGTAATAAACACTACCAGCCAGATGGCTATAGAACAAAAAATAACGGCTCTTGAAATGCCCTTCGCTACAAGTGAAAAATTGAAATCTTCTGCATATTCTTTGCGAATGCGGCTGCTTTGAATCTGTAGTAAAAACGCCTCAGTTACGGTTTTTTGAAATACAATCAGGGCAACAGTTTGTATGAATGTGTACACAGCCGCGGAGCTAAATATCTGCATCAATGTAATTCGTCCGAACACGTTACAGGCCACTGCTAAAAAGTTAAACACTGTATATAGCATTGCAGTTACAGCCAGTATCTTTCGCTCACGGTATTGTTTTTTAAAGTGCCACAGCGCATATATGCCTAATAAAAGTGAAAGGCAGTTCACGAGCAGCCAGAGATAGCGATTTATATTAAAAGGTAGACCCAGGTATCTTGAAAAAGATAATAAAAATAAGCCAATGAAAATGAGCCAGAGGTAATATAACTGTTTCAATTGCCGCCGGCGAAAAGAAAAAGTAAGTACGATCATTAGAAAAAACTCAATAGTATCAATATATACAACAGGTGCATCCAGGTCAAATAAAGGCGCTATATTTAGCATAAACACCAGCGAAGCAAATAGCGGGAAACGATTGATATATCGGAACTGAAATATCTCTAGTGCAATTAATTTATTGCGCCCGGCAACACTTTTAAAATTAAAAAATACCCAAAAGAAAAATATCAGTCCGGCAAATAATAACAGGCTCAGTTGATAATGCGTATTAGAAAAGTAATATTGCGTGATTCTTCTTTCTGAGCTTAAAGCTTTATTAACCTGCCCGTGAAATGCCGGAGATCGCCTCCCTGTAGACGATTCCCAAAAATATCTTCTCTCTTTAGTAAAGGCACGCTGTGCAGTTGTTTTTGTAAGTTCCTCGGCTTGTATCTGCAGTTCGCCTGTGGCGATTAAATTGCCCGAGGTTTGAGCTAATGTATTATCTATAAGAATATTTACGGCCTTAATAAGGCTATCCGCACCACGGTACTTTTTGCGTAGTTGTTGTAATTCGGGTCTAAATAAATCCCGTAAAGATGAATCCCTGAAAACGTGGCGTATAACAGTGTCTTTTCTCAGGTCGAAGATTTGTTTTTTTACACTATCCAAAACGCTGTCATATTCATTAAGTCGCCTGGCATATTTCCGCGTATTTTCATCAATTTGCCCCAGCAAAATAGTGAACATGTCCAGGTTGCGCACATTGAGTGCCTTATTATTAGCGGAAAGCCTGTCTCTTATAATGCTTAAAGCTGAATCATCTTCGTTGATATGCCCGATCATGGCATTGATTTCAGGTACCGGTTGTGAAATAGCATAAACTTTATTGAGCAATTGAAGTGCTTTTTCAAAACTCAGCAGGTAATCGTTACGCGTAAGCGTATCATCATTTGCAAACATTGCCTCGAACGATTTCCTGGGCAACTTTACTGTATCTTTCACTTGTGCATTCAAACTCAGGAACGACAAGGTATATAAACCAAGCAGGAGAAGTATCTTCATACGCATTGAATCAAAGAAGATAAAAGTACAGCATGGAAATGATTGTTTATCATTTTTCATTAAAGATGGTATGGAAATATCACGAGAGTGGCTTGTTTTATGAAAAAATATACTGAAAGCTAAATATGCTAATTGTTGTGTTTAAAGTATAATGATATAACACCACAATTTTTTAAATTAAAAATTGCTTCAGCCTGTATTTATTTAGAATAATACTTGTAACAATCTATATTATTCATATTAATTTTCGCATCGTAACTTTATCGCTCAAAAAAACAAAAAAACTGATTAATTTCTAATTGATACACATAATATGGCAGAAAACTTTAAAAGGCAGTTTCTGAATTTTGAGCAGCCTATCAAGGAATTGTATGAGCAGATAGAAGAAAATAAAAAGCTTGCTGCAAAAAATTCTACTTCAGAATATGATTCAATTATTGCCAAACTTGAAGATAGTATTTTAGTAAAGCGAAAAGAAATTACTGAGCATCTTACTCCCTGGCAAAAAGTTCAGTTAAGCCGCCATCCGGACAGGCCATATACATTGGAATATATTTTAAAAATGTTTACCGATTTTGTGGAATTGCACGGTGATAGAAATGTAAAAGATGATAAAGCTATGATTGGAGGATTTGCCAAACTTGATGGAGAAACAGTTATGGTGATAGGACAACAAAAAGGTACCAATACTAAAATGCGCCAAATGCGAAATTTTGGAATGGCAAATCCTGAAGGGTATCGCAAAGCATTACGATTGATGAAGCTGGCTGAAAAATTTAATAAACCTATTATTACGCTTATTGATACTCCGGGCGCTTACCCGGGGCTTGAGGCCGAGGAACGGGGGCAAGGTGAAGCAATAGCAAGAAATATTTATGAGATGCTTCGTTTACACGTGCCCGTTATATGTGTAATTATCGGCGAAGGCGCAAGCGGCGGGGCTTTGGGCATTGGAGTAGGAGATAAAGTGCTGATGCTTGAAAATTCCTGGTACACGGTTATTTCCCCGGAAAACTGCAGTACTATTTTATGGCATAGCTGGGATAAAAAAGAAATCGCTGCAGAGCAATTGCGGCTTACACCCGATGATATGCTTAAATTTGAATTGGTAGATGGAATTATTCCTGAGCCGTTAGGCGGGGCACATTGGAATTACGATGAAGCCGCAGCTAATCTTAAGTCATACATAAAACCATTAATTGCAGATTTGAAAAAGATCCCTTCCGAAGAGCGGGTAAATGACCGGATCAGGAAATTTAGAAAGATGGGCTTTTTTGATGAGAGCTAAAAAAGCCGAGTAATTTTACAAAACTGAAATCGCAAATCATATTAATATTTTAAAATACTACCAAAACAAATTTCATCAGCATTTATGTCTTTAAAGAATATATTACGAGGTACGGGTGTCGCGTTAATAACCCCTTTCAGAAAAAATCTGGAAGTAGATTATGATGCACTTGAAAATTTAATAAATCATATTATAGAAAGCGGTGTTGAATACCTCGTAGCTCTGGGTACCACGGGAGAAACGCCAACCTTGAGTAAAACTGAAATGGCTGACATTGTAAATTTTACATTTGATAAAGCTAATGATCGTGTACCCGTAGTCGTTGGTATCGGAGGTAATAATACTTCTGAATTATTGAAGAATCTTGAATTATTTTCCCTGGATAAAGCCGCAGCAATATTAAGCTCAAGCCCTAATTACAACAAACCTTCGCAGGAAGGGATTTTTCAGCATTATAAAATATTTTCCGAGGCTGCGCCAAAGCCGGTAATATTATACAATGTGCCGGGAAGAACGGGCAGTAATATTACTGCCGAAACCACAATAAGACTTGCCCGGGAATGCGAAAATATAAGCGGTATTAAGGAAGCGAGTGGGATTATGGTTCAGTGTATGCATATTTTAAAAAACAGGCCCGCGGAATTTTTAGTGGTGAGCGGAGATGACCATATTGCACTTCCTTTGATCGCTTGCGGCATGGATGGGGTAATAAGCGTTGCTGCTAATTGCTTTGCAAAAGATTTTTCCGAATTGATAAGATTATCATTGGCCCAAAACTTTCATGAGGCCGCTAAATTGCAATATAAATTGTTAGAAGGCCTAGATCTGCTTTTTGCCGAAAACAATCCTGCAGGCGTAAAATGTTTTATGGCAGAAATGAAAATGATTGAAAATGTGTTAAGGCTACCGCTTGTTCCTTTAAGCGCTCCATTTCAGCAAAAAGTAAAAGAGTTTATTTCGAAACTTAATTAACATCCTGACATACGGCGCCACAAACCTGCATGTAAAGAGCGAGGTTATTTCTTAGTGATCTTAATGCTTTGTGGAAAACAAGCCTCACTACATATATTGATATGGTACTTAAGAAGAATGAATACTTTTTTTAAGGAATTATACAAAATAGCAAGCGCCTTCTTCAGCAAGGTCAGTATTCTCAAATATTTCGCAGGCTTCAGTCTTGAAATCGTCAAGCTTTTCATACATGGAAGAAAAATGGCCTAGTAATAATTTTTTCACACCTGCTTTTTTAGCAATCGTTGCGGCCTGCTTGGTTGTAGAGTGAAACCTGCTCGCAGCTTTTTCTTCAAGATTATGAAGATAAGTTGATTCATGATAGAGCAAATCCACTCCTTTTATCTTTTCGATAATTGGCTCGTAATATCCGGTGTCAGCACAATAGGCATACGATTTTGGAGGTGTTACTGCTGTAGTAAGTGATTCATTTTTAATCATGTTGTTATTAGCATCAACAAAATCTTTTCCTTCATGAAGGCTTTCATAAAATGAAGTAGGAACATTGTATTGATTAACTTTTTCAGAATTTATTTTTCTTAAATTTTTTTTCTCTTTAAATAGAAACCCCCAACATTCAATCCGGTGATCTACCTTAAAACATTCAACAGTTATTTTTTTATCTGCATAAATAAGTCCTTCATTCTCCAGGCTATGAAATATCAAGGAATAAGGTAAATTGGCATTGGAAACATGTAATTGAAGATCAATAATTTCTTTTAATGGTGCCGGTGCATATAGGTGTAAATCATTTGCACGATGATTTAACCCGAGGCTTGTGAGCAATCCAATAAGACCAAAATAATGATCGCCATGCAGGTGTGAAATAAAAACCTGGCTGATTTTGCTTCTTCTTATTTTGTACAAATTCATCTGCATTTGTGTGCCTTCCCCGCAGTCAATTAAAAAAGTATGGTCTGAAGTCTGCAAAACCTGTGCTGTGGGGTGCCTGCTATGTGTTGGCACAGCAGAATTGTTTCCTAAAATTGTTACTGAAAACAAGATTTTATTTTTTAAAAGTGTTCATTATTTAAATTCCTATTCAAGCAAGCATTTTCAATTTTCGAATTATCATATTAATAAGGCTCCCTCTCAATTTCTTCCATTTGTATTATATCCCACGCTTCACTTTCTGTTGGCGTTACGTTCATTAATTCGAGAAATTCTTTTTCGTCCAGGTTTTTTTCAATCTCTTTTTTCAAATTACAAATTACTAATGAACTATTAGCGTCATAAAATGTTTGTTGAATAGTAACAAGTTCTTGTGTTGTGGAATCATCAATTTCATTAACATTCTGCATGTTAACAATAATGTTCTTTATTGGTTTATTTAAGAATGGTAGCAGCGTTTGTTGAAGATCTTCTGTCATATTAGCAGATAAAATAAGTTCTTCTATTGTTATGACGTGAAATTTTTCTTTGGTATCAATTTTGACTTTCATTCTAAAATTAGTTTTTAAAACCTGCCTGATTTTGAATAAGTTTGATAAGAATTCAAAGGTATTAAAGAAAAAGTGCAGGGAAGAAGAAATGATAAGTGTTGTGCAATTTTTTAATAATAAAGTCATAATACTTTAAACACAAGCCTGTAATATTATTTGAAACTGTTGGCTATTTCATTATTTTAGCTAAATTACTTTGCTAAAGATTAGTTTAAGTAATTGTAAAATGCCTCTCTCTTTAATTTTTATTGCAACGTTGTCAACACCATGTGCATTTTTTTTAAGAATTAATAATAGAATTAAATCATTATTATTGTACAGTATTAAATTGTTCTAAATGGATAACAATTTTTCAGCCCAGGTAAAAGAAATTATTTCATATAGCAGAGAAGAGGCGCTTCGTCTCGGCAACGATTTCATAGGTACCGAACATCTTGTTTTGGGACTTATAAGAGATGGTGAAAACACTGCTATTAAAATTTTAAAATCGCTAAATGTAGATCTCTACGAGCTTCGTAAAGAGATAGAGTTGGCGGTAAAAGACAAAACAGGCAAGAACATTGCCAATATTAATTCGCTTCCTTTAACAAAGCAGGCGGAAAAAGTAATAAGGATAACTGTTTTGGAAGCCAAAGCAAATAAAAGCCCTCTTGTTGAGAGTGAGCACCTTATGCTTTCTATTTTAAAAAATAAAGAAAATATTGCTACGCAGATTTTAAACCAGTTCGATGTGGATTACGACATGTTTAAAAACGAATTAGGATATGTAAGAACAGATCCTAAAGCGGAATTTCAGGATGATGAAGGCGAAGAATTTGATGAAGAAAGAAAATCGTATTCTCAGCAACGTGCTGCAAAAGGAAGCACTGCTCAGGCGAAATCTAAAACTCCGGTTCTTGATAATTTTGGCCGAGATATTACAAGATTGGCCGAAATGGGAACATTAGACCCTATTGTAGGAAGAGAAACGGAAATAGAAAGAGTTTCGCAGATACTCAGCCGGCGTAAAAAGAATAATCCAATTTTAATCGGTGAACCGGGTGTTGGTAAAACAGCCATCGTAGAAGGACTTGCATTACGTATTATTCAAAGAAAAGTAAGCAGGGTTTTATTTGATAAAAGGGTAGTTTCCCTTGACCTTGCCGCTTTGGTAGCGGGAACAAAATATCGTGGCCAGTTTGAAGAAAGAATGAAGGCCATTATGAATGAACTGGAAAAGAACCGCGATGTGATTTTGTTTATTGATGAAATTCATACTATTGTTGGTGCAGGCGGAGCAAGTGGCTCTTTAGATGCATCAAACATTTTTAAACCGGCCCTTGCAAGAGGCGAATTGCAATGCATTGGCGCCAGTACATTGGATGAATATCGCATGTATATAGAAAAAGATGGTGCATTGGATCGTCGTTTTCAAAAGGTAATGGTGGAGCAGCCAAGTGTTGCTGAAACAATTGAAATTCTTACCAACATTAAAAGTAAATACGAAGACTATCACAATGTAACATATAGCGTTGAGGCTATTGATGCATGTGTGAAACTTAGCGACAGGTATATGACGGACAGATTGCTTCCCGACAAAGCTATAGACGTGTTGGATGAAGTAGGAGCAAGGGTCCATTTGAAAAATATAAATGTGCCTGAAGAAGTAATTGCATTGGAAAAAAAGATCGATGACATTAAACACGAAAAAAATAAGGTTGTAAAAAGCCAGCGTTTTGAAGAGGCTGCCTCCTTACGTGATACTGAAAAAAGATTGCAGGAAGAGTTAGAAAAAGCAAAGGCTGACTGGGAAGAAGAAAGCAAACACAAACGATATCCCATAGACGAAGAAGCCATTGCTGAAGTAGTAAGTATGATGACGGGAATTCCAGTAAAAAGAATGGTTCAGGCAGAAACTGAAAAGCTTCGCAAGATGGCTACAGACCTTACTGGCGCTGTTGTTGGCCAGGATGAAGCAATTCAAAAAGTGGTAAAAGCTATTCAGAGAAACCGGGTAGGATTGAAGGATCCGAAAAAGCCAATTGGTACGTTTATATTCCTTGGCCCAACGGGTGTAGGTAAAACTGAACTTGCCCGTGCATTGGCAAGGTATATGTTTGACAGCGATGATGCACTTATTCGTATTGATATGAGTGAATACATGGAAAAATTTACGGTATCAAGATTAATTGGCGCACCTCCCGGCTATGTTGGATATGAAGAAGGTGGACAACTAACGGAAAAGGTTAGACGAAAACCATACTCTGTAATTCTGTTGGACGAAATAGAAAAGGCGCATCCTGATATTTACAACATTTTGTTGCAGGTATTAGACGATGGGCAGCTTACCGACGGTCTTGGCAGAAAGATAGATTTTAAGAATACAATGATCATTATGACCTCGAATATCGGGGCAAGGCAACTCAAGGATTTTGGGGACGGTGTTGGTTTCACAACAGCTTCAAGAGCTAAAAATGCCGATGAAAATAATAAGGCAGTTATAGAAAAAGCATTGAAACGTACATTTAGCCCCGAATTCCTGAACAGGATTGATGATGTTGTAATATTCAATCAGCTCACAGAAGAAAATATATTTTCAATCATTGACATTTTAATGAAAGGTGTTACCAAGAGGCTGAATAACCTTGGTCTTACTCTTGAGCTTACCGAAGATGCGAAAAAGTTTATTTCTGAAAAAGGTTATGATTCGCAGTTTGGGGCAAGGCCTTTGCATAGGGCAATACAAAAATATTTAGAAGATCCTTTAGCAGAAGAAATATTAAATATGAATATTAAAGACGGAGATGTTCTTGTGGCCGGCCTTGATAAAGAAAATGCAAAAATTACTTTTGAAATTAAAGGTGGGGTAGTAAAGGAAGAACCCTCAAAGGCGTAGATATTCCTGGAATATATTCCCTAACCGTCTTGAAAATTTAATGCCATTCGCTGTATTGCGGATGGCATTTTTATTTTCTTGATAATTTTGTCCTTCTTTTTATTTGTCCCATTTTTGTAAAATGAACGATGATAAGATTATTATCACAATTGACGGATGGTCCTCCTGCGGTAAGAGTACGTTAGCGAAACAGCTTGCCAAAAAGCTCGGCTATCTCTATATTGACAGCGGTGCAATGTACAGAGCTATCACACTTTATTTTTTAAGAAATAATATTGACCTTAATGATGATAAGCAAATAAGAGGAGCTCTTAAAAATATTACGCTTGAATTTATTGTAAACAATTATAACTATCAATCCGAGATTTACCTCAATGGCGAAAATGTTGAATACATAATTCGTGATCTTATCATTGCTGAGAAGGTGAGTGAAGTGGCGGCATTAAAAGATGTAAGAACTTTTGCTGTTAATGTGCAGCAAAAGATCGGGGAGAATAAAGGAATAGTTATGGATGGAAGGGATATCGGCACTACTGTTTTCCCGAATGCAGAAGTTAAGATTTTTATGATTGCAGACGAAGCAGTAAGGGTAGAACGAAGATTCAGAGAAATGTTTGATAAGAACCCTAATATTTCTTTGGACGAAATAAAAGCCAATATTGAAATGAGAGATTATATTGATTCCCATCGCGAAGTAAGTCCGCTTCGTAAAGCTAAAGACGCAATCGAACTTGATAATACCAATCTTACCGAAAAGGAACAACTGGAATTTGCTCTGAAATTTGTGAAGAAGATTTGTAAACCCGCCTGAATAAAGCTGTAACTTTTACCAGATAACTTACTCTAATTTTAAAGATAATCGTTAAAAAAGTTGGGCATCATTTTATCTGCCATCTTAATCATCAGGATAAATGATAAAGATCATGATTAAATATTTTTTATGCGATTACCTTTGCATCAATTATAGTTTTATAGAATAGCCATTGAAAGTTTTCGCCACCATACCTTTAATCTTCAGTATTTTTATTCAAACTTTTAGTTCATATATTATATCGGCTGATTTTTATTTGAACCGTTCTTACATAGCAAAGAACTTATGTGTGAATAAGGATATACCAATGATGCATTGCGATGGTAAATGCGTTCTTTCTAAAAAATTAAATGAGCAACAAAAGCAGGATCAACAGGCACCGGTTCCTAAAAATGAGAGATTTGATATTGCTCCATTTTTTTTTCCAAAGACTTTTGAATTACCTGTGATTGCCTCAAGAATAAAAACATTGTTCTTTATAAAGAATGACGATTCGCTTTCCTCCATCTCTGCCAGTATATTTCATCCCCCTTCTGCATAATTATTCTCAATAATTATTTTCAAGCTTATCCCGTAAAGGATGAAGTATTATCTTATTTTAATTTTTTAAAATGAATAAGCGTATATGCTTAACCGCGTTGCTATTGATAATGATCAATATAGCTTTTGCACAAACACAAATAACAGCAACAATTATAGATGCCGCTACACACCAGGCTTTGCAGGGAGCAACGGTTACAGATTTACAAAATAAAATAACTACCATATCAGATCAGAACGGTAATTTTTCCATGACAGAAAAGGACAGTATTAGTATAACATTAATTGGATATTACTCAATAAAAAAAACGGTTAACAAGCAAAACGCCGTCATTTCTCTGACGCCTTCTTTTGGAAATTTAAGCGAAGTGATTGTGTCTGCAAATCGTGAAACACAGAAAAGGACAGATGCACCCGTTGCTATAAATGTGATTTCAAAAACACAAATCAATGATACTAAGGCTACCCGCCTGGATATACTCATTAATAAGGTGCCTGGCGTATTTATGGTGGATCTCGGAAACGAACAGCACAGTATGTCCATGCGGCAACCGTTGGGATACAATAATCTTTTTCTTTATCTCGAAGATGGAATACCAATAAGAACAGTTGGTGATTTTAATCATAATGCATTGATTGAAATAAACCAGGCGTCATTGCAAAGGATAGAAGTGATTAAAGGGCCCGCGTCTTCTTTGTATGGCAGCGAAGCGGTTGGGGGAGCGATGAATTTTATTACTCAGCCTCCATCGCCTTTTTTATCAGGAAAAATTCAGGCGGAAGTTGGTAGCCGGGGTTATAAACGCACTGATTTTAATTTCAGCAATACCTATAAAAAATTAGGGTTTTACGTTGGCGGGTATTATGCAGATCAACATCAAGCTATCGCAGAGCATAATGATTTTAACAAGGCGGCGCTTACATTACGGGCTGATTATGCGTTTAACGATAAAACTAAATTTGTAACCGTTGCTGATTATATCAATTACAAAACGGACCAGAAAGGAGGATTGGACAGCGCTCATTTTTACGACGAGGATTATAAAAGTTTTTATCGCTTTACTTACAGAAAAGTAAATTCATTAAGGATAAGAAGTACACTATCAAAAAAATGGAGCGAAAATAATAACACCAACCTTACACTTTTTTACAGGCATTCCTCCATTGGCCAAAATCCCTTTTATTCTATAAGTGATATTACCGGTAATGCATTAAAAGCAACCGGGCAAATTAACGATGACGCATTTCATAGTTACGGAGCTATTATTCAACATTCTAAAAAAATAAATTCTATCAATGTTAAATGGATTACAGGAATTAGTGCCGATTATAGTCCTGCAACTTATCAGGCGCAATTTATAAATATAGATAAAGATGTAAACGGAGTTTATTTTCAATATCAGCCCAGGGACAGTATTCTGACAGATTACAGAGTTGACTTATTGAATACGGCTGCATATACGCAATTAGAATACAATCCTGTTTCCAGGTTAAAGATTGTTCTTGCGGCTCGTTACGACCGGTTAGATTATAAATTTGATAACCACTTACCACCCGGTGCGTACACCGGTGCGCCTGATGCTTTCAATCACTTCGATCACTTTACTCCTAAGATTGGATTCACTTATAATTTTAAAAATAATAGAGGAGTCTATGCGAATTATAGTGTTGGTTTTGCCCCACCTAATATCAGCGATTTATACACAGGCGTGCAAGTGCCGGTATTAGAACCTTCATCTTATAGTAATTATGAAGCGGGCGGATGGTTTGCGTTTGCGGGCGCCAGGGGATACATAGAAGCATCGCTCTATCAGCTTAATGGCAAAAACGAAATTGTAAATGTTCGACTTGCTGATGGAAGTTATCAAAATCAAAACACTGGTTTTACCAGCCATAAAGGAATTGAGTTGAATATAAATTATGCACCGGTGAGAGATATTCAATTTCGTGTAGGCGGCACCGTTGCAAAGCATAAATATATAGAGTATGTGCAGCAGGGAAAAAATTTTTCGGGAAATGATCTGCCTCAGTCGCCTGCATATATCGCGAATGGGGAAATAACTTATAAGCCCAATTACTTAAAAGGTTTTAGAATTGCGATAGAATGTCAAAGCATGGGTTCTTATTTTACAGATCAGCAAAATACTTCTAAATATAAAGGCTTTACAGTATTTAATGCAAGAGCAGGATATTCATTCAAACATTTTGAAACCTGGGTAAATTGTATAAACGTAACCGATAAAAATTATGCAGTTACAGTGGAGAAAAGTGTATATGGCACCTCGTACAGACCAGGACAATTGCGTGCCGCTAACATAGGAGTTGCCTATCATTTTGTTAAAGAATAAAAATAAAGACAGCATACTGCTTCATCTTAAAAAATTAAACTATGAATAAAATCATTTTTTTAATATTAATTAGTTTCTCGTTTACTTTTCAATCTTGCTTCAACAGTAAAAAGGAAATAGACATCATAGCTTCTGATGCTATTAAAATAGATACCGCGGAAGGATCATGCCCTTATCTTACCAAGGACAATAAAGGCAACATTGTATTAAGCTGGATTAAAAAAACAGATTCTGTTTCATTTGTTTATTGTTATGCAATTTCAAAAGATAAAGGAAAAACTTTTAGCAAAGCCGTTAAGATTCCCGGCAGCACTAACGTATTTCCGCATGGAGAAAATATGCCAAAAATAATTTTCAAACCATCGGGTGATATCATTACGGTGTGGGGTGCTGCAAATCCAAATCCTGCAAATTCGTATGCAGGAATAGTATTTTATTCCCAGTCTTTCGACGAAGGCCGTTCATGGACTGATGCAACTCCATTGGTTACTGATACCGCTGGTTTCGATCAACGATACTTTGATGTTGCATTATTACCTGATGGTGAAGCCGCAATTATATGGTTGGATAACAGGCACAAGAGAATATCAGATGGATCTTCACTATACTATGCGCAAACTAAAGGCAATTCAGGGTTTCAAAATGAAAGAATGATTGCAGGACCATGCTGTCCATGTTGCAGGTCAGATATTTTTGTTGATAGCAAAAATAATATTCATGTTTTGTACAGGGGAATTATTAATGACAGCATCCGCGACATGGTGCACGCTGTATCTACAGACAATGGTAAAACTTTTTCGGTTCCTGAAAGAATAAGTAAAGATAACTGGGTAATAGATGGTTGCCCGCATACTGGCCCTGCAATGACGGAAAATAAAAATGGATTGCAGTTTACATGGTTTACCGCAGGCGGCGGTTCCGGAGTTTATTGTTGCAATTCGAAAGATAACGGGCAAACATTTTCTAACCGTAAAATAGTCAGTGGGAAATCAGCAAGGCATTCTCAAATTGTATCTATCGAAGATGGCAGAACAATTGTTACATGGGATGAAAATTTTATAAATAAAAATATCGTTTCATCCCGTATTGGAATAGATGTGAGAAACGACAATGGTAATAACCTCATCAAAAAATTTATTACTCCGGAAAATTTATCAGTGTCCTTTCCTGTTATAAAAGCCATTGATGATAACGCAGTTTTAGTGGCTTATACAGAAAGCATAAAGGATAGAGATTATATCCGATATAAACTAATAACACTGTAATTTCTTTTAATTAAATTCTTTCATAACCTCTTCAATTGATTTTGCTCCTTTGAAGAAGGAAATTAATTTTTTAATTACATCTTCTACCACTGCATCAGGGCAACTGGCGCCGCTTGTAAGTAAGATTTTTACAGGTTTCTTTTCAGGCAAAAAAGAAATAGTATCTGCTATTTTGCACGTATGAAGATTATAGTGCTTTATTTCTTTTGAAGAAAGAATATCATCCGCTGATTTAATAAAATAGGTGGGAAATTTTTCTTCACATAATTCTACAAGGTGAGAAGTATTGGAACTATTGTAACCACCAACAACAATCGCAAAATCAGCTTCTGTTTCTAACATGCCATAAACTGCGCTTTGATTTTCATAGGTAGCATAACATAATGTATCACGCGTATCAGCAAAGCGCTCTTCTATGTTAGCTTCGTTAAGATTGTATTTTTCTATCATTACATTTTTAAGATAATCAGCTATAGCCTGCGTATCGCTTGCGAGCATGGTGGTTTGGTTTACAACTCCTATTCTTTGTAAATCTTTCTCAATATCAAAGCCTTCAGAAAATTTGCCTCTGAATTCTATATAAAACTCTTTTGCAGCTTTTTCTCCTTTAATATATTTTGCAAGCTCAATCGTTTCTGTCATATCCGTAACAACAACAGTTGGGGAGTTTACAGCGCTGTGGCTAAAGGTAGCTCTTGTTTCTTCGTGTTGCGGCTTGCCATGCACTACTATAGAATATTTATTTTTTGCTATAGCTTCCGCACGATTCCATACCTTTTCAACAAAGGGACAAGTGGTGTTATATTTTTCAATTTCAATACCAATGTTTTTTAATTCTTGTTCAATTTGAAGCGTTGTACCAAAAGCAGGAATAATTACAATATCACCGGCAGAAAGCGAGCTAAAAGGCACGGCTATGTGGCCCTTTGTATCCATCAAAAATTGGACACCTCTTTTTTTAAGGTCATTATTTACAAGTGGATTGTGAATCATTTCACTTAATAAATAAATTTTTTTCCCTGGATTTTCCTCAACGGTTTTAAAGGATATTTCTATCGCGTTTTCAACTCCATAACAAAAACCAAAATGGCGTGCAAGGGAAATTTGCACATTTCCAAAGTCTAAAAGTGTTGGCGTAAAATCTTTCTTCAGCTTGTCGTTTTGCTTACGTTTATTTTTAACGGCAGAAATAAGGCTGCTACGATAGTCTATTGGAACATTAAATTTTTTCATGAGCTTAATAGCGTCAAAGTTACAAACAGTAATGCACGACACAAGCCAATAAAAGATTAATAATGACTAATTTTATTTTTTTTATAGAACTAATTTATGTCGAACAAACAGAAATCTTTTAATCACCCTAAGTGGAGTTATTCAGCAAACATCTACGAAGTAAATCTAAGGCAATATACATTTGAAGGAACTTTTGAAGCGTTCTCAAAACACTTGCCCCGGCTAAAAGATATGGGCGTAAAAATATTATGGTTTATGCCTATAACACCCATCAGTAACCTGGGCCGGTTGGGAGTTTTGGGAAGTTATTATGCGGTAAAAAACTATAAAGACACGAATCCGGAATTTGGGACAATTGAAGATTTTAAAGCGCTTGTGAAAGAAGCCCATAATCTTGATTTTAAAGTGATTATTGACTGGGTTGCCAATCACTCAGGAAATGACCATCACTGGATTTCAGAAAATCCTGAATTTTACTGTTATGATGAAAACCATGTTTTGCATCATCCGCACGGATGGAGCGATGTAGCACAATTGAATTACGAAAATCCTGAGTTGCGGAAAACGATGATAGAGTGCATGAAGTTTTGGATTACAGAATGTGATATTGACGGATACCGCTGCGATATGGCCCATCTTGTTCCGCTCGATTTTTGGATACAGGCAAAAAAGAAACTTTCAAAATGCAGGGACAATCTTTTTTGGCTTGGCGAATGTGAAAAGCCAACCTATCACCTGGTTTTTGATGCTACTTATACATGGCGCTGGATGCATGCATCAGAAGAATTTTATCATGGTAGAATGAACCTCCAGGCTTTACTAACTGTGTTATATAAATCTGTAACAGAATTTCCTTTTGATGCATTCAGGGCTTACTTTACAAGCAATCACGATGAGAATAGCTGGAATGGAACAGAATTTGAAAAGTATGGAGATGCTGCACAACTAATGGCAGTTTTTTCATGCACATGGAACGGGATACCAATGCTTTACAGCGGACAGGAAATGCCTAATAAAAAAAGATTAAAATTCTTTGAGAAAGACCCCATTGAGTGGGATGGAAGATTTGAGCTTCATAATTTTTATAAAACCTTACTGTTGCTGCATTGCAGCAGTAAATGCCTCAGGGCTGGCGACCTGAATATCTTAACAAAGATTGTTTCACATCCCGATGATCACAGGGTATTTGCTTATGCAAGAAGAAAAGATGATGACCAGGTTTTGGTGATCTTAAATTTTTCTTCATCTGAAATGGATTTCCAGGTGAAAGATATTCATGGTGTTTTCAGAAATGTTTTTGGGGGCAGAGATATAAATTTCGATATGGAAGATCATGTATTTTTAAATGCATGGGGATTTCTTGTTTTTGAAAAATTACCCATGCTTTCTGAATAGAGTTAGCAATTTATATACAAGTACCTTTTCGAAAGCAATTGTTATTTGCCAATTGCCTTTAAACGGTTTATGACGAAGTTTTTTCCATTGTTATAAAAAACATTTTCTACCAAAGTATTTACATCAATTCCATCATTGCCAAATCCTGCCTTTTGTAATAAACTTGGTAGTTTAGTGATTGCAAAATTTTTAAAGCCATCTAATTTATCAACGGACTTGCAATTATCAACTGCATTAATAAGGCCATCATAATCTGTGCCGAGGCAAATTTGTTTCGTTGCCTTTTCGATACCAATTAAAGGATTGTTTTTTGCGACGAATAAAATATGAATGATGTGATTCATTAAAAATAAAGGATGCAGCAAAACATTCAATGCAGGATCGAGATTTGCAAAATCTTCCGAAGCCCACACTGCATTATCATCGTCCCACAATTTTAATTCAAAGGAGTTTTTTTCAAAAAAGAAATTTGCTTCCAGGTCACTTATGTACTCCACATCATGGGGCACGGTAACATCACGTAATATATTTTCATCCGAAAAGCCAATGATCCGCTGATCAAATGACAAACCTATTAATCCCCCGGAAAGCAAAATAGCTTCTATATCTTCATCATACAGGTTAATGCTGCTGCAATTATAATATGCGCCTTCTATATGCTGGCTTTTTGCCTTTAAATAAACTACTTCATACACGCCACTAACGTGGGCGGGTGTACGAAATAAATATTTTACTTTATCCTTTGTGCTTAGTCCGGTGATGCCGGCATGAGTGCAGATAATGGGAGCGATATACTTGTTTTCATCAGCAGGGTCCCGAAGCAAATTATATAACTGCCATCTTGAAAATAAACTCATGTGTTTAATATCCACAAGTATTTTTTTCTCCATCATCCTGCTTATCATTTCCTTTCCCCATGCGGTGATGCCGCTTTGCAAAGGATAAAAATATTCGGGCTTTATAAATTGTATCCCATAAGCGTGATTGCAAAATGGATTTTGTTGTATATGGCAAACATTTATAGCAAGAATTGTATTGGCATCTGTAAAGCTTTCAAAATTTTTTGAGAACTCTTCTTTTTTATTTATTGCAGATTGATCATTAAAAAAGCAATGCAGCCCCTCAACAATAAGAAATCCACAAATTGTTTTGGTATCTGCTTCATTAAAGTCTGCGGAGTTTTGAATAATTTTTAATTTCGCACCGTTTAAATCCGCTGGTGACACACATTGATTGAGCCTTTGCAAATCCTCCTCCAAAAATTGAAAATAGTGATTGCCGTCTTTTATGAGCTCAAGCCTGTCATGATCAAGCAGCGGAATAGTACCGTGATTTATTATCTTCTTTTCTAATAAACCTCTGCCCATATTGGCTTCCGGCGAATGCAATGCAATACCAAATAATTTTACATCTCCTTCATACAACTGGCTCAGGCAACATTGTGAGTTTAGCACTTCATTGAACAATGGATTAATGCCGATATCAAGATCATGAAAAACTTCTAACTGCGCTTTTATAAATGTCCATGGTGAAATTGGCGTAGCATGGTTTACAAATGTTGGTTTCAGGCCCGGGTGGCAATGGAAATCAAAATAAGGCATAATATTTTTTTGAGGGAAGTAAAAATTATAAAACTTTTTTGAGTGTTGCAATAGTGTAAAGAAAAATTTGGTTTGGTACATGGAGATTTCTCACAAAAATTAATACACTAAAAATGAATCCTCATGCCTACCTTGCTTTGAAAAATTGCAATGACTTTTTTATATGCGGCCTTTATAATTATTGTCCTGTTGCTCGCTATTTTATTTGTGTTTTCATTAAAAGAAAATAGTAGTAAAAATGGCAATTCTAAGTTAGATAGCCTTTATAATGAGATACAGCGCATTGAATTTTCCGTAAAAGCAGAGATCGCTTTCAATCGTAAAGAGAGCTTTGAAATTGCGGCACAGGCAAAGAAAGAGCTTGCGGCTTCTTTATTTTCTTTTGAAAAAAAGCTAAATCATGATATCAAGCTTTTTTATTTAATGAGGCATTTCTTAATGGTCAATTACCGAAAACTAATGGCTAACGACCGATAAATAAATAACCACTACAAATAGCGCTTAAGGCTGTTTCTTTTATTAATTTATTTTACGTTCTTGTGATGAATCCCCTTCTCTGCAGAAAACAATAATGGTTTTATATCGGTATAAATCCGTTATCTACCCACAACTCTAAGCTGAATAACTACACTCTATCGCTTTCATTTTTAATGAATGTTATCTGCGGTAATGCAGGTAGGGGCAATTGCTGATTACCCTCGCAAACAATCAGCGCCCGTAAGCTGAAAAGGGAATAGAGTAGGCACAAATTTTTTTTATTATGGCACAACTAAACATTGCCGAACTGGCAAAAAAACTCCGGGAGTCTAAAGCAAGATGGGTACCCCGCGAAACTCCGATAAGCTTATTGGATAATGAGAAATTTAAGAGGATGCTAAATCCTGAACCGCCAAAAATATCGGCGCCAAGTCATGCGGCAGAAGCTGCCGGTCCGCCAACTTTTGCACCCTCAGTGGATTGGCGTAATCACAATGGCAACCATGTAACTGATATCAGGAACCAGTTTTCTTGTGGGTCGTGCGTTTCATTTTGTACGGTTGCAGTAGTAGAATCTATGGCATCAATTGAGAAAAACCAGTTACTCGATTTATCGGAGGCAGATCAGCATTTTTGTTCTTCACATGGCGCCTCATGTGGTGGCTGGAATGACAACGATGCTTTTAACCAGATAAAAAGCAGGGGTGTGTGCAGCGAATCAAGTTTCCCTTATGATTCCGCTTTTCCTAATAACGATCCTGGGTATTACTGGCATCACGATCCGCCGCCAAATCCTGTTTGTCATGTTGCAGGCAATAGAAACGATAGTGTGGTAAAGCTTACAGATATACATAATATGGGCAACAATCAAGCAGCTATTAAAAATTATTTAACTAGCACGGGGCCTGTATCCTGTTCCATAGCTGTCTATGATGATTTTCAAAGTTATGGCAGCGGAGTATATCATCATGTAAGTGGCAGCCTGGAAGGTTATCATTGTATAGAAGTAATCGGTTATAATGAAGCAGGACAATACTGGATATGTAAGAACTCCTGGGGTACAAGCTGGGGCATGGCAGGCTTCATTAATATTGCCTACGGAGAAATCGGCATTGATCAATACGATAAAATTGGTATAACAGGTGTGAAATTACCTGCGCCACCGCATGGCTGGTATGGCTTTGAAACATTGGGAGGAGTACTTACCTCAACACCAAATGCAGTAAGCTGGAGCGAGAACAGGATAGACGTAGTGGCAAGAGGCACAGATTCCAGCGTGTATCATAAATGGTGGGACGGCAGCCACTGGAATGGCTGGGAAAACCTGGGTGGTCAAATTCATGGTGCACCTGCAATATGCTCATGGGTTACAGGAAGGCTCGATATTTTTGCTGTTGGGCTAGATCATCACCTATATCACAAATGGTACCAGGCAGGATGGAGCAACTGGGAAGACCTTGGTGGCCTTCTTTCTTCCGAGCCCGCCTGCGTAAGTTGGGGGCCAAACAGGATTGATATTTTTGCACGAGGAATGGATTGTGCTATGTATCACCTGTGGTGGAATGGCGTATGGCATGGTTGGGAAAGCCTCGGCGGGATTATTACATCAGCCCCGGCTGTTAGTTCTTGGGCTTCAGGAAGATTAGATTGTTTTGCCCGGGGCACCAATAATCATCTTTGGCACAGATGGTTTTCCGGCGGATGGAGCAACTGGGAAGATTTGGGTGACAATATTTTTGGTAATCCCGGTGCTGTATCTTGGGGGCCTAATCGTATAGATATATTTTTTCCTTCACAAGGCAACGCCATGTATCATAAATGGTGGAATGGAAGTACATGGAGCGGCGAAGAAAACTTAGGCGGCATACTGGCATCAGGCGTGGGTGTCAGCAGTTGGAAGGTTGGCCGTCTTGATTGCTTTGTAGAAGGAATGGACTCGTCTATGTATCACAAATGGTATCAATAGTTGTTATCTTAAAAACATAAGGTTGGCAATTATTAATTGCCAACCTTAATTTTTCATCAATGTTTTCACGACATTTCTTTTCAGTTATTAAAATATCTTTTTTCATCTTTGTTGTAAGCGCATGTGCAGGCACATCCAGCCAACAAAGTGAAACTATAAAACCTAAGCCAATGGAAAATACTAATACCGAACCTAAAAAAATAAAGGTTTTAGACACATTTACAATTGAGCTTAAAAGCAGGGGCTCGTTAGGTCTGCAGTTAGCCTTTCGCACAGATAAAGACGGGATAGTAGCAGTAACAAGGTTGCCTGCAGATTCGAATAGTCAGGAACGCATTTCTCCCGGCGATCCGCTTAAAGTAATCTTTGAAATAAAAGCGCTTAAACCCGGCACAGTAAATATTACTTTCTTTGAAACTCAACCCTGGAATAAAGATTTCCAGGAGATAATTAAAAAGGAAATAGAGCTAGAAGTGGTGGAATAAATTTCTGGCTATGTGATGACGTAGTAAGGTAGTTTTATTTTTTATTTTGAGATATTTAAGATCCCAGCCCAGAATATGAGGAACCTATATCTATATAATTTAAAAATGCCCGCAACTTCAAATAGCTTATACTTGTAATAATTCTTTCCTGATTTTTTTTACCGGCCTTGCGCTGGATTCTCTTGTCATCATTTTAGTATTTAAAACACGTTTTTCAAAATATGTTATCGGCCTGCGGCTTTCAATAATTTGTATAAGCATTTCCGTGGCTGTTTTACCCATCTCAAAAGCTGGCTGAACAATACAGGTAAGCGAAGGATTAAATATCTCTGATGAAACTGAATTGGTAAAACCAACAAGCGCTATTTGTTGGGGGATTTTTATATTCATCCGGCGCAACAAGGTTAAAGTAGTTGTGCTTATGCGGTCTGATGCAGTAAAAATAGCATCAGGCGGGTTTTTTAGAGAAAGTAATTCGTTTAATGCATATTCAATTTCTTCCCTAATCATGCCGCCATGAATGCAATATTTTATATATTCTTCATTTACCGGCAGATTATTATCTTCCAATGCTTTTATGTAGCCCTCAAGCCTTTCAAGCGTTATCGACAAGTGATTTGAACTCGTTATGTGAGCAATCCTTTTATAACCATTTTGAATGAGATGCTCAGTTGCTTCGTAAGCACCTTTGAAATTATTTGAAATTACTTTGTGGGTATTTAATTTGTCAGTAACGCGGTCGAAAAATACAATGGGCAAGCCTTTATTATGTAATTCAGTGAAATGATCAACGTTTGATGTTTCAGCAGAAAGCGAAACGATTAAACCATCAACAGAGCGGGAAAAAAGATGTTGCACCGTTAATACCTCACTTTCCCACGACTCATGTGTTTGGCTGATAATAACCGTATAATCTTTTTCAATAGCAACAGATTCAATTCCATTTATTACCTGCGAAAAAAAGTCATTATCAATATTGGTAAGTACAATTCCAATTAATTTGCTGCGCCCCTTTCGTAATCCCTGTGCAATAGGGTTAGGCTGATAATTATTTTTTGCAGCATATTCGGCTACTAGTTTTTTTGTATCTAAGCTTATTTCATAACTATTTCTTAGCGCTTTGGATATTGTTGAAACAGATAGGTCTAGCGCCTTTGCCATATCTTTCAGGGTGATTGCTCCGCTCTTCATACCGATAGATTTAGTTCAAAGGATAATAAAAAATGCTTTATTATTGACAATGTAATTACCGTAAGTTAATCTTAATATCAACATCAGACAACATAATTATTAAATCGAAAATCGATTCACTTCAGTTTTATTATTATGATTGTGAAACGAAGCAAGTAATTATGAATATTGAATTATAAACCTATAAGTTCTACAACGTTTTCGTAAATAAATATGGTTCAACGGAGTTTGCTTTTGATTATTGTCACTAACGTTGTGTCTCATAAAAATTGCTATTTTATAACGATTGCTAACGCTTTTGCGTATCCGAAATATAGGAAACTAAATAGCAGTCACTAAGGTAAAGTTGCTTTAAAATACTGATATCATTTTTTAATTCATACGCCGAAGATTGTCAAAACAAAAATTATTTATGAGAAATTACTTTACACGCTTTTGCATCTGCTTGATTTTTTCAGCTATCATCGCCGTGCCTTTACATTTGAAAGCTCAAGTTACACAACGCAACCTTTTACCTGAATTTACACAGCAGTCACTTATACAATCCCTTATACCGCAGCAGGAATTTAAACCTTTTCCTCAAACGCCGGAAGAATGGAAAAAGGTATTACCCGATTCAGTAATAAAGCATATAATTAGTAATGGCGAACTATCTCTTAAGAAGGAGTTTGTAGGAATACCCGCAACGGTGATGCTTGAATTTATACGCAATAATAACCGTACTGACTATGAAAAAATTTCTTTTGAGAAACGCAGCCAGTTATGGAGTATGGTATTGGCCGAATCAATGGAAGGAAAAGGAAGATTTACTGATCAGATCGTGAATGGAATATGGTCAATCTGTGAAGAAAGTTTCTGGGGAATAAGTGCTCATGTTGGTATCCAAAAAGCAGGAGCAGGATTGCCGGATGTAGAAGACCCGATAGTTGATCTGTTCTCTGCAGAAACCGGTGCGTTATTGGGCTGGACGGATTATTTTGTCGGCTCTAAATTAGATGCAGTTTCAAAACTGATACGCCCAAGAATCAGGTATGAAATTGACAGAAGAATATTAACGCCAATGCTTACAGCAAAATATGGCTGGATGGGCCGCGGCAATCCTGATGCAAAGCTTAATAATTGGGCGCCCTGGATTGCATCCAATTATATAACTGCTGACTTGTTGATAGAGAAAGATAAAACTAAGAGAATTCATGCACTAAATATTGCCATCGGCATCATTAACCAGTATGTAAATGGATTGGGCGCTGACGGAGGCTGCGATGAAGGCCCTGGTTACTGGAATGCAGCGGGAGCAAGTGTGTATGATGCGTTGAATTTATTGTACGATGCTACAGGAGGAAAATACAATATTTACAAAGATCCTTTTATTGAAAAAATGGGCGCTTATATTTATAAGACACATATTGCCGGAAAATATTTTATAAATGTTGCGGATGCGCATCCTACAATAGAACCCAATGGGTTATTGATCTACAGGTTTGGCAAAGATGTTGGCGGTAAAGATATGATGAACATGGGATCCTGGGCTTTTCATACTTTTGAAAATAACGGCCTCAATCTTGAAGGTTCTCAACGTGCACGAGGCCTTTATAACCTGCTTGCCATAAAAGAATGTGCCGCCTATCCATATAAAGAAAACACCGCAACAGATGTTTGGTATAGCGATGTGCAACTGATGGCTGCCCGTTCCGGCAATGGAATTTTTGTAGCTTCTCATGCAGGCAATAATGGCGAAAGCCACAATCACAATGATGTTGGCGATTTTATGATATATGCAAACGGACAGCCCGTAATTATTGATGTAGGATCCGGAACCTACACTGCAAGAACATTTTCAAAAGACAGGTATAAGCTTTGGTTCAATACTTCTGCATATCATAATTTACCAACAGTTAATGGTGAAGAACAAAAAGAAGGTACTCAGTACGCAGCTACTAATGTTAGTTATCAGCAAACTAAAAATACTTCGCAATTAAGCATGAATATTAAAAATGCTTATCCTGCGGACGCAGGTATTAAGAGTTGGAAACGCTTAGTAAAAATGGATAAAAATAAGGGCCTTGTCGAAGTTGATGATAATTACGAAATGAATTCTTCATTGACCAGCCTTACCCAAACTTTTATGTCTGTATGCGATATTGATATTACTACACCGGGGAAAATAGTTTTTAATTTGCCTGATGAAACAAAAGTTTATTTAGATTATGATGCATCCTCTTGGAACATCAATAAAGAAAAAATGGAACTTATTACGCCAGAGGACGAAGGTTTAAAACACTCCTGGAATGGCCGTGACATTTGGCGGATATTACTAACTGCAAAAGAAAACAATCCCAAACATCTGATTACATATAAAATTCATAAGTAAAAATTCTATGCGCAAGTGTGCAATTGGTTATGAATAGAATTTTTTAAAAAATTGATAAACTTAAGAAATGAAGAATAGTATTATTTCGCTGGTTTTAATCAACCTCGTATTTCTTTCAAATGCAAAAGCCCAGGAAACAAGCAATGAAAACTTCGTTAAGCTTGAAGATCCAATCACGGTTCAATACATTAAAAGTAAATTAAGAAAATCAACGCCTCGCCTGATCCTTACTCCTGCTATTGAAAAAAATCTTAAAAAGAAAATCAAAACCGATCCGTTAGTTAAAAATTATTATGAGGCAATAAAACTGAATGCTGCTGATATTTTAACGCAGCCTCTTTTAACCCGTAAATTAATTGGCCGCAGATTGCTTGCTACCTCACGCGAAATGCTTTACAGGATGACCATTCTTTCTATGGTTTATAGAATTGAAAAGGATCCCAAAATATTGAAACGGATCAATGATGAAATAATAGCCGTCTGTAATTTCTCTGACTGGCATCCTGCTCATTTTCTTGACGTCGCCGAGTTGTCACTTGCTGTCGCCATCGCGGTTGACTGGACAGAATCGGCATTGCCGAAAGCCACAGTGGAACTTGCTAAAACTTCATTGATTGAAAAAGGAATAAAGCCCAGCTTTAATGAAAACCAACAACCTTCGTGGGTCCATGCTACCCACAACTGGAACCAGGTTTGTAATGGCGGAATGATTGCAGCAGCTATCGTTACGGCTGATAAAAATACTGAACTGGCTGCTAAAACAATAAGCAGGGCGTTGGAAGGAATGCCGTATGCACTAAAACAATATGGCCCCGATGGCGTATATCCGGAAGGCGCTACTTATTGGGGCTATGGCACTAGTTTTTCTGTTATCACTTCTTCCATGTTGCAAAGCGCTTTCGGGACTGACTTTGGAATTGCCAATTATCCAGCCTTTCAGAAAAGCGCTGACTTTAGATTG
>Ga0068852_100000417_pt1 | contig 28355 bp, 22 predicted proteins | sample KBSCornC22_FD_66594 | JGI IMG/M metagenome (GOLD analysis project Ga0068852, IMG submission 66594) | Corn rhizosphere microbial communities from Kellogg Biological Station, Michigan, USA - KBS Corn C2-2 | ecosystem: Host-associated > Plants > Roots > Rhizosphere > Soil ... | reverse complement strand
TTGGCTTTGCAAGAGTGATCACTGACGAGGCAACGTTTGCCTACCTGGCAGACGTTTTTATTGATGAAAAATTTCGCGGAAAAGGCCTCAGCAAATGGTTGATGGATATAATTGTCAATTATCCTTCACTTCACGGATTACGGAGATTTGTTTTAGTAACAAGAGATGCTCATGGTTTGTACCGCCAGTTTGGTTTCCAGCCCCTGAATAATGTGGGTGGGTGGATGCAAATTCACAATCCAGGCGTTTATAAGAAACCAAAAGAGTAGGGCTTCCTATCTTTGCTGCGCAAAAAACAAAAGATCATGCTGCAGTTGGCAACACTTCGCAATAATACAGAGCTTGTAAAGGAACGTCTCGGAATAAAAAATTTTAAAGAGATCAATCTTGTTGATGAAATTATTTCTTTGGACGATGAAAGAAAAAAGCTGACATTTCAATTTGACGAAACGAAAGCAAAAATCAATTCTGCTTCCAAAGAAATTGGGATGCTGATGAGCAAAGGCCAAAAACAAGAAGCTGAAACAAAAAAGAAAGAAGTAGAAAGTTTTAAGAATGATCTTGGCCCGATCCAAAAAAAACTAGATGAGGCCGAAAAGCAATTGAGCGACCTTTTGGTTCGACTTCCCAATCTTCCCGCAAAAGAAGTTCCAAAAGGAAAAACCCCCGAAGACAATGAGGTTGTAAGAACCGGTGGAAATAAACCCGATTTATACAAAGGCGCCGTTCCGCATTGGGACCTTGCAAAAAAATATGACCTCATTGATTTTGAACTGGGAAATAAATTGACGGGAAGTGGTTTCCCTGTTTATAAAAACAAAGGTGCAAAATTGCAAAGAGCATTGATTCAATATTTCTTGGAATACAATACAAAAGCAGGTTATACTGAATATATGCCGCCTTTGATGGTAAATGCAACCTCTGCTTATGGCACAGGACAGTTACCAGACAAAGAAGGACAAATGTATTATGTAAGGGAAGACGAGTTTTATTTGATACCGACAGCCGAGGTTCCGGTTACCAATATTTACCGTGACGCCATTTTAAAAGAATCTGATTTGCCAGTTAAAATGACAGCCTACACACCTTGCTTCAGAAGAGAAGCAGGCAGTTATGGTAAAGATGTGCGCGGATTAAACCGTTTACACCAGTTTGATAAAGTCGAAATTGTTCAATTGGCACATCCAGACAAAAGCTATGAAGCATTTGAACAAATGGTGAACCATGTTGAGAAGCTTGTTCAATCGCTGGAACTTCCCTATCGGATTTTACGGTTGTGCGGCGGCGATATGAGCTTTGCTTCTGCACTCACCTACGATTTTGAAGTATACAGTGCTGCGCAGGAAAAATGGCTTGAAGTGAGCTCCGTATCCAACTTTGAAACCTATCAAACCAACCGGATGAAGATTCGTTTTAAAGATGAAAAGGGAAAATCACACTTTGCACACTCACTCAACGGAAGTTCACTGGCATTGCCAAGAATACTTGCTTGTTTATTGGAAAACAATCAGACAGAAAATGGGATTCAATTGCCCGTTGTACTGCATGGTTATTTTGGAAGCGAAATGATTTAACAATAATTAACGCTGTCAAAACATTACAATTTCGTTGCTTCCCTATTTTTATTTCTCAATTGAAACGAAACATGAAAACAACAATCACTATTTTAATCCTTTCCCTTGCAGTGTGGGCTTGTCACCGCAAGACAGTCCCCTCTTCAGATAACAACATTGTTATTTCAAACAAAACAAACACGGAAGTTAAATCCACAACCGAGACAAAAACAGAAACATCAGGTTCTGATAACACTTCAAATTCTAGTGTTGACCTGGCCTTAGCAGGAAAAACAATTTACACAACACGTTGCAACCGCTGCCATGGTTTGAAGAATACACAGAACTACACAGAACAACAATGGACGAATATTTTGAAGAGCATGATTCCAAAAGCAAGATTGAATGAAGATGAATCAAAGCAGGTTACGGCTTATGTAATGGCGAATGCAAAAAAATAATTCCGCTAACTTTTTGTTAGGATAATTCGGTGTTAAAGCAGAGCAAGGTTGTTCTGCTTTTTCTTTTTCTAATCCAACTTTAAGATCTAAACCAAATTGCATATGAAGAAAGTTATACTCCCAAGCCTTGCTCTTATTTTATTTGCTTCAATTACCAATGCGCAGATCACTAAAGGTTCTATTTATTTAGGTGGAAGTGTTGGCGCTGCAACTTCGACATTCGAAGACAGCAATTCTCCAACGCAAGGCAAGTCTTCGGGCTTTTCAATAAACCCGGCAGTAGGTGTCGCCACCAGGAATAATTTGATTGTTGGCATTAACCTTAATTACACTCACGGAAGAAACGAAAATTTCAACAACAACCAGAATAGTAACCGCAGTGGTTATGGGGCAGGTGTTTTTCTAAGAAAATATTATCCCCTTTCCAAATTATTTTATGTTTTTGGCGAAAGTGATCTTGGATACCTCTATCAAAATTTGCAATACCTGCAAACTGCTGGATATACTTATACCAGTGTGAACAAACAAAACTCTGTTTCTGTTAGCCTTTTCCCTGGCCTGGCAATACATGTAATCAAATCGTTTTATCTTGAAGCAATATTTAGTGATTTGCTGCGGATTGGATATTATACTTCGAATTCTACCACAAATTACTTTGGTTCGACATCCACACGCAAACAAAAAGATTTTTTAGTCCAAAGCAGTTTGACCAACGGTTCTTATTTAAACATCGGAGTAAGATTCATCATCCCCAAAAAATAACTTTCACCTATGAAGATGGAATTGCAGCCCCGTGCTGCAATTTTTTTATGCGTTTATTCATCACTTTAAACCATAAAGGAGGAAGGGTTGATAACAACATCATTCCCGGGTATCCCGTTGGCATTTGCGGTGAGTTTTGGTGATGTCGAAGTATTTGATATTTACGGCTTGCCAAATAATGATGATCGCTGTGGCGGCTCAACTCGAATAACATTACACGGCCAATAATATGATTGCTGTTCCAACTGTGTTCGGGCATGGCTCTTTCATATTTACCTTCTGCAATTTGTTTTCGCTGCAAACCGTAATGTTCAATGTAGTTCACAGTTTCCAATAAAAGGATTCCGTGCAGGGCAGCAGCTAAAAACATCAAAGTGGTCAGCCAGCCAAAAAAGAAAAAGACCAGTGCGACAAACGCAATTTGTATAATTTGGAATTGAAGCATTTCATTGTGAAGTGAAAAAGCTTTGTATCCTTTCTTCCTTGCATCCCTGTTTGCAATCCGCCATGCACTGAAATATCCGAAGATTGTCGCACGAAAATAAAATGCATAAACCATCTCACCATATCTTGCCGATGCAGGATCATCGGGTGTTCCCACTCTTTTATGATGCCCTTTGTTGTGCTCAATAAAAAAATGCATGTATAAAGAGGAAAGCAACAGAAGCTTCCCCAAAAACTGTTCAGTCTTATTGCTCCTGTGGCCCAGTTCATGGCCAACATTAATTCCCATCACACCGCAGAGCAAACCCATCGCCATGGTTTTACCCACAATGTCGGTCCAAGCTTGCGGCGAGTAAGTGATTTCATTGAAGAACAAGCCCAAAGCAAAAAATTGAAACGGAACTACCATGTAAAGCAGTACGTCGTACCAGATATTTTTCTTTACCAGCTCTTCTTCTGCTGCAGAAAGATTCGACTCATCCGGTTTTGTAAACAATTCAACCAATGGTATGAAAAGCCAGGAATAAATTAAAGGCAACCAAACCACAAACCCTGAGCTAAGGAAAGATGCAATGGCTCCGTAGTACAATAAAAATGGCGACAAATATTTGAATACACGGGTTCTCATAGCTCCTCTCAAATTTAAAAAGATTATTGCTTCAATTAAACTTCTGTTAACCGGCAGTTAACTTGTTTTGTTAAACTCTTTCAGTTTTTTTAGGTCTGAAATCAAATTTCTCTTCCAATGCTTTCCAATCAACTCAAAAATCAACATTTAATGTGGCGGGCGGGTTTTGGTCCTGCTGCAGATCAAATGCAAGAGCTTCCAAAAATTACTCCAGTTCAATTATACAAAGCGCTGCAGAAAGCATCTGACAAGAAGCCTGAATACCTCGACGCAACTGACGATTATTTAAAAGGATTGGTACAGGGCATACAGGATGAAGGCATGCGAAAAAAAGACTTGGATGCACAGGAACGCAAAAATATTCAGCAGCAGCAACAACAGGCTATCAAAAATTTGAATTTGTTATGGCTTGAAAACATGATCGACAGCGATCAACAGCTTCGTGAAAAAATGGCCTTTTTCTGGCATGGGCATTTTGCTTCTCGCAACCTTAATGTTTTTTTTGAGCAACAGCTTTTGGATGTTGTCCGCCAAAATGCATTGGGAAGTTTCAGGGACCTGTTGCACGAAGTTTCGAAGAGCGCAGCAATGTTGAATTTTTTAAATGCCAATCAAAACAGGAAAGACCATCCGAACGAAAACTTCGCTCGTGAAGTGATGGAATTGTTCACAATGGGTCGCGGCAATTACACAGAAACAGATGTGAAGGAAGCTGCAAGGGCATTCACGGGTTGGGGTGCCAACATTAAAGGCGAATTTGTTTTCAGAAAATTCACTCATGATGATGGCAACAAAACAGTCCTAGGAAAGACAGGAAATTTTAATGGCGATGATGTGCTCGATATTTTATTGGATCACCCACAAACATCAAAATACATCACGCAAAAGATTTATCGCTTTTTTGTAAACGACAATATTGACAAAGAAAAACTGGATTGGTTAGCGGATCGTTTCTATAAGTCCGATTACAATATTTCAAAACTCGCGGAAGATATTTTTACCTCCGATTGGTTTTACGAGGAAAAAAATATTGGCGTCCGAATTAAATCTCCTATTGAATTAATTGCGGGTATTCGCCGCATGCTTCCAATGAAATTGCAAAATGAAGAAGCGCAACTATTAGTGCAAAGAGTTTTAGGACAGGTATTGTTTTATCCGCCAAATGTTGCCGGATGGCCCGGAGGAAAAAACTGGATCGACAGTTCAACATTAATGATGCGCATGCGTTTGCCGCAAATGTTTAACGACAGCGATGATTTTAATGTGAAGCCAAAATCAGATGACGACCAGATGATGGGAAGAATGGATGATGAAAGGCCAAATGTTTACAAGGGAAACAAAATGGGAAAGGTTGGCAAACCAATCATTGCAGAAATTTCCTGGAGCAATTATTTGAAGAATTTCGATTCGGTCTCAAAAGACCAGTTGATTGATGCAATTCAAAATTCCTTATTGCAAATTACCCCGGAGTACAGTTCGGCAGTGATTCAGTTTTACGCAAATCCGCAAAGCAAAGAGAGCTTTGTAAAAACAGCAACTATTCAAATAATGAGCACACCGGAATACCAGATGTGCTAAGAGGCAAAATGAAATTGTAATCATTAAAACTCATTCGATGTTAATCAAACGCAGAGAATTTTTACAGGTTGGATCGCTGGCAACAGCATCATTTTTCGTCCCGAAGTTTTTAAAACCCTTCGAAACCGGGCAAGCCGTGCCGCCGGGAAACAAGGTCGTTGTCATACTGCAGCTAAGTGGTGGCAATGACGGATTGAATACCGTGATCCCGGTTCGTAATGATATTTATTACAAGTCAAGACCGAAGTTAGGCATCGAAAAAACAAAAGCATTGTCCATCACCGATGAAGTAGGATTGCATCCTGAACTCACTGCATTTGCTGATGCGTTTCATAACGGTGATTTGGGAATTATGAATAGTGTGGGCTATCCAAACCCTGACCGTTCGCATTTCCGTAGCATGGATATTTGGCAAACAGCAAGTGCAAGCAATCAATTCATTAATTCGGGCTGGATTGGAAGATATTTGGATGCGCAATGCAATGGATGCGGCAAACCAACACAAGCTTTGGAAATTGATGATATTTTGAGTTTGGCTCTCAAAGGAGAACAAATGAATGGACTGGCATTTAAAGATCCAAAACGTCTGTTTGGAACGAGCAATGAAAAATTTTTCAAAGACATTTCATCACAACACGACGGTCATCACGATGAAAAGCCCGTCGACTATTTGTACAAAACAATGGCGGAAACACTATCATCTGCTGATTATATTTTTAAACAATCGAAAGCCCATCCTTCCATTTTGGATTACCCCAATACAAATCTTGGAAAGGATTTGAAAACAATTGCTTCATTAATTTATTCCGACATTAACACAAAAGTGTATTACGTTTCCTTGGGAAGTTTTGATACACACATTAACCAGGAGCAACAACAACAGCGTTTGTTTAAGGAAATGAATGATGCGGTTGGCGCCTTCATTAAAGACCTCAAAGCTAACAACCGCTTCAATGATGTTTTGTTTTTTACTTTCTCCGAATTTGGAAGAAGGGTTTCGCAGAACGCAAGCGGAGGAACCGATCACGGGACTGCAAACAGTATGTTTTTGATTGGCGGCGGGTTACAACAAAAAGGAATCATCAATGCAATGCCCGATCTGAATGATTTGGATCAAGGCGATTTAAAATACAAGGTGGATTTCAAAAATGTGTATGCAACCATTTTGAATAAATGGTTAAGTGCCGACGATGAAAAAATATTAGGAAAGCAATTTGATCAGCTCAAGTTTATTTAAGTACCTGAGAAAACATACCAAACGCAACGTCCCGCAATTGCGGGACGTTTTTATTTTTTAGCTTATTGCTTCGCTTTTTCGCCTGCCAATTGCAACCCTGTAAAGAACAAATGCCATAAAGGCAAAGAATGCAACACCCAGGATATCATAACCGGTCTTTCCTAAAGCGGTCGACATACCTTCTTCAATGCTGATCTTTCCCATCGCCGATTCAAACAGAACCGTAAGAATTGCCACGATCACACCGAACAATGCGCCACCTGCTACGAGTCCTGTTGCAAATAAATTTCCTTTCCCTAAATCTTCTTCTTCAGGAGCAACTTTAATTCCTTTTCTCTTTTCCCTCCATTCAACCACACCCTTCACGGCCCCGCCAATAAAAATTGGAAGCGTTGTAGATAAAGGAAGATAGGCTCCTACTGCAAATGAAAGTGATTTTATTCCGCACAGTTCAAGTGTTACTGCAATGAATACACCAACCAATACAAACTGCCAGTCGAGATTGAAAGACAAAATTCCTTTTATCAGTGTAGCCATTAATGTTCCTTGTGGCGCAGGATAGGCGTCTGTTCCGATAGCATGCATTATGTGTTGTGCTTTCATTGCTGCCGTTGGTGTGTCCAATATTTGCACTGTTCCACCAACTGCCAATGAAGAAGCAATTACACCAACAAATAAAGCCAGCTGCTGATTTCGGGGAGTAGCACCAACCAAAAAACCTGTTTTTAAATCTTGTGAAGTAGCACCTGCATTTGCTGCAGCAATACAAATCATTCCACCCACAACAAGCGCCATTGGCTCATAAAAATGGCCTGTCCATTTTACTGCAATAAAAACCAGGCAAGTTCCCATTAAAGTGGCAATGGTCATTCCGCTTACCGGATTGTTTGAAGAACCAATCAAACCAACAATGCGTGAAGAAACAGTAACGAAGAAGGCACCAAAAATAATAACAAGAATTCCTAACAATAATTTGCTGAATACAGAATCACCAGGAACATTTGGCAACACGGTCATCAACAAAATCAAAATTAAACTTCCGATGCCAACTACCTTTATAGACAAGTCTTGCTCTGTTCTGGGCACCTTGTTCTCATTTGCATTCTCAACCCCGGTTTTTTTCAATGACCCGATACTTCCTTTGAATGAAGAAATAATTGTTGGTATTGTTTTAATTAAAGTAATAAATCCACCGGCAGCCACCGCACCGGCGCCAATTTGCCTCACGTATGCTTTGTAGATTGCTTCAGACCAGTCAGTAAAATTGTGTGTAACGGGATTCCATCCAAAGCCGCCGCCGGCAGTTGTTATATTTTTCAAATAGCCAACTTTAACTAATTGTGCAGCCACGATATCTGCCGGAACCAAAGAAGCCAATAAAGGGATCAATACAAACCAACTGAGTACACTACCGGCAACCAACACACCGGCTATTCTCGGCCCGATGATATATCCAACACCTAAATATTCAGGAGTAATTTCTCCACTCAACCTTGCGGAAGGAAAATATTTATTGGCTTGCGTTGTGGCGAATCTTGGAACTTCAGAAATGATATGAAATACTTTTTGCAATGTAGCATACACCAAAGCAAATCCCAAACCCATAAATGCCGTTCTTGCAAACTCGCCTCCTTTCTCCCCTGCCTTTAAAACAGATGCGCATGCAGTGCCTTCGGGATAAGGAAGATTGCCGTGTTCTTCAACAATCAATGAACGGCGAAGAGGGATCATCATCAATGTACCAAGAATTCCACCGAATATGGCAAGAACCAAAATGGTCCAATAATTAAAAAAGTTTGCAGACGAAGGATCACTCAAAAACAAAAAACCAGGAAGTGTAAATACCACACCCGCCGCAATACTTTCTCCTGCAGAACCTGCAGTTTGAATGATGTTGTTTTCGAGAATAGTTGTTTTTAAGAATCTTCTTCCCAATGTAATTGCAATAACCGCAACAGGAATAGAAGCCGAAACCGTAAGACCTGCTTTTAAGGCAAGATAAACTGTAGCGGCGCCGAAGATAATCCCGAATGCTGCACCAGTAAGAACTGACTTCACAGTTAATTCGGCCATTTTGGTTTCAGGCGCAACAAATGGTTTAAAGTTGGTTTTGCTTTCTGCCATAGCAATTGATTTTGGTAAAGCCTAAATGTAGTAAGAAATTAAAAAGGTGATGCTTACATGCATCACCTTTTATCATTGTAACGAAAAATTTATTTTACACCGTGCATCCACTTTCTCAACGGGCCCGATAGGGCAAACAATATAATTGCTGCTGCACCACCCATGAAAACGAACAACATGAAAAAGTCATGAAGATTGGAAATTTGATAACCAAGGAACGACGTTGCTTTCCCTCCTTCCGGATATAATGCACTTAACACACCTGCCATTTTATTTCCACCCGCATTACCAAGAAACCATACTGCCATTAAAAGAGAAGCAAATTTTAGCGGAGACAATTTATTGAACAATGAAAGACCAATCGGTGATAAACACAATTCACCCCAGGTATGTAAAAGATACAAGCCTGTTAACCAGATCATACTTACCTTTTGAGCACCAACATTTTTTACACCAAATGCAATCCATAAATAACCGAGAGCCAAGAGCAACAATCCCATTGCCATTTTTGTTGGTGTAGATGGTTGTTTGCGTCCCATCTTTAACCAAAGCCAGGCTAAAATTGGAGCAAAAATGATAATGAACGCAGAATTGAATGATTGAAAATAACTTGGCGGCATATGATAATTGCCCCATAAATTAAGGTTGGTTTGATCTTTTGCAAATACAGCTAACGAAGCTCCTGTTTGTTCGTATGCACCCCAAAAGAAGACGACAAAAAATGCAACGATGACCATTACCCAAATTCGGTGCCGTTCGTCTTTGCTTAAACTTTTATCTGACAAGATCACATAAATGATGAATATAAAACTCGCAGCTATTAAATAAAACAGGTAATTCACTCTTGTGTCAAGATAAATTGCACCAATCATCAAGGCAGAAAAGCAAAGCATACCAACAATGATGAAAACAGGACTCAGCCAGTATTTTGGTGGTGGCTCATGATGCGCATGTGGTTTTCCTGAAATCGGATCAATCGTAACATCTGTTCCAGGTGTTGTTCCTAAAACTTTTCCGTCAGGCGAAAGAACATATTTATCATGATATAACTTTTGAATCACAACACTGATTAACATGCCAACGCCGGCTACTAAAAAAGCCCATTTAAAATCGGCAGGATTCCCGGTATTACCAACAGTTCCGCAAAGGATAGGTCCGATCATTGCCCCAAGGTTGATACCCATGTAAAAAATGGTGTAGGCCGGATCTATTCTTAAATCACCTTTTGGATAAAGTTGCCCAACCAATGATGAAATGTTTGGCTTGAAAAAACCATTACCTCCGATCATAAAACCAAGTCCGCTAAAAAAAAGAATATTCGACAACTGGGGAGATGAACTATAAATGGAACCGCAAACGAAAAGAATCAATTCACCAAGAGCCATCACAAGACCACCAACAAGAATCGATCGTTTATTTCCCCAGTAACGGTCTGCAATATAACCTCCAACCAATGGTGTCAAATACAACAAACTGATATAGCTTCCATACAGGTTTGATGCAAAATCAAGCTTAAACAAAAGAGCATCCGTCATGAAATAAATCAGTATGGCCCGCATACCGTAATAGTTGAAACGCTCCCACATTTCTGTAGCAAACAACACATATAATCCTTTGGGATGTTTCTTGTTCGACGTATTAGGTACTACTCTGATTTCATCTGAGGCTGTAATTTCAGGCATAAGATTTTTAATTGGTGAAAAATTTGCAATCGCTGCAGTTAGACGCTCAAATTAAAGCAATTTATTTTTTTCATCGCTTAGTTAGTCATGTTTAACATTCTTCGCCGATATTCGCAACACCTTACCAATTCAAATGAATATACTATTACTTGGTTCCGGTGGAAGAGAACATGCTCTTGCCTGGAAACTTTCTCAAAGCAAACATTGCTCCCAATTGTTTATTGCACCGGGCAATGCCGGCACTTTACTTCATGGCACCAACTTGAGTTTTTCTTTTAATGATTTTGATGCCATTCAAAATGCTTGCATTGAACACAAGATCGACATGGTAATTGTTGGCCCCGAAGAACCATTGGTAAATGGTGTTGTTGATGTTTTGAAATCAAACGAGCAACTCAAAAACCTATTTGTTATTGGTCCGTCAAAAAACGCGGCGCAATTGGAAGGAAGTAAGGCCTTCGCCAAAACCTTCATGGAACGAAACAATATTCCAACGGCTGCTTATAGAGAATTTTCTGCAGAAAATTTTGAAGAGGGTATTGAATATCTCCAACAACATTCATTGCCTATTGTTTTAAAAGCGGATGGATTGGCAGCAGGCAAAGGAGTTATTATCTGTCAGAACTATGTTGAAGCCATTGCCGAATTTGAATTAATGATCCAACGTTCAAAATTTGGCGATGCAGGAAAACGTGTCGTTGTTGAAGAATTTTTATCAGGCATAGAACTTTCTGTTTTTATATTGACCGATGGGAAAAATTACGTGTTATTACCTGAAGCAAAGGATTACAAACGTATTGGTGAAGGTGATAGCGGTCTGAATACCGGTGGGATGGGAGCGATTAGTCCTGTTCCATTTGCCGATCAGGTTTTCATGCAAAAAGTAAAAACAAACATCATCGAACCAACTATTGCAGGATTGCAAAAAGATGATCTCGATTACAAAGGATTTATTTTTTTTGGTTTAATAAAAGTTGGCGAGGAACCTTTTGTGATTGAATATAATTGTCGCATGGGGGATCCTGAAACTGAAGTTGTAATTCCAAGAATTAAAAATGACTTAATTGAATTGCTCAAAGCAACTGCGGAACAAAAATTAAATGCAGCCAGCCTAGATATCGACTCTCGTTTTGCAACAACGATCGTTGCTGTGAGCGGTGGCTATCCCAACGAACACAAAACGGGGTTTGCCATTTCTGGTTTAAACCTTACTGAAGAGGACAGTCTTATTTTTTATGCCGGCGCAAAAAAAGAAGGGAACAAGGTTGTGACCAGTGGTGGACGAGTGCTGTGTGCAACAGCGTTAGGAGATAATCTGGCCGAATCTTTGGAAAAATCAAGAGAATTGATCGAAGCCATCAACTTCGAAGGCAAATATTTCAGAAAGGATATTGGCTTTGAGTTTGACACAAATTAAATGCATACAATGTCGGAAGTGCACTACCACGATTACCTGCAACTCGATAAAATTCTCAATGCGCAGACTTTAGAAAGCGGCAAGCAAAATGTTTCTGCGCATGATGAAATGCTTTTTATCATCATCCACCAGGCCTATGAACTTTGGTTTAAGCAATTGCACCACGAAGCAGATTCTGTAGTCGAGATCATGAAAAAACCTGTGTTGAACGACAATTCGCCCGAGTTGCAAACCGTTGTTCATCGCTTGAATCGAATGGTTGTTATTCTTCGTGTGTTGGTCCATCAAATCGATATTTTAGAAACGATGACACCGATGGACTTTTTGGATTTCCGCGACATGCTTCGTCCTGCCTCAGGTTTTCAAAGCTGGCAATTCAAATTGCTTGAGGCAAAGCTTGGATTGAAGTTTGAGTACCGTCATGGCAAAGAATATTACACCGCACAACTTCGAGAAGAACACGTTGACTTGATTAAACAAGCGGAAAGCAATCTATCATTTCTTCAATTGGTAAATGACTGGCTGGAGCGAATGCCTTTTTTCGATGATAATATCCTCTGGAAAAATTTTGCCCAATCAAACGACATTCAACCTTTTTGGACAGAATACAAAAATCGTTATGCGAACAGTTTAGCTGAAGCAGAAAAAAATAATATGGATGCTTTTGAGGAAGTTTTGTTTCATCATAAACAAACGCATTACACACTTTCTGCAAAAGCCAATCGTGCAGCCTTGTTTATAATGTTGTACCGTGGTTATCCTTTGTTACAACTGCCGTTTCAGCTCCTCAATAATTTATTGGAGATTGATGAACAATTGAGCACCTGGCGACACCGCCACATGAACATGGTGCACCGTATGATCGGAACAAGAATTGGAACCGGCGGAAGCAGTGGCAAAGATTATTTAAAAGCTGCAGCAGACAAACATTACATCTTCAAAGAAATTGCACAGCTTACATCTTTCTTAATTGAAAGAAGGAAACTGCCGCAGTTACCTAAAGCGGTGGAAAGAAAATTAGGGTTTGCAGCGGAAGATTAGTCAGGATTGTTTAAAAATCGGTGTTTTGATATCATGATAAAATAGAAAGGTCCATCCTTCCTCGTTTCCTTGCTGCCACCACTCTCTTCTTAAATTCATCGCTTTATCCGGGTCGTAATCGTATTTGGTCTTGTAGCGAATTTTCATTTGCTGCAACTGCGGCGCATCATCTGCACCAAAGAAGATCGTCTCGCTGCCTTCTTTGATCCAAAACACCTGGTGAAACGGCGAATGTGCGCCCGTGCGATGATAGGTGATGTAATCGTCAATCATTCCATTATCATCATTTAAAAAAACAACCTGGGCCGAATTATTTAATGCTTTTAATTCATCGGGAATGAAAGAAGGAAGACTTTTTTCAATGGCAAAATCCATTTCCCTTTTTTGAACATAATAAGTGGCATTGGGCAAACTCAATTTAGAATGATCCGTTTCCAGACTAACAGCACCTGCATGGTCTTTATGCAAATGCGACATCAAAACTTTTGTTACTTGTTCCGGTTTGATTCCGTTTTTTTCCAAATTACAATGCAATTGCATTTTATGCTCTGACTTGTCATTAAAACCCAAACCGGTATCGAGTAGTAAAATATCTTTTGAAGTAATAATAACAAACGGTTGAACTTCTACAAGCAAACTTCCGATGGGCCGATCATTCAACACATGCAGATCTTCATCAAAGGGGACAAACAACTTCGTTTTATCAATCGTAAAACTTCCTTCACTTAAGGGGATAATTTTCATTGTGCGAATTTACCGCAGAACCATCTGACGGTCTGCATCCAAACGAATAAGTATGAACAATAAAATCGTAAATGTCAGCAATGAAGTTCCTCCGTAGCTGATGAATGGAAGCGGGATACCAATCACTGGCGCTAATCCGACCGTCATACAAATATTGATGACAATATGAAAGAAGAACACGGAAGCAACTCCATAAGCATAACACCGACTGAACACACTTCGCTGTCGCTCGGCAATGGCAACAATTCTGAATAAAAGAATTAAATAAATGGCGAGCACAATTGTAGTTCCAACAAATCCAAACGACTCGCCTATTGTACAAAAAATAAAATCAGTTCTTTGCTCGGGAACAAATTTGTTTCTCGTTTGTGTTCCTTTCAACAAACCTTTACCAACAAGGCCGCCGGAGCCGATCGCAATTTTTGATTGCTTTACGTTGTAATCAACATCTTTGTTATTCTTCTTTCCCTCCAATGCCAATTTGATCCGGTCCTGGGGTTTTATGTAATCTTCAGGAACATCTTTACCAATTGTGCTGAAAATTCTTTCTACCTGGTAAGGCTGAAATACATGTTGAAATAGAAATGGGACACCAAATCTTTGTATGCCAACGCAAACTGCCCAAAGCAGTACTATACCAATCAATAAACTTCTGTCCCGTTTTATTTGACGCCACAGAATAAACACTACTAATGAAGCAAGGCCCGTAAGAATGATGGCAAGAATATTTTTTTCAACTAGTAATGTTGCAACAACCAAGGCAGCTACGGAAAATCCAATAATCAAAATCGTTGCAGGCAAGCCTTCGCGATACATTACAATGAAAAAAGCAAAATATACAAGGGCTAATCCGGTTTCGTGTTGTGCAATACTCATCACTGCCGGAATTAAAGCAATGGCGGCAGCAATCAATTGCGATCTGGATTTGGAAAAATCCTGGTCGGGCAGTGACAGGTATTTTGCCAATGCAAGACAAACACAAACCTTGCAAAACTCTGCCGGTTGAAATTGAAATCCTCCAAAACGAATAATCGATTCGGTTCCTTTAATTCTTGAGTGAAAAGGAAACACAAGGAGCATCATGAATATGCCAACAGCATACCAAAGGTTCGCGGTAGCAGTAAAAAATTTACTATCGGTTAGAAGAATAAAAATTCCCAGAAATCCTGCAATGATGAAATAGTAAAATTGTTTGCTGTAATCGGTTTTAAAAGAAAAGAAACCGGTGGCCAATGATTCATCTTCGGACGTTACCGCATAAATAGCCATAATCCCGATAGCAACCAACAGCAGGTAAAGCCATACTATGCTCCAATCAATCCCTTTTGAAAATCCAGGTTCTTTACGCGTCATCTGGTAGTTACTGTTTTCTTATTAGCCAATAGTTGTTTGTCAGGTTCAACGAGGTCGTTCTTCTTTATTGCCGTTTTTTGTTTTGAAGGAGATGGCAGCGTATCTCTTTCTACAGGCAAGAAATCTGCTTTGTGCAAAAACTTTTTAATATAGCTGCTGTCTTTTGTCAAATTGAAATAATATCTGCCCCTGACAGAGTCTTCTTTGAACTGGACACGAGGCAAATAGGAAGGCATCAGGTTAGAATTTGAAATTCGATCCGCATCCGCTTTTCTGTCGGCACGCAATGAATCCGTCAAATATTTTTCAACCATCAGATAAGCCATAGGCCCCGCCCAATCCGCACCAAAGCCTCCGTTTTCAACAATCACCGCTACCGCAATTTTTGGATCCTGCATTGGTGCAAAACAACCAAACACGGAGTGATCTTTTAATTGAACAACTTTCCCGTCCAATACAATTTTGTTTTCGGCCGTTCCGGTTTTTGCACAAATATCAATGCCGGGAATTTTTGGAATTGAAGATGCCGTACCAACAGTTGTTACTTCATGCATTCCTTCCATTACAATATTGTAAAGTGTATCAGAAATATGTACCGGAATTTTATGACGGACCTTGTATTTGCTTAATAATGTATCATCGGCTTGCTTGTCTTCAATGGATTGTACAAAATGAGGAATGTAATAATACCCCTTGTTTGCAATGATGGACATTACGTTGGCGATTTGCAAAGGCGTAACACTTAATTCACCTTGACCGATGCCAAGCGAAACGTTTGTGCATGAATTCCAATAGCCATTGTATCGTTTATTATAAAAAGCAGTATCAGCAACATAACCTTTGTCCTCGCTTGGTAAATCAACTCCCAACTGATGGCCATAACCGAACGCATTCACATACTCTTTCCATTTTTCATAGCCATCTTTCACATTTCCAATTCTCGGGTTATCAACCGTTGCCCGAAACGCCATCGAAAAAAATGAATTACACGACCAGGCAATAGAAGTTTTTAAATCCTTTGAGTGACCTTGCCAGTGCTCAGTACATTTTACCACTTTGTTGCAGCCATAATAAGCTCCTGTGCATCCAATTCCTGTTTGCGCTGTAATGACTCCTTCGTCCAACGCAATCAATGCTCCAACGGGCTTGTAAGTTGAACCTGGAGGATATTGTCCTTTGATTGCCCGGTTCAATAATGGCCTTGAAACATCCAGCACCAGTTTGCTGTATGATTTTTTAAAATTGGCACCGGTTAAATTATTCGGACTAATGGTTGGACCTGATGCCATGGCCAATATTCCACCGGTTTTGGGATCGATTGCTACGATAGCGCCTATCTTATTCTTCAATAATTTCTCTGCCAGTTGCTGAAGTTCTGCATCCAGATAAGTATGTAATGATTGTCCGGCAATAGCGGGTTCATCCATTTGCCCGTTTGCATATCTGCCTTTAACTCTGCCTTTATTATCTTTTACCAGTACCTGCAATCCTCTTTGCCCCATTAGCACCTTTTCATAAACGTTTTCCAAACCGGTCCGGCCCACGTAGTCGCCAGGCTGATAAAAACCGCCGGAGCGGGCAATCATCCCGGAATCAACCTCCCCAATATAGCCGAGAAAATGTGCGCCAACATCGAATGGATAAGTTCTAACGGGCCTTTCCTGTAAAAAGAAACCGCTTCCAAACCGCCACATGTTTTCTTCCAGTCTTGCATAACGTTCGGGAGTAAGCAATTCTTCAAAAGGCGCCGCCTGGTTTCTGTTTCCACCATTTTTTACAATGGCTTCAATTATGCGCCTGTTAAATTCTGAAGTGTCTATGTCAAGCAATTGGCAAAGAGAAACAGTATCTACACCTTTTACCTCTGATGGTGTCACCATCAGATCATACATCAATGTGTTTTTTACAAGAGGCTTGTTTTTGCGATCGAAAATAATTCCACGGGCGGGATAAATGGTTTTTTTGAGCAAAGCATTTTGCTGTGCTTTTATCTCGTATTCGCTTGAAAGAATCTGCAAATTGAAAAGCTGCGCCGAAATGATAACAAAGGCCAGAACAAAAAGGAGTCGTATAATGTAGCTTCTCGATTGGTTGAACACAGGCATTGATGATTAATGCGAAAGAAAAATATTGAGCAAATGTTATGCAAATTTGATTAAAGCTTTCAGGATTCCAAAAGAAGCTCAAAGAAGATTTGCTATTTTTTTGTAAAAGGCGGAAATCACTGCCCATTATAGCCCTGAAGCGTAACGCCGTTGCACAAATTGTGAATTCCGTCTGAAGCATTACCACTACTTTTGCGGCTGAAATTTTGAACATGAAACTTTCGCATTTATCGCATACTTTGATTGGGTCAGAGATTGTGAAACTGGGTGGAGAAATTCGTGAACGCATTCGCAAGGGAGAAAGAATTTATAATTTTACTGTCGGAGACTTTGATCCGCAGATTTTTCCCATTCCAAAACAATTAGAAGATGCCATTGTTGAAGCATATAGAAATCATTTCACCAATTATCCGCCCGGTGAAGGAAGTTTGGAATTGAGGCAAGCCGTAAGTGCTTTTGCAAAACAATATCAAGGCCTGGAATACAACACCGACGAAATTTTAATTGCATCTGGCGGCCGTCCGTTAATCTATGCTTTTTTTCGTGCCATTTGCGACAAAGGAGATAAAGTAATTTATGCAGTTCCGTCCTGGAATAACAATCACTACGTTCATTTTGTAGAAGGTGAACATGTTGAAGTAGAAGCAAAGGCTGAAAACAATTTTATGCCTACGGCAGAAGACATCAAACCCTTTATAAAAGATGCTGTTTTTCTTGCCCTTTGCTCCCCCCAAAATCCAACGGGAACAACATTTCGAAAAGAAGAATTAGAAGCCATCTGCAATTTGGTTGTTGAGGAAAACAAAAGAAGAAGCGACGATGAAAAGAAATTGTATGTAATGTTTGACCAGATGTATTGGCACTTGACTTATGGTAACATCAAACATTACGATCCAGTTTCTGTAAATCCTGAAATGCGCAATTACACTGTTTATATTGATGCTATCAGTAAAGTTTTTGCTTCAACGGGTGTAAGAGTTGGATGGAGTTTGGGACCTGCGGCAGTTTTAAATAAAATGAAGGCCATTCTTTCGCACGTTGGAGCATGGGCTCCAATGGCCGAGCAAAAAGCATTGACTAAATTTTTAGGACAGAAAGAAGCAATTGACACTTACCTCAAACATTTTAAATCAGAACTTGAGGAAAGGTTGAGAAGGATTTACGATGGACTGATCAAATTGAAAAAACAAGGTTTTAATGTGGACGCAGTTTCTCCTGAAGCTGCTATTTATCTCACTATAAAATTTGATCTTGTCGGCAAAAAATCAGAGGATGGAACTGCTTTGCAAACCCAAAATGATGTCACTTCTTATTTGCTTCAACACGCCAGCTTGGCTGTAGTTCCGTTTTATGCGTTCGGTGCTTCCAAAAGTTCACCGTGGTACCGACTGAGCGTTGGCACTTGCAAAAAAGAAGAGATTGATGAGATGTTGGGGAAACTTTCCGATGCGCTAAAAAAATTGAGTTGAATCAGTTTTTATTAATCAAAAAGTGAAAAGGCTTCAATCTCAAATGAGCCGTTGCTTTCAGTATTGACTTCGGCCGTGAAGTAATCCTGTTTCTTGTTACCAATTCATGTGCTATGCAGAAAACATTACTGCGTTCCACTTTCAGTAAAATTTGGTGCAGGCTTTCTACTTCACGTTGTAACAAATCCTCGTCATAAACATCTGCCTTGTATAAAACAAGCAGATCCCTGTCATAGTGTTTCATTGATTCCCCTTTTTTGTTATCCTTTGGTGCTGGGGCAGCCGCAGTTACTTCCTTTGCCTGTACCGGAGTAGTAATTCCTGTGGCACCCCGCTACAGTAATCGCAGTCAATAACAATGCCATATAAATCAGTCGTTTCATAAGAAGATTTCTAATTTAAACTATTTTACAAGGGTTTTAGTATGCTTAATGACAAACGGCCTGAAAATTAACATGAATTCCTCTTCTTTGAAACCAAAAATTTTAATTGCCCCCCTTGACTGGGGACTTGGCCACGCCACCCGCTGCATTCCTGTAATTAAGACACTTCTTAAAAACAATTGTTCAGTGCTGATCGCTGCGCAGGGACAAACAAAATTTTTGTTACAAAAAGAATTTCCCCAACTCGACTCTGTTGAATTAAAGGGATATCATATTAATTATTCAAAGAACAAATGGTCGCTGCCTTTTGTAATCGCAGGCCAAATTCCAAAAATTATTTCGACAATACAAGACGAAAATCAACGACTGAAAGACATCGTAAAAGAACATTCGGTTGACGGTATTATTTCTGATAATCGTTTCGGCCTTTATCACCAAAGCATTCCTTCGGTTTTTATAACACATCAATTGATGATCAAAACGTTTTTGGGAAATTCTGCAGATCATTTACTTCAAAAAATAAATTATAACTACATCAATCGCTTCACTGAATGCTGGATACCCGATAATGAGGGTTCGGGTAATTTAGCGGGGGAGCTTTCTCATCCTGAAAAAAAACCATCTATACCTGTTCATTATATTGGACCCTTATCAAGATTTGAAAAGGTTCCGCAAAAGGAAAATCATTTATTGATTTTGCTTTCGGGTCCTGAGCCGCAAAGAACAATTCTTGAAAATTTATTGGCTGAACAATTAAAAGATTATAAAGGAAAAGTTGTTTTGTTAAGAGGATTACCAGCCGAAACCTCAGAATTGAAACTGCCGCAAAATATTTCAGTGTACAATCATTTGCCTGCAGGCGAATTAAATAAGGTTTTAGCCGATGCGTCCCTGGTCATTGGCCGATGTGGCTATAGCACTGTAATGGATCTTGCTTTGTTACAGAAGAAAAGCATTTTGATTCCAACGCCAGGACAAACGGAGCAGGAATATCTTTCAAAATATTTGATGAAAAACAATTTTGCTTTGTGCGTTAGTCAAAACAAGTTCATTTTAAAAAATGCATTGAACCTGTCAGAAAACTTCAATTATAAACTGGTTGGCTTTGATGACCCATTGCGGTTAGAATCAGTGGTTGACAGGTTTATTTACGAGATAAATACGGGCAAAAACGCTATTTGATTTTCTCAGGTAAAGTTTTATTTTGCCATTCCAAATCCAAATCAATGAAAAACGTAAAGCTTTTTGCGCAACTGCTTATTATTGTATCCGCTTCTTTGTTTGCAAGTTGTTCTCCGGAAAATTTGAATGATGTAAGCTCTCCGAAACAAATTCTTTCGAAGGGCCAATGGTCCGTCGATTATTATTTTTCAGGACAGGACAAAACTTCCTTGTACAATGATTTTCATTTTAGTTTTATTGGTAATGGAACGGTAACAGCAATCAATGGAACGAATACCATTAAAGGAACATGGAGCATGATAACGGATGTGAGCCGCAACCAGGTTTTGAAGATTAATATTGACAGCCAGGAACCTTTTCTATTAGAATTGAACGATCAATGGAGCGTCACTAATTCAAGCACCGATGCCATTAGCATGAAGGATGCAAGCGGCGAACTGCGTTTAAGAAAATTATAATCAAGAAAAAGGATTCTTTGGATAATCGAAGAAAAGAAATTTCTTCTCTGCCGTTGAAAAATCTTTCCAGCTGTCTGTTTCTATCTGTAAAGCAAACATTGCACAAGTAGGCATATCATCTACACGAACATTGGTGAGCGAAGAGGCGAATTCGGTAATGCCGGGATTGTGTGAAAACAATGCAACCGCATGATTCTTGTCGTCGATCTGCGCAACAACGTTTGAAAATGCAGAACGTGTCGCGCCATACAATTCATCAATCAGGTTGATATCCTCTTTTTTAAATCCGAATTGTTCAGCAAAATACCGTGCTGTTTTCCTTGCTCTTTTTGCCGGGCTCGAAATCAAATAATCCAGTTCAATTGCTTTTTCTTTCAAGCGCTTTGCCATTTCGGGCGCATCTTTTTTTCCTCTTTCATTTAATGGCCGGTCAAAATCATCAATACCAATTTGATCCCAACTACTTTTTGCATGACGAATAAGAATGAGCGTCTTCATGAGATAATTCTTTTCTGAATCAATAACCTCTCTGATTCTTTCCTTCCATATAATTCATGAAAGCTTTGTTGACAACACGATTGCCACCTGCCGTTGGATAATTCCCGGTAAAATACCAATCGCCTAAATTATTTGGACAAGATTCGTGCAAGGATTCGATCGTTTGAAAAATCACATCAACAGGAATTTTTAAATCGGGAGGAGTGATGAGCTGAGCAATTTTTTTGGTAATTTCTTCATTGGTGAATGACTTGTATAGTTTCTTCACCACATTCTGTGTATGCAGTTGATTGTTGCGATGAAGTTCTTTACACTCTGCGTACAGTTCTTTCAAACAATCTTCTTTGCCTCTTTCTTTCAACAATTCAACAGCGGCGCTAAAAGCTATAAAGTCCCCCATTTTGCTCATGTCAATTCCATAACAATCCGGATAGCGAATTTGCGGGGAGGATGAAACAACAATGATGCGCTTTGGTTCCAGTCTTGCCAGCATACGAATGATACTTTCTTTCAAAGTTGTCCCTCTTACAATGGAATCGTCAATCACCACCAGTGTATCTTCCTTTCTGCGAACAGTGCCGTAGGTTATATCGTAAACGTGTTGCACCATTTCATTTCGATTGACATCCTCTGTAATAAAGGTTCGCATCTTCACATCCTTGATGGCAATTTTTTCCATCCTGATTTTGCGGTTGATCATTTCGTGCAACTTTTCAGGATCAACATTATTTCCCCACGATGCGATTCGTTCCACTTTAATCTGGTTGAGATAATCTTCGCAACCCTTTACCAAACCATAAAATGCAACTTCAGCTGTGTTTGGTATGAAAGAAAAAATAGTATTCTTTAAATCGAAATTTACGGCTTCCAAAACCTGTTTGCTCAGGTGATAACCAAGAGCTTTTCTTTCGTTGTAAATTTTTTCGTCGCTTCCTCTTGAAAAATAGATGCGTTCAAAGCTGCAGGCTTTTCTTTGTTTTGGCTCAAGTATCTGTTCAACTTTTACATCGCCGTTTTCAAGAACGATCAGTGCCTGCCCGGGTAATAATTCTTTCACTTCGTTTTCGCCAACATTAAATGCTGTGCGAATAGCGGCTCTTTCCGATGCAGCAACTACCACATCATCATTGATATAATAATAAGAAGGACGAATGCCATGGGCATCACGAAAAACAAAGCCAATTCCGTTGCCTGTCATTCCGCCAACATGAAAACCGCCATCAAATAAGTTCAAGGCTTTTTTCAATGCACCAACAATATCAAGTTGTTGAGGATTCTCTTCGTCGGCTTTTACAATAAAATGATGAATCACTTCCATCATGGCAGCCAAATCACTCTGCTTTTGAAATTCTCCCGGATCAATGTTTACCAATTCAAATAATTCATCGGTATTCACCAAATTAAAATTTCCTGCCAACGCCAGGTTTCTTGCAGGAATAGTATTGCGTTTTAAAAATGGATGGCAAAACTCAACATTGTTTTTTCCTTGCGTTCCATATCGCAAATGACCGAGCAGCAATTCGCCTAAAAAAGAAAGATGGCCCTTCATCAGCCCTGCATGTTTTCCAAAATCGGGATTGAACTTTTCCAGCTCTCTGAACTCATCGCCAATTTGTTTAAAAATATCGGCAATCGGTTGCTGCTCGCTGCTTCTTATTCTGGCTAAAAACGGGTAACCTGGCTCTACATTGAGTTTAATGGCAGCAAGACCGGCGCCATCCTGCCCGCGGTTGTGCTGCTTCTCCATCAGGAGATACATTTTATTTAAGCCCCAAAGTACAGTGCCGTATTTTTTCTGGTAGTGTGAGAACCGCTTGCGCAGGCGGATAAAAGCGAGACCACATTCGTGTTTTATTGCATCACTCATTTGTTCGAAAGAAGCCGCAAAGTTATACCAAACAATGTTAGGTAATTGTAAGAATTCAGATATTGGCTAAGTCAGTGAAGGCGGCGGAAAGAAAACTTTTAACAAGCAACCTTTACCCGGTTTGGAAAAAATTTCTGCGTTACCATTGAACAACTCAGCACGGTTTTTAATATTAATAAAACCTAATCCTTTCCGCACCTTTTCAATATCAAAGCCGTTTCCATCGTCTTTAATTTCCAATAAAATCCCGTCGGAGGTGCTGAATAATTTGATCTGAACATGATCGGCTTGTGCGTGTTTAATAATATTGTTGAGTTGTTCCTGAACAATTCGAAACAAGGTAAGCTTTTGATTTTCCGGCAAGACGCCCTCATCAAACTCAACGTCATTCATTTCAATGGTTAACAATTGGGTTCTTGAAAAGGAATCAATCAATTCGTTTATGGATTCGATTAACCCAAGATCTTTTAATGTATGAGGAACTAAAGATCTTGACATGGCCCTCACTTCGTTAATTGCATCTGAAACACCTTTTATTGCCATAATGACCATTTCCAGGGTTGCCTCATCTGCTGTATTTTTTGCCAGGTCTAAAAAAAGCTTAATAGAGGTAAGTTGCTGACCAACATTGTCGTGAAGCTCTTTTCCAATTTCTGTACGTTCTTTTTCCTGCCCATCGATAGTTGCCTGGGTTAATTGACGCTGATGCGAAATTTGATCAGTGATTAACTTTTGTTCAAGTTTTTTTCTTTCAGTAAGATTCATAACTGAGCAAACCACATGTTTGAGATTGCCTTCTTCATCTAAAATTGGATTTGAATTTACCAGGATCCAGCACCGTTCTTTTGTGATAGGATGCAATAAACCAATTACTACGTCTTTAATTGTTTTTTTTAAATGAAGCGTTTGTGTCAATGGTCTTTCTTCAAGCGGAATGAATTCGTTTTTTTCATTGATCACATCGTCGGATATAATATCATAAACATTTTTCCCAACCACCCATTCTTCTGGAATGGAAAGCATTGAAGAAAGAGCTTGATTGCACATAATGATGTTTCCATTTCCATCAGACAGAAAGACACCAATTTGTAAGTCTCTTACCAAAGAACGAAAACGGTTTTCACTTTCCTTCAATGCATCCTGTGCCCGTTTGCGCAAGCTGTCATCATGAAAATAAATAACGATACTATTGATATAGGAATTTTCCAAAAGGTTATGTCCTCTAACCATGCACCAAATCCACTCACCTGTATTCTTCAAAAGTCTTACTGTAATGTATTTTACTTCGGGATTTTCCTTTACTTCTCTTTGAAATGAAGTAAAAGCATAAGTAGCATCATCGGGATGAACAAACTCAAAAGCGTTTTTACCGACAATTTCGTTGACTTGAAAACCCAAAACGTTTTTTACCGAAGGTGAACAAAATGTAATTTTTCCATCAGCATTGGTTAGAATCATCCCATCTAAAGAATCGGCAATAAGTGTTCTGTAAAACAATTCACTTTCCTTCATTTGTTCTTCTGCCAATTTCTTTTTAGTTATATCCTGACCTACTGCTAAAAAACCAATCTTTTCTCCCTCCGGATTATAGATATATTTTACTGTATGATTAAAGTAAAGTACGTCGCCATTTTTCTTGGCAAAAGAGATTTCGCCCTTCCAAATTCCCTTGTTAAGTAAATGCTGATAAGCTTCTTCCTGTGTCGTATCATAAAAAGTAAATGAAAGAACATCTCTTACTCTTTTTGCGATAGCATCTTTTGCGCAAATGCCATAGTGTTCTTCCGCAGGACCGTTCCATGTTCGAATAATATTGTTTAAATCTGTTGTGAAAATGATGTCTGATACGTTTTCCAAAATGGTTGCCTGGTAAACCAATTGCTCCTGCTTTTGTTTTTCATCTTCAATGTCGATAACAGAACCAATGTAACCAATGAATCTGCCATCGCTTAAAAATCTTGGTACGCTTGTATCATGCACCCACCGATAAGTTCCATCGAAGCGGCGTAAGCGGTAAACAATGGCAACTTCCTTTTTTTGATTAAAAGCTTCATCAAAGACATGCTTTGCTTTAGCCAAATCATCCTTGTGCACAAAGTCTCGCCAGCCTTCTTTATTGTTGACAATTTGTTGCCCTGTAAATTCAACCCATTTTTGATTTGTGTAGATTGTATGATTGCTTTCATCACTTAACCAGATCATGGCCGGAGAAGAATCTGCCATATTTCTGAATCTTTGCTCGCTTTCCTTCAATCTTTGTTCTGCCTTTTTTCTTTCGGTAATGTCTGTGCCGCAGATTAAATAACCTGTTACTTCCCCGTCTTCCTTAAGTTGTTTAAAGGCAATCAACAGAGTGATCAGCTTGTTATCCGTGGGTCTAACGAAATTCGCCTCCCCCCGCCACTCTCCCGTTGTATTAATAATCCTGCGTACCTCGTCGCGCGTGGTGCCGGAATAATTGATGACTAAAAAATTCCTGACATCGCTACCAATGACTTGTTCCGAGGTTAGGCCGTAGATTTTTTCTGCAGCTTTGTTCCAGGTAAGCGGTTTAAAGTTGATATCGGCAGCGGTGAGCACATCGGATGTTTGCTCCACCAAATGCGCTAACAATTCAAGGGTATTTTTAGAATGGAACTGGTTACCGGATGCAACAGCGGTGTCGGTTTTAGCGTTCATAAATATTGGACTTACACGAGATGATTTTCCGAATTAAAGATAGACGGTAAAAACAAAAGGCCTGAGTGAATCAGGCCTTTTTATAATCTTCTAATGGTTTTTATTTAGACGCATACGTTTTTGCAGCATTTGTCCACTTTTCCAATTGAGGACAGCTTGCAGATTCGGGATCGATCATGATGTAGTAGTTTGCAATATGGGACGTCAACCATTTATCCAATGCCTTGTATTTTTTTTCCTCCAAAGCAGCTTGCTTAATCTTGTTGTAATCATCTTTCAAATTCATCCGGTGCGGTTCAGACCTTGATTTTAAATAAATAAGACGAACTCCTTTTTTACCGGATCGTTCGTCAGTGAAAGCAATTGGCTGTGATATTTCGCCAACCTTCAATTTGCTTAATGCAGCAACAACATCTTTGTCCAGTTCATCAATCCTGTTGTATGTATCGCCATCACCACTTAAAATATAAGGGCCTGTATACTTTGCATTTTCATCTTCGGAATATTTTCCCGCAGCAGAATTAAAGTCCATTGTTCCTGCAATGATTTTTGAACGAACAGAATCGAGTTTAGCAATTCCTGCGTTCACTTCCACATCGGTCACCGGAGGAATGCGAAGAATGTGACGAACCGTTGCAATATCGCCATTACGCTGAACCATTTGAATAATATGATAGCCAAATTTGGATTTAATCACAGGAGAAATTTCGCCATCTTTTAAACGGAACGCAGCAGCAATAAATGCAGGATCCCAGCTTTTTTCATTGCGATCTATTTCATACATGCCGCCCTTGTCTTTTGATCCCGGATCTTCTGAATACAATTTTGCAGCTTGTTCGAAAGTAATTTGCTTTGATTCGATTTGTTGCTTGTAGTGATTCAACTCATCAATCATAAATTGCTCCAAATCTCTCGATGCTTTTGGATAGATGATGATTTGTCCAACTTCTAATTCAGATTCAAAAAAAGGAAGACTATCTTTTGGGAAACGATCGAAGTACGATTTTACTTCTGTTGGGGTAACGTTGATGTTGTCAACCAATTTTTTTTGTTCAGCTTCAGCCAATTTTTTTTCACGAACCGATTCTCTCGAATCATCTTTCAATTGATAAATTGTTTTGCCGGCAACTCTTTCCACTTCGGCTTGCGATCCGTATTGAGAAATAAAATAACGAATGCGTTGATCCAACTCCGATTCCACTTCTTCATCGGTGACAGGCAGGGAATCTTTTTGTGCCTGCAGCATTAAAATTTTTGAAACCAATGCTTGTTCTAAAATTGAACAATCTGCGTTTTCAGGAACTGTTCCACCACCCCTGACAATGTCTGCTTTTGCATTTTCAATATCTGAGTGCAGAATAATTTTATCGCCGACTATTGCAGTTATTTTATCAGCAACAATTTTTTGTGGTTGAGCATACGCAGACGCTGCTCCAAAACAAATTGCTGACACAAGAAGAAGCTTTTTCATAATTCAAATGTTGCCAAAAATAACTTTTAAGCTTAAAACTCCTTTGGCAAGCGCCGCGGATTAACAAAGTTTTGCGACCGCTTACATATACAATCCGCCGTCAACACTGATTACCTGGCCGGTAACATAAGATCCCAGGTCGGAAGCGAGGAACAACGCAACATTAGCAATGTCTTCAGCGGTCCCAAATTTGCCTAAAGGAATTCCTGCTTTGTATTTTTCAGCTTGCTCGCCTTCTTTCAAATAACTTGTCATATCAGTTTCAATAAAACCGGGTGCTATTGCATTGCACCGGATATTTCTGCTACCCAATTCTTTTGCAACAGATTTTGTAAAACCAATCATTCCGGCCTTTGATGCGGCATAGCTTCCCTGGCCGGCATTTCCCATCAAACCAATTACGGAACTCATGTTGATGATGCTTCCGCTTTTTGCCTTCATCATTGGACGAATGATTTGCTTGGTCATATAAAAAACACTGTTGAGATTTATTTTTATCACGTCTTCCCATTGATCAGGCGTCATACGCAGCAATAAATTATCTTTTGAAATTCCTGCATTGTTCACACAAACATCAACAGTGCCAAACTCTTTCACTACCTCATTTACAAAGCTCTCGCATTCAGAAAAAACGCCCGCATTGCTTCTGTATGCTTTTGCCTTTACACCAAGGGCATTTAATTTTTCTTCTAAAGCTTTTGCTTTTTCAGCGCTGCTTTCACTTACATAAGTAAATGCAATTTGTGCTCCTTGCTGCGCAAATCTTAATGCAATGCCTTCACCAATGCCACGGGCTGCGCCGGTTATGATAGCAACTTTTCCTTCTAACAATTTCATGAGTTGGTTTTTGAGTGAGCAAAAATAATCTTATTCAGATTTGGTGTTGATGAAGCTGAGTATTTCTTCAAGAATCGTTCTGTCATTACTCAATCGCGGCACTTTATGTTGGCCGCCTAATTTGCCTTTGCTATTGAGCCAGTTGCTGAATGTATTTTTGGCAACAGATCTTACAATGGGCATTCGCAAGGCAATATTCTTGTGTCGTTTTGCTTCGTAATCTCCATTCACAGATTTTAATGCATTATCGAGTTCCAAAGTAAATTGTTCAGTGCTTTTTGGTTCTTTTTCAAATTCAATTAACCATTCGTGAGCACCATTGCCCGCATCTGAAAAATAAACGGGAGCTGCAGAATAATCATTTACAACTGAATTTGTTTTT
>Ga0068852_100000416_pt1 | contig 28391 bp, 31 predicted proteins | sample KBSCornC22_FD_66594 | JGI IMG/M metagenome (GOLD analysis project Ga0068852, IMG submission 66594) | Corn rhizosphere microbial communities from Kellogg Biological Station, Michigan, USA - KBS Corn C2-2 | ecosystem: Host-associated > Plants > Roots > Rhizosphere > Soil ... | reverse complement strand
GGTGTCGATCATGATCGTCCGCTCGCCGCGAGGACGACCTGGCGCAGCGTGTCGTCGTCGGCGAGACGAACGACCTCGCCGATCACCAGAACGGCGGGAGACCGCACTCCCAACCGCGATGCGGTTTCGGACGAGTCCGCCAGTGTGCTGATGGTCGTGCGCTGGCCCGAGGTCAGACCTCGTTCGACGACGGCGACCGGCATGTCGCGGTGCATCCCATTGCGCGCGAGAGCCGCCGACAGATGCGGCAGGGTGTTGACGCCCATGAGCACCACGATCGTGCCGCCGAGCCCGACCAGGTGGGCGACCGTCGCGTCGTCGAGCGGCGCGTGACCGGACACCACGGTGAACATCCGGCTGACCTCGCGGTGCGTCACCGGGATGCCCGCGGCGGCGGGGACGGCGATGGCGCTGGAGACTCCCGAGATCACGGTGACCGGGACCCCGGCCGCTCGGCAGGCCGCGACCTCCTCGCCGCCGCGCCCGAACACGAAAGGATCGCCGCCCTTCAGGCGCACGACGGAGCGGCCGGCGAGAGCCGCATCCACCAACCGGCGCTCGATCTCGGCCTGCGGAACGGCGTGATGGCCCGGGGTCTTGCCGACGTCGATCCACTCGGCGCCGGGGGCCCAGTCGCGGGCGCGTCGCTGCGGGGCGAGCCGGTCGAAGAAGACCACGTCGGCCCGGGCGATGGCGTCGCGAGCGGCGAGGGTGAGCAGGTCGTCGGCTCCCGGTCCGCCGCCGACCAGGGTGACGTGTCCGATGGGCGCGGTCGGCGCCGGCGCCTCGCGGACGATCCACACCCGTTGATCGCGGGCGGCCGCACGCAGCTTCGCCTCGGCGGCCGGCGGCAGGTCGATCAGCAGAACCAGGTCGATGGCCGACAGCACCTCCCGCCACGCGGTGCGGGTGCGGGGCCGGGGGATGCGATGCACCGCGACCGGGACCGCCGGCGCGGCCGAGGCATCCGACGCATCGGCCGCCGGCTCGTCGTCAGCCAGAAAGACCGTCGCCCCGCCGTGCAGCAGCCGCGCGATCGCGAGGCGGCTCGCCGCCGGGGCGCCGACGACCAGCGCTCGGCGTCCGGCGAGGTCCAGGTCGAGCTCCACTAGTCGATCGCTCTCTCGACGGACTCGCGCAACGGGATGCGGGTGCCCGCGAGCAGCACCGCCTCGCGCTCCTCGGGCCTGGCCGGGCGCGGTTGATCGCGCTCCAGCAGCTGCACGATCGCCGGATCGGCCGTCGACGGCGCGTTCACGAATGACCGGAACCGGCGCAGGCGCTCCGGGTCTTGCAGCGTCGCCGCCCACTCGTCCTCGTAGTTGTCGACGTGCGCCGCCATCGCGAGTTCGAGCTCGTCGGCGATGCCCAGGCTGTCGTCGCAGACCACCTCGCGCACGTGATCCAGCCCGCCGTCGAGCTCCTCCTGCCACCGCGCGGTGCGCTGCAGCCGGTCGGCGGTGCGGATGTAGTACATGACATAGCGGTCGATGTACCGGATCAGGGTCTCGTCGTCGAGGTCTTGCGCGAGCAGTTGGGCGTGCGCCGGCTGGTAGCCGCCGTTGCCGCCCACATAGAGGTTCCAGCCTTGCTCGGTCGCGATCACGCCGATGTCTTTGCTCCTGGCCTCTGCGCACTCGCGCGCGCAGCCCGAGACGCCCAGCTTGAACTTGTGCGGGGCACGCAGCCCCCGGTAGCGCAGCTCGAGCCGGATCGCCATGGCGACGGAGTCCTGCACTCCGAAGCGGCACCAGGTCGAGCCGACACACGACTTCACGGTGCGCAGTGACTTGCCGTAGGCCTGGCCGGATTCGAATCCGGCATCCACCAGGATCTTCCAGATCTCGGGCAACTGCTCGAGCCGCGCGCCGAACATGTCGATGCGCTGCCCGCCGGTGATCTTCGTGTACAGGTTGAACTCGGCGGCGACCTCGGCGATCACCTTGAGCTTCTGCGGGGTGATCTCACCGCCCGGGATGCGCGGCACCACCGAGTACGACCCGTCACGCTGCATGTTCGCCAGGGCACGGTCGTTCGTGTCCTGCAGGGTTCCGCGCCCGGAGTCGAGGATGTAGGCCGAGGTCTGGCTGGCCAGGATGGATGCCACGGCCGGCTTGCACACATCGCAGCCGTATCCGCGTCCGAAGCGCTCGACGATCTGCTCGAACGAGGTGAGTTCGAGCACCCGGACCGCTTCGAACAACTCGCTGCGGCTCAGGTCGAAGTGCTCGCACATGGCGCGCGAGACCTCGACTCCCGCCTTGGCCAGCTCGGTGTCGAGGATCTTCTTCACCAGCGGTACGCACGATCCGCACTGGATCCCGGCGCGGGTGCACGCCTTCAGCGCGCCGAGCTCGTGGCAGGCCTCGTCGTGATCACCCCGCACCGCGGCGCGCACCGCGCCGACCGACACGTTGTTGCACGAGCAGAGCTGAGCGTCGTCGGGCAGTTCGAGCGACGGTGCTTCGCCGCCCGCCGACGACAGGAACGCGGCGGGCTCGGCGCCGAGCGCCTTGCCCAGCAGCGGGCGCAGGGCCGGATACGGCGCGGCGTCGCCCACGAAGATCCCGCCTAGCAGGGTGGTGGCATCGTCGGTGACCACAATCTTCTGGTACAGGCCGCGCGCCGGGTCGGCATACACCACCTCGAGGGCGTGCGGTGTTGTCGCCAGCGCGTCGCCGAAGCTGGCCACCTCCACCCCCGACAGTTTCAACTTCGTGGCGTCGTCGACGCCGCCGAACACGCCATCGCCGCCCAGGATGCGGTTCGCCGCGACCTCGGCCATCGCGTTCGCGGGCGCCACCAGCCCGACGCAGGCGCCGTCGAAGCAGGCGACCTCGCCGATCGCCCAGATCCCCTCGACCGAGGTCGAGCAGGTGTCGTCGATGACGATCCCGCCGCGCTCTCCGATGGCCAGGCCGGCGGCGCGAGCGAGTTCGTCGCGCGGGGTGATGCCGATGGCGAAGACCACGAGGTCGCTGTGGAGTTCGCGGTCGTCGTCGAACCGCACTCCGACGACCCGGCCCGAGGGCGCCGTGATGACCTCGGCAGGGCGGTGGCCGAGCTCGAGCGCGATGCCCTGCGCGCGGATCAGGCGGCCGAGCGCCTGGCCGGCGCCCTCATCCAGCTGGGCCGACATCAACCATCGGCCGGAATGCACGACGGTGACGACCCCACCCAGCTTCGCCAGGCCGCCCGCGGCCTCGAGGCCGAGCAGTCCGCCGCCGACGACCGTGATGTTGACGGCGCGGCCCAGCCGGTCCATCAGGGCGGGCAGCTCGTCGACCAGGGCGTCGACATCGTCGACGGTGCGGTAGACCCGGCCGGCCGCCGCGCCGGGAATCGGGGGCACGCTCGCCGACGAGCCGCTCGCGATCACCAGGCGGTCGTATTCGATCGTGCGGTCGTCGGCCAGGGTCACCGTCCGCGCCTCGGGGTCGATCCCGGTGGCTGCGATGCCGCGGTGCAACTCGACGCCCGGCGACGACCAGACGGCACCGTCTGCGAGCGTCAGATCGTCGGCGTCGAGCAGGCGGCGCGACAGCGCGACCCGGTCGTACGGCAGGTGCGGCTCCTCGCCGATGACGGTGAGCGCGATCGGATCCGCGGTGGTCGCGGCGGCGGTCAGAGACTCGGCGAAGCGGTGCGCGGCAGGACCTGCGCCGATGACGACGACGCGCTGCGGCCCCCTGTTCGTGGTCATGTGGCCCCCTGTTCAGGTGCGATCAGCCTAGAAACCGCGTATTTCCCGCCGGTTGCGGCCGCGTAACGAGTTGTGACCGCGCGCTCACCCGCGCTCGAGTGCGTTGTGAGGTCTTCGTTACGTGATCGTCACGGCCCCGGTCATCCGCCGAAATCCGGCCTTCCTAGCCTGGGCGGGTGTCGATCTCGAATGATGTGGCCCCGCGCACCGTCGACCTGAGCCGTGCCGACGTCGACTGGGTGCCGGTGTGCCCCCTGGCCGAGCTCGAGCCGTTCTGGGGCGAGGCCGCCCTCATCGACGACACCCAGGTGGCTGTCTTCCTGCTTCCGGATGGGATCGTGCGCGCCGTCTCGAACGAAGACCCGGTCACCGGGTCGTTCGTGATGTCGCGGGGAATCGTCGGCTCGCGCGGGGATCGGGCCACCATCGCCTCACCCCTGAACAAGCAGGTGTACGACCTCGAGACCGGGCACTGCCTCAGTGCCGACGGCCCGAGACTGGCGGTGTTCCCGGTCCAGACCGCCTCGGGCCTGGTCGAGATCGGCATGGCCCGGGCGTGAAGGGGCGGGCTGCCCTCGTCGCGGCATCGCACGGCACGAGCCACCCCGATGGGCAGCGCGCGGTCGCGGCGCTGGTCGGAGCGGTCGCCGAGACGGCGCCGCAGCTGATCGTCAGCCAGGCCTTCGTCGATGTGCAGCAGCCGGACGTGCGCCAGACCCTGAGCGCGGTCGACCAGGGTCGGGACGCCGTCGTGGTGCCCCTGCTGCTCTCGGCGGGCTACCACGTGCGCGTCGATCTGGCCCGGGATGCCCGCGAGACCCGCGATCGCCGGGTCACGATCGCCGACGCCCTCGGCCCCGATCGGCGCCTCACCGAGCTGCTCGCCCGTCGCCTGGACGAGGCGGGTCTCCTGCCCGACGACCTCATCGTGCTGGCGGCCGCCGGGTCGAGCGACCAGCGGGCCGTCGACGACTGCCGCGTCGTTGCTGCCGATCTTGCGGCGGTGCTCGGGCGGCCGGTCACCGCCGGCTTCATCTCGGCCGCGATTCCGCGCCTCGCCGACGCGGTCGCGCAGGCGCGCTCCGGAGGCCCCGCGAACGCCCGGGTGGTGGTCGCGTGCTACCTGCTGGCGCCCGGCTACTTCTCCGGCTTGGCGGGCGACGCCGGCGCCGACCTGGTGTCCGAGCCGTTGCTGGCGGCCGACCGGGAGGTGCCGCGTGAGCTGGTGCACGTCATCCTGGAGCGCTATCGCGCCGCGTGTAACGCGGATGTTTCGGCGGTCTTGCAGCCGGCATCCGACCCGGTGACGACCTGGTGACCGGAATGTCACGGGGAGCGCGCGTGACCGAAACACGGCATCCCTAGCGTCGAAGGCATCCGGTGGGTCGCCCACGACCCGCACCCAGCCAAGGAGAACCGATGACGACGACAGCCACTTCGAGCAGTTCCCCCGCGAGCGAGACGACCGACGCCGATGTGCCCCAACTCGTGCACAGGCCGGGCCGCTGGATCGACAACTGGCAGCCGGAGAACACGGCGCAATGGGCGGCCGTCGGCCGGCCGATCGCCGGCCGGAACCTGCGGTGGTCGATCTTCGCGGAGTTCCTCGGGTTCATCGTCTGGCAGCTCTGGAGCATCGTCGTCGTGCAGCTTCCGCACGCCGGATTCGCGTTCGACACCTCGCAGATCTTCTGGCTGATCTCGATCCCGAGCCTGGTCGGGGCGACCCTGCGGTTCCCGTACACCTTCCTGGTGCCGCGGTTCGGCGGTCGCAACTGGACGATCATCTCGGCGAGCCTTTTGCTCATCCCGACCATCGCCCTGGGCATCTGCGTCTCGAATCCGCACACGCCCTTCGCAGTGATGCTCACGGTGGCGGCCCTGTCGGGCTTCGGCGGGGGCAACTTCGCCAGCTCGATGTCGAACATCACCTTCTTCTATCCGCAGGCCAAGAAGGGCTGGGCGCTCGGCCTCAACGCGGCGGGCGGCAACCTTGGCGTCTCGGTCGCGCAGATCGTCGTGCCGCTCGCGATCACCATCGGTGCGGGCGCCACCCTCAACCTGCCGCTCGCCGGATGGATCTGGGTGCCCTTCATCCTGATCGCCGTGTTCGGCGCCGCCCGCTTCATGAACAACCTGTCCAGCGCGAAAGCCGACTTCGCCGCCTCGGCCGCCGCTCTGCGCGAGCCGCACATGTGGATCCTGGCGCTGCTCTACATCGGAACGTTCGGCTCGTTCATCGGCTTTGCGGGGGTCTTCCCCAAGCTGATCGTCGACCAGTTCCCCGCCTTCTCGACCTTCCAGGTCGGGTCGGCGGCCCTGTCCCTCGCCTTCCTCGGAGCCCTGGTCGGATCGGTCGCGCGCCCCTTCGGCGGCCGTCTGGCCGACCGCTTCGGCGGTGCGATCGTCACGGTGTGCTCGTTCGCCACCATGGCAGTCGGAGCGTTCGCGGTGCTGCTCGTGCTGGCGTCCGGCAACTTCTGGGCGTTCCTGGGCTGCTTCCTGGTGATCTTCATTGCGACCGGGATCGGCAACGGGGCGACCTACCGCATGATCCCGAGCGTGTTCGCCGCGCGGAGCGGCGTCACGAATCCGCGGTCGCACTCCGGCGACGTCGGCACTCAGCGCAAGACCGCGGGCGCCCTCGGGATCATCGCCGGGATCGGCGCATACGGCGGGTTCCTGATCCCGCAGGTGCTGGGTGCGTCGAAGACCGCGACCGGCAGCTACGCCGACGCGATCATCGGCTTCATCGTCGCCTACCTGGTGCTGATGGCCGTCACCGCCTTCTTCTACCTGCGTCGCGGCTCGGCGGTCGCGGTTCACAAGATCTGAGGGATGACCGGGTTGGCCGACGTGGACAGCACAGCGGGTGCGGCGACGCACTGCCCGTACTGCGCGCTGCAGTGCGCGATGTCCGTCCGCGGGGCCGACCCGGTCGACTCGACGCCCGAGATCTCCGGCCGCGACTTTCCCACCAACCGCGGCGGCCTGTGCAAGAAGGGCTGGACCGCGGCCGAGCTGCTGGTCTCGTCGGACCGCATCGCCGAGCCGATGATCCGCGAGGGCGATGGCTTCCGCGCGGCCGGCTGGGGCGAGGCGCTCGATCTGATCGCCGAGCGGCTGCGGGCGATCCGCCGGGAGTCGGGGCCGGATGCGGTGGGCGTCTTCGGCGGCGGAGGCCTGACCAACGAGAAGGCCTACCAGTTGGGCAAGTTCGCCCGCCTCGCACTGGGCACCTCGCGGATCGACTACAACGGGCGCTTCTGCATGTCGTCGGCGGCAGCCGCCGGCAACCGGGCCTTCGGAGTCGATCGCGGCCTGCCGTTCCCGGTCGATCACCTCGATGACGCGCAGACCATCCTGTTGCTCGGCAGCAACGTCGCCGAGACCATGCCGCCGTTCATCGGGCACCTGGCGGGCGCCAGAGCAGCGGGCGGGCTGATCGTGGCGGATCCGCGACGCTCGTCGACCGCGCAGCTCACGGCGGACGGCGGCGGCATCCACCTGCAGCCCGCACCCGGAACGGATCTGGTCCTGCTGCTCGGGCTCACCCACCTGGCCATCGAGTCCGGAGCCGCCGACCTCGACTACCTCGCGCGACGCACGGTCGGCTTCGACCGGCTGCGCCGCAGCGTGAGCCGCTGGTGGCCCGAGCGGGTGCAGCAGCACACCGGCGTGCCGGTCGCCCAGCTGCGCGAGGTGCTCGCCCGATTGGCGTCGGGGCGGGGCAGCTACATCTTGACTGGGCGCGGGGTCGAGCAGCACGTCGACGGGACAGACACCGCGACCGCCGCGATCAACCTGGCCCTGGTGCTGGGACTGGTGGGCACGACGCACTCCGGGTACGGCACGCTGACCGGCCAGGGCAATGGGCAGGGCGGGCGCGAGCACGGGCAGAAGAGCGATCAGCTCCCCGGCTATCGCAAGATCACCGACCCGCAGGCGCGGGCGCACGTTGCGGCGGTCTGGGGAGTTGCCGAGGAGAGCATCCCCGGGCCCGGCCTGCCCGCGGTCGAACTGCTCGCCTCGATGGGGCGGCCGGGTGGGATCCGCGCCCTGCTCGTTCACGGATCGAACGTCGTCGTGTCGGCACCCGACAGCGCACGGGTGCGGGCCGGACTCGAGAGCCTCGACCTGCTGGTGGTCAGCGACTTCTTCTTCTCCGAGACCGCGGTGCTCGCCGATGTCGTGCTGCCGGTGACGCAGTGGGCGGAGGAGGAGGGGACGATGACCTCGCTGGAGGGGCGGGTGCTCCGCCGTCGCCGGGCGATCGACCCGCCGCCTGGCGTGCGATCCGAGCTGTGGATCCTGCGCGAGCTGGCGCGCCGGCTCTCGGCTCCCGGCATCTACAGCGACGATCCTGCCGAGGTCTTCGACGAGCTGGCCCGGGCGTCGCGCGGCGGACCGGCCGACTACTCGGGGTTGAGTCACGCGCTGCTCGACGGCGAGGCTGACCGGGGGGAAGCTGCCTTCTGGCCGTACCCGGTCGGCAGCACCGGCACTCCGCGGATGTTCCTGGATGCCTTCGCACACCCCGACGGGAAGGCCAGGCTCGTCGCGGTGCAGCCCGCATCCCGCGTCGCGCCCGCCCAGCGGAACGGCACCCTCACGCTGGTCACCGGCCGGCTGCTCGGGCAGTACCAGTCGGGCACGCAGACCCGGCGCGTGCCCGAGTTGTTGGCGTCGCATCCTGTCGCCGAGGCCGAGCTGCATCCGGCGGCCGCCGTCTCACTGGGCCTCACCGACGGTGACGAGGTCGAACTCTCGAACGAGCGCGGGACCGTGCGGTGCCGGGTCAAGCTGAGCAGCGGCATCCGTTATGACACGGTGTTCCTGCCGTTCCACTTTCCCGGGCGCGAGAGCGCGAACCTGCTGACCGAGGGGGTGACCGACCCGATCTCGGGGATGCCGGAGTTCAAGACGACGGTGGTCGAGGTGCGCGCCGTGGCCGGCATCGGGTCGGGTCGCGAGGCGACCGTGGCTGCTGGAGACGATGGGAGCCGGTGACCGTGGCTGAGCACGTCGTGCTGATCGGGTACGGCCCGGTCGGCGCCCGATTCGTCGAAGAACTGCTGCCCGCCGTGCGGGCCGGTCTCGTGCAGCTCACGGTGGTCGGGGCCGAGGAGGCCGAGGCGTACAACCGAGTGCTGGTCGCCGAGTACGCGGTGGGCGAGACCGAACGCGCGAGCCTGGACCTGACCGACGCCGACGAGGCCCGGGAGGCAGGAGTCCGCATCCTGACCGGGACCACGGTGGTCGAGTTGCTCCGCAGCCGCCGAACGGTGCTGCTCGGAACCGGCGAGCAGGTGCCGTACGACCGGCTGGTGCTGGCGACCGGGGCACGGGCTCAGGTGCCCACGATCGACGGAGTGGTCCGCCGGGCCGCGCTGCTGCGCCCGCCGACCGATGGACGCGGCCTGGATCGGGCCGAGACGCCCTGGCCGGCCGGCATCACCGTTCTGCGCGATCTGGATGACGCCGAGCGGCTCGGCGAGGCGGTGCGCGCGGGTTCGCGGATCGTGGTGCTCGGCGCGGGAGTGCTCGGCATGGAGTTCGCGCTCGCGGCGACCCGGGCGGGAGCCGAGGCCTGCGTGGTGTTCCACGGCGCTGGGCCGATGGAGCGCAACCTGGATCGCGGCGCGAGCACGGTGCTGGCTCGAGGCGCTCGGCACTCGGGGGTGGCGCTGATCGCCCACGCCAGGGCCGAGAGCGTGCTGCTGCGTGAAGGGGACGACGGGGTGGCTCGATTCCACTCCCTGCTCTGCGCGGACGGCAAGCAGATCTCGGGTCAGGTGCTGGTCATCTCGTGCGGGGTGCAGCCGCGCACCGAGCTGGCGGCGATCGCGGGTCTTCCGGTGGCGCGCGGCATCCTGGTCGATCGCGAGCTGCGCAGTTGGGGCGACCCCGACATCTATGCGATCGGCGACTGTGCGCATCTCGCGGACCGCCCGGGGGAGGGCGCCAGGAGGGGCGAGCCGAGCGGCGGACCACTCGGCCTGATCGGCGCGGGGTGGCGGCAGGCCGAGTGGTTGGCCCGGCGGTTCCACGACGAGCTGGCGGACTCGGCGCAGCCGGGCGCCCCACTCGCCGAGGAAAGCGCGGGCGTGATCCAGCTCAAGGCCGCGGCCGTCGATGTGGTGGCGGCCGGCGACATTCACCCCGAGCCGTGGGACGACGTCGAACCGGAGATCGACTGCGAGGGCGAGCGGCGATCGGTCGCGCAGTGGGCCGACCCGGCGCACGGCCGCTACGTGAAGATGGTCACCCGGGGCGGCGTGCTCGAGGGCTTCGTCAGCGTCGGGATGCCGCGCACCGGGGCCGAGCTGACCCTGCTGTTCCAGCGCGGCAGCGAGTTGCCCGCAGACCGCTCGGTGCTGCTGCGCTTCGATGGACCTGACGACGGACCGGTCGATTCTGCGGGCTCATTCGCGCCCGATGCCACCGTCTGCTGGTGCAACGGTGTCACGGTCGAGCGGATCGCCGCGGCGGCGGGCGAGGGACACGGCACGGTCGCCGACATCGGCCGCGCCACCCGGGCTGGCACCGGGTGCGGAGGGTGCAAGACCCGCATCGGCGAGATCCTCGGGATGCTCGATACCCTGCCGCCTCACCAGGGCAACGACAGCAGCGGCACGGCGTCACCGGTCGCGCCCATGCCGGGCTGAACCACCGCGAGCCCGTCGGCCGCGGCGAGTCCGCGCAGCATGCCCGAGCCCTGCAGGTCAAGGGCGCGCGCGCCATCGTCGTGGATCGACACGGCCACCAGTCGGGTATCGCCGTGGTGCCCGCTGACCGACTCGGCCAGGCGCACGGTGCGCGTGCGGTTCGGGGTGTTCTGGAGCATCCCCGTCAGGATCGGCTCGCCGAAGCTCAGGAACGTCGCATACGCAGCAAGAGGATTGCCCGGCAGCAGCAGGATCGCGCCGCCGTTCGCGCGGGTGCCGAACGCGACGGGGTGGCCAGGCCGCATCGCCACCTGGTCGACGTGCCAGCTCACTCCAAGCGCGCGAGCCGCCGCGCGAGCGTGATCGGTTCGACCACGCGAGCTGCCGCCGGTGATGATCAGCAGGTCGGCGTCGGATGCCGCGAGGGCCGCCTCGGTCGCGGCACGATCGTCGCCGCAGCGGCTCAGTCGCGGTGCTGCCGCGCCGATCGCCGTCAGCATGGCCGGGAACGACGGAGTCACGACGTCGCGGATCGATCCGGGAGTCGGCAGGCCGGCCGGCACCAGCTCGTCGCCGAGCACCAGCAGATCGACGCTGGGTGGCGTCGCGACGGCGAGCACGTCGTGACCAGCGGCGGCGCTGAGCGCGACGCGGGGCGGGGTGAGCAGGGTCCCGGCGGCGATCAGCAGCTCGCCGGCCATCGCCTCCTCGCCCGACGGGCGCATGTGCTCCGCGGCGCGAGGTTCGTCCCGGCGTGCATGGGGCGCGCGGTGCAGTTCGTGCCTGCCCTCGCGGGTGCGCTCCTCGCCGTTCTCGCGTCGCAACACCCCGTGCGTTCCCGGCGGCAGTGGGGCGCCGGTGCAGATCGGTCGTGCGGTTCCGGGGGCAAGGGCCTCGCGCGGCGGGGCATGACCGGCATCGATCGGAGCCCCGACCAGCCAGGGCGGTTCGCCGGCGACGGCCCAGCCGTCCATGGCCGATGCGGCGTGCGGCGGAAGGGCCAAGCGGGCGTGCACGGGCTCTCGCAGCACCCGCCCGTGCGCCGCGACCAGGGCGACCGCAACAGTGCGCGTCGCGCAACCGGCGCCGAGTGCGCTCGCGCGCAGCCGGGCCTCGGCCCACGAGGTGCGGCGATCTGCGGCGACGTCGGCCCGCAGGGGAGTCGGAGCCGACAGGCTCGTGGCCGCGGCCATGGTGCGAACGGGCCTCACGGCTGTTCGCCCCGCGCAGTCACGGCGCGATGCGACGCCAGCTCGGCGAGTCGGCGCAGTTCATCGCTCGACGCGCCGACCCGTCCGGCCGCAAAACCGACGAGGAAGGTCGTGAGCGGAGCCGCAGGTCTGGCGACCCCGTGGGCGGCATCCCGAGCCAGGTCGAGGACCAGGCCCAGGTCGAGGCTCGCAAGTTCGGGCACGTCGAGCACTTCGGCCAGTTCGGCAACCCAGCGCTCGAGCGGGATCCCGGATGCCGCAGCCGCGTCAGTCATCGACATCACCCACCCGATGCAGCACGATGCCGGCGGCCAGGGCGTCGGCCTCGACATCGATGTCGGCGCACAATTCTGCGTCGAGCGGAACCCGGGTCACCGCGAGCCCGGCGATGAGCCGGAACATGCTGAGTCCCTCGGTCGGTGCGGCCGCGACCGCCGATCTCAGCGCCGCGGTTCGATAGAGGGCCAGCAGAGGCTGGTCGCGTCCGTCCGCGTCGACGGCGATCAGGGCATCCGAATCGCGGCGCGGGCGATGCCGGCGTAGCGCGGCGAAGGCCTCGCCGACGCGCGGCAGGTCGGCGGCGAGCACCGCGACGAAGCGGCGCTCGCGAATCCGGCGGTTCGACCGACGCGACCGGACCGGCGTCGCCAGGTCGGCGAGGCCGGCCGCGATGGCGGAGGCCGGTCCTGACCACGGCGGCTGCTCGACCGTGCGACTCACCCGTTCGTCGATCGCCACGTCATCGACCTGACGCACGACCGAAACCCGTCGTGCCGCGGCGACGGCCGCAACGGCGCGCTCCACCAGCGTGAGCTCGCCGATGCGCAGCGCCGGTTTGTCGATGCCCCCGAGACGGGACCCGCGGCCGCCCGCGACGACGATCGCGTCGAAGCGCTGGATCGCGTGCATCTGACCTCCCGGATGCCGCCAGGCTAGGCGAGCGGTGTTGCGGTCAGGTTGCGGCGGTGTGTCGTCCGATCGCCGGTTCTCTCACGACAGCCTCCACGGCGTGTGAGTCAGCGCGGTCGACCCGCGTCACAGCGGTTCACGCCCGCTTCGCGACCTCGATCGCTGTCACGCCGGCCAGGCTCAACCAGATCGTGTCATCGGATTCCACGATGGTGGCCAGCACGGCTCCGCAGTGCGGGCAGCGGGCCACGGTGCCGGCGCCCGCCTCGTAGACCATCGCGGCGCCGATCATCCCCGACGTGCCGCAGTTGACGCACCGGCCGATCGCGGTGGTGAGGTCGAACGCGAAGAGATCCGAGAGCCGCCCGGCGAGGGCGTTGCCATCGACGTGGGTCATATCGCTGCCTTATCCACTACGTGCCTCCGAAACGTTCGGTGCGGATGTCGCCCGCCGCGTGCCCGAGCTCGATCAACCAGCCGGCGATGAGCTCGACGAATCCGGTGGAGCCGCACAGGTAGACGCGCGGCTTCTCGGATGCCGGAATCACGAAACCCGCCAGCGCCTCCTTGGTGACGCGCCCGGCGGGCACCGGCCAGTCGTGCGGGGCGGTGCGGGAGTACACGTAGTCGACCTGCAGCCCGTCACCCGCGGCGAGTTGGATCAGCTCCTGCCGATAGAACACGTCGTCCGGCCGACGCACCGCGTAGAGCAGGCGGAACGGCGTCGGATCGCCGGCGTCCGCGTGCGCGCGCACCATCGCGAGGAAGGGGACGACGCCCGAACCACCGGCGATCAGCTGAACGGGGCGAGGGTCGTGGGTGACGGATTGCGGCATCCAGACGAAGTAGCCGCCGAGCGGACCGTGCAGCTCGAGCTTGTCGCCGACGGACACGACTTCGACCAGGAACGGCGACACCTCGCCGTCGGGCAGCTCGTCGACGGCGAGCTCGACGCGCGATCCGGACCCCGCAGACGCGATCGAGTACGAGCGCTGGGCCTGGTAGCCGTCGGGCGCGGTGAGCCGCACATCCAGGTGCTGGCCGGCGTCGTTGCCCGGCCAGTCGGGCACCTCGAGCACCAGGCGTCGCGCACTGCCCGTCTCGGGCCGCGCCTCGACCACCGTGCCCGTATACCAGGCGGTGCGCCGCGTGGTGTCGACGGGCTTGACCAGCGAGGGCTCGCTCACCAGTAGCGCTCTTCCTTCCACGGGTCGCCGTGCAGGTTGTAGCCCGCCTGCTCCCAGAAGCCCGGGTCGTCGTGATCCATCAGGGTCAGGCCGTTGACCCACTTGGCGCTCTTCCAGAAGTACAGGTGCGGCACGAGCAGGCGCGCCGGGCCCCCGTGCTCCGGGTCGAGCGGGGCGCCGTCGGCCTCGAACGCGACCCAGGCCTGGCCGTTCAGCAACTCGTCGAGCGGGACGTTGGTGGTGTACCCGCCATAGCTGTGCGCCATCACGTACTTGGCGTGCGTCGGGATGCCGGCCATGATCTTGTCGATCGGCACCCCGCGCCACGGCATCTCGAGCTTCGACCAGTGGGTGACGCAGTGGATGTCGACGGTGATGTCCTCGATGCCGAGAGCCCGCAGCTCGTCCCAGCTCCAGTGGGTCTGGGCGCCGGTCTCGGTCGTGACGGTGAACGACCAGTCGGCGGTGTCGATCTTCGGGGTCGGGCCGGCCGAGAGCACCGGCCAGTCCTCCACCTTGGTCTGACCGGGGGGCAGGCGCGGGTCGCGCTCCCGGTTGCGGCCGCTGAATCCTCGAGTGACGAACGACATGAGCCCAGCGTAGCCACGGCGGCCTCGGCGGGGCAGGGGTCGGCGGGGCAGAGGTCGGAGGGCGGAGGTCGGCGGGCGGAGGTCGGCGGGGCGGAGGTCGTGCCGCTTAGGCTGACGGCATGACGCTCCAGCTCGGCATGCCGGCGATCCGCCGCGATCCGAGCGTCGCGCCGTCGACCGACGGACGCCCCGATGTCGCGGGACTCGTGGATCGCTTCGGTCGCGTCGCGCGCGATCTGCGCGTGTCGATCACTGAGAAGTGCTCGCTGCGCTGCACATACTGCATGCCGGCAGAGGGCCTTCCACTGATCCCGAGCGAGGAGCTGCTGACCGCGCCAGAGATCGCCCGTCTGGTCGGGATCGGCTGGCGGTCGCTGGACGTCAAAGAGGTGCGCTTCACCGGGGGAGAGCCACTCACGCGGGGCGACCTGGTCGACATCGTACGGCTGAGCGCGTTGGCCGCACCGGGCATCCCGTTGGCGATGACGACGAATGGGATCGGGCTGGATCGCCGGGCGGCGGCGCTGCGGACGGCCGGGTTGACGCGCGTGAACGTGTCGCTCGACACGGTCGACCGCGAGCATTTCACCCGGCTGACGCGTCGCGACCGCCTGCCGGCCGTGCTGCGAGGGATCGCGGCCGCGTCGGCGGCGGGATTCGCCCCGCTCAAGATCAACGCGGTGTTGATGCGCGAGACCCTCGCCGACGCACCGGACCTGCTGGCCTGGGCGCTCGAGCACGATGCCCGCCTGCGCTTCATCGAGCAGATGCCGCTGGATGCCGACGAGGCCTGGCAGCGCGAGAACATGGTGCCGGCCGCCGAGTTGCTGGAGGTGCTGTCGTCGCGGTTCAGCCTGACGCCGATCGGCCGGGAGGACCCGTCGGCGCCGGCGGAGGAGTGGGCGGTCGACGGCGGAGCCAACACCGTGGGCATCATTGCCTCGGTGACCCGCTCGTTCTGCGCCGACTGCGACCGCACCCGGATCACGGCCGAGGGCACCGTGCGCTCCTGCTTGTTCGGCGACGACGAGACCGACCTGCGTGATCTGCTGCGCGGCGGAGCGACGGATGACGAGCTCGCCGACCGCTGGCGCGCCGCCATGTGGGGCAAGCAGGCCGGCCACGGGATCGATGCCGCCGACTTCGTGCGACCGCTCCGCTCGATGGGCGGGATCGGCGGGTGAGCGGCCCGGTGCTCGTCCGGTATTTCGCCGCCGCCGCCGACGCAGCCGGACGCGCAGAAGAAGTGTGGCCCGAGCCGGTCGCGACGGTCGGTGAGCTGCGCGCCGCCCTGTTCGCGCGCTACGGGGATGCCATGGCGCGCGTGCTCGAGTCGGGGTCGTTCCTGGTCGACGGGGTGGTGTCGCGCGACCTCGATCGCGCTCTCGGCGCACGTGTCGACGTGCTGCCGCCGTTCGCCGGCGGCTGAGGCGTCGCGCTCGGTCGCGGAGGCCGGGAGGGCGCATTTCCCATTTCAGTTCGCACTCAATTCAGCGCGAACTGAAATGGCGATTCGCGAGGAGTGCGCGGGAGTTCGGGCGGGGTCAGGCGAGGCCGGGGTCGGGGTTGGGGTCGGGGTTGGGGTCGGGGTCAGGGTGCGGGTGGGTGTCGGGGGCGCGGCGCGGGGCGACTCAGGCCAGCCCGACCCACTCCGAGACGCCGTCGTCGAGGTGCTGGCGCTTCCAGATGGGCACGCGCTTCTTGATCTCGTCGACCAGACGCGCGCAGGCGGCGAAGGCGTCGGCGCGGTGCGGGGCGGCGACCGCGGCGATCAGCGCGACGTCGCCGACCACGAGGTGTCCGACGCGGTGCGCGGCCGCCACGCGCAGACCCGACTCGGCGGCGATCGACTCGCACACCTCGCGCAGGAAGGTTTCGGCATCCGGATGCGCCTCGTAGTCGAGCGCCGAGACGCCCGCACCGTGGTCGTGGTCGCGGATGACGCCCTCGAAGCTCACCACGGCGCCGTCGGCCGACGTCCGCACGAAGGCTTCGAGGGGGGCGCGGTCGAGCGCGGCCTCGGTCACCGTCGCGAGCACCTCAGCCATGGTGGTGGCCTCCGCCGGCGAGTTGGTCGATCAGGTGAGGGAGCAGTTGGTCGAGCACGGCGAGGCCGTCGCGCACACCACCGGGCGATCCGGGCAGGTTGACCACGATCGTGCCGCCGGCGACGCCGGCCACCGCGCGGCTGAGCGCCGCCGTCGGCGTGGAGGCGCGACCGGCGGAACGGATGGCCTCGGCGATGCCGGGCAGTTCCAGGTCGAGCACGGCACGGGTTGCCTCGGGGGTGCGATCCTGCGGATGGATGCCGGTGCCCCCGGTCGTCAGCAGCACCGCCGGGCGAGCGCTCACCGCGGCCTCGATCGCGTCAGCGATGGCGGCATCCGGAGTCACGACCACGGGATCGGCCGCGAACCCGTTGCGCGTCAGCCACTCGACGATCAGGGGCCCGGTGGTGTCGTCGCGGCTCCCATCCGCGGCGCCGGTGGACGAGACGATGACGACGGCTCCACCCCTGTATGGTGTGCTGGTTTCGACAGGCTCAACCGGCGAGTTGTCGCGAGTCCAGTCGCCGTGGCGACCTCCGGACTTCGAGATGAGCTTGATGTCGCCGAGCACCGCCGCCGGATCGACGGCCTTGATCATGTCGTGCAGGGTGAGCCCGGCGATCGCGACCGCGGTCAGCGCCTCCATCTCGACCCCGGTGCGTGCCGTGACCGAGGCCGAGGCGCGGATCTCGATCGACTCCGTGCCTAGGTCGAAGTCGACCGTGACGCCGTCCAGCGGCAGCAGGTGCGCGAGCGGGATCAGCTCGCTGGTCTTCTTCGCGCCGGCGATCCCCGCGATGCGCGCCGTGGCCAGCACGTCGGCCTTGGGCAGGCCATCGGCGCGCACCAGTGCGATCACCTCGGGCGTGGTCTGCAGCCGTCCGCCCGCGACCGCGATCCGATGGGTGATCGGCTTGGCGCCGACGTCGATCATGCGGGCGCGGCCGGCGTCGTCCAGATGCGTCAGGTGCGCGTGCTCGTCGCTCATAGCAGCCAAGTCTCCACGGAATCGCCCGCCGCCACCTCGGTCACGTCCTCGGGGATGACGATCAGCACATCGGATGCCGCCAGCGCCGCCACAAGGTGCGAGCTCGGTCCGCCCACCGGGGTGACGCCCCCGCGGCCCACGCGCCGCCCGCGCAGGAACTGCCGCCGCCGCGCGATCGACCGCACCGCGGAGTCCAGAACGCGGGTCTCGACGACCCGCGCCGCAAGCCCCGCCAGCTCGCGCAGCAGCGGGGCGACGAAGATCTCGAAGCTGAGCTGGCTGCTGACCGGATTGCCGGGGAAGCAGACGACGGGCACCGACCCCCAGCGGCCGAGCCCCTGCGGCCCACCCGGCTGCATGGCGAGCACATCGATGAGGGCACCTTGCGGTTCGAGCAGTTCCCGAACCACTTCGTGGTCGCCCATCGAGATGCCGCCGCTGGTCAGGATCAACTGCGCGCCGAGCTGACGAGCCGCATCGAACAGTGCCTCGAGTTCGTCTGTCTGGTCGCGCACCCGACCGTCGAGAACCACCTCGGCGCCCGCCGCGCGTACGGCAGCCGCGAGGGCCACGCCGTTGGAGTCGAAGATCTGGCCGGGCTGGAGGGGTGCTCCCGGTGCGACCAGTTCGCTGCCCGTGCTGATCACCGCGACCCGGACATGCTCGACGACGTCGATCTCGGTGAGCCCGGCTGCGGCCAGCGCCGCGAGGTGCCGGGAGGCGAGCACCGTGCCGGCTGGCACGACGACCGCGCCCGTCCGCAGATCGGATCCGGCTTCGCGGACGTACTCGCCCGCGGGCCGGCCGCGCGCGATGGAGACGTAGTCGTTCGCAGCAAGCGTGTCTTCGACCGGGATGATCGCGTCCGCGCCCCCGGGAACGGGGGCGCCGGTCATGATCTTAACCGACGTGCCGGGCTTCAGCGGGGACGGGGCTCCGGCACCCGCGGCGACCTCGCCGACGACCGGGAGCGACACCGGGGCCGCGGCGACGTCCGCTGCCCGGACGGCGTAACCGTCCATCTGCGAGTTGCGGAACGGGGGCAGATCGATCGGCGACACGATGTCGTCGGAGGTGAGCCGGCCGAGCGCCTCGGCGAGCAACACCGTCTGCGGCGTGCGGCGCCGCAACGGCTCGAGCGCCTCGAGCACGCGTGCCACGTGCACGTCGACCGGCGTGCGGCCGGCGGGCGCGTCGTCTGTGCTGTGCGCCACCTAGTACGCCGCCATCTCGGGCTCGACTTGCACGCGCCACGCGTCGATGCCGCCGGTGAGGTGGCGCACCCGGGTGAATCCGGCCTTCTCGAGCACCTCGAGCGCGCGTGCCGACCGCACGCCGTGGTGGCAGTAGACGACGATCGATGCATCGCGTCCGCCCGCGGCGCCAGCCAGTTCGTCGAGTCGATCCGGCAGCTGGCCGAGCGGGATGAGCAGAGAGTCGGGCAGCGAGACGAACGACGCCTCCGGGGCCTCGCGCACATCCAGCAGCAGGGGCGGTGTCTCGTGGATGCCGGCGGTCGTCGGTCCGGCGAGCAGCTGCTGCAGCTTGGCCGGCGTCACCGAGCGGTCGGGATCGGGGTCGCGCACCGCCGTGCGCTCCTCGAGGGAGCCGGGGCGCACGGCATCGGGATCCCGCCGGTATTCGATCTCGCGCGTCGTGCCGGTCAGCGCATCGAAGGAGGCGACCCGGCCGATCAGCGGTTCGCCGACGCCGGTCAGCAATTTCAGCGCCTCACCCGCCATCATCGCCCCGATCACGGCGCAGACGGTGGGCAGCACCCCGACCAGCTCGCAACTCAGCGCCTCGTCGTCGCTGGGCTGCACGGGGAACAGGTCGCGGTAGTCGACGCCCTTCTCGTCCCAGGCGACGCCGACCTGGCCCGAATACTGCGCTGCCGACCCCCACACCATCGGGATGCCGCGGATCGCCGCCGCGTCATTGGCCACGTACCGGGTGGCGAAGTTGTCGGAGCCGTCGATCAGGAGGTCGGCGTCCAACAGGAGGTCGAAGGAGTTGGCCTCGACGAAGCGCTCGTGGTGGCGGATGACGGTGGTGTCCGGCGAGAGGCGGGCGACGGCATCCGCCGCGGAGTCGACCTTGGGCCGACCCACATCGGCGACGCCGTGGATGGTCTGCCGCGCCAGATTGCTCGCCTCGACGGTGTCGTCGTCGATGATCGCGATCGTGCCGACCCCTGCCGCAGCGAGGGCGGGGATGACGGCACTGCCGAGCCCGCCGGCTCCGATCACCAGCACATGCGCTTCGGCCAGGGCGCGCTGGGCCTCGGCGCCGAATCCGCTCAGCACGCGTTGGCGCAGGAAGCGCGAGGAGTCGGGGTCGACCGAGGAGGCCATCCGTCGATTCTTGCAGCCACTGGCGCGCGATGTCGGCGCTAGAGTCCAGAAATGGTCACTCATCACGAGGTCGGCATCGGCGACCAGGTCATCGTCAAGCACGACCCGAACGACGGCAGTCGCGATTGGGTCGATGAGCCAACGGGCGAGGTCATTGGTCCGGCAGATGATCAGCTCTGGGATGCCGTGGTCGGCGAGATGAGTGCCGACTTCCCCTGGCTGGTGGCGTTCGATTCACCGCAGTACCTGAAGGACGGCACGGGCCCCTTCACACAGGGGACGGTCGCGGGATGGCGTCTGGAACTCGCGCCCACCGGCGGCGACAGTTCGACCGCCGGCGCCACAGGCACCGAGCAGGGGAGTGCTGTCACGCACTAGGGGTCCGCGTTTGCGGATATTATTGGCCTTGCATCACGCGAATGCGGATATGGTGGCCCCGTGACCGAGTTCCGCATCGCCGAGGCCGCCGCCCTGCTCGGGGTCAGCGACGACACCGTGCGCCGCTGGGGCGAGGGCGGCAAGCTGCGCATCCGCAAAGCCGAGTCGGGCCGGCAGGTCGTAGATGGCGTCGATCTGGTGCCCCTCATGACGGATGCCGGGGCCGAGTCGCCGATCGCCACCGCCTTCCCGCACGCCCGCGCTTCTGCCCGCAACCGGCTGACCGGCATCATCACCGCCGTCACGAAAGACGGAGTGATGGCTCAGGTGGACCTGCAGGCCGGACCGTTCCGCATCGTCTCGCTGATGACCCGCGAGGCCGCGGACGAGCTCGAGCTGCAACCGGGCATGCTCGCGGTCGCGACCGTCAAGGCGACCGTCGTCGTCGTCGAACTGCCCGACGGCCCCGCGTGATGCCGCCGTCCAGGGTCGCGGTCGCCGTCGTCGTCGCGTGCGCCGGGTTGGTGCTGGCGGGGTGCTCGGCTCCCACGGCCGGGCCCTCGACCACCGAGAAGTCCGACCCGATGACCGGAACCGTCACGGTGCTCGCCGCGGCATCCCTCACCGAGGTCTACGGCGACCTGGCCGCGCGTTTTGAGAAGCTGCACCCGAACGTGACGATCACCGAGAACTTCGGCGGAAGTTCGGCGCTCGCCGCTCAGATCGTGCAGGGCGCGCCCGCCGACCTGTTCGCCACGGCGAACGAGGCGACCATGAAGACGGTCACGGATGCCGGTCTGGCCGACGGGACGCCGATCGTCTACGCCACCAACGTCCTGACCCTGGTGGTGCCCCCCTCGAACCCCGCGGGCATCAAGGTGGTGTCCGATCTGACCAGGCCGGGCGTGAAGGTCGCGCTGTGCGACAAGAGCGTGCCCTGCGGCTCGGCCGCCATCGGCCTGCTGGCCGCCGAGAAGCTGACGGTCACCCCGGTCACCCTCGAGACCGACGTGAAGGCCGTGCTCACCAAGGTCGAGCTCGACGAGGTGGATGCCGGCCTGGTCTACCTGACCGACGCCCACGCCGCGGGCGACAAGGTCAGGCAGATCGCGGTGCCCGACGCCGCCAACGTCGTCAACCGCTATCCGATCGTCGTGCTCTCGGCATCGACGAACAAGAACGCAGCGCGGGCGTTCGAGCAGTTCATCCTGTCGGCGACCGGGAAGGCGGCGCTCAAGAATGCCGGATTCGGCACCCCCTAGCGCGACGCGCAGCGCGCCCCGGAACGCACCCCGCAGAGCGCCCCAGAGCGCGCCTCGGAGCGCGCACCGCCGCGGTCCCGCGGTCGTCGTGTGGGTGATCGCGGCGCTCGCGCTCGCCCTGCTGGTGCTCCCGCTCTTCGCGATCCTGCTCTCCGCGCCGTGGGCTCGGATGCCCGTGCTGCTCGTGGCCCCCGAGACGCTGCAGGCACTCGGGCTGTCTGTGCTCACCGCGGTGATCTCAACCGTGCTGTGCCTCGTGCTCGGCATCCCTTTGGCCGTCGTGCTGGCCCGATCGGTGGCGTGGCCGGTCGTTCCGCGCCGGTTGCTGCGTGCCGCGGTAACCATCCCCCTGGTGCTACCGCCGGTCGTCGGCGGCCTCGCGCTGCTCCTGTTGCTGGGACGCAACGGGATCCTGGGGCGCCTCCTCGCGGTGGCCGGCATCACCATCCCGTTCACGACGGGCGCCGTCGTCATCGCTCAGACCTTCGTCGCGATGCCCTTCCTCGTCTTCGCGGTCGAGGGAGCGCTGCGCGGCGCCGATCGCCGGGTCGAGCTGGCAGCCGCGTCGCTCGGGGCCTCACCGATTCAGGTCTTTCGCACGGTCACCATCCCGCTGGTCGCCCCGGGAGTCGCGGCCGGCGCGGTGCTCTGCTTCGCCCGGGCGCTCGGGGAATTCGGCGCGACCATCACCTTCGCCGGCTCCTACCCCGGGGTCACTCGGACCCTGCCGATCGCAAGCTACCTGGCGTCGCAGAACGATCTCAGCCAGTCGATCGCGCTGGCGCTCGTGCTGCTGGTGGTGTCGGTGGCTGTGCTGCTCGGACTGCGCGACCGGTGGCTGCCGGGGGTGCGCGGATGAGCGGCACGGCTGCCAGCGCCCCGGCGGCACTGATCGCCGACATCACCGCGCGGCGGGGCGCGTTCGAGGCGACGGCGGCGTTCCACGTCGTCGCGGGGCGTCCACTTGCGCTCGTCGGACCCAACGGCGCCGGCAAGACCACCGTGCTGAACGTGCTGGCCGGCCATCTGGCGATCGAGCGCGGCAGCATCCTGCTCGATGGTCGAGACGTCGCGGGTCTCGCCCCCGAGGCGAGAAGGATCGGCGTGGTCTTCCAAGACTTCCTGGTCTTCCCGCACCTGACCGTGGCCGACAACGTGGCATACGGCATCCGGATGCGCGGCGCGCGCCGTGCCGCAGCCCGCGCCGCCGCACTCCCGTGGCTCGAGCGCTTCGACCTGGCGGACTTCGGCGACCGCTACCCGCACGAACTCAGCGGCGGTCAGGCGCAACGGGTGGCACTCTCCCGTGCCCTCGCCGCCGAGCCGGATGCCCTGCTGCTCGACGAGCCGATGGCCTCGCTCGATGTCGAGGTCCGCGACGAGGTGCGCGCCGATCTCGCCCGGCACCTGCGCGAGTTCTCCGGGCCGACCGTGATCGTGACGCACAGCGCGGCCGATGTCGCGGCTCTCGCCTCCGAGGTGGTGGTGCTCGAGGCCGGAGCGGTGACGCAGCGCGGCACCTGGGCACAGCTGAGGGAGGCGCCCGCGACGCCGTACGTGACGCGGCTGGTTCAGACGCGGGAGAACTCGAGGCGGGAGAACTCGAGGCGTGAGAACGAGAGAACTCAGGCGCGCGTCGTCAATCCGCAGCCGCACCAGGGAGAATGAACAGGTGGCCCGCGCACCCCAATCGTCTCCCCAAGAAGACGACGACGACGCGCTGCGCTGGGCGGGCGACGAGGTGCGCGGCGGCGTCGATCCGCTGACCCGCAACCGGGTCTCGGAGACCGCTGTGGCATCGCTCGACGACGGGACGGATGCCGCGCCCGGCGCCCCGACGGACCTCGCCCGCACCGGGGCCAACGTGGTGTTCGCGGTGCTCTACCTGGCCATCGTGGTGGGGTGGATCCTCTCGGTGCAGATCACCGGCTCCACCGCGACCGACGTCTTCTCGCAGGTGGCCTGGCAGTTCGGTGAGTTCATGGCGATCATCTCCGGAGCTCTCTGGTACCTGGCCGTGCTGACGCTCACGCCCGACAGCCGCACGGCGGTTCGGGTGGGCTGGTTCGCGCTCGGAGTCGGGGTGCTGGTGCCGTGGCCGATCCTGTTGGTGGTGGCGTCATGAGCACCGATCCCAAGACCGAGCCGACCGTGAGAAGCGGGATCGTGAGCCGCATCGTGCTCTGGGTGGTGTTCGCCCTGCTCTACGCGTACCCGCTGTTCGAAGGCGTTTCGAACCTCATCGCGCTGCCGCCGTTCTATGCCGCGAACGGCATCGGCGCGGCGGTGCCCTGGTGGCTGCTGATCGTCGGCGTGGCAGCGCCGGTCCTGATCTACCTCGCAGCGCTCTGGATCGGGCGCGGTCGCGAGCTGTTCGCCCGCACCCTCATCCTGGCCGTCGGTCTCGCCGCCACGAATGCGCTCGTGCTCAGCGCGGTCTCATGGGCGAGCGCCATCCAGCCGCCCATCACGTCCTAGCCCCCGAACCGCCGCCGCGAAAGTACCCGGATCGGTTGCGCGTCGGGACTGCGCGCAACCGAAATGGGTACTTTCGTGGCGGGTCAGCGCAGCGGCAGCACCGCCGCCAGCACCAGCGCGATGAGCCCGAGCTGCCCCAGGTAGCGCGGCCAGAACGGGATCGCCGCCCGCCCGAACGTCTCGCGGTGCTGCGACGCGTAGGCGTTGGCCGGGAACACCAGGACGAGGAACACGACCAGCGCGATCCCCGTGAGTTCGCGCAGCAGCGGCCACGGCGTCAGCAGGCCAACGGCCCCGGCCAGTTCTGCGCCGCCGGTGAACGCAACGAGGAAGGCGGGGGAGGGCATCCCGGGCCGCCTCAACCCGGGAGGGATCATCGCCCGCATGCCTCGCCGCACGCGCGGCACGAAGTGGGTCACGCCCATGAAGGCGAACACGGCCGCCACCAGGACGCGCAGCCCGAGCTGCACCCATTCGGGCGGCGTCACGCGGCGTCTTCGGTCGTCATGGCTCCATCGTCGCACCCGCTAAACTCGGAGCCGCCGAGCCCGCCACCGCCGAGGCCGGCTCTCCGACCCCGAAGGAACTCTCTCGTGGCCAAGCCGATCGTCGTGATCGCCGAAGAACTCTCGCCCGCCACCGTTGAGGCCCTGGGCCCCGACTTCGACGTCCGCAACGTCGATGGCACCGACCGCCCGGCGCTGCTGTCCGCGCTCGCCGAGGCCAACGCCATCCTGATCCGCTCCGCCACCCAGGTGGACGCCGAGGCCATCGCCGCCGCCCCGAAGCTCAAGGTCGTGGCGCGCGCCGGCGTCGGCCTCGACAACGTGGACATCAAGGCCGCCACCGAGGCCGGCGTCATGGTCGTCAACGCCCCGACGTCCAACATCGTCAGCGCGGCCGAGCTCACCATCGGCCACCTGCTTAGCATCGCGCGCCACATCCCGGCGGCGAACGCGAGTCTGGCCGCCGGCGAGTGGAAGCGCTCCAAGTACACCGGCGCCGAGCTCTTCGAGAAGACGGTGGGCATCATCGGCCTCGGCCGTATCGGTGCGCTCATCACGACGCGTCTGCAGGCCTTCGGCATGAACGTGGTCGCCTACGACCCCTACGTCACCGCCGCGCGCGCCCAGCAGATGGGCGTGCAGCTGCTGTCGCTCGATGAGCTGCTCGAGCAGTCCGACTTCATCACGATCCACATGCCCAAGACGCCCGAGACCACCGGCATGATCGGCGCGGCGCAGCTGAAGAAGATGAAGAAGACGGCATACATCGTCAACGTCGCGCGCGGCGGCCTGATCGACGAGGATGCCCTGGCCGACGCCCTGAGCGGCAACATCATCGCCGGGGCGGGTCTCGACGTCTTCGTGAACGAGCCGCCGACCGGCTCCAAGCTGCTCGGACTGCCCAACATCGTCGTGACGCCCCACCTCGGCGCCTCGACGGACGAGGCGCAGGAGAAGGCCGGTGTCTCGGTCGCGAAGTCGGTGCGTCTCGCGCTCGACGGCGAGCTGGTTCCGGATGCCGTGAATGTCGCCGGTGGACTCATCGATCCCTTCGTGCGCCCCGGCATCTCGCTCGTCGAGAAGCTCGGCCAGGTGCTGGCCGGCGTCGCCGGGCACACCGCGCTCACCAAGCTCGAGGTCGATGTGCGCGGTGAGCTGGCCGCCTACGACGTCAGCGTCTACCGCCTGGCCGCCCTCAAGGGCTATTTCAGCAATCAGGTCACCGAGAACGTCTCGTACGTCAACGCGCCGCTCCTCGCCGAGCAGCGCGGCATCGGCTCGAGCCTCACCACCGCCGAAGAGAGCAAGGACTACCGCAACGTCACGACGCTGCGCGGCCTGCTCGCCGACGGCACCTCGGTCGAGGTATCCGGCACCCTGTCGGGCACCAAGATGGTCGAGAAGATCGTCGGGCTGAACGGCTACGACATCGAGGTGCCCCTGGCCGCGCATCACGTCGTCATGCTCTACACCGACCGCCCGGGCATCGTGGCGAGCTACGGTCGCGAGTTCGGCGACGCCGGCATCAACATCGCCGGCATGCAGATCGCGCGCCGCAGCGCGGGCGGCCAGGCGCTCAGCATCGTCACCGTCGACTCGCCCGTCCCCGACGACGTGCTGGCCCGCGTGGCGAAGGCGATCGACGCGGACGAGCTGCGCGAGATCGACATCGTCGACGCGTAGGTGACCTTTTTCGGCATCCTGGATGTCGAAATCCGGGAGTAGCGTTCGTCGCGTTCGACAGGAACTGTTCGCGGCGCCCTCGGCGGTGCCGCACGACGAAGGGTCTCACCGTGGCAGAGGAATACATCGTCTTCATCGTCGAACCCGACTGGGACCCGTCGCGGGTCACCGAGTCGGAGTGGACCGATGTGATGCACGCCCACCAGGCGTTCGCGAAGGCCGTGGAGGCCGCGGGCGCCCAGTTGCTCGGCGGTGACGCGCTGCAGCCCCCCAAGACGGCCGTGCGCATCCAACCCGGCGTCGACGGCGGCCCCGCCGTCTTCACCGACGGCCCGTTCGGCGAGGTGAAAGAGGTGGTCACCGGCTACTACAAGCTGGGAGTGAAAGACGCGGCTCAGGCGCGGGAACTCGCCGCCCAGGTGCCGACCGCCGGTCACATCGAGTTGTATCCGGTGATGGACACCGGCTCGATGTCATGATCCGGTGATCGCCAGGTCGTCGACCGCCGGCCCCGACGAACTGTCTGCCGCGTTCCGAGCCGAGTGGCCGCGCATCCTGGCGGCGCTCATCCGGTACACCGGCAGCATCGAGTTGGCCGAGGATGCGGTGCAAGAGGCGTTCGCGCGCGCCGTCTCGACCCGCGATCGGGCGCTGCTGATCAATCCGGCGGCCTGGATCACGACCGTCGCGAAACGGATCGCCATCGACGCCGTGCGTCGCGATGCGGCATTGCGCCGGCGCCTGCCGTTGCTGGTCGAGCCCGACGACGCCGTGCAGGCCGAGCGCTGGGTCGCCGACGCGCCCGCAGACGACGACCGGCTCGGACTGCTCTTTCTGGTCTGCTCACCTCAGCTGACCCCCGAGACCCGTCTGGCGCTCGCCCTTCGCTTTGTCTGCGGCGTCTCGACCGAGGCGATCGCCGATGCCCTGCTGGTCGAGCACCCCACCATGAGCGCGCGTCTGACACGGGCCAAGAAGCGCATCGAGAGCGACGGCATCCGGTTCTCGAGTCCGGATGCGCACGAGCGCACATCGCGCCTCGACGACGTGCTGAGCACGATCTACGTGCTGTACACCACCGGGCACGCGGCGCCCTCCGTATCCCCGCTGGGCGGTGATCTCTCGGCGACCAGGACGGCGATCGAGTTGGCCCGCGCACTGCGCAGGCTGCTGCCCGAGGGCCGCGAGGTGGCGGGGTTGCTCGCGTTGCTGCTGCTCACCGAGGCGCGAGCCAGCACCCGGCTCACCGAGGGCGGCGACCTGGTCACCCTCGAGAATGCCGACCGGCGCCGCTGGGATGTGCCGCGCATCCAGGAGGGGCTCGATCTGGCTGTTGTCGCGCTGCCGGGCGGCGGACGCTTCGCCCTCCAGGCGGGCATCGCCGGGCTGCATGCCGAGGCACCGAGCTGGAACGGCACCGACTGGACCGCGATCGGCGCCCTCTACGACCGGTTGCTCGAGGTGTGGCCGTCACCGGCTGCGGGCCTGGCGCGCATCGTCGCGCGCAGCTACGGATCGACCGGCCCAGAGGCGGCTCTGCAGGAGCTGGATGCGGTCGGCCCCGATCTGCACGGAGCCGTCGGCCGGCAGGCGGTCGCGGTCCGGGCCGACCTGCTGCGCCGCATCGGCCGCGACGCCGAGGCGCGCGCGGCTTACGAGCGCGCCGCCGCCGAGGAGCGACACGCGCCGACTCGCGATTTCTTCGGCAGGCGGATCGCCGAGCTCGGCGGACCGTGACGCCCGGCGAGCCCGGCGATCGCGGCGAGCCCGGCGAGGCCGGCAATCGCGCGGAGACCGCTACATCGCGGTCGTCTCGTGGACCTCGATCCGGCCTCCCGCGGCCAGGTGAGGGTGATCGGCCAGCAGCGCGGTCACCGCCCCGACGTTCGCGGCCTCCACGGTCGAGTATCCGTTGGTCCCGCTGTCGGGCAGCTGCGCGCCGACGGCGGTCGCTGGGCCGAAGGCGTTTCCCATGTCGAGGATCGCGGATCCGGCCTTGCCGAACCACGCCATCCAGGCGGCCATCGTCTTCTCGCCCTCTTCGGGGCTCTGCGGCATCGTGCCGCCCTGGTAGAGCAGGACGTACTTGGTCATCGGTCTCTCCTTGCGTCGAGGTGACGGGCGATTGCCCGCGCCATCACCTCGACGCTCGGCGAGACCGGATTTCGACAGCGCTGTCGCGAAGCCTGTACTCGACAGGCCTACTCGACGGGAGGCGTCACGTGCGTCTCGCGCGAGGCGACGCTCTCGCCGCTGGCGGGGTCGACCGCCGTGCGCACCGTGGTCACGCTGCTGCGCTTGCGCACCAGCAGCACGATGCCGATGATCGCGACGACGATGCCGGCACCCATCAGCAGAACGCCGACCAGCTGCAGGTCGATCCAGCTGACCTGAAACCGCACGGCGAAGCGCAGGATGGCGCCGAC
>Ga0068852_100000411_pt1 | contig 28617 bp, 30 predicted proteins | sample KBSCornC22_FD_66594 | JGI IMG/M metagenome (GOLD analysis project Ga0068852, IMG submission 66594) | Corn rhizosphere microbial communities from Kellogg Biological Station, Michigan, USA - KBS Corn C2-2 | ecosystem: Host-associated > Plants > Roots > Rhizosphere > Soil ... | reverse complement strand
GACCGACTTTATGAACAGTCGAAGACGATTCCCGACAGCCCTGAACGTAACCGGCTGTATCGTGAGATGGCGCGCTTGATCGAGGCGCACACGGTCTGGCTGCTCGAAGACAGCCGCTACCGCAATGTGCTGCTTCAGCCCTACGTTATCGGCTACAAGAAACATCCGGTCATGCACGCTGAATGGCTTTATATCGATCTTGAATCCGGCCCGCGCTGATCCCCGCAAGTCCGGGCAGGGCATCCTGCTCATCGTCAAGCAGAGCGCTGCGCTTGTAATTGCGGCATGCGGCTGCTTGTCGATGACCTGTGCTCTCGGCGCTGCGCTGCCCGAAATACCGATGTGGGACGCGGTCGCCATTCCTCGAGTTTGCACAGAAACGCTGGCAAACGCTCGCGCACACGCTGCTCGCCTGGAACAAAGCGATGCCAGCATAACTGCAGCTCGTCTCTTCAAAGCGTGGGACGACTTGCAGATCTTGCTCGAGGACGCCGACGGGCCGATCGATCTGTTTGCGAATGTCGCGCCCGATCCCGCGACGCGTGCTGCGGCCGAGGCGTGCCAGCTTGAATTCCGCGCGTTCTACACAGAGCTGCACCAGAATACGAAGATATTTACGCGCATGCAAGCCGCGGAGCCGGGCGATGCCATCGACCAAAAGCTGAAGAAAGACATCGTCGAGGCGTTCGAGTACACCGGTGCTGGTCTGCCCGAAGCGAAGCGCGCACGCATGCAAGCCATCTTGCAGCGTCTTGAAGAAATATCCCAGGCGTTCAATCGCAACATTCGCGACAACCAAGCGAAAGTGGTGTTTACGGCCGAGGAATTGAAGGGGTTGCCCGAGGCGTATATCAGCAAGGCACGGCGCGATGGTGATGGCAAGTACCTGCTCGGCTTCGCTTATCCTGAGTACGATCCATTAATGGCGAATGCGCAAGACGCATCGGCGAGGCATCGTTACTACGTTGCTTTCAACAATCGCGGTAGTGACCGCAACCTTGCTCTGCTCGATGAAGCAGGCAGTCTTCGTCTTGAGATCGCGCGGCTGTTTGAAATGCCGAGTTACGCGCACTTCGTCATGCGCCGCCGCATGGTTCGAACGCCCGGCACGGTCGAGCGCTTCTTGGATGATGTCAAAACACGTGTCGGCCCACTTGAGCGGCGTGAAGTGGGAGAACTTCGCGCGTTCAAAGCAGAGCGCGGCGGCGATGCTGAGACAGGTTCAACTTTCAACCGCTGGGACCTTGCTTACTATCAGGAACAGTACAAGAAGTTGCGTTTCAATGTAGACCAGGAAGCCTTGCGCGCCTACTTTCCGACTGACGTCGCAATCGACTGGGCTCTCGGTCTCTCGTCAGCGTTGTATGGGATTAAATTTACAGTTGCGACGGTGCCCGTCTGGGACCGGGATGTGCGTTATTACAGTGTCAATGACGGGGAGACCGGCGTCTTACTCGGCGGCATCTATCTCGATCTCTTTCCCCGCGCTGGCAAGTACAGCCACGCGGCCGCTTTCAACGTGCGCAGTTCCAGCTCGCTTGCAAAGCGCACGCCGATCAGCGTGCTGGTAACCAACTTCAACCGTACTGGCTTAACGCATGGCGAACTCGTCACGCTGCTACACGAATTCGGCCACGTGTTGCACGGCGTGCTGTCCCGCACGCGCTATGCGAGCCATGGGGGCACACATGTCGAACGCGATTTTGTAGAAGCGCCATCGCAGATGTATGAAGAATGGGCGCACGCGATCGAACCCTTGCGGCTGATTCAAAACTATTGCGGGGACTGTCCCGCGGTCGATGCAGCGCTCGTTGAGCGCCTCAATGCAGCGCGCGCATACGGCCAAGGCATACGTTATGCAAGACAGCACTTATACGCATCGTTCGATCTCGCAATCACCGGAGTGCGGCAAGCCGACGCAATGGCGACATGGATACCGATGGAGAACGAGTCCGCGGTCGGTTATGCGCAGGGCACGCAATTTCCGGGGACCTTCACGCACGTCATCAGCGGATACTCGGCGGGCTACTATGGGTACATGTGGTCCAAAGCGCTGGCACTCGATATGGTGTCGACGTACGGAGACAACTTGATGAATGCCGCCGCCGGAAGGCGTTTCCGGTCGTTGATACTCGAGCAAGGCGGACAAAAGCCTGCTGAAGAAATGGTGCGCGATTTTCTTGGCCGTGCGCCCTCGCGCGATGCTTTCTTTGACGAGATCACCGGTCAAAGGAAGCGCTGAGCAGAAACCGCCAAGATGCTCGCATATGTAGTTCGCCGCCTCTGGCAAATGATACCCACGCTGCTCGGTGTCTTGCTGCTGGTGTTTTTTCTATTCAACTGGGTGGGCGGCGATCCCGCCTATATCCTTGCCGGGAAAATATCCAACCCCGAACAGATCGAGAACATTCGTCGCCAGCTCGGCGTCGATCAGCCGCTGTATGTCCAGATCTGGATATTCGTTAAGCAGGTGGTCACCGGCGATTTCGGCGTGAGCTGGGCGACAAACGAAAAAGTGTCCAGCATATTCGCCACGCGGCTGGGTCCCTCGCTGACCGTATTAGTGCCATTGCTTGTTGTGGATACGCTGCTGGCGGTCGGCGCGGCCATGCTTGTCGCTTATGTGCGCGGCTCGCTGACCGACCGCATTGTGATGATAGGCTGCACCGTAGGCCAGTCGATCAGCATCCTTGTTTACATCATCGTATTTCAGTACGTCCTGGCCTATCAGTTGGGCTGGTTTCCGGTGCAAGGCTGGGGCAATTCGTTTGCTGAAAACCTGTTTAAGTTTAGCCTGCTGCCGATCATCGTCGGCGTTATTGTGTCCCTTGCCCCCGATACGCGGCTGTACCGGACGTTCCTCCTCGACGAAATCAATCAGGATTACGTGCGCACTGCGCGGGCGAAGGGCCTGAGCGAAACGCGCGTAATGTGGGTGCACGTCCTGCGCAATGCGGCGATTCCGATCATCACCAACGTAATGATTCAGCTGCCGGGGTTGTTGGCGGGCGCATTCCTGATCGAGCGATTTTTCTCGATACCCGGCATCGGGCGGGAGGTGATTCTCGCCGTCGAGCGTAGCGACTTCCCGGTGATCAAGGCGGTTACTATTTACGTGGCAATCGCGACGATGATCATCAATTTGCTCGCAGACCTGATGTATAAGGCGGTCGACCCGCGCGTGCAACTGAAATGACCGCGGCAGCAATTCCTTTTGACAGCGGCGCAGGGAATGAGTCAGCCAACCTGTGGCGTCTTGCGTGGCAGCGTTTTGCGCGCGATAGCGTTGGCATCGTATCGCTTTTAACCGTGTTGTTCTTCTTCTGTGTCATGGCCGCGTCTGGACTACGTCTCATCGCGGACGATTGGTCTCAGGAAGCAGGCGTCAACTTTGCGCCGCCCGCATTTCTCGGGCCCGAACCATCCGCTACACCGTCGTCGCCGCAACCGTCGGCTGCAAGCAGCGATGCCGAACGTAGTGCGGCGGGAGAGGCATTGTCGATTGTGGATCCGCTTGGCAACGTGTTGTCAGAAATACGCAAAGATGCGCCGCACGAGCGGCAAGATACAGCGATCGTTGACCCGCTCGCGAGTGTTCTTGCTGAAATCCGCAAACAGTCCGTCGGAACGAATCCAGCTGAGACGAGAGCAGCGACGCTTATATTCGGCGGCGACAAATGGGGCCGCGACGTGCTCAAGAAAACGATCAAGGGCACTGAGACTTCGCTATTCGTCGGTCTCGCCGCAGCTGTGCTGGCCACGTTACTCGGCACAATCTTCGGCGCGGTTGCCGGTTACTACGGTCGCGCTGTCGACGATTTTTTCAACTGGTTCTATAGCGTTTTTACCTCAGTGCCCTACCTGCTTTTGATACTTGCGATTGCGGCGGTGCTAAATCAAAAAGGCACGCTGACGGTGGTTCTCATACTCGGCCTCACCGGCTGGACCGGGATTTTCAGACTGGTCCGCGCTGAGTACCTCAAACACAAAGTACGCGAATACATACAGGCGGCCGACGCGATTGGCGCTTCAAACGCGCGGCGGATGTTCGTTCATATCTTACCTAACGTGAGCCATGTCATTCTCGTCCAGTTGTCACTGCACGTCGTGCTGTTCATCAAGTCCGAAGTGATATTGAGCTTTCTCGGTTTTGGCGTCGGAGTCGATACGGTGTCTTGGGGCAGCATGCTGAACGAAGCGCAAAACGAACTGATCCTTGGCAAGTGGTGGCAGCTTGCAGCAGCAACCGTCGCGATGGCTGTTCTAGTGACAGCCTTCAGCCTGTTGACGGATGCGCTGCGCGATGCGCTGGATCCAAGGCTGAAATGAACGACGACAGAAGCGTCGATGCGCTGTTGAGCGTTCGTGCGCTTGCGGTCAGTTTCCGCGTGGATAAAGCGACCACGTTCGACGCTGTTAAGGGAATCCAGTTCGATATCCCCGCTAACAGCACGGTGGCTTTGGTCGGCGAGTCGGGCAGCGGCAAGTCAGTGACTGCACTGGCAATCATGGGACTTTTACCGAAAGAGAATGCAAATGTCGCTGCGGACAGCTGCGTGCTTTTTGGCGGCCGAAATCTGCTTACATGCAGCGCGCGTGAGCTACAAACAGTGCGAGGCGCGGAACTTTCAATGATTTTCCAGGAGCCGATGAGCTCGCTCAACCCAGTGTTCAGCGTTGGATTTCAGCTTATGGAGGTGCTCAATCGGCACCTTCCGCTTAAGCGAGGGGAAGCGCGAACGCGTGCAGTCGAACTGCTGCGCGAGGTCGGCATTCCCGAGCCGGAAAGTCGTATCGATGCTTATCCGTTTGAGTTGTCAGGCGGCCAGCAGCAGCGCGTCATGATAGCGATGGCGATCGCCTGCGAACCCAAACTGCTCATTGCAGATGAGCCGACGACTGCGCTCGACGTTACGATCCAGAAGCAGGTTCTGGAATTGATTTCACAATTACAGAAGCGGCGGCGAATGTCAGTGTTGTTCATTACTCACGATCTGGCAGTCGTGGGCGAAATCGCCGATCGCGTCATCGTTATGCGCGACGGCATCATTCGCGAACAGGGAACCGCGGAACAGATCTTCAATGCGCCGCAGGATGCATACACAAAGGCGCTCCTGATGTGCCGGCCGCAGATGGCGTTTCGACCGCGGCGGCTCCCGGTCATCGAGGACTTCACGGACGCTCATCGGCGGACCCAGTCTGGCACCGCCGAACGCTCACGCGGTCTGAATGATAACGAACAGATTGTTCTGGAGGTCCGCCACCTGGCCAAAAGCTTCTATTCGCGGTCAGGGTTGTTTGGCAAGCGCGGGTTCGAGGCAGTGAAAGACGTTTCGTTCGTCGTCGCTAAAGGCAAAACGCTCGGCATTGTAGGCGAATCCGGTTCCGGTAAGACGACACTCGCGCTTACCTTGATGCGGCTGTACGACCAGTCGACCGGCGAGGTTTTTCTCGATGGCCGGAACATTTCTTCGCTCTCCGGCGACGACCTGTTCGCATATAAGCGCCGCGTACAGATCGTATTTCAGAATCCTTATGCGTCCTTGAATCCGCGGTTTACAGTCGGTCAGATTGTGATGGAACCAATGGTAATCCATGGCATCGGCGCGACCAGCGAACGGCGAACTCTCACTTACGCGATGCTCGAGAAAGTCGGCCTGCCGGCATCGTCATTCACCAAGTATCCGCATGAATTCTCGGGCGGGCAGCGTCAGCGCATCGCGATCGCTCGCTGCCTCGTCATGCGGCCCGAAGTGCTCATTTGCGACGAGTCCGTATCGGCGCTCGACGTGTCGGTGCAGGCCCAGATACTCAACCTTCTGCAGGACCTTCAGGACGAGTACGCGTTGAGTTACATATTTATTTCGCACGACCTCGCAGTCGTCAAGTACATGGCGGACGAGATCATGGTGATGAATGCGGGGGAGGTCGTCGAATTTGGCGATTCGGATGACGTCTATCTCAGGCCGCAACATCCGTACACGCGCCGATTGCTGGCGTCTGTTCCGAAGGGTTGGCCGGGCGCAATCGACCGGCGAACGACGCGTGCCTAATCGGAGTGGTCTGCGACCATGGACTTTGCGCTGGCCGTGCCGGATTTTTTGGGCCCAGCAGCGGCAACCCGTCTGGTTGTTCCACGCGAATCCGCGACTTTAACCGGGCGGCCTTTGCGTGCTGCGTGCGCGTGTTTGGCCGACTTCTTGGCCTTGGCGATCTTCTCGTGCGTCGCGGGCATGTCGGGCAGATACGGTGCGGAGTTGCCTTGGCGCGGCACTAAGAGTGTGGCGCCAGCCCCGACTCGTTGGGCGCCTTTGATGCTGTTAACGTGTTTCAGCTGACCGACGTCGATTCCGTAGCGCGCCGCCACACGGTCCACTGTCTCACCGGATTTGAGCTTGTACGCCTGCCAGGTCAACAACGGCTCATTGTGCGTCTCGAGGTTCGACAGGAAAGTGCCGGCCTTATCGGCTGGCAATAACAGGGAGCGCTCGCTGTCCGCCTTGATGACCGCGCGGCTGTTGCCGGGATTCAGCGAAACGAATTCTTGGACGTCCATGTCAGCAAGTTTGGCGGCAAGTTTCACGTCCATATGTTTCGTGGTCGTGATTGCCACAAAATACGGACGGTTCGGCACTTCCGCCAGCTCGATGCCGTATTGGGCTGGATTCGCAATAATATTCTTCACCGCTTGCAGCTTCGGCATGTAATAGCGCGTCTCGGCGGGCATGTGAAGGCTACGGTAGTCGATGGGCTGGCCCTTCGCTACATTCTTTGCGATTGCCCGGGACACCGCACCCTCGCCCCAATTGTAGGCGGCAAGCGCGAGATCCCAGCTTCCGAACATGTCGTATAGCTTTTCAAGATAATCGAGTGCGGCGTCGGTTGCGGCCATGACATCACGCCGGCCGTCGTACCAGAAATTCTGCTGCAGGCCATAGAGCTTCCCGGTCGATGGGATAAATTGCCAGATGCCGGACGCGTGCGCCCGCGAGTAAGCAACCGGGTTATAGGCGCTCTCTATGATCGGCAGTAGCGCGATTTCGCTCGGCATGCCCCGTTTCTCGATCCGGTCTACGATGTGATAGAGGTAACGGCTGCTGCGCTCGACGGTCCGCGCCATATACTCGGGGCGCTTAGCGAACCATTCCTCCTGCTCGCGAACGAGCGGGCTCGCCATGTCTGGCAACCCAAACCCATTCCGGATACGCTGCCAGAGACTGGGCGGCGCTGAGGTGAGATCCATCAGCGGCGCGACTGCCGGGGCCGGCTTGGCTGACGCGACGGGCGATTCCAAGGGTGGAGTCGCGTCCGGGATAACGACTTGTTCGCCATCCGCCGGAAGCGCCGGAATTGCCAGGTCTTCGGACGTGTTGACGGTCGGCGCTTCGACGCCAGTCTCCTCCCCTGATACCGCCTCGGCGGCAAGCGAACACTGGGAATAGAAGACCAGACCGGCTGCAATCAGCAGCGACTTGCGGGAAGTCAACATATGCTGGCAGGGGAATTGTTGAGACGGCAGCATGGTAACCAGCCGTCAACGCCGGCGTCAAGGCATTTGTGCTCGAACAGTATTAGATAAGTAGTTGATGTTAAACGCTAATACGCGTTTTTCCACTCCCGCAAGGCCGCCAGTACGGACACCGGATCGGCGAGCACTTTGCCTGTATGGGCGTTAATTGCCGCAATTACGGCGGGCTGATTACAACGCACGAATGGATTTCCGCGTTTTTCCTGTGCGAGGGTCGACGGCAGGGTTGGCTCGTCGCGGTTGCGCATAGCGGTCGCCGCCTCCTCCCACTTTCGCAGTTCTGGGTTCGTTGGTTCCGCAGCGCGAGCAAAGCGGATGTTCGCCACTGTATATTCATGTCCGCAATACACGCGTGTGTCATCCGGCAAAGCCGTCAGCTTGCTAAGCGACGCGTACATTTGTGCCGGCGTTCCCTCGAACAGGCGCCCGCAGCCACATGCAAACAGCGTGTCGCCGCAAAAAAGCATGCCCCCGCCGTAAAACGCAATGTGGCTGCGCGTGTGTCCCGGTATTTCGAGAACGCTGAAGTCAACGTCCAGACTATCGAGCGTAAAACGGTCGTTTTCGCGCACGCGATGACTGACCGTGGGTATCCGGTCATCGTACGGTCCGTAGACAGGAACCGAGTGCTGGCTCAGTAATTCCGCGTTGCCTCCCACGTGATCGGCGTGATGATGGGTATTCAAAATGGCGGTTAGCCGCAGGTTCTCCGAACGCAGATATTGGAGCACGGGGGTTGCATCGCCCGGATCGACGACCACCGCCTCGTCGCCGCGGCGCAATGTCCATACATAGTTGTCCTGGAACGCGCGCACCGGATGGACTGTTATTTCATTCATGGAAATGACTCGATGGGAATAATGCGGAGCCCTTATCTTTGTTTTAAACTGCCCCCATGTCAACCGTGACTGATACAGCGGCGCCCGCTGCATGGCTTACGACGCCGCTCGGCCGCTACGTCCTGGAAAGCGAACTCAAGTACGTTGAAGAGACGGTCTCCGACGTTTTCGGCTTCAATGCACTCCAACTCGGTCTCGTCGAATATGACTTTCTGAGTGCAAGTCGCATTCCGCTGAGGTGCCGTGTCGGCGCCGCTGCACCGGCGGATCTCGTCGCCCGTTTTCGTGACTTGCCGATTGAGACCAATAGTATTGATCTGCTCGTCCTTCCGCATGTTCTTGAATTCAGCGTGAACCCGCATCAAATCCTGCGGGAGATCCATCGCGTTTTAATGCCCGACGGCCACGCGGTTATTACCTGCTTCAATCCACGCAGTCTCTGGGGCGTTCGCCGGTTGTTCAGCCGGTCCGACGTCTATCCATGGGAAGGTCACTTCATCACTTTGCCGCGGATGAAGGACTGGCTTGCACTGCTCGAACTGGAGATCGTGGCGGGTCGCATGGGATGTTATGTGCCGCCTTTCTCGCAGGAACGGTGGATCCAGCGCTTCCGGTTTCTTGAGGCGGCGGGCGACAGATGGTGGCCCATCGCAGGCGGCGTGTACTTTCTGCACGTGATCAAACGGGTGCGCGGCATGCGCGTGATCATGCCGAACTGGCGTCACAAAGTTGTGCGCCCAAATCTCGCAGTTGTGCCCAAGACCCAGGATAATGACGAGCCGGCGGCAGCGCGTGATTTGACCAATCCGCGATGATCGGCGAAATAGACGTTTACACGGATGGGGCGTGTAAAGGGAATCCCGGCGCCGGGGGGTGGGGTGCTTTGCTCAAATACGGCGACCGTACAAGAGAATTGTTCGGTGGCGAAGCGCACACGACCAATAACAGGATGGAGCTGACTGCGGTGATTCGCGCGCTGGAAGCGCTCAACCGCAAGTGTCATATCCGTCTACACACGGATTCCAAGTATGTGCAGCAGGGGATTTCCATATGGATACACGTATGGAAGAGACGCGGCTGGAAGACCGCGGATAAGAAACCGGTTAAAAACGCGGACCTGTGGCGGCGCCTCGATGAGCTTGCCGCCGAACACGATATCGAATGGCTGTGGGTCAAGGGCCACTCCGGACATGATGGAAATGAGCGCGCCGACGCCCTGGCGAATCGTGGCGTCGCCACGGTGAACGCCCTTACCGCGGATAGCGCGGCGAGTGGCGGCGGATTGTGAACATACGCATCGTGCAGACGTCAGCTGGACCTCTGCCTAATGGTGCACTTCAATGATGCGCCAGATAATCGTCGACACGGAGACGACCGGTCTTGATCCCAAGCTGGGCCATAGAGTGATCGAAATCGCCGCTGTCGAAATTGTTGACCGGCGACACACCGGAAACCATTTTCACCGCTACGTGAATCCCGGGCGCGTGAGCGATGACGGCGCCCTGCAGATACACGGGCTTACGGATGAGTTTTTGCGCGACAAGCCCCGCTTCTCCGACATCGCGAATGAATTTCTCGATTTTGTGCGCGACGCAGAACTCATCATTCACAACGCGGCGTTTGATTGCGAATTCCTGGATGTTGAGCTCGCACTGTTCAACCTGAAGCCGATCACAGCGCACTGCAGGAAAATTATCGACACGCTGAATATGGCGCGCGACCTGCATCCCGGCAAGCGCAACAGCCTAGACGCATTGTGCGAGCGTTACGCGATCGATAACTCGACGCGCACGCTGCATGGTGCGCTGCTCGACGCAAACCTGCTCGCTGAAGTCTACCTCGCGATGACGCGCGGGCAGGAAAGCTTGATCATCGAAGAAGTATCTAGCAGCGAGGAGGCACAGGAAATCCGTGTGGCGATCGACACGCTCGAGCTCATCGTGATTGCTGCGAGCACCGAAGAGCTAACGGAACACGAGCTGCAGCTTGCTGCGATCGACAATGTCAGTAATGGCGCGTGCGTATGGAAGAAGCTCGCAATGACGACGCTGCAATAGGCAGTTGGTGTCCTTAGCGGCGGACAGCTTTACACCGCTTCGCCACGCGAGAGCTTGCCGCACACACTAACGATCAGACGGCGTGAAATACTGATGCTCGGCGGCAAATGCGGCAACTGCTCGGCGTCAAAGAAGCGCGCTTCTTCGATTTCGATGCCATCCGGCCGGACGTCTCCCCCTGCGTAGTCCGCCGTAAAAGCAATCATCAACGAGTGCGGGAACGGCCAGGGTTGGCTGCCGAAGTAGCGGATGTTGTCGACCTCAACGCCGACTTCCTCACGTGTTTCACGGCGCACCGTTTGCTCAAGCGTCTCGCCCGGTTCGACAAACCCGGCTAACGCGCTGTACCTTCCCGGCGCCCACTCTTTCTTGCGGCCGAGCAGGACTTCGCGGCCGCGCTTGATCAGGATCATTATCGCAGGCGAGACCGGCGGGTAGATTGTAAATCTGCACTTCGGGCAGGCGCGCGCACGCTCCTCGCTGCGAGGCACAGTCGCTGTGCCGCAACGGCTGCAGTACTGGTGATTGCGATCCCACTCGATGATCTGAAACGCTCTTCCGGCCAGCGCCGCGAGCGTTTCATCGACGAGACCGAACACCGCACGTAATCCATGCATCTCGTGTCCATGCGGCAGCTCGTCTGCATGCTCGAGCTCGGAGACATAGCAGTGTTTACCTGCATACGTGCCGAGGTACAGATTGCGGACCGAATTCAATCCGAGATCTGCAAGGTCATGGCAATGAGGAAGGCTCGCCTCGTCATCGACGCGGGCTATCAGGAGCTCGCCGCGATGAAACGCAAACCACAGAGCCGGCTCGTTGCGCTCGGCCGGACCGGTGACCAGCGGCTGGTATTCGTCAGACATGCGATATTTTATCATCCAGCTTGCAGCGGCGATGTGTTTAGCGACATGACACGCCGCAGCGCTGGCGCGGTTAGGTTGGAAGGTAGCGCCGGCTTCGTTCAATGAGATCGGTGGTGCGCTATGCGCTACGATGTATGTGGATTACACTCAATGCGCCGGTGCAAGGAGTCGACATGACAGACCCGAAAGAAAGCGTTGGCCACGACGTCGACCTCGAGGAGGCGACACAGCTTGTTCAAGCGTTGGAGCGGGACCTGGGAAAGGTCTCGGGCGATTCGGCGGATATTCAGCTTCTGCGCGACGAAGTAGCACGGCTGAAAGTGATGCTCGATTCGCCAGCGCGGGAGCATCACGATGTGAAGCAGGGACTGCATAGCATCCGCGACACGTTCGAGCGCGCGCTGGATGAAGCCGTGGCTGACGGTATGAAGGGCAGTCAATACGTCGCTGAGATCGGACGTATCCTCGGAATGTAACCTTGATGTGAAACCGGCGACGATCTTTGATTATCGCCGCCGGCCCAAGTGGTGCAACAACTAGACTTGCAGTGCGCTAGTTACCTCGCACCTTGTTGACAGCAAAGGCCCCAAGCACAAGAAAAAGAATACACAGGATGACGAAGAGGCCAAACAGTATCTTCGCAATGCCTGCTGCGCCTGCTGCAATGCCGGTAAATCCAAACAGACCTGCGATCAATGATAGAACCGCAAAAATGATAGCGTATTTCAGCATCGTGAAGCTCCTTGTTTTAAGTGGGCCGAAATTAGCGTTGCGAAAGCATCGTACCCGCACTGTGCATAAGCAGGTATCGGGCAGCCTGTTAAAGCGACGTAGGAAAAAAGCTTACATATTCGATCGGACCAAGCTCGGCATGGTCGGCAAGGTGCTAGGAATCGCGCTGTTGCTTGCGGGCTGTGCCACATCACCACCGATGGATGAAGCGAAAATATGGGTGGACCGCTTGAGTCCAAATTGCGAAAGCGCGGGCTTCGAGGAATGGACGTCCGGATGGATTCAATGCATCCAAGCGAATTATGCGGCACGTTCCACTGATCGACTCGAACGCACGCGCGATGCGATGGACGCGCCCGCTCGTACGCTGACTTATTGCGCAGTGACTCAGGGCGACGGATACAGGTGCCTGACATTCTAAGCGTCGAGCGCGCTTCAACGCGTATTGAAAAACGCGCATGTGAGCCCAGATAGTCGAAGCGCATCCCGACTGGAGGACGGCATGGATCCGTTTTTCAAACATTTTCGGTCGCTGGAAGAGGGTCTCACGCGCGCTTGGGAAAGCGTCGCCGATGGCTGGCGGGACCTGATTGGCCGCAGCAGCGGGGCGCTCACTTACTTTACGTCTGCGCCGGACTCCGGCAAGGACGCGCCGCAATTTCCCCGGTGGGGGATGCTGGCAGCGGAAACATGGGAAACCGCTCACTCGATAATTATTCGTGTCGAGCTGCCTGGCATTGCAAGGGAAGATCTGAATGTTTCTATCGACGGCAATACGTTGCGGATTCGCGGTCACAAGCGCGAAGAATCGGAACACGAAGGACGCTTCTACCACCTTACCGAACGCGCGTATGGCAAGTTTGAGCGCAATGTTCATTTGCCCCGTGACATAGATAGCGAACGCGCGGAGATTGCTTATGAGAATGGTGTTTTGCGCGTCATCCTTTTGAAAAAGGAACCCGTCCCGCCGCGTCACCTCGATATCCCGTAACTACGCAGGCTGGCCGTCTCGCCGGCGAGACGATATGCCGTCGTCACGCAGCAAGCGGGGACATCACTCGGTGGCTTTTTGTCCCCCTTACGGCGCCCAGGTGGCCGTTCCTACAACGTAATCAGCGTTCTCTTACAAGGGCGCTCAATTGACTAGTCACTTCTAGCTATCGACTTCGATACGCGACCGCTTCATCCTCATCACTGTCCAAGCGAAGAAAAGGGAGGCACGGTGAAATCGATTCTCGACAGTTCTTTCAAATACACGCCGAGTGCAGAAACGGATCTCAGGAAAACGTTTGCGCGCCTTCGCCGTGAGCAATGCAAACCGGTTGTCAAGCACCCACGGGTCGGAAAGTTAGCAAAAATCGTCGATATAAAACAGCTGCGCTCCTAATTCACAAAAATACATAAAGCGCTCACTGACGGGACAATAAGTGCAAACAACGACGGTATACAAATTCAAATATCGCCACAAAACCTCGGGCGAGTGGCTGCAGACCCGATGCCGCTCCACTATTGAAGAAGCGCATAAACGCTACGGCGCATCGAACTGCTTCCCGCTCGAATGGACGAAAGCCGAGCGGGTCTGCGACGAATTGGATGACGATCTCGCCCCGGGTACTTCCGCGTTCCCCGCTTAACGCGTTTATCTGATTTCACACGCGCTGGAATCACGGATCGACTAAGCGAGCGCTGGCGTCGACAGTTTCCTTCTGCGATGCGTCATGGATCGCGGTGCGCTGAATCTCGTCTATCTCCGATCGATTCAACGAGTGCGGCCGTCGTCCCTGGCCCCTTGCTCACCGCAGTGCGGCGCGGTGCCGGTCCTCCTAGCGGGGAGGTGTATCATTCGCGAATCCGCGCGAACAATGTGCGGGTGTGAACATCAATCAACAACAACGACGATGAGATGCGCCGGGGCGGTGGATGACTTCATTTGCGCGGCATTAACGTGAATGAGCTCGCACCGTGAACCCGCCGGGTAATACATGCCGCGCTTGCGACGACGACATTCGCTGACGCAGCTAGCATCACATGTTGAGGACCGAGCATGCCAGGACATCCCAAGCCCGCGCCTTATGACGAACTGGTAAGGATATCGGCAGAGTTGGGCAGCCTGACACACCGGCTCGCCTTCCTCTACACGAGAATCCCGTACTCTAAAGACTATCAGCGCGCCCAGTACCACCTTGTTGCAGCTGCGGAATCCATCGCGCGAATCCGGGCGGAAGTGAAAAAAGGTTAGCCGGTTATTGCCTGACTCTGCAAACGTTCGGAGTCGCGCGGGACGCTATTCCATCAATCCGTACTTGACAGCGTAATATGTGAGATTGGCATTGGTCTTCATGCCCATCTTTTCGAGTATGCGCGTACGGTAAGTGCTGATAGTTTTTGCGCTAAGGCAAAGCTCATCAGCGATTTCAGACACGACCTGGCCATGCGCCAGTTTGCAGAACACCTGAAATTCGCGCTCCGATAATTCTGTATGCGGTGCTTTCGCCGATTCGCCGTTAAGGTCGCCCGCCAATTGTTCGCCCAGTGAGGGGCTGATGTAGCGTCGGCCCGCCAGCACTCTACGAACGGCGGCGACAAGCTCCGCAGCTTCGCACGCTTTCGATAAATATCCACTCGCCCCGGCCCTTAATAGGTTCACCGCATAGCTATCCTCGGGGTGCATGCTGAAGATGAGCACCGGCAGCTCAGGTTTGAATCGTTTAATCTGCTTGAGCGTATCGACGCCGTTCATTCCGGGCATCGAAACATCAAGCAGAACGATATCCCATGCCGATTCGCGCACCATCTTGATGACTTGGGCGCCGGACGCTGCTTCGCCCGCGATAGTGAGATCGTGGAAGTCGGACAACAGGTCCTTCAGGCCGGCTCGCACGATCTGATGATCGTCCGCCACCAGAATACGTATCATGGATGTGTCCCCCCAATTGTGATGCAACCGCGACGACTAGCATACGGTCACCGTTAGGCCGTCTATTGTCGCTTAGAACATCGCGCGTTTGTTATACTTTAGTGCGCGAACAAACGCCGCGCAGATATCGATGTTCCATGCGGCGTACATTAAACCGCGACGGCGGCCCGATTCGCGCGATCAAGGCCAAGTATCCTCATACTGTCATCAGTTAACGGGAACACGTGAGTCCGCATCGATGGTGAAGAAAACAGGATCGATCAGCAAGGCACTAACAGGCATCCAGGGACTGGATGAAATTACGGCAGGTGGCTTACCCGAGGGACGGGCGACGCTTGTCTGCGGGGCGGCGGGCTGCGGTAAAACAATGCTCGCGATGGAGTTCCTTGTGCGCGGCGCCTCGCAATACGGGGACGCAGGCGTGTTCATGATGTTCGAGGAAAGGCCGGCCGAAATCATAGCGAACGTCCGCGGGCTGGGTTTCGACGTTGACAAGCTGGTTGCGCAAAAGAAAATCAAACTGGAATATGTGCGTGTCGAGCGCAGCGAAATCGAAGAGACGGGCGAGTATGATCTCGAAGGCCTGTTCATACGGCTCGGTCATGCGATCGACTCAGTCCGCGCCAAGCGCGTAGTGTTAGATACAATCGAAGCGCTGTTCGCGGGACTGCCGAATCACGGGATCCTGCGCGCGGAGTTGCGACGACTTTTCCAATGGCTCAAAGATCGCAACGTGACCGCTATCATTACCGGCGAGCGCGGCGAGAATTCGCTGACTCGCTACGGTCTCGAAGAGTATGTCGCTGATTGCGTGATCACACTCGACAACCGTGTTCACGATCAAATTTCTACGCGCCGCCTGCGAGTCGTGAAGTATCGCGGCTCGACGCACGGCACTAATGAATATCCCTTCCTCATTGGCAATACCGGCATCTCCGTGCTGCCCGTTACTTCGCTAACCCTCGACCATCAGGCTTCGCGTGAGCGCGTGTCGACCGGGATTCAGGGGCTCGACGAGATGCTCGGCGGAAAGGGCGTCTTCCGCGGCAGCAGTGTGTTGGTGTCAGGCACCGCCGGCACGGGCAAGAGCAGCATCGCCGCCAGGTTTGTCGAAGCGGCGTGCGCGCGGGGGGAACGGTGTCTCTTGTTTGCATACGAAGAATCGCCCGCGCAGCTGACTCGCAATATGCAGTCGATCGGCATCGATGTCGAGCGATGGATAAAGCGCAAACTGTTGCAGGTGCATTCGTCACGCCCGACGCTGTGCGGTCTCGAGCAGCATTTAGTCATAATGCATGATGCTGTTCGCGCTTTTGCGCCTTCGGTTGTGGCAATCGATCCCATCAGCAATCTCACGCTCAATAATGATCCCGTTGACGTGCGGCCGGCGTTGATGCGTCTCATCGATTTTCTCAAGCGGAAGCAGGTAACGACGATCTTTACCAGTCTCGTTACTACGGACGCAGCATCGCGCGAGGATTCCGAAGTCGGTGTGTCGTCGCTTATGGATACGTGGCTGTTGGTGCGCAACGTCGAATCCAATGGCGAACGTAATCGCATGCTCTTTCTGTTGAAGTCTCGCGGTATGGCGCACTCGAATCGAGTACGCGAATTTCTCCTGACGGATCAAGGCATAACGCTCGCAGACGTGTTTCTCGGGCGGGATGGGATACTGACCGGCTCCGCACGCGTGCAGCAGCAAGCGCATGACCGCGCATTGGACGGCCTGCGACGGGCTGGGGTTGATGCAACTGCCGGACGCGCGGCGGCAGCCAAAGGTGCTCGAAAAAGGGCGACGCGATGAGTACAAGTTCCGCGCACTCCCGTAAAAAAATCAGGGCGGTCCCGCCTAAGCCCGAATGGCAGTTACGTCTTTATGTAGCCGGTCAAACCAGCAAGTCGGTGACCGCGTTAGCCAACCTCGAACGCATTTGCGAGACGCACCTGTCCGGCCGCTACGTTATCGAAATCATTGACCTCCTCGTGAATCCGCAGCTTGCCGCGGGAGACCAGATATTGGCAGTGCCGACGCTGGTCCGCAAATTGCCGCAGCCGATCAAGAAGATCATCGGCGATTTGTCAAACGAGGCGCGTGTGCTCGTCGGTCTCGACGTGCAGCCACTCAAGTGAAAATGCAGCAGCGACATGGCCCGGAAAAAGACGACCTCCGGTAAATCGGACGCCCAGTTTCTTGAAGCGGCCATTGAAGCCGCGCACAACGCACGCTATGTGCTGCGGCTCTATGTGACCGGCACGACGCCGCATTCGATGCGCGCGATCGTGAATATTCGCAAGATCTGTGAGCAGCACCTCAAAGGCCGCTATGAGCTCGAGGTGATCGACATCGCGCAGAATCCAGCGCTGGCGGAAGGGGAGCAAATCATCGCTGCCCCGACGCTTATAAAAAAGCTTCCGCTACCATTGCGTCGGTTCATCGGTGATATGTCGCAACCGGAGCGTCTGTTGCTGGGCCTCGATCTTCGTCATGTGGGTGAAAAATCAGGGCAGTCGGATCCGGGATAGATTCGAATACGCGTATTGTCATGCCTATCAAAGAGCTGGCTCAGCAGACCCTGCTTGATGAAAACGCGCAACTGCGTGCGCGGCTCGAAGAGGCAGAGGAAACGATACGCGCCATTCGGTCCGGCGAAGTAGATGCGCTCGTCGTCGGCACGCAGCTCTATACACTGGAGAGCGCCGATGCCGCGTCGAACCGTTTTCGCGGCAACGTTCTGGATCAGATCAACGATGCAGTCATTGCGGTGGATGACGAATATCGCGTCACTTACTTTAACGCCGCGGCCGAGAGGCTATACGATGTCGCAGCTTCAGCGGTGCTCGGTTGCCCGCTTGAAGAGGTCTACCGCGAGCGCTGGCTCGGCGAAAACGATGAAGATACTGCCGATGCGATGTTACGCACAAGCGGTTACTGGCGCGGCGAGAATATTCATATAAAGAAGAGCGGCGAGGAAATTTACGTTGAAACGTCGGTAAGCCGGCTGCTTCATTCCAATGGCACGAGCGGCATACTGGCGGTGATCCGCGACTCGACCGCGCGCAAACGCGCCGAGCAGTCCTTGCTGGATATCTCGATGACGCAGCAACGCAGCGCGCGGGAATTGCGAAGTCTGGCTAACAATCTCCCGGAGCTCGTCGCGCGATTCGATGCCGACCACCGTTATCTATTTGTCAATAAGGCGGTTGCCAGCGCGACGGGAATTGATGTACGAGCGTTTCACGGACATACCAATGGTGAGCTAGGCATTATTCCAGCGCTTTCCGCACTGTGGGACGATCATCTGACACTTGTCTTCAGATCCGAAACGGAGTCGAAATTCGAATTCGAATACGAGACGCCCGCGGGACGTCGTACTTTCTATACTTATCTAATTCCGGAAAAAGACCTGACCGGCAGCGTCGTTTCGTGCCTGTGCGTCGGTCATGACATCACGGAGCGCAAGCGCGCCGAGGCAGCGGCTCACGAGACGAGCCGGCGCAAGGATGAGTTTCTTGCGACGCTGGCGCACGAGTTGCGCAATCCGCTGGCGCCCATACGCAACGCGATCGAGATCATGCGGCTCTCGCCCGTGCGCGAAGTTCGAATACAGGCCCGCAACATGATTGAACGGCAGTTGACGCAAATGGTGCGTCTGGTCGATGACCTGCTTGACGTCAGTCGCATTACGTTGGGCCGCGTCGAGCTGCGCAAACAACGCACCTACCTCGCGACCGTGATTCAGAACGCCGTTGAGACGAGCCGGCCGCTCATAGAGGCATCATCGCATGAGTTGACCGTCAACCTGCCGGCATCACCGGTGGTAGTCGATGCCGACAGCACGCGCCTCGCGCAGGTTTTCGTCAATCTATTGAACAACGCCGCAAAATATACACCCGCGAACGGACGCATCATATTGACGGCCGTGACGGAAGGCAGCGATGTTTGTATTAGCGTGCGGGACACCGGTATCGGCATTCCGCAAGAAATGCTCCCGCTCGTATTTGAGTTGTTCACGCAAGTCGATCGTGCCCTCGATCGCGCTCAGGGCGGCCTCGGCATCGGCCTAACGCTCGTCAAGCGGCTGGTGGAAATGCACGGCGGGACGGTGGAAGCGCGCAGCGAAGGCGAAGGCCGCGGCAGTGAGTTTGTCGTACGATTGCCGTTGGTGGCGACCGCGACGACACCGACGTTTCAAGCTGCCCAAGACGCAGATCCCGACGGAGGGCCGGGCAACCGCTGCCGCGTACTTGTGGTCGATGACAATCGCGACGCGAATGACAGTTTGACGGCGCTGCTCCGGCTGCAGGGGCACATAACCGCTGCGGCATACGATGGGCTCGAAGCAATCAGCGCTACCGAGCATTTTCATCCCGAGGCCATACTGCTCGACATCGGCCTGCCGAAACTAAACGGGTATGAAGCCGCTCGCCAAATCCGTAAGCAGCCCGGGGGCGAGCGTCTGATGCTGATCGCGCTGACGGGCTGGGGCCAGGAAGAAGACCGGCGCCGCTCGCGCGATGCGGGTTTCGATCATCACCTGGTCAAGCCGGCTGATCCGCTTGAATTGGAGAGGATTCTCGCGCCTTTACGCCGCAATTCTGTCGCCCACCCGTAGCGACCGGCGTTAATTCCCGGCGAGCCGTGCGCCAGTACTTGTCCGACGGCGACCGCTAGCACATGAAAGTGGTCCCCGCCGATAGCATTGCCGCTGTATGACTTCATAATGATGTGCGAGATGTGCCTGCGTATCTGGAGTAACTCCCATTCAATGTGATCAGATCGAGCGCGAGTTGAACAAGACCGCACCAGTGCGCCGCTAACGGAACTATCCAAAGGATTGAGCGATCGAGCTTGCCATGTGTTTTCATTCAGACGTGACTGGTAATCTAACGCGCGACGCTACTCGGGCTGCTTCGTTCGGGCATTGCCTTAGCAAACATCCGAGAACCGGGCGCCGCATGGTTCAACGCGATATTTTGTTGTGCGCGGCGCGCTTGTGAACATGCGCGCGTACCCACTCGCGCGGGTCCAAGCCATTGGCGGACGGGTATGGTCGGCGGCGCTGGTCGTTTCGGGTGTCGCCTTGGTGGTCTGGGCAACGATCGTACTCAGTGCTCAGGCGGTGTATTGGGTGAAGACAGGTGTTTGGGTCCCGATCAATGTGTTTCACGCTGCCTTTCTCAATGCGGCAGTCACGGCCGGTCAACCGCTTGTCGTGACCCTCGTATCGATTGAAAACGGACTGGCGCGACTTGTGCTCTCGCTGCCGTCGATTGAATTCAAACAAGCAATCATAGGAGCTTTGGACGCGGTGCCTTTTGCCGCCAGCCTGTACGGCACCGGAGGCATTCTGTTGTACTTGAGCAGGGAAGGAACGATGTACGAAAGGACCGTCGCCGCACGTCGCACCCTGCGTGCGTGAATTCAATGAGGGCAACCGCACTCGTGGAACCCTCCGGTCGGCGCCAAGGGAGTCGACACGCTGCCACTGATGCCGATAAGATATTCATCGTCCGCATGCGGGAGGCAAGTCGTGCGCAATGGCATCACTGCGTGTCTATCGCTGCTGTGCTCGATCGGGGCACATGCCCAGCCAGCATTATCCGAGCGCGCAAACCGGTTTGATGGCAACTGGGACGTGCGCATCTATTGTCCCTCTAACAGCGAGGAATCGGGCGCCAAGGGCTACACGTTTGAATTTCCCGCCACCGTTGTGAACGGCGAGCTATCCGGCTCGCACGGTGAAGAGGGATCAGCAGGTTCTCTTCATATCGAAGGCCCGATCAACTCTGATGGAACCGCCGAACTCCACGCGCGGGGCCGCACCAATAATCCCGATTACGCGGTGAACAAGCCGTCTCGAGGCTCCGCGTACACGTATCGCATCAAAGCGCAGTTCGACGAGAAGGGCGGCAAGGGCAGCCGCATGGAGGCGCGAGTATGCAACTTCACGTTCAAAAAGCGCTGATTCCGTTCGACTACGCCGTCGCTTGACCGGCAACGGAGGAGTGGACATTTGTCTGCGCGAGTGCGGCTCGCAACCGCCAGCGTCCGGCAGCGAGAATAATGCAGATTCCGCCAATCTCGAACAACCAGTTCATCTTAATGCCGATATATTCAGAGTTGATGAGCGCGTCGACATGATGAAACGAAGCGGCACGCAGAACGACAAAGGCGAGCAGACATACGCTGCCTACGAGGGCGAGAACGGTCGCTGCATGCACTTTGCGAGCGTAGATTGCCGCACCTGCAACTGCTAGTCCGGCGCAGACAGCGATGGTATAGATAAACTCTTTTTGTACTTCATGGCGGCGCACATACCAGCCCTGTTGGACTGCAATCATGCGGCCGATCTCCGTCAGCGCCGACTGCAGGTCCAGTTGTTTGTTAATTCCCAACGCTAGCAAGCCCAAGGCAAGAATCCGCCACAGTGTCGCTTCGCGCGCCTTCATAAGATGTGAATGCCTCTTCACAAGTCGGTAGCTTTGCCAGGCGCCCAACGCATATAAGCCAACAGTGACCCAGCCGATAATCGTCGGATCACCGATACCCGGCGACCAGCGCCCGATCCAGCCATCACTTACTGTCATTTACAAGTATCAGCAACGCACGCCTGACAACAGTATAAGAATTAAATGCAGCAATTTGTCCTTATTTCGCGACACCGCATACGTTCATGCTAGTTGCCGAGTGCGTAACCCTGCGGAGGGTAGCCATGAATGGACTGCATGAACCATGTTTGCGTATAGCGCATGGCCTCGCCGTCGCAGCGGCGCTATGCGGACTGTATCTCATGATCGTTGAGTCAATTGACCTCGGGCTTTACGGCATGATGCTCTTCGGCTTGGCGCTCGGTGTTGAAGTGATTGTCGGCGTGCATTGCCACGACGAGCACGCAAAAGCACACGGAGCATCCAGTTGTCCGATGAGTGACACGCGCCCGCTTGAGCATCGTCACCATTGAAATGACTTCCCGGCACATCGGCTGGATTTAAATAGCGCGCAGCGACTAACCTGTAGAAGCTACAGTTCGTCGTCTTCCTACAGTCGGGGCTCGTGCAGACGGCAGCGGAGTTATAAGCTGCGACGGACGAACAGCGGAACAGCAATTTTCGTTTGCTACGGACAAAATACCTATAGAGTTAAGCGCACAACAACCGAAACTGAACACAGTTTCGACGACCCCATAATCAGAAAAATATGTTGCATGAGTTGCAGTGTTCGCCTTAGCGCCTGGACAGTGACGTCCTCGAACGTCTGCGTACATGGAGCGGGCGCTGTGTACCAATGCATTTTGCAACGGCCCTCGGCCTGCAGCCTGCGCTATCCGCTGCGCTTTATTTGCAGCAATCCCGTGACCTGGTCCGAGCAAGTCATCGACGGAGTTTTCCGATGAATGGCGGCACTTATGAAAAGGTCACCGCTGCGCTAGCTTGTAACGAAGCGACGGTCAGCACCCCTGACATCTTGCCCGTGGCTGCGAACGGACGTCTGATAATAAAACGTCCGGCAATCCCGCTTTGGTTGACAGCGGTCAGTCCAGCGCTCGCTACAGTGGCACTTGGCGGCGTTCTCCTGAGCACGATCTACTTCACGCTGCTCGACTGGCAGTGGGTCGCATTCCTGGGCGGGGTCCTGTTTGCTGCGCTGCTCGCGCTTGCCAGCCGCGCTTCGCAGGCCGAGTGGGCGATCTCGCGTCGCGTAGCAGAGCTTACCCGTGTGCGAGATGAGCTTAGCCGGGAGACGGCGGCCAAGATGCAGGCGGAGGCAGCGGCATGGCTGAGCATCAATCAACTGCGTCTGCTGAGCGACGCAATGACGGCGATGGTCGCCTATATCGACGCTGGTCAGCGCATACGCTTTCATAACCGGATGTTTCGTGAGTGGCTTGGATTACGCTCGGCTCTCGTCGATGGCCAACTTCTATGCGACGTACTCGGGCTTGGGGTTTATGCGGAAATCGAAGATAAGGTAGCGAGAGCCCTGGCGGGAGAGCAGGTTCATTACGAAAGAACGCAAACCGTGGGCAAGACGTTGCCGCGGGATCTCAAGATCACCTACCTGCCTCACTTCGACGCCAATCGCAAGGTGATGGGCTTCCTGGCGTTACTGGAAGATGCCGCCGTCCCGACGTTTTCGCTTGAGCCGTTAGACGATGACGCTGTCAGGGCCGGTACCGAACACCGGCTGGCCCAAAATCCGTTGGTGGTAACCGATGAAGGCGGCCAAACGCTTTATCTGCGCTCGATGACCGAGCAGCTAACCGGTTGGAGCGACCCGCAGCAACGTCTGCGCCACGCGCTCGATAGCAACGAATTCCGATTGTACTGCCAGGACATCGCTGCCGTTTTCGACGATTCGGTCCAGCAATGGGGCTACGAGATTCTGATCAGGCTAAAAGAAGAAGAGGAAAATCTGACACCTCCCGGTGCTTTCATTCCGGTCGCAGAGCAGTTCAACATGACGACGGATCTCGACTGCTGGGTTGTACGTAACGTACTCAGCTGGCACGGAGACCACCGGCGCAAAAGTCCCGCATGGACGAATTCAATCTACTTCATCAATCTGTTCACATCATCGATACACGACGCGAATTTCGTTGAATACGTGCGCAAGCAACTCGCCGATAATCAGGTACCGCCGCACGTATTGTGCTTCGAGGTGAGTGAGCAGGAAGCGGTGAGCGGCCACCCGGCCGTCGCCAAGTTTGTCGGCGATCTGCGCCGCATCGGCTGCCGCGTATCGCTGGGCGGATTCGGCGGAGGTAAGGTGTCATTCGATACCCTTAAACATTTGCCGGTAGATTTTCTGAAGATCGACGGCGATCTTGTCCGCAACGTAATCGAGGATCCCGTTAGTCAGGCGAAGATCAGGGCTATCGCGCGCGTGAGCAAAGTGATCGGCATGAAGACTATCGCTCAGTTCGCCGAAAGCGACCATGTCGTCAATATGCTTGCACAATTGCAGATCGACTACGCGCAAGGATTCGCGATTGGAAAACCGCGCTCAATAGATCAAGTCGTAGTTCTGTAAATCAAGAGGTTTCTGACGCGCCCCTGAGAGCGGTACTAGGCAGCTCAAACGCGAACTCCGAAGTCGCCCGTCCATCGTTCCGACGCAGGCCTCTGCTGGCGTTAGAATTTCGGTGTATTGCTCCCGCCGTCCCCGAAGCTCGTATGGACATCCGAAATCGAGCTCATGTCCTTGGCGCTGACTCCAGCGTGCATGCCGATTTCATCGGCGATCGACACAGAGGTGATGTGCTCGTGCGTGAAGTCCGGGGAAAGGTTCGCGACCGGATGACCATCGCGCCATGTTGTTTCCAGCATATTCGGCAAATTGATTTGTGAAGAGTCGGTTGCTTTCGGCACCATCGGCTGTACGGACACGCGCAGGTCATCCAGTTGCTTGTGCATCTGCTCTATGCGCTTTTCTGCCGTTACTTCGTCGCTACCGGCGCCAAGCTCCCCGGTCGTTTTGTCACTGACTACAAACCGGCCATTCTCGACTTTGGAAATCTCGTAGGGGTCGCGGAACTGTTCGTACGCGAGAAGAAAAGTTATGGCGAAACTGATTATCGCAAAGTGTGCAATACGCATACTTCTCACCTTCCGCACAACGGCAAACATGTTTCAATAGATTCTATAGCCAATTGTAGTCCACGATCGACGTAAATATCCGCTCAACATCGCCCCGTAAATGCTTGGGCGCTATGATTTACAGTCGAAGCGCATCACGACAGCACTCCTGAAGGTTTAGTCCCGTATGGACGCACATCACTTCTTGAGGTTTTCGACATATACCAGGTAGCGCTGAGAGCGTTGAGTATGCAAGTAATTGTGAATATCGATGTCGATGATTTAGACAAGGCCATACAGTTTTATACGACGGCCCTGGACCTTCGGCTCAATCGACGCCTATTCGATAGCTCAGTGGCCGAAATGGTTGGGCCGACGGCGACGATACATCTTCTTTTGAAACCCGCCGGCACTGCTCCGTTTGACTCATCAGGAGTCACTCGTCACTATCAACGGCACTGGACCCCTGTGCATTTAGACTTCGCCGTCGAGGACATTTCGGGCACCGTGGACCGCGCGGTTGCAGCTGGTGCAGTACTGCATGGCCAAATCGCAACCTACATTTGGGGACATCTGGCCACACTGAGTGACCCATTCGGTCATGGATTCTGCCTGATCCAGTTCATCGACACCGGATATGACGCAGTGCGTTGACTGAGAGGTTAGCGCGGAGCGCCGGTCCGGGTCGTCTCCTGGTTTTGACCGGATCGCTTGTCCGTACCCTTGCTGACAACAATCCAGGTCGGCGCATGGTCGCTTGCACCAGGCACGCCGCGTACGGACTTATCGACGTTTGCATCGATCAGACGTGCCGAAAGCTGAGGATTAAGGAGTAGGTGGTCGATGCGCAGGCCTGCATCCCGCTCCCAGCGCTTTCGCATATAGTCCCAGTACGTGAAGATGCGATCCGTCGGATGGCGAGCCCGAATAGCGTCTATCCACCCAGGCTGCAACAAACGGCGGAAAGCCTCGCGGCTTTGCGGTTGCACGAGGGCGTCATCGTCGTAGGAAGTGGTGGCATAGATGTCTGCTTCAGTGGGAACGACGTTATAGTCCCCCGCAAGAACGACTGGCGTGTCGCTCGTATATAAACTCGAGGCATGCGAGATAAGGCGGTCGAGCCAGGCGAGCTTGTAATCGAATTTAGGGCCTGGCTGGGGATTGCCGTTAGGTGCGTAGATGCATCCCACCACGATGTCGCCTACGGTCGCCTGGATATAACGAGCCTGAACATCGTCGTCGTCTCCGGGTAATCCGCGTTGGACTTGGGAGGGCTGCGTTCCGCGGGCGAGAATGGCGACGCCGTTGTAGCGCGGTTTCTGTCCTTGCCAGACGGCGCCGTAGCCAGCGTTATGTATCTCTTCGACCGGAAACTCGTCGTGGTAGATACGCAATTCCTGTAAGCACACGACATCGGGTTTGGCGGTGTCGAGCCACTCCAGGAGTCGCGGAAGTCGATTGCGGATGCTATTGATGTTAAACGTGGCGATCTTCGTCGCCACTGATTTTTTGGCATTCAATTCTGTGACACGCTAAGAACTTTGCAGCTACGCTTCACTGTTTAATTGCGCCACATTGTATTGCACTTCCCTACAGCGTAGGCGCGTCCCGTCACGCGCATTGGCGCGACGCAGGCACGATCCCGTCGAGCTTCTTATGATGGACGCTTCAGCAGGTTGGATGTTTGTTCCGCCCACAAGGGCGCCATGACGTTAAGCGCGCGCCGCGTGCAGTGACGATCAGCAGTGACTAGGGGAATCGCGAATGTAGCCAGTTTTTTCGATTCAGTTTCATTGATAAAGTCAGGCCGACGACTACTGACACCAAGGAGAATCCAACTACCGCCACGACAGCGATTATGGTGAGCACCCACAGTGGTATCAACATATTGCCTCCTTGTCAGCTCAGCGCGTTTGCACAGCATGTATCCTACGCCGGCGTTCTATGTGTGCAATAGACCAATGGGCATAAGCTGTTCTCGCAGAAGGCTGGCGATGGCCGCTCTCTTACTGCATCTTAACGATAGTATGCGCGGGCGTCTGCGCGAGCTTGGTGGTGTTCGAGATTTGCAATGAAACTACAGGTGACGAGCGCCGTAGATCGTGTAATGTGTGGTGCGTCAGTGGCCGCCAAAAAGCGCCCCGGATGGAGCTGCCTCCAATTTCGCTAACAGCGTCGCGAAGAGGGCATCAGTTAGTAAGTAACAAGTAGGGTGCTACAAACCAAACAGCACCCATAATGATTAACAACGCCGCCGGCAAGACAATATATATTCGACGACTGACCGCCGTCGGATTCCGCACTCACGGGCGCCTAGCGCTGGAAACGGGCATTCGGTTCCTTCGTTCCATTCGTCGTCATTAACACCGTTTAAGTGACTCGTCGCAATAGCCCGTTATGATCACTGCGGTCCTGTCGAGCGATGGTGCCATGATCTAAGTGCTAAGTCGCGACGCGCCACGCTGGTGTGTCGACCGGAAATGTAAACCCGGTTGTGACTGAAAAAATAGACGGCTCTAACGGTGCAGCCCAATCAATTGAGCCATCGGTGCCAAAGCCATGTGTGGGGCGTTGCCATGACCGGTCGACAACACCATGTCCGTACGATCGCACGACATGGCATACGCCCGTGAGAAGCACCTCGAAGCAATTGTCGAAAACCCGGTCTTGAACCGCGAGGTTCAACGAGGCGACGGTTTTGACGCTCGGATAAAGCACTGCGGTCGGCTGCAGAATGCCAAGAAAGTATCGTCCGACAACACTACTAAGCTTGTACAGAGAGTCGTCGGGCTGGCGAAACAACGCTGCTAAAAAAGCATCGGCGTACAACGTTTTCTTGATTATGGCTTCCGGAGTAGTCGCGAAAAATGCCGCTAGAGTGTCTTCAACATTCTTGGCAGGAAAGAAGAATCTGCCGGTATGAAAAAAATGTTCATACGCACCGATCACCAGGGCAGTTATCTGCACATCAGCGCGCGGACGACAAATGATGTATTGGATTGTTTGTCCTCCCGGCGGCAGCACGACGGGCAATAGTTCGGCATCGACCGTTGCGCGATTCCACGACGCGTAAAACACCCGTTCGCCGGGGCAACTGAATCGTCCGTATTTCGGACTAGGCTTTTGCGGATAAATCAAGTCGTAAAGACTATCTTTTATTGGCTCGACCGGCGCGAGCAATCGGCCTCGGTGCCATATATTGCTTGTATCCAGGGAAATGCCGAGGCCTGTGTACGACGAGGCAATACCGAAGTCCCTGAAGCGAGTTAACACCTCATCGTCCGAGCATGTCTCGAGATCGAGTGCTTTCAGTGCCGTAGCTTTTTTAACTACGTTGTGCATGGCATTGTCCACGTCAAGACACCGCTAGAGGATGCGCTACGATTGCCTAGAGTCGTTCATGGCTTTCACGATTTCACCCGGCCAGTGCGCTATGGGCGGCGCCCACGCAATCGCATGGGTGGCGTTTTATGCAGGTCCATACTTCCTTAGGCCAGACCGCCGCCCCTAGGCAAGTCGCTGTTGTTATGGTGGGTGGTACTGGGATCGAACCAGTGGCCCCTGCCGTGTGAATGCTAGCATCATATGTGTAACAAATCGCAAATCAACGTCTTACGCATGCCGGCTCTGCAATCGTATGACTAAAAGCGACAGTACAGGTCTATAAGTGTCCCAAAAGTATACCCATTTTTAGAACCACGAGGATTCACCCGCCTTATTGCACGACGCATGGTGTTCTCGACTCAAAGATATTGACTAATTCTGGCCGCTCGGAATTATGTCGCTTGAGCGAACGTTGAAGTTCGATGCGTCCCAGGCTCGCCGACTTGGGCGACTTCGGGCACTGGAGCGAGTTTATTGCTTTGCCCTGAACGGCCAAAGCCGACCTTCGGTCGCTCGTCACGGAACAGTCTGCTTTCAGATATCAAGCTGCCTTTGACTCGATTGCACCGCTGGCGGCTTCTCGGCCTTTGCCGCCGTTGCCTCTGAGTAATATACGTGGCCGCTGCTCTTCGCTCAGCGGACGTTGGGCACGACACAAGGTCGAATGGCGGGTTTGGCGAGTGCGTACTCCCGACCCGTTCCGGTCAGTCGATCCTCT
>Ga0068852_100000407_pt1 | contig 28675 bp, 31 predicted proteins | sample KBSCornC22_FD_66594 | JGI IMG/M metagenome (GOLD analysis project Ga0068852, IMG submission 66594) | Corn rhizosphere microbial communities from Kellogg Biological Station, Michigan, USA - KBS Corn C2-2 | ecosystem: Host-associated > Plants > Roots > Rhizosphere > Soil ... | reverse complement strand
CAGCAAAGCGCCATCCCGTTTCAGCTGCAATTGCGCAAAATCCCTTGAAAGCTCCGCGAGATACATCGCGCGCGCCTGGTCCGTGACCGCAATACCCGTCATATTCGGGGCCATGTCCGACATCACCAGGTCCACCTGGCGCCCCCCCAGTGCCGCTTGGACCGCGGCAGCCCCTTTTCCGCTCGTGAAATCACCCTGGACGAATGTCACGCCTGCAATGGATTCCATGGGCAGGAGATCGATCGCGACCACCAGCCCGGCCTCGCCCACGCGCTTGGCCGCCACCTGCGACCACCCTCCGGGCGCCGAACCCAGGTCCACGATGACCTGGCCCGGACGGAGCAGGCGGTCGCGCTCGTCGATCTCGATCAGCTTGTAGGCCGAGCGCGAACGGTAGCCCTCGCGCTTGCTGCGCTGGACGTACGGATCGTTCACGTGGCGGCGCAGCCACTGGCGGGAGGAGTGGGATTTCTTCACCTAAAGGCGGTACTTCCCGCCGCCCCGGGCGACCGGCCGTTGCGGCCACGTGGGGCATAGCGCTTCGAGGACCTCCATCAGCCCGTCGAGGGCGCGATAAGGGTCCTCCGGCCGCGCTGGGCAGGCCGCCGCCGGGCCGCTCGCGGCGATCGGCGCGTCAGCGGATCTCATCGAGGAGCTCATCGAGCTGTCCTTCGCGATCGAACAGCCGAAAGTACCCGCGCACTTCCGCCATGTCGAGCGAGGCGCGGTTGGCGCGCAGCAGGGCGCGAATGTCTTCGAGGTCCTGCGTGCGCCGCGGATCGTTCACCAGGCCCTGCAGCTTGAACGCGACCAGCCCTTCCGCACTGACCACCCTGAGCGGCCGCATCGTTCCCGCGACTTCACGCGCCTGGGCGAGGAGCGCAAGCGCGATGGGCCGATGCGCATACAACAGGTCCACGCGCTCGTCTGCGCGGATGTACGTTGCGGCGTCTTCGCTCCTGTGCGCTGGGCGATAGCCGAGCCCGACCAGCAAGCGCTCGACCCTTTCGGCCGCTGCGGCGTCCACGAGGAAATCGATGTCGATCGTGCCGCGAACCACGCCATGCGAAGCCAGCGCGAGCCCGCCGATGAGCGCGAACGGTGCTTCGATGTCGTGCAGGGCGGCCGCGGCTTCCGCGAGCTGCCGCGCGAGGCGTGACTGCATCCGCCCATCATATCGAAAAGGGTTTTGCTTATACTCCGCCGATGACCCCACTCTCCCCGAAACGGCGCAGCGAGCTGCGCGCCGAGGCCCACCGGCTCTCGCCGGTCGTGATCATCGGCGACAAGGGCCTCACCGACGAGGTGATCGCCGAGATCGACCGCTCGCTCAAGGCCCACGAGCTCATCAAGGTGCGCGCAGCGACCGACGAGCGCGACGCCCGGGCCGTCTGGATCGAGACGATCTGCGACCGGCTGCAGGCCCATCCGGTGCAGCAGATCGGGAAGGTGTTCGTGATTTATCGGGAAAATGAAGTAGAGGCGCAGGGCACAAGGCGCAAGGCGCAAGAGACGGAAAAGCCGCAAGAGGCGCCAGGCAGAAGGCGCAAGGCGCAGGACGCCAAAAAGGCGCAAGGCACGAGGCGCAAGGCGCAGGAAGAAGCGGGCGAGCAGCAGGGACGCGGCGCCGGCCGCTCGCGCACATTGCGCCCTCCGCCCAAAGGCGCTTCTACACGTACTTCACGTCAACGATCTCCAGCTCCTTCACCCCGCCCGGCGTCCGAACCTCGACGACGTCGCCCGAGAACTTCCCGATGAGGGCCTTGGCGATCGGCGAGGAGTAGGAGATCTTGCCGACCTTGAGGTCGGCCTCGTCCTCGCCGACGATCTGGTAGGTCACCTTCTCGCCGCCGGCGGTATCCATCAGCTCGACCGTCGAGCCGAAGACCACGCGGCTGTCGTCGTCGAGCAGCGAGGGATCGATCACCTGTGCGTTCGCGAGCTTCGACTCGAGCTCGATGATGCGGCCCTCGATGAAGCCCTGGCGCTCGCGGGCGGCCTCGTACTCCGCGTTCTCCGTGATGTCGCCCTGGGCGCGAGCCTCGGCGATGGCGGTGATGACCGCGGGGCGGTCCACTGTCTTCAGGCGGTGCAGCTCGACGCGCAGCTGCTCGGCGCCGACCAACGTGACGGGAATCTTGCTCATGCGGGAAGGGACTCGTGGAGCGTCTGGATATCGTAGGCCTGCAGCTCCTGCATCTGCTGCATGCCGAGGCATGCGGCGCGGGCGCCGGCGAGGGTCGTGTAGTACGTGATGCGATTCTGCAGCGCGGTGTTGCGGATGGACCACGAGTCCTGGATCGAGCGCCGGTCTTCCTCGACCGTGTTCACGATCAGGCTCACCTCGCGGTTCTTGAGCATGTCGACGATGTGGGGGCGGCCTTCCTGCACCTTGTTGACCGCCTGCACCTTGAGGCCCGCCGCGACGAGCGCTGCCGCCGTGCCCTTCGTGGCCACCAGCGCGAAGCCGAGCTGCTCGAGCGCGCGCGCGATCTCGACCAGCCGCTCCTTGTCCGCGTTGCGCACGGAGAGGAATGCCCGGCCGCCCTTCGGCAGCCGCGCGCCGGCCGCGATCTGGCTCTTCACGAAGGCCTCGGCGAAGGTCTTGCCCACGCCCATCACTTCCCCCGTCGACTTCATCTCGGGACCGAGGATGGTATCGACGCCGGGGAACTTGATGAACGGGAACACCGCCTCCTTCACCGAGTAGTAGGGCGGCACGATCTGGTGCGTGACGCCTTGCTCCCGCAGCGTCTTGCCCACCATGCAGCGTGCGGCGATCTTCGCGAGCGGCACGCCGACGGCCTTCGAGACATACGGCACGGTGCGCGAGGCGCGCGGATTCACCTCGAGGACGTAGACCTTGCCGCCCTGGATAGCGAACTGCACGTTCATGAGGCCCACCACATCGAGCGCGCGGGCCATGGCGACGGTCTGGCGGCGCAGCTCCTCCTGGAGCTCCGCCGAAAGGCTGAACGGCGGCAGCGAGCACGCGGAATCGCCCGAATGGACGCCCGCCTGCTCGATGTGCTCCATGATGCCGCCCACGACCACGTCCTTGCCGTCGGAGACGGCGTCGACATCCACCTCGGAAGCGTCGTTCAGGAAGCGGTCGATCAGCACCGGTGAATCGTTGGAAACCTTCACCGCCTCGCGCATGTAGCGCTTGAGATCCGCCTCGGCGTGCACGATCTCCATCGCGCGCCCTCCCAGGACGTACGAGGGCCGCACGACCACCGGATAGCCGATCTCCTTCGCGCCGCGGATGGCTTCCTCCTCGGTGCGCGCGGTGCGGTTCGGCGGCTGCAGCAGGCCCAGCTCGTTCAGCATCTTCTGGAAGCGCTCGCGATCTTCCGCGCGGTCGATCGAATCCGGCGAGGTGCCGATGATCGGCACGCCGGCCTTTTCCAGGTCGCGGGCGAGCTTGAGCGGCGTCTGGCCGCCGAACTGCACGATGACGCCCTCCGGCTTTTCGCGATCCACGATCTCGAGCACATCCTCGAGCGTGAGGGGCTCGAAATACAGGCGATCGGAGGTGTCGTAGTCCGTAGAGACCGTCTCGGGGTTGCAGTTGACCATGATGGTCTCGAAGCCGTCCTCGCGCAGGGCGAGCGCCGCGTGCACGCAGCAGTAGTCGAACTCGATGCCCTGCCCGATGCGATTCGGCCCGCCGCCCAGCACCATGATCTTGCGCCGGCTGGTGGGATCGGCTTCGTCCTCCTCGTCGTACGAGGAGTACATGTAGGCGGTGCGCGTGGCGAATTCGGCCGCGCACGTATCCACGCGCTTGAATACCGGACGGATGCCCAGGGCATGCCGCTTCGCGCGCACCTCGTGCTCCGTGGTCTTCCAGAGGTAGGCGAGGCGGCGGTCCGAGAAGCCCTTGCGCTTCAGGTCGCGGAGCGCCTGCGCGTCGAAATCGCCGAGCGACTTCTTCTCGATCTCGAGCTCGGTGTCGACGATGTCCTTGATCTGCACCAGGAACCACGGATCGATGCGCGTGAAGCGGTGCACGTCCTCGAGCGACATGCCGACGCCGAACGCGTCGGCCACGTACCAGAGGCGCTCCGCACGCGGGTAGGCGAGCTCGTTGTCGATGGTCTCGGGGTCGACGGTCTTCAGGTTGAAGCCGTCGACGCCCACCTCCAGCCCGCGCAGCGCCTTCTGCAGCGACTCCTGGAAGTTGCGGCCGATGGCCATCACCTCGCCCACGCTCTTCATCTGCGTGGTGAGGTGGTCGTCGGCGCGGGGGAATTTCTCGAACGCGAAGCGCGGCACCTTCGTCACCACGTAGTCGATGGTGGGCTCGAAGGATGCGGGCGTGGCGCCGCCGGTGATGTCGTTCTTCAGCTCGTCGAGGGTGTAGCCCACGGCGAGCTTCGCCGCGATCTTCGCGATCGGGAAGCCGGTGGCCTTCGAGGCGAGCGCGGAGGAGCGCGACACGCGCGGATTCATCTCGATGATGACCATGCGGCCGTTGTCGGGGTTGATGCCGAACTGCACGTTCGAGCCGCCCGTTTCGACCCCGATCTCGCGCAGGCACGCGATCGAGGCATCCCGCATGATCTGGTATTCCTTGTCGGTGAGCGTCTGCGCGGGCGCCACCGTGATCGAATCGCCCGTGTGCACGCCCATCGGGTCGAGGTTCTCGATCGAGCAGACGATGATGCAGTTGTCGTTGCGGTCGCGCACCACCTCCATCTCGAATTCCTTCCACCCGATCACCGATTCCTCGATGAGCAGCTCGTGGGTGGGGGAAGCGTCGAGCCCGCGCTCGCAGATGGAGACGAACTCCTCCATGTTGTAGGCGATGCCGCCGCCGGTGCCGCCGAGCGTGAACGAGGGCCGGATGATCGTGGGGAACCCCACCATCGCCTGCACCTGCAGCGCCTCCACCAGCGAATGCGCGAGCTTGGAGCGCGGGCTCTCCAGGCCGATCTTCGTCATCGCGTTCTTGAACTTCTCGCGGTCCTCGGCCTTGTCGATCGCCTCCTTCTTCGCGCCGATCATCTCGACGCCGAAGCGGTCGAGCACGCCTTCGCGTGCGAGGTCGAGCGCGCAGTTGAGCGCGGTCTGCCCGCCCATCGTGGGCAGGAGCGCATCCGGGCGCTCCTTCTCGATGATGCGCGCGACCATCTGCCAGGTGATCGGCTCGATGTAGGTGACATCGGCCATCTCCGGGTCGGTCATGATCGTGGCGGGGTTGGAGTTCACCAGGATCACGCGGTAGCCCTCGTCGCGCAGGGCCTTGCACGCCTGCGCGCCGGAGTAGTCGAACTCGCAGCCCTGGCCGATCACGATCGGGCCGGCGCCGATGATGAGGATGGATTCGAGGTCGGTGCGCTTGGGCATTACTTCCTCTGTTCCATCATCTTCACGAACTTGTCGAACAGCACCTGCATCTCGTGCGGCCCGGGGCTCGCTTCGGGATGGCCCTGGAAGCTGTACGCCGGCCTGTCGGTGAGCTCGATGCCCTGCAGCGAGCCGTCGAACAGCGAGCGGTGCGTGGGCCGCACGTTCGCCGGCAGCGTCTTCTCGTCCACCTGGAAGCCGTGGTTCTGGCTGGTGATGAAGACGCGGCCGGTGTCGAGATCCTGCACGGGGTGGTTCGCGCCGTGATGGCCGAACTTCATCTTGGTGGTCCTGGCGCCCGTCGCGAGCCCCAGGAGCTGGTGGCCGAGGCAGATGCCGAAGAGGGGCGTGCCGGTGCCGAGGATTTCGCGGATGGCGGCGATCGCGTAATCGCACGGCTCCGGGTCGCCGGGACCGTTCGAAAGGAAGACGCCATCGGGCTTCAATGCCATTGCGTCCTTCGCGGTCGCGGTCGCGGGAAGGACGGTCACGCGGCAGCCGCGCTCGGCGAGGTTGCGCAGGATGTTGTGCTTCACGCCGTAGTCGAATGCCACCACGTGGTAGCGCGCTTCGCCGCCGGGCTTGTAGCCACTGCCGAGCGCCCAGAGGCTCTCGTTCCAGTGATAGGGCTTGTCGACGCTCACGACCTTCGCCAGGTCCTGCCCCGTCATGGAGGGCGCGGCCTTCGCGGCGGCGAGGGCCGGCTCCTCGCCGGCATTCGCGCCGGCGATGATGCAGCCGTTCTGCGCGCCCTTCTCGCGCAGCAGGCGAGTCAGGCGCCGCGTGTCGATGTCGGCGATGGCGACGATCCGGTTGCGCCGCAGGTATGCAGGGAGGTCTTCCTGCTGGCGCCAGTTGGAGGCGACCATCGGCAGCTCGCGGATGACGAGGCCCGCCGCGTATGCCTTGCGCGATTCCGAATCCTCGGGATTGGCGCCGACGTTGCCGATGTGCGGATAGGTGAGCGTCACGACCTGTCCCGCGTACGAGGGATCCGTGAGGATCTCCTGGTAACCGGTCATCGAGGTGTTGAAAACGACCTCGCCGACGGTTCGTCCTTCGGCGCCGACGCTGCATCCACGGAAAACACTCCCGTCGGCGAGAACCAGGACGGCGGGGGTTTTCTGCTGCAACACGGGCTCGACTCCGGACATTCGATACGGGGACCAGCGAAAACTGCGGGCGCAAAAAAACGGGAGAGCGCCACTCGCAAAACTACCTGGCTCTTCCCGCTTTCTTTGACCGAAAATTATACCAGAACGGACAAACCGCGGGTACGTCGCGTGGCCGCGTCACTTGAGCCCGAGCACGTCCTGCATGTCGTAGAGGCCGGCCGGTTTGCCTGCGAGGAATTTCGCGGCACGCATGGCGCCCTGCGCGTAGGTCGCGCGGCTCGACGAGCGATGCGTGATCTCGACGCGCTCGCCGGGCCCCGCGAAGAAGACCGTGTGGTCGCCCACCACGTCGCCCGCGCGCGCCACCGAGAAGCCGATGCTGCCCCCGCGCCGCTCGCCCGTCACGCCATGGCGCGCATAGACGCCGTCCCTGTCGAGCGACGTGCCGCGTGCGTTCGCGGCGACCTCGCCCAGCTTGAGCGCCGTGCCCGAGGGCGCATCCACCTTGAGCTTGTGGTGCATCTCGAACACCTCGACGTCGTAAGCGGGACCGAGGGCGCGCGCGGCCAGCTCGACCAGCTTGAGCGTCACGTTGACACCCACGCTCATGTTGGGCGCCATCACCAGCGGCACCGTGCGCGCCGCCTCGCGGATCTCGGCGAGCTGCGCCGGCTCGAAGCCCGTGGTGCCGATCACCATCGCGCGGCCGGCGGCAACGCACGCACGCAGGTGCGCGAGCGTGCCCTCGGGGCGCGTGAAGTCGATGAGCACGTCGCTCGCGTCGAGCGCCCTGGCCACGTCGTGGCCCACGACGATGCCGCGCGCGCCCGGCACCGCGTCGCCGGCATCGCGTCCCGCGATGCGGCTGCCGGGCATGTCGAGCGCTGCGCCGAGCGTCACGCCTTCGGTCGAGGTCGCCGCTTCGAGCAGCGCCTGTCCCATGCGGCCGCCGGCGCCGGCGATCGCGACGCGCACCGTGCTCATTTGGCGGGCGTGGTGGGCGCAGGCGTCGCCGGAGCGGGCGACGCTGCGGGAGCCGCTGGCGCAGGAGCCGGTGATGCGGGCGCCGGCGCAGGCGCCGGTGCTGCAGGCGCCGGCGCGGCTGCCGGACCCGCCTGCCCCACCGGGGGCGGTGCCGGCGGATGCGACTCGCCTTTCACCGCGGTCACCTTGTCGTTCTCGAAGAAGACCGACAAGAGCGTGCGATTCTCGGCCTTGTGGTTCTTCACGCTGCTGAAGTAGTAGTCCCAGCGGTTGGCGTGGAAGATGTCCGCCACCAGCGGCGTGCCGAGGACCTGCCGCACCTCGGCCTTCGTCATTCCGGTCTTCACGCGCGCAACGACGTCCTCGGTCACGTAGTTGCCCTGCTGCACGTCGATCTTGTAGACGAGGTTGCAGCCGGCAAGCGCGAGGCTGCAGAGGACGACGGCGAAGGGGCGCATGGAAGGCGTTGCGTGGGTGAGCCGCGCATTATATCAATGCGTTCTGTATCATTTCCCTCCACAACCGCGCCTGCCATGAGCGACCCGAGAGAACTCAAGAGCACCGGGCTCAAGGTCACGGTCCCGCGCCTCAAGGTGCTGGACCTGTTCCAGCACAGCCCGGACCGCCACCTCACCGCCGAGGACGTGTACCGCAAGCTCCTCGAGGAGCATTCGGACATCGGCCTCGCCACGGTCTATCGCGTGCTCACGCAGTTCGAGCAGGCGGGCCTGCTCGTGCGCCACCACTTCGAGGGCGGCAAGGCCGTCTACGAGTTGAACGAGGGCAAGCATCACGACCATCTCGTGTGCCTGCAATGCGGCCGCGTCGAGGAGTTCTACGATTCCGAGATCGAGAAGCGCCAGAACCGCGTCGCGCGCGACCGCGGCTTCGCCATCCACGACCACCAGCTCTACCTGTACGCGGACTGCATCAAGCCGCAATGTCCGCATCGCCCCAAGGAGTGAGCATGGCAGTGGGCGGCTGGCTCCGCGGATTCGTGTTGGGCGTGGCCGTGCTGGCCGCGCCGCTCGGCTGCCAGGCGCAGCGTGCGGAGTCCGTGCCCACGATCGTGGATGTGACGGTCGCGCAGCTCCCCGCCGAGGCGCGCGAGACCATCGCGCTCATCCAGAAGGGCGGCCCCTTCCCTTACGCCAAGGACGGCGCGGTCTTCGGCAACCGCGAAGGAGTGCTGCCGCACGCGAAGCGGGGCTACTATCGGGAATACACCGTGAAGACTCCCGGGGTGCGCACGCGCGGCGCGCGGCGCATCGTGGCCGGGACTGGCGGGGAGCTCTACTACTCCGACGATCACTACAACCATTTCCGGCGCGTCCGGGAATAGGAGCGGCACATGCAGATCGAATCGCTGGCGGACCTCCTCGACGAGAACGAGGGCGGCGTCTGGTACATGCCGGAGACGGTGGACGGCAAGGCGCTGCAGGGCGCCGCGAAGAAACGCGGATTCGCCTATTTCCACATCGACGGCAAGAACATCTCGCGCAAGGAGCAGCTCCTGAACCACGTCGCCACCGCCCTGCACTTCCCGAACGACTTCGGCCACAACTGGGACGCGCTCGAGGAATGCCTCACCGACATGGAGTGGGAGGATGCGAGCGGCTACGTGATCTACTACGAGCACATCGAGGCGCTGCAGGATGCACACCCGGACCAGTTCGATACGCTCGTGGAGATCCTGCGCGACGCGGTCGCCTCGTGGAAGGAGGACGACACCGCGATGATCGTGCTGCTGGCAGGCGGCAAGCCGCCCAAGGGCGTGAAGCGGCTGAAGAAGGAAGCCGAAGCGGACTGACTGGAAATTGGGTCCCCGCCTGCGCGGGGACGACGATTGCGCGTGCCGCTACGGGCACACGACCGATATGCGCTGCGCAAGCCGCACCTCGGTGGGCGTGATCTCCGCGCGATAGGCGAGCACTTCCACGCCGGCGGCGATCGCCGCGCGCAGCGTGCGCCCGTATTCGTGGTCGATGCCGTCCGCAGGGCGCACCTCGCGCACGTCGCCGCGCTGCACGCAGTAGAGCTGCACCGGGCGTGCCCCGTGCGCCTTGAGCCGCATCAGCTCGCGCAGGTGCCTCGTACCACGCTCGCTCACGCAATCGGGGAAAAGCGCCACGCCGCGGGAAGCGGCCGCGGTCACGTTCTTCACCTCGACGTAGCACGGCGCGCGGCCTTCGGACTCCAGCAGCAGGTCCACGCGGCTGCGCTCCTCGCCGAAGAGCACTTCGCGGCGCACGCTCGAATAGCCGCGCAGCTCGGCGATGACCCCGGAGGCGAGCGCTTCGGCCACGAGCGCGTTGGGCAGCCCGGTGTTGATGCCGACCAGCACCTCGTCGGTCACCTCCACCAGCTCCCACGTGTGGCGGTACTTGCGCGTGGCGCTGTCGCTCTCGGAAAGCCAGACGCGGCTGCCCGGCTCGCAACATCCCATCATCGAGCCCGTGTTGGGGCACGACGCCGTGATCACGCCCTGCGGAAGCTGGATGTCGGCGAGGAAGCGCTTGTAGCGGCGGATGAGCCGGCCTTCGACGAGCGCGCGCGGGTAGCGCATTCAGTCCGCGGACTGTTGCTGCTGCCCTTCCTGCGAGTCGATCTGGCGGCGGACCTCGTCCATGTCCAGCTCCTTCACCTTCGAGACCACCTGCTCGAAGGCGCCTTGCGGCAGCGCACCGGGCTGGGAGAAGACGATGATCTGGTCGCGAAACACCATCAGCGTGGGGATCGAGCGGATCTGGAAGTGCCCGGCGATCTCCGGCTGCTCCTCGGTGTTCACCTTGGCGAACACCACGTCCGGATGCTTTTCCGCCACCTTCTCGAACACGGGCGCGAAGCCGCGGCATGGGCCGCACCATTCGGCCCAGTAGTCGACGATGACCGTCGGGTTGGAGGTGACGACCTGCTCGAAATTTTCCTTCGTGAGCTCGATGACGGGCATTGCAGCCTCCGGCGTTCGCGACAGTCGCAAGGTTTGGACACTTTGACCGAACGCGGTTCCGCCGGCCAATGGGAAATTCCAATCCTCGCCATAGGCGCGGCCAATCCGTTCAGACCATGCGTCCCGGCCCTTTTGCCTCACGCAGGCTGGCCGCCATCTGCGCGAGCGCCGCGGCGAGCCGGCGGACGGCCTCGTGGGTCTCGCCGTTGCGCAACGCGCCATTCTCGTCGAACGCCTCGTGCGCGCGCGGCAGCGTGACCTGCGTGCCGAGCACGGTCACGCCGAGCCCGGCCAGGATCTGCCGCAGGTGCATGAGGCCGCGCACGCCGCCGAAGGCGCCCGGGGACGCAGCCAACAACGCCGCGAGCTTGTCGCGGTAGGGCGCGAGGCCGCTGTTGCCGCCCTTGCCGTCGCCGATGCTGCGCGACACCCAGTCGAGCGTGTTCTTGAGCAATGCGCTCACCGACGCGTTGTTCTCGGGCGAGGCGATGAGCAATGCGTCGTGCTGCATGAAGAGCTCGCGCAGCCGCATGCCGTTGGCGGGCATGCCTTCGGCCGCCTCGAGGTCGCCGTGGTAGACGGGCATCGGGTAGTCCTGGAGGTCCACGAACGTGGCCTCGGCGCCGGCCGCGCGCGCCGCCTCCGCGGCCACGCGCGCGAGCTTCCTGTTGAGCGAGTCGCGGCGCGCGCTGCCCGCGAACACGAGGATGCGCGCCGCGCTCAACCGATTCTCCGGGGGTTCATGCGTTCTCCTCGAGGCGTGCGCGCCGTTCAGGGAAGGTCGAAGAGGAGCACCTCGGCCCCGTGCCCCTGCGCAAGGCGCACCGCCTGCTCGCCCGTGACCTTGAGCGCATCGCCGGGGCCGAGCGGCTGCCCGTTCGCCTCGACCTCGCCGCGGATCACATGGACATACGCCCGGCGCCCCGCCCCCAGCGTGAATTCCGCCGCCTCGCCGGCGTCGAACAGTCCCGCGTACAGGAAGGCATCCTGGTGGATGGTGACGGAGCCGTCCCGGCCGTCGGGCGAGGCCACGAGCCGCAGCCGCCCGCGCTTGGAATCCGGGTCGAACGTCTTTTCCTCGTAGCCGGGCTGCACGCCGCGGCGGTCGGGCTCGATCCAGATTTGCAGGAAATGCACCGGGTCGCGATCCGAGCCGTTGTACTCGCTGTGGGTCACGCCCGTGCCCGCGGTCATGCGTTGCACCTGGCCGGGCTGGAGCACGGAGCCGTTGCCCATGGAGTCGCGGTGCGCGAGGGCGCCCTCGAGGACGTAGCTGATGATCTCCATGTCGCGGTGGCTGTGCGCCCCGAACCCCATGCCGGGCTGCACCCGGTCCTCGTTGATCACGCGCAGGGGACCGAATCCCATGTGCGCGGGATCGTGATAGCCGGCAAAGGAGAAGCTGTGGAAGGAATCCAGCCAGCCGTGCTGCGCATGTCCGCGCTCGGCGGCCTTTCGAGTCTCGATCATGGGCCTGACCTTCGGTTCGATTGAATGAGAACCTTTATGATGGGGTTGGACTTTCGGTTTTCCAGCGAAATGATTTGTTCCACTTATTCAATATTCTCGAATGGTCCGGCTGTCGCTTGAAGCGCTCGAGATGATGGACGCCATCGAGCGCCGCGGGTCGTTTGCGGCCGCGGCGGAGGAGTTGCATCGCGTGCCGTCAGCGATCACTTACTCCGTCCGCCAGATCGAGGAGGCGCTCGACGTGCAGCTCTTCGATCGCCGCGGTCACCGCGCCGTGCTCACCGAGGCGGGCCGCGAGTTGCTGGTCGAAGGACGGCGCCTCGTGCGCGCCGCCGAGGACCTCGAATGCCGCGTGCGGCAGGTGGCGAAGGGCTGGGAAGCGGAGCTGCGGCTGGCTGTGGACACGATGGTGGCGGTCGAGAAGCTCTTCGGGATGCTGGAGGCGTTCTACGCGGAGAACAGCGGGACGCGGGTGCGCATCTCGCACGAGGTGCTCGCGGGCACGTGGGATGCGCTCGCTTCCGGCCGCGCGGACCTCGCCATCGGCGCCGCGGGCGACGCGCCGGCAGGGCGCAACTATCCCACGCGCGCGCTGGGCAGTGTCGAGATGGCCTTCGTGGCGGCTCCGTGGCACGCGCTGGCGAGCGAGCCGGAGCCGCTCACCGATGCGGCCATCCTCGCGCACCGCGCGGTCGGCATTGCGGACACCTCGCGGACACTCCCCGTGCGCACCGTGGGTTTGCTCTCGGGCCAGGACGTGCTCACGGTGCCGTCGCTGGAGGCGAAGACGGCGGCGCACGTAGCCGGCCTGGGCGTCGGGTTCCTGCCGCGGGCGATCGCGGAGCGCGAGGCGGCCGCGGGGCGCTTGCGCATCTTCGAGGTGGAAAATCCCCGCGCTCCCGTCGAGGTGCTGATCGCGTGGCGGCCCGGCCCCACGGGCAAGGCGCTGCGCTGGTTCGCGAGCCGCCTGCAGGACCCGGCGGCCGCCGCGAGCCTGCTGCCGTGACGTACCGCGGGCGCTTCGCGCCCTCGCCCACCGGCCCGCTCCACTTCGGCTCGCTGGTCGCGGCCGTGGCGAGCTGGCTCGACGCACGCGCCGCGGGCGGGGAATGGCTGGTGCGCATCGAGGACCTCGACCGGCCGCGCAATGTGGCTGGCGCCGCCGAGGCCATCCTGCGCTCCCTCGAACGGCTCGGCCTCCATTGGGATGGCGAGGTGGTTTGGCAGAGCCAGCGCACGGCGCATTACGAGGCAGCGCTCGAGCGGCTGCGCGAGCTGGGCGTGGTGTACCGCTGCCGCTGCTCGCGCCGCGAGGTGGCCGATTCCGCCTTCCACGGCATCGAGGGCGCGATCTATCCCGGCACCTGTCGCGAGCTGCACCTGCTGCCGAGCGTGCCGGGTGCCGACCGCGCGCGGGCGCCGGAGGCTGCGATCACGTTCGAGGACCGCGTGCAGGGGCTCATCGTGCAGAAGGTCGCGCGCGAGATCGGCGACTTCGTGCTCAAGCGCCGGGACGGCCTGCACGCATACCAGCTCGCCGTGGTCGTGGACGATGCGGGGCAGGGCATCACCGACATCGTGCGCGGGGCCGACCTGCTGTGGTCCACTCCCCGGCAGCTCGCGCTGCAGCAATGGCTGGGCTATCCGCCGCCCCGCTACCTGCACGTGCCGGTCGCGGCCAACGCGCGCGGCGAGAAGCTCTCCAAGCAGACGCACGCGGCCGCCATCGACACGCTCCCACCGCAGGAAGCGCTCGCCCGCGCGTTCGCATTCCTCGGGCAGCCCGCCCAGGAGCCGTCTTCCCCGCAGGAAATGCTGCGTGCGGCAGCGGCGGCATGGCAGGTCGCGCTGATTCCCGCGCGCCCCGCCGTCGTCCTCGACGCGACGCCCGCGTAGCGGCTCAGGCGGCGATACCGCCCGCGCCCGAGGTGATGCGCGAAACCGCGCCGGCGCGGTCGTGCACGTCCAGCTTCAGGAAAAGCTGCTTGATGTGATAGGCCACCGTGTTGCCGGAGACGCCGAGCCCTTCGGCAATCTCCTGGTTGCTCTTGCCCTGCGCGATCATGAGCGCGATCTCGCGCTGCTGCGGCGACAGCGGCAGCCGCCCCATCGCCTGCACGAAGCGCAGGATCATCGGCTCCTGCCGCTGGATGCGCACGCCGACGAGGGCGTCGTCGGCGCCGGGATCGTCGTTCAGCCAATAGGCACGCATGATGTAGCGGCCCCAGCGGGAGTCGAAGGTCATCACCGGCGGCGCGCCATCCTCGCCGTGCGAGACCGCCTCCAGCTTCGCGCACAACCCGCGCAGCGCCCGCGTGGCGCGCTCGTGCACGATGGAGCGCAGGCTTGCCGGGTTGATCTCGGAGGTCGTCGCCAGCAGCAGCAGGCGGCGGCCCTTTTCGGAGCCGTGGCGAACGATGCCCTCGCGATCGGTCACCAGCATCGCCTCGTCGTCCGAGTCCTGGAACGCGAGGCTGCCGTTGTCGGCCTGGGACTCGCCGCTCGCCACCCCGTGCGCCACGTAGCGGATGACGCTCGCCAGGTCGGCGCGCTCCTTGGGCGTGAACGGGGGCGCGTCGGGCGAGCGGTAGAGCGAAAGCTGCCCCAGCGCCGCGCCCTGCTCGCGCACGATGCCGTAGAGCACGTGGTGCGCGTCCAGCCGCCGCAGGATCTCGTTGTAGTAGGCGCTCCGCGCGAGGTCGCCCTCGACGCTCGTCGCCATGACGCCGTCGGGTTGTGCGGCCCGCTCGAGGAAGGCGCGCCGGAAGGACGCCTCGCGGCCGTCGTAATAGCGCTCGAAGTAGAGCGACATCAGCTCCGGCGGCAGCATGCGCTCGGCGAACATGTTGCTCATCTCGCCGCGCGTGTCGACCCAGAAGAACGCGGCGGAATCGCTCGGGACGAGCTCGCGCAGCGCCGGCAGCAGCGACGCCATGAGCAGCTCGCCGGGCAGACCCAGGCAGCAGAGCTGGCGAATGCGCGCGCGCACGGAAGACTGCTTCACCGCGCCGTCCCCATTCCCTTGAAGTCGAGCAGCAGGTAGGCACGCACGGGACGCGCGAAGCCGTGCAGCGGGATGTCGCCCATGTCCTCGGCGAAGACCAGCGCCTCGACCTCCGAGTGCACCCTCTGGGACACGAGGATGTGCCCGGGCTCGGCCATGTCGCACAGCCGGCTCGCCATGTTGGTGACGGTGCCGATGGCGCCGTAGTCGATGCGGCCCTCGAATCCGATGGCGCCCACCGTGGCGTAGCCCTGCGCGATGCCGATCCCCAGCCCGAGCGAATAGCCCTTCTTCTTCCACTGCGCCGAGAGCTGCAGCGCGTCTTCCTGCATCGCGAAGGCCATCTCGACCGCGCGCCGCGCCGGATGCTGCAGCGGCAGGGGATCGTTGAAGAACACCATCAGGCCGTCGCCCGTAAAGCGCTCGAGGGTGCCCTGGTACTCGAGCACGCGCCGTCCCATCGCGGCGTGGAATTCCGCGAGCGCCTTCATGACTTCCTCGGGATCCGCGGTCTCGGCGAAGGCGGTGAAGCCGCGCAGGTCGAGGAACACCACCGTGATCTCGCGCCGGTGGCTCGCCAGCGGATCGTCCGCGCCGCCGGCGAGGATCAGCTCGGCGAGCTGGGGCGAGAAGAAGCGCTTGAGCCCCATCAGCTTCTCGGAGCGCGCGACCTCCTCGGCCACGCGCGCCTCGAGCGTGCGGTTCAACGCCGCGAGCTGCGAGGCCTGGCGCTGCACGGTGTCGTACAGGCGGCGGATGCGAAGCAGCGAGCGCACGCGTGCGAGCAGCTCCGGCGGGTTCACCGGCTTGGCGATGAAGTCGTCGGCGCCCACCTCCAGCCCGCGCACGCGTGCCTCGCGATCCTCCAGCGAGGTGATCATCACGACCGGCAGCATCTCGAGGGCCGGCTGCGCGCGGATGGCGCGGCACACGTCGTAGCCCGAGATGCCGGGCATGAGCACGTCGAGGAGGAGGAGGTCGGGCGGGTCGCGGCGCATCGAATCGAGCGCTTCCTGCCCGCTCGCCGCGGCCTCGACGCTGTAGCCGTGGAACGCGAGCAGGTCCTCGAGCAGCTTCAGGTTGGCCGCGGTGTCGTCGACGACGAGCAGGCGCCCCCCGTCGCGCGTCGCGGCGTTCGGTGGGGCGCTCGCGGTGGCGTGTGCGCTCATGGCGGTTTTCTTAGTATCGATGCGATCAGGTCGAGCAGTTGACGAATGTTAACCGGTTTGGCGACATAAGCGTCGAATCCCGCATCGATGATCTTGCGCCTGTCGGCGTCCATCACCGAGGCGGTCACCGCCAGGGCCGGGAGGGCCGCGCCGCACGATGCGCGCAGCCGCGGCAGCAGCTCGTAGCCGGAGAGTCCCGGGAGCTGGATGTCGAGCAGCGCGAGCGCGGGCGCCGTGGCCGCGACGTCGTCGAGCGCCGCCTCCGCGCTGCCGAACGCCGCGACCTCGTAGCCGTGATGCGTGAGCACGTCGCGCAGCAGCCGCCGGCTGCGCTCGTCGTCCTCCACGACGAGGATGCGCTCAGGCATCGGCGGCCAGCGGCGGGAACCGCGCCGTGAAGACCGAGCCCTGCCCGGGCCGGCTCTCGACCGTGAGCGTGCCGCCGTGCAGCTCGACCAGCCGCCGCGAGAGCGCCAGGCCGAGGCCCGTGCCCTCCGCGCGCCGCGAGCTGGTCCCCGCCTGGCGGAATTCCTGGAAGATCGCTTCCTGGTCTTCGGGCTCGATGCCGATCCCGGTGTCGCGCACGCGCAGGAGCAACGCGCCATCCTCGACCGCGGCGTGCAGGGCGACCTCGCCGCCGGGCGGCGTGAACTTGACCGCGTTGGAAAGCAGGTTGATCACGACCTGCTTGAACTTGCGCTCGTCGCCGCGCCACGAATCCGTGCCCGGGCCGGCTTCGCAGGAAAAGCGCAGGCGGCCGCGCAGCGCGCGCTCGCGGATCAACGTGGCGCAGTTCTCGACCGCGGCGCGCACGTCGAACGGGTGCACGTCCAGCTGCATCCGGCCGGCCTCGACCTTGGACAGGTCGAGGATGTCGTTGATGAGCGAGAGCAGGTGCTGGCCCGACAGGTGGATGTCGGAGACGTACTCGAGCTGCTTCGCGTTGAGCGGGCCGAACATCTCCTCGCGCAGGACGTCGGAGAAGCCGATCACCGCGTTCAGGGGCGTGCGCAGCTCGTGCGACATGTTCGCCAGGAACTCGCTCTTGTGGCGGTTGGCCATCTCGAGCTGTGCCGTCTTCTCGGCCACGCGCTGCTCGAGGCCCGTCGTATAGCCCTGGAGCTGGTCGGCCATGCGGTTGAACTCGCGCGCGAGCGCCTCGACCTCGTCGCCCGTGCGGATGACGATGCGCGCCGAAAAATTGCCGCCGGCGATCTCCTCCGCCCCGCGCCGCACCTCGAGGATCGGCCGCGCGAGCCGGCGCGCGAGCACGTACCCGGACACGAGCGCCACGAAGAGGCCGATGCCCATCACCGTGAGCGTGCGGCTGAGCGAGTCGTACATCGCCTGCAGCACCTCGCGCCGCGGCTGCTCGGCGACCACGAGCCATTGCGTGGCCGGAATGAGCGCGGCGGAGATGAGGACGTCGCCGCCCTCGAGCCCGCGTCCCTCGAACATGCCGACGACGGTCTCGCCGCCTTGCGCGACCTGCGCGCGGATGCGCTTGAGCGGGGTGTATGCGGAAAGGTCCGGCCGCCGCACGACGAGGCTCAGGTCGGGGTGGGCGACCAGGTTGTCCTGGCCATCGACGGCGTACACGAAGCCGCCGTGCCCCACGCGGATGTCGCCCACCACGTCGCCCACGAACTTGAGGTTGAGCTCGGCGAGCGTCACGGCGCCGCCGCGTCCCGCGTCGCGCAGCGCCAGCGTGAGGTGCGGCACGGAGCCCTCGCGGAAGAACGCGGCGCTGTAGTAGGGCTGGCGCGGGCGGGACTTCACGAACGCGTCGAGGCCGGCCACGTCGCGGCCGCTGTCGACCTCGTCCAGCTCCGAGCGCGACACGCGCAGGCGCTCGCGGCCGTTCGCATCGACGCCGCGCACCTCGGTGATCGCCGGCACCAGCTTGAGGATGCGCTGGTACTCGAGGCGCCGCTCCGTGAGCCCGAGGAGGCCCGCGCTCCACGGCAGCCCGCTCACGTCCACCAGTTGCCGCTCGATCGACTGCAGGAACTGCCCGATGCGGTCGGCGGCGGCACGTGCCTCCGCGCGCTGCAGCGCGGCGGCATCGCGCCGGCTCGCGTCGTAGTCGAAGGCCATCTCGACGATGCCCTCGGTGACGAGCACGCCCCCCACCAGCGCCACGAAGATCGCGGCGTACTTGCGAAAGAGCGATTTGCGCAGCGGTGTCGCCATCGATCAGGGCGCCGCGTCGCGGGGATAGAAATCGGTGGCGAGCAGCAGCAGGCGCTGGGGCGGCGCCGGGCGCGTGCGGCGCCAGGTGTCCGTGTTGATGGCGAAGCGGAAGGCCTCGGGATGCTCGACCGGCAGCTCCCCCACGGGAAAGCCCTGCAACACGCTGCGCGCCATGCGCACGACCCGCCCCGACGGATCGTCGAACGACTGCGAATAGGACATGAGCCCGCCCATGCGCACGAAGTGGTCGTTGCCGTAGATCGCGGGAAGGCCCGACTCGCCGAGGAGGGCCACGATCTCGGCGCCGAAGCGGTGGGTCACGCCCGCCTCCGGCACCAGCCACGCGTCGACGCCGCCGGCCGCATGCCGCACGGCGGGTGCGAGCTGGTCGAGCGACTGGAAATGCACGCGCACGATCTCGATGCCGAGCGGGCCGCCCGCGGCCTGCGACATCTCGCGGAAGGCGCTGGTGGAGAACGCGTAGCGGTCGCCCAGGACGCCCACCCGGCGCGTGTTGGGGAAGGCCTGCCGGAGTATCTCGAGCTGCTTCGCGCCCAGCGGCACGTGGAACGAGAAGCCCGAGACGTTGCCGCGGGGCCGCTGCGTGTCCGTCACCAGGCTGGAATCGATGGGGTCGCTGATGCTGATGAACAGGATCGGGATGGCGTGCGTCTGCTCCCGCAGGCCGTAGACCAGGTCGGCAGCGGGCGCCACGATGAGCGCCGGACGCGCCGCCACGATCTGCGCGGAGGCCGCCCGGATGGCTTCGGGCGACAGGACCGAGACCTGGCGCACTTCCACCGTGGCGCCGGTCCCGGCCTCGATGCGGCTCGCGAGCGTGTGGATATCGACGAGCCCCGGGGGCTGGGGCTCGATCAGGATGACGCGAGGTGGCGGGGCATGGCCCGTCCAGCCGCAGGCGGCGGCGAGGGTGCAGGCGGCGAGTGCAAGGTGCGTTGCGCGCATGGGGCTGGAACCCTCGATCGGGCGGACCTGGGACGTTCTGTACGCAGCGGCCCCGCACATCCTCCGTTGCTGGTTCGGAGCGTGCCCAGTTTGTCACGATTCGATCCCGGGCCGAACCGGCCGCTCCTACCCCCCGAGGTAGGGTTCCGCGGCAGGCACTGTCCTATGCTGGCGGGGATGACCCCCGGAGACCGCCCCGCGTTCAGCCTGTCGCCTGCGAGCGGCTCGCAGGCGCAGGCGTATCGTCTTCGCCGCGCCGAATCCGCGCGTGACTGGGAGGAGGTCGCGGCGCTGCGCCATGCCGGCCTCGCCAGCCGCGGCGAGATCCTGCCATCCGCGCGGTCTCCCGTGCCGGACGAGATCGACAGCGCAACCAACACCATCACCTTCCTGCTTTCCGCCGAGGGGCGGGCACTGGGCACCACCCGCTCCAGCGTCACGGCCCCGGCGCGCCGCGCGCCGCTTCCCGCGCAACGCGTGTTCGGCCGCGAGATCGTCGCCGCCTTCGGCCCCGATGCGACCATCGTCGAGGCCAGCCTCACGTTCGTCGACGTCGTGCTCGCCCACGATCCGCGCGATGCGCTCTTCCGGCTCTTCAAGGCGCACATGCTGCATTGCGCCGCGGAAGAGGCGCAGGCGCTCGTGGTCACCGCGCGGCTGCCGCAGCTGGGCTTCTACCGGCGCTCGCTCAACATGGAGATCCTCTCCGGCGCCGAGGCATGGCCCGGCATGGCCACGCCGCGCGTGCTGATGGGCGTGGCGCTGCGGCAGCACGGGCCGGCGCTCCTCAAGCGGCTGCCGGTCTTCGGCGCGACTCCCGAGGAAGAACGCGCCTTCGCGGGGCTCTGAACGCCGCGATGCCTTCCTAGAAACCGATCGCGCAGCCGTCCTTGCGATGGTCGCTGCCCGCGCAGTAGCCATCGTCCAGGCGGTAGATGAGCTGGGCGCCGCCGAAGCCGAACTGCGGGCGGTCCGAAGGCACCACGCGGTGGCCGCGCGCCGCCAGCGCTTCCCTGACCGCGGCCGGCATCGCGTCCTCCACGCTCACCGTCATGTCGGTGTTCACGATCCAGCGCGGGCCGTCGCTGCAGGCCTGCGGGTTCTGGTTGTAGTCGATGAGGCGCACCACCATCTGCACGTGGCCCTGCGCCTGCATGTTGCCGCCCATGACGCCGAAGCCCATCACCGGCTCGCCGCCGCGCGTGAGGAAGCCCGGGATGATCGTCTGGAACGGGCGCTTGCGCGGCCCGACGAGGTTGGGGTGGCCGGGCTTGAGGCTGAACCCCGCGCCGCGGTTCTGCATCGAGATGCCGGTGCCCGGCACGACGACACCGGAGCCGAAGCCCATGTAGTTGGACTGGATGAACGAGAGCATCATGCCGCGCTCGTCCGCGGTGGTGAGGTACACCGTGCCGCCACCGGCGGGAATGCCGGCCTTGTGGTCCTGCGTGCGCTTCATGTCGATGGCCTTCGCGCGCTGCGCGAGGTACGCCGGATCGAGGAGCTGCGCGGGCGTGACACGCATGTGCTCGATGTCGGTCACGTTCGCCCAGACGTCGGCGAGCGCCATCTTCATCGCCTCGACCTGCAGGTGGACGCTGTCCGGCGAGTCGACGGGCATCGACGCGAGGTCGAAATGGCGCAGCATGCCCAGCGCCATCAACGCGGCGATGCCCTGGCCGTTGGGCGGGATCTCGTGCAGCTCGTAGCCGCGGTATTCGACCGCGATGGGATCGACCCAGTCGTTGCGGTGCTCGGCGAGGTCCTGCGCGGTCATGGCGCCGCCCTCGGCTTGCGCCGCCAGCGCGATGCGCTCGGCGAGCGGCCCGCGATAGAAGCTCTCGCCGCGCGTGGAGGCGATCTCCTCGAGCGTTTCGGCCTGCTGCGGGCAGTAGAAGCGTTCCCCCGCGTACGGCGCGCGGTTCTTCGGCAGGAAGGTCCACGCGAACTCCGAGAAGGCCTTCAGCGCGACCGCCTGGTTGGCCCAGCTCTGCGCCGTGATCGGCGAGACGAGGTAGCTTTCGCGCGCGTAGCGGATCGCCGGCTCGAAGAGCTGCTCGAAGGGCAGCTTGCCGTAGCGCTTCGAGAGCGTGACCCAGGCGGAGACGCAGCCCGGCACGGTGACGGCGTCCCAGCCCAGCTTCGGCATCTCGCTCTTGCCCGCGAAGCGCTCCGGCGTCCACGCCGCGGGCGAGCGGCCCGACGCGTTGAGCCCCACCAGCCGCTGGCCATCCCAGAGGATCGCGTACGCATCGGAGCCGATGCCGTTGGAGGTGGGCTCGACGACGGTGAGCGCGATCGCGGCGGCCAGGCCCGCGTCGACCGCGTTGCCGCCCTTCGCGAGCATCTGCAGCCCGGCCTGCGCGGCGAGCGGCTGCGAGGTGGCGACGACGTTTTTCGCGAGCACGGGCATGCGCTGCGAGGGATACGGGAAATTCCAGGAGAACATTCGCTTCACTCCGCCTTGATGTCGTTGTCGTGGATGACCTTGGCCCAGCGCTGCGTGTCGGCGCGGACCATCTGCGCGAATTCCGCCGCGCTGCCGCCCGCGGGCTCGAACCCGAGCTGGTCGAAACGCTCGCGCACGCCGGGCTCCGCGAGCACCGCGTTGACCTCGCGGTTGAGGCGCCCGGCGATCGGCGCCGGCAACCCGGCCGGGCCATACAGGCCGAACCAGGTGCGGCTCTCGAAGCCCGGCAGCGTGTCCGCGATCGGCGGCACGCCCGGCAGCAGCGGCGAGGGCTGCGCGGTCGAGATGCCGAGCGCCTTCAGCCGGCCGGCCTTCACGTGCGGCTGCACCGTCATGATGTTGTCGAAGAGGATCGCCAGCTGCCCGGAGATGAGGTCCGGCACCGATTGCTGGATGCCCTTGCAGGGCACATGCGTGAGGCGGATGCCGGCGAGGCTTGCGAAATGCGCGGTGGCCAGGTGCACGACGCTGCCCACGCCGCTCGAGGAGTAGTTGAGCCGGCCCGGATTCTTCTTCGCGAGCGCGATCAGCTCCGCGAGGTCGTTCACGCCGAGCGAGGGAGGCACGTCCAGGACGCGTGCGGCGCTGCCCAGCCACACGATCGGCGTGAATTCCTTCTCCGGGTCGTACGGCACTTTCGACAGGTACGGATTGACCGAATGCGTGCTGCTGGTGGCGAGCTCGAGCGTGTAGCCGTCGGGCGCGCTCTTCGCGAGCGAGAGCACGCAGCAGGCAATGAATCGCGCAAGCATGGAGGGAGTGTTCTGCGAAGGGGAACGCGGCAGGAAGGCTTCCGGCCAGATGTTAGCATCGCCGAAAAGAAGGAGCCGCGATGACGAGCGAGATATCCGCGCTGGTGTTCGATGCCTACGGGACGCTGTTCGACGTGCACTCCGTCGCGCGCCTCGCCGAATCGCTCTATCCCGGCAAGGGAGCGGCATTGTCGGCCGCGTGGCGCACGAAGCAGCTCGAATACACGTGGCTGCGCAGCCTCATGGGCCGCTACGAGGACTTCAACCGCGTGACCGTCTCCTCGCTGGGGTGGGCGCTGGAATCCCTCGGCCTGCGCGAGGAGGAGCGTGCCTCGCGTGCGCTGATCGAGGAGTATCGCCGGCTCGCCACGTTCCCCGAGGTGCCCGCGGCCCTCGAGTCGCTCTCGAGGCGCTGCGCGCTCGCCATCCTGTCGAACGGGCACCCCGGGATGCTCGATGCGGTCGTCGCCCACAACGGCCTGCACGAACGTTTCCGCGGCGGCGTGCTGTCGGTGCATTCCACCGGCCTCTTCAAGCCCGCCCCGCAGGTCTATGCGCTCGCCGAGGAGGCGCTCGGCGTGCCGCGCTCGATGATGGGGTTCGTCTCCTCCAACGGCTGGGACGCCGCGGGCGCGAAGGCCTTCGGCTTCCGTGTCTTCTGGATCAACCGCAACGGCGCGCCCGTGGAACGGCTGGGCGTGCGCCCCGATGCGGTGGTGACCAGCCTCGCCGACATCGAGCAGCACCTCGGCTGATCACCCTCGCATCCACGCAGCGCCGGCGGCGGAGGCCTCGTCCCCCGCGCAGCGGGCGTGCTACTTCATGAGGCCCAGCAGTCGCGCCGAAGACAGGTACGCCTTCTTCCGCTCTTCCAGGAAGGCGGGGATCTTGTCGTAGGTGTAGTCGATCAGCTCCAGCCCCTGCTCGACCATCTTGCGGCGGAACTCCGGGTCGCGATTGATCTCCTCGAACATGTCCGAGAGGCGGCGGCGCATCTCCTCCGGCGTGGACTTCGGCACGCCGATGCCCCGGTAGCCGCCGTCCACCCAGTCGATGCCGAGCTCGCGGAACGTGGGCACCTCGGGGAAGTACGGCAACCGTTGGGGTGTAGCCACGGCGAGGAGCCGCGTCTTGCCGCGCTGCGCGATCGCGAGCGAGGAATAGGTCATGGCGCCATCCACGTGCCCGCCGAGGAGCGAGGCGATGAGGTCGCCGGTGCCCTTGAATGCGACATACGTGGTCTTGATGCCCGCGGCGTCGTTGAGGCGCGCATGCGCGGCGTGGTTGGCCGAGTTGGTGCCCGAGCCCGCGAGGTTCAGCTCGCCGGGCCGTTTCTTCGCCTCGGCGATGAAGTCCTGGTAGGTCTTGAACGGGGACTCGGAGCGCACGGCGATCGCGTCCGGCGTGTAGTTGAAGAAGATGATGTTGGTGATGTCCTCGGTCTTGTACTGGACATTGCCCTCGAGCGGCTGCAGAACGATGTGCGGCAGGTTGGTGCCCATCACCAGGTAGCCGTCGCCGGGGAACTGGTTCAGCTGCGACCAGGCGAGGGCGCCGCCGGCCCCGGCCTTGGATTCGATGACCAGCTCCTGGCCCCACTTCCTGCGCCACACATCCTGCTGCAGCCGTGCCGCGATATCCGACTCGCCGCCGGGCGCGAACGCGATCAGGTAGCGGACGGGCCTGTCCGGATACGCCGCGCGCGCGGGAAGCGCGAGCGATGCCGCCAGCGCACCCCCCGCGGTCATGAATTCACGCCTTCTCATGGTCCCTCCTCCGTTCATTGGATATTCATGGGGCGGCGCCTCGCGCCGCTACAGCGCTTCGGCGATCGCCTTGCCGACTTCCCCGGTGCCCGCGGTGCCGCCCATGTCGCGCGTGCGCGGGCCTTCCTGCAACACACGCTCGATCGCGCGCACGATCGCGTCCTCGGCCTCGCGGTAGCCCAGGTGCCCCAGCATCATCGCGCCCGACCAGATCTGGCCGATGGGGTTCGCGATCTTCTTGCCATGGATGTCGGGGGCGCTGCCGTGCACCGGCTCGAAGCACGACGGAAACTCGCGCTCGGGGTTCATGTTCGCCGAGGGTGCGATGCCGATCGTGCCCGTGCACGCGGGCCCGAGGTCCGAGAGGATGTCGCCGAAGAGGTTGGAGCCGACGACGACGTCGAACCAGTCCGGGTGCTGGACGAAGTGCGCGGTGAGGATGTCGATGTGGTACTGCGAGGTCTTCACGTCGGGATACTGCGCCGACACCGCCTTGAAGCGCTCGTCCCAGTACGGCATGGTGATCGAGATGCCGTTGGACTTGGTCGCCGAGGTGACGTGCTTGCGCGGGCGCGTGCGCGCGAGCTCGAAGGCGAACTTCATGATGCGGTCGGTGCCGCGCCGCGTGAACACCGAGAGCTGTGTCGCGAACTCCTGGTCGGTGCCGGCGTACATGCGCCCGCCAGCGTTCGAGTACTCGCCCTCGTTGTTCTCGCGCACGACCCAGAAATCGATGTCGCCCGGCTTGCGGTTGGCGAGCGGGCTCGGCACGCCCGGCATGAGGCGCACGGGACGCAGGTTCACGTAGAGCTGGAACTCGCGCCGGATGGGGATCAGCAGGCCCCACAGCGAGACGTGGTCGGGCACGCCGGGAAAGCCCACGGCGCCGAGGAAGATCGCGTCGTGGTTGCGGATCTGCGCCAGGCCGTCCTCGGGCATCATGCGGCCGTGCTTCTTGTAGTACTCGCAGCTCCACGGCTTCTCGTCCCATTCCAGGGCGAAGCCGAACTTGCGGCCGGCGGCTTCCAGCACGCGCTGGCCTTCCGGCACGACCTCGTTGCCGATGCCGTCGCCGGCGATCACTGCGATGCGATGACTCTTCACGGGCGTTCCCTGTTCCTTGTCTGTTGGGTACACGTCATTCGAAGAACTGCTCCAGCTCGGCGATCACGGCCTGCGGCACTTCCTCGGCGAGGTAGTGGCCGCCCTCCAGGGCCTTGCCACGCACGTCGTTCGCCACGCGCCGCCATTCGTCGAGCGGCCTGAAGCAGCGCTCGATGATGCCATGCCGTCCCCACAGCGCGAGGAGCGGTGCGGCGAGGCGCTTGCCGGCTTCGCGGTCGGCGCGATCGTGCTCGAGGTCGATGCCCGCGGCGGCGCGGTAATCCTCGCAGCTCGCGTGGATCGCCCCCGGCGTGAAGCAGCGCTCGTACTCGGCCCATGCCTCGGGCGCGAAGGGCTTCATGCCCGCGCTGCCTTCGGCCATCTTGTGGCGCAGGTACTGCTTCACGTCCGCGCCGATCATGCGCTCGGGCACGGGCGCGGGCCGGATCAGGAAGAACCAGTGCCAGTACGCACGCGCGAAGGCGTCGTTCGTCTGCTCGTACATGGCGAGCGTGGGCGCGATGTCGAGCACGGCGATGCGCATCACCGCCTGCGGATGATCCGCGGCGAGGCGGTGCGCCACGCGCCCGCCGCGATCGTGGCCCGCGAGGAAGAAGCGCTGGTGGCCCAACGCGCGCATCACCTGCACCTGGTCCGCCGCCATCGTGCGCTTGGCGTAGCTCGCGTGGTCCGCGGCCGCGGCGGGCTTGCCCGAGTCGCCGTAGCCGCGCAGGTCCGCGGCGACCACGTTGAAGCGCTGCGCGAGCGCGGGCGCCACGCGGTGCCACATCGTGCATGTCTGCGGGTAGCCGTGGAGGAGCAGCAACGCCGGGCCCGGCCTTTCGGGGCCGACCACTGCATGGATGTCGGCGCCGTCGACGGGGATGGTCACGTGGCGGAAACCGGGAAAGAAGGGAGAAGTGGGTGCCATGGTGGCCGTTATCGTAGCGCGCCGTCGCGGCGGCTTGTTCAGGGCTTCCCCAGCAGCTCGCGCAGCTCGCCCTTCACCACCTTGCCGTAATGGTTCTTCGGCAGGCGCTCCACGAAGCGGTACTCGCGGGGCCGCTTGAAGCGCGCGATGTGCTCGAGGCAGAGGCGATCGAGCTCTTCCGCGCCCGGCGCCTCGCCGCGCGCGACGATGAACGCGACGACGGCTTCTCCCCATTCGGCGTCGGCGCGCCCGACCACCGCCGCCTCGGCCACCGCCGGGTGGCGCAGCAGCACTTCCTCGACCTCGCGCGGATAGATGTTGGAGCCGCCGCTGATGATGAGGTCCTTGCTGCGGTCCTTGAGCGTGAGGAAGCCGTCGCCGTCGAGCGCTCCGAGGTCGCCCGTCCAGAGCCACCCGTCGCGCAGCGCGCGGGCCGTGGCCTCGGAATCGTTCCAGTAGCCCGACATCACCACGTCGCCACGCACGCACACTTCGCCGACCTCGCCCGCGGGGAGCTCACGTCCGCCGGCATCGCGGATCGAGACGCGCACGACGCTGTGCGGCAGGCCCACGGAAGCGAGGCGTTCGCGATGCCGCGGATGCGAGGCGTCGGCGTGGTGGCGCTTCGACAGCGCCGTGATCGTCATCGGGCTCTCGCCCTGCCCGTAGATCTGCGCGAGGCGCGGTCCCAGCACGCGCGTGGCCTGCTCCAGGTCCGCGGCGTACATGGGACCGCCGCCGTACACGAGCGTTTGCAGGCCGGTCGCGCGTGCGCCGCTCGCCTGCGCCGCATCGGCGAGGCGTTTCACCATCGTGGGCGCGGCGAAGAAGGAGACGTCTCGATGCGCCTCGAGGAGATCGAGCACTTCGGCGGCATCGAAGCCGCCGCTCCGGGGAACGACCTGGGCCGCGCCCTTCACGAGGTGCGTGAACGTGTAGAGGCCCGATCCGTGCGACATCGGCGCCGCATGCAGCAGCCGGCCGTGCTCGTGCACGGTATCGACATCGCAAAGGTACGAGAAGGTCATCTGCGCGAGGTTGCGATGCGAGAGCATCGCCCCCTTGGGGCGCCCGGTCGTGCCGCTGGTGTAGAAGAGCCACGCGAGCCCCGCGGGATCGCATTCCTGCAAGGCGAGAGGCTCGTCGCCACGGAATGGATCGAGGTCGCCCGGGGAGCCGACGAGCAGGCGCGCCTGCGAGTGCCCGCGGATGTACTCGATCTCGCGCGCGTGCAGCTTCGCGTTGATCGGCACCGCCGCGAGCCCGGCCCACCAGGTGGCGTACAGGCACTCCAGGTACTCGGGCGCGTTGGCCATGGCGATGGCTACGCGTTCGCCCGCGGCAAGGCCCGCCTTCGTGCGCAAGCCGTGCGCGAGGCGCGCCACGCGAGCGGCCAGCTCCGCATAAGTGGCCCAGGCGCGGTGCCCCACGTACACGGCGGGGGCTGCCGGCGTGGCGCGCGCCGCACGCTCGAGCCAGCTCGCCACGTTCATGTCGTCGATGCCTCGCGGGAGGAGCACATGCCAGCACCTTGCCGGAACGGGAAATGCCGGGGATTTTGCCGCACGGACGGGAACGGCGCCCAGGAACTCCGCGCGCCGCGCCGGCTTCCAACCTTCCCGGCCCCTGCGCGTGCCGACGTAGAATTCCCTCCTTTCGCCCGCGACTCGCCAATGACCACCATCGTCGTCGTCCGCAAGGCCGAGACCGCCATCATCGCGGCCGATTCGCTCACCACGTTCGGCACCACGCGCCTGGCGCCCGAATACGACCGCGCGCCGCACAAGGTGGCGATCTATCGCGACTCGTACATCGGTGTCGCCGGCAGCGCGGCGCACCAGCTCGTCCTCGAGAACCTGCTCGAGCGCCACCCCGACCTCGAGCTCCACGGCCGCGCGGCGATCTACGAGACCTTCCGCAAGCTCCATCCGGTGCTCAAGGACGAGGCGTTCCTCAACCCCAAGGAGGAGGACGACGACCCGTACGAATCCAGCCAGATGACGCTGATGATCGTGAATCCCTCCGGCGTGTACGCGGTGTATTCGATGCGCGAGGTCTTCGAGTTCGAGCGCTTCTGGGCCATCGGCTCGGGCCGCGACTTCGCGCTCGGCGCGATGTACGTGCTCTACGCCAAGGCGAAGGGCGCGGCGGCGATCGCCGAAGCGGGCGACATGGCCGGCGCGGAATTCGATACCGGCACCTCGGCGCCCGTGCTCCTGCACGAGGTCAAGCTCGCCGCGCGATGAGGCTCGACAAGTGGCTCTGGGCGGCGCGCTTCTACAAGACGCGCAGCCTCGCTGCCGAAGCGATCGCGGCCGGCCACGTCTCGGTCAATGGCGAGCGCGCCAAGCCCGCGAAGGTGCTGCGCGAGGGTGACGGAGTGGAAATCCGCCGACCGCCGTATGTCCATGCCATCGTGGTGAAGGCGCTTTCCGAGCGACGCGGACCC
>Ga0068852_100000403_pt1 | contig 28998 bp, 20 predicted proteins | sample KBSCornC22_FD_66594 | JGI IMG/M metagenome (GOLD analysis project Ga0068852, IMG submission 66594) | Corn rhizosphere microbial communities from Kellogg Biological Station, Michigan, USA - KBS Corn C2-2 | ecosystem: Host-associated > Plants > Roots > Rhizosphere > Soil ... | reverse complement strand
ATAGAGGACGACGACGATCACCAGCCAGCGGAGCAGCTCGAGCGGCATGGTCTTGACGATGAATGCGGCGACGAGGACCGCCGGAATCCCGCCGATCGCGAGGCCGACCACCACCTTCAGGTCCATCCGCCTCATCTGGATGTGGCGAACGCAGGCCCCCGCTCCCATGACCGCCGCTCCGGCGGCCATGATCGGGAATACGAGCCGCGGATCCATGCCCATCAGGCTCAGCGTGACGAGCGTCGGGGCGTAATTTCCGACACCGAAATTGAGCAGGATGCCGAAAGCGAAATTGGCCGCGATCGCGGCGATCGTCAGCCCCAGCGGGAGGCTCGCCGCAGTGCCGCCTCCCGGGAACAGGTGCAGGTTGGTCATCGCATAAGCGATCGCCGCGAGGACCAGCGCGAACGCGACCACCAGCTGAACGACCCACACGCGCGCCTGAGCGACCAATGGTGCTCCAATCAAACCTCCAAGCAGCACCGCGATCGCGCAGCCGAACAACAGCACCGGATCGACCTTCACTCCAAGAAGGATGAGGAAGATGACGCTTTCTGTCATCGCCGGCGGCGTAAGGCCAACGAGCATCGTCGGCGGGATCAACCGGTCCGGCACCATTCGGCGGAACTTCAGCCATGCCGTGGTGGGCGCAAAAGAGCCGATTCCGAGCGTATCGAAGAAGCTGACGACGGCGCCGAGCAGGACTGCTTCGGGCTTCGGCCCCGCGCGCTCCGCGATTGCCGCCCGCGCAAGGAAAAAGGTGAAGAAAAGGATCGCGAGGCCGAGCGGAACGAGAAGTGCGATGAGCATGGCCCCTCCTGCAGGTGAGGAGGCTAGCTGATCCAGCCGCGCGCACAACTCCACCGGTGAAATATTCGCTGGCCTCCTGACTCTCGCGCTCGCTTCAGGAATCTGAGGCCTCAAGCTCGAATCGTCTCGCTCTCGACCGGCCCACAGCCGGCGCGGGATCTGTTCGGGCCGTAGACACAAGCAGAGAGCGAGAAACTCACATGGCGAACGACGCGGGCACCATCCTTTCGCGAATCAAGGACGAGGAGATCGACTGGGTCGACCTCCGCTTCACCGACCCCAAGGGAAAGTGGCAGCATCTCACCATGGCCTCCGGCGTGGTGGACGAAGACAATCTCACCGACGGCTTCATGTTCGACGGAAGCTCGATCGGCGGCTGGAAGGCGATCAACGAGAGCGACATGATCCTGAAGCCGGATCTCGACGCGGCCTATGTCGACCCGTTCAGTGCGACCCCGATGATGGTCCTGTTCTGCAACGTGGTCGAGCCGTCGACCGGCGAGCTCTACGGCCGCGATCCGCGCTCGACCGCGACCCGCGCCGAAGCCTATCTCAAGCAAACCGGAGTCGGCGATACGGTCTTTGTCGGCCCCGAAGCCGAATTCTTCATGTTCGACGACGTCCGCTTCGAGGACGGCTACAACGTCAGCTACTATCGCATCGACGACATCGAGCTGCCGACCAACACCGGCCGCGAATATGAGGGCGGGAACCAGGCGCACCGGCCCCGCGCCAAGGGCGGCTACTTCCCCGTCGCCCCGGTCGACAGCGCGATGGACATCCGCGGCGAGATGGTCGCGACCATGCTCGAGATGGGGCTGCCGATGGACAAGCACCATCACGAGGTCGCCGCGTCGCAGCACGAGCTGGGCCTCACCTACGGCGGCCTGGTCGAGACCGCCGACCGGATGCAGATCTACAAATATGTCGTGCACATGGTCGCGCACGCCTACGGCAAGACGGCGACCTTCATGCCCAAGCCGATCGCCAAGGATAACGGCTCGGGCATGCACACCCACATGTCGATCTGGAAGGCCAAGAAGCCGCTGTTCGCCGGCAATGGTTATGCGGGGCTCAGCGAGACCGCGCTCTTCTTCATCGGCGGGGTGATCAAGCATGCCCGCGCGCTCAACGCATTCACCAACCCGACGACCAACAGCTACAAGCGTCTGGTCCCGGGGTTCGAAGCGCCGGTGCTGCTCGCTTATTCGAGCCGCAACCGCTCGGCGTCGTGCCGAATCCCCTATGGCGCGGGCGAGAAGGCCAAGCGCGTCGAGTTCCGCTTCCCCGATGCGCTTGCGAACCCCTACCTCGCTTATTCGGCGCTCCTGATGGCAGGTCTCGACGGAATCCAGAACCGAATCCATCCGGGCGATCCGATGGACAAGAACCTCTACGACCTTCCGCCGCAGGAGCTGGTCAACGTGCCCACCGTGTGCGGCTCGCTCCGCGAGGCGCTCGTGAGCCTGTCGAACGACCGCGCTTTCCTTACTCGCGGCGATGTTTTCAGCGACGACCAGATCGACAGCTACATCGACCTCAAATGGGAGGAAGTGATGCGCTGGGAGACCACTCCGAGCCCGGTCGAATTCGACATGTATTATTCCTCTTAATTTTGGGCTAAGCTCCGCCTTTCGGGACGCCGGTGGAGGGAACCCTCCCACCTTCCCTTTCCCTCCATCGGCATCACCGGATTTTCTCCGCAGATGCACGATTCCGTAACCATGGTGCGCGCATGATCGCGCCGCCGGAGCTACGGAGTGGGCGAATGAACATCAGGTCGAAGGTCTACGGCGGCTCCAAGCCGGAAGAGCCGATTCTTCGCGGCAAGCAGCCCAAGGGCGCCAAGTCCGACACGCTCCAAAGCGTCTCCGTTGCCCGGGAGGAGTCGCGGCGCGGCAACAGCCGCAGTGCGGACCGGCACCGGCTGTCGGAAGAACATGTCCGAGTCACTCACGCGGGCGTTTCCCACGAGGTGCAGCTGATCAATCTCTCGGGCGGCGGAGCGATGGTATGCGGTGCGCTCGATGTCCAGCTGTGGGATCGGGTCGAGCTGTACCTTGGCGAACATGGCATGATCGAATGCGCCGTGCGCTGGCTCCGCGGCGACCGCTTCGGCCTGGAATTCGCCCACGAGACCCGGCTCGATTGCTCCTCGGACGAAGCCGCAAACGTTCTGCGCGACGTGATCGCGCGCTCCTTTCCCGACATCCGCTTCGACGAAGGGAATTCCGCGCCCGCTGCCGAGACCCGCTCCAATGAGCATCGGGGCGAATCGCGCCATCCTTTGATCTGGTCCGGCGTCCTTCACCTCGACAACCAGAGCGCCAATGTTCGGGTGCGCAACATTTCCAGCGCCGGCGCAATGATCGAGTGCAGCGCGCCACCGCACGTCGGCGCCGAGCCGATCCTCGAGCTCAACGACAAGGCCGCGCTCTCCGCGACGGTCCAGTGGGTCGTCGGAGACCAGCTCGGCCTGCACTTTCACCGACCCTTCGACATGCAGCTCCTCAGTCGATCCAAACCCCAAGTCGCGCCCGCCAAATGGGTTCGTCCCGCTTATCTTGCGATGGGCAGCGGAGATTCCGATTCACCCTGGGATCCGAACTGGCGGCGGATGACGATGAGCGAGATCAGCGAAGAGCTCGAAGGCTTCCTCAAGCGCTAGAGCGGGCCCGTTCCGCCGCCCGGCTCCCATAGATGAAATAGAGCACCAGCCCGATCACCTGCGCAGTGAGGAAGAAAATCTGCGTGCGGTTCGGAAGGCTGATGAACAGATAGATGCAGCCGAAAATCCCGATCGTGCCGACAATCGGCGCCAGCGGAGTCCTGAACTTCCGTTCGCGGTCAGGCTCGCGCCGCCGAAGCACCAGCATTGCCGCACACACGGCGACGAATGCCGCGAGCGTGCCTGCGTTAGCGAGCGCCGCGATCGACGCAAGCGGAATCAGGCCGGCGAACACGCTGGTGACGATCGCGGTGAAGATCGTGATCCGAACCGGAGTGCCGCGCCGCGACACGCGCGCCAGGCTGCTCGGCAGAAGCCCGTCGCGCGCCACGGTGAAGAAGATCCGGCTCTGGCCGTAGAAGAAGGCGAGGATCACGGTCGGAAGCGCGATGACCGCCGCCGCGCCAAGCACCCGCGCAGCCCACGGCTTGCCGATCTCGCGAAGGATGAGCGCCAGCGGCTCCGGACTGTTGGCGAAGCCGGTGGTGACGACCGCGCCGATCGCCGTCGCCGCCACAGCCATGTAGATCAGCACGCAAATCACCATCGATCCGACGATCCCGATCGCGAGGTCGCGGCTCGGGTTCTTCGCTTCTTCGGCAGCAGTGGCGATCGCATCGAATCCGTAAAAGGCGAAGAAGATGATCGCCGCGGCGGCCATGACCCCCACCTCGCTCCCCGATGGGCCGTTTCGCGGGAAGCCGTAAGGCATGAACGGGTGGAAGTGCGATGCGTTGAACACCGGCAGCGCCACGGCGATGAACAGCGCAAGCGCGGCCATTTTGATCACCACCAGGACTGCGTTCACCGTCGCGCTCTCGCGCGTGCCGGCGATGAGCAAGCCCGCGACGACGACGATGATGAAGATCGCCGGCAGGTTGATGATTCCGCCAAGCTCAGGCCCCTGGATCAAAGCGTCGGGAAGGCCGAAACCGACCGACTTGAGGAACCCGGCCGCATAGCCGGACCAGCCGACCGCGACCGCGCTCACCACCAAGGTATATTCGAGGATCAGGGCAACTCCGATCATCCACGCGATCAGCTCGCCGAACACGACATAGGAGTAAGTGTAAGCGGACCCCGATGCGGGAATCATCGTCGCGACCTCGGCATAAGCGAGCGCGGCGCAGGCGCAGATCGCGCCGGCGATGGCGAAGGACAGGATCACCGCCGGGCCGGCCTTGGCCGCTCCCACGCCGATCAGCGTCAGGATGCCGGTTCCGACAATCGCCCCGACTCCGAGCGCGACGAGGTGCGGCCAGCCGAGCGACTGCCGAAGCCGGTGCTCTTCGGGCATGTCCTCGCGGGCGACCACCGTCTTGCGCACGTTCCAGTTTTTCATTTCGTGGAATCCTTCCCCTTTGCCCGCAGCCTAGCCAAGTCGTGGCTGCACAAGCAATCCGTGGACCGTGTCACCCTGATGGGTCGAGGAGGGGGGTCTGTCCACTTCGTCAACTTGTTACCTTCGTACTTCGCGATGCACTCCGGAGCTGACCCCGCGAGGGTGACAGGCGAGCGGCCAGCGAGGGTGACATCGAGGGTTACGACAGCGACCCGAACCGCCGCAATGTTGTTTTCCGCGACTCATGGAATGGAAGGAAGAAGCACGGAAACATGGCTGTAGGACAGAAAAACTTGGGTCGGCTGGACAACAGCCGCCAAGCGGTTGCCGAGGCACATGTTTGCGGTGGGCTTACTGTCTGCAACGGGTGCAGAGCTGACGCTCCGCTAATAGCACGCACGGATCGGTTGTCGGTCCTTTCCGAAGTTGTCCGCGATAAATTCGGCAAAAGTGATCTTGCCGTCGTGGTTGCTATCAAGCAGCTTGAACTCTTGGTCTATTTGGCACTTGAATTCGGCGCGACTCCGCTCCGGGGCGAGAGCCGTTGCCCGCGCTTCAGAAACTGACCACTCTCGACGTGAAATCACACCGTCATGATTGTGGTCCCATGCAGCAAACCCCCTTTTCGCGGCCTGCATTTGCTGTTGGTAAGTGAGCTTTGGGAACTGGTTGAGCGGCGTTGAGTCCGAAACCGAAGGCACAACTCCACAATAGAACCCGCGGCCCGGCTTCAACCCAGCTCGCTTCCAACTATCGGCCATCCGACGCTGTTCAGCCATCAGGTCAGTCGACGAGAGAGTGCGAGCCCCGCTGTGGGGCGGGTTCAGGACCCCGCACTCCGGCGGCGGTCCCAATTCCATCGCCCCGGCAGCGGGCCGTCGGACAACACTTTGGGACAATGGCCTCTGCGTGACTCGAATCGCTGAGGGGCTCGTTGCCTGCGCAAGTGCCGTGCCCTCGAACATCAGTGTCACGAAAAATGCAATCACGAGCCGCATGCCCGGTCTCCAGACGGACTTCGGATTCCCACGTTAGTTCTCGTCACGGGAGCCCACGCCGTCAACGGGCTCAATTAATGTCAGCTTTCCACCCATTGCGGACATTCCCAGTGAATGGGATGATCGTTCACGTGAGCGCAGTTCGGACCATAGCGCGATTGTCGGCTATCGTGGCTTGTATCGGCGGCGGCTGCAGCTTTACCGCGCAGTGGATTATGTTTCGGAAAGGCAACTTCTCAGACACCGACGGAGCAGTCTTCATCCCGTTCGTCGGAGAACACGGCGTCTACACGTCGAAACTTATCGGGGCTGCGTGGTTCGCTGGCTTGACTATGTTCCTGTTGGGATTCTCCGGGGTCGCGCTTTGCTGGAGTCTGGAGCGGCGACGCAATCAGCGAGGTGACAGCGACAAACGCTAATGGCCGCTTTCCACCCAAAGCAGACATTGCATCTGTCCTACAGCCGCGTCGCTGTGCCATGCTGACGCGATGGCCGATGCGACTTTCCTGCTGATTTCGCGATTTGCCCGCCGTTCCTCGCGCGCGCGCGCGTTGGACTGTATACTTCGTATACTTCCGGGCGCCGCCCCGTGAGAATCGCCTGCATCGGCGCCGGCCCGGCCGGGCTCTACTTCGCCATCTCGATGAAGCTGCGCGATCCGAAACACGAGATCGAGATATTCGAGCGCAACCCGCCCGGCGTGACCTTCGGCTGGGGCGTCGTCTTCTCCGACCTCACGGTCGAGAACATCACCGCCAACGATCCGGTGTCGGCCGAGACCATCACCCGCGAGTTCGCCCACTGGGACGACATCGATGTCCATTTCCGCGGAGTGACGATCACCTCGGGCGGGCACGGCTTCATCGGCATCGGCCGAAAGCGGCTGCTCGAAATCCTCTGCGACCGCGCGCGCGAGCTCGGCGTCGTTCTGCACTTCGAGTCCGAGTGCGATCCCGCCGATGCCAGGTGGCGCGACTATGACCTCGTCATCGCGTCGGACGGAATCAACTCGCGCTTCCGCGACGCGCAGCCGGAAGCGTTCGGGGTCGACGTCGACGTTCGCGCCAACAAGTTCGTCTGGCTCGGCACCAGCAAGGTCTTCGACGCCTTCACCTTCGCGTTCGAAGAGAGCGAGCATGGCTGGATCTGGGCGCACGCCTACCGCTTCGCACCCGACTGCTCGACCTTCATCATCGAATGTTCGGAAGAGACTTGGGCGAGCTTCGGCTTCGACACGATGTCGCAGGCAGAAAGCATCGCGATCTGCGAAAAGCTGTTCGCACGATATCTCGACGGCCACCCGCTCCAGTCGAACGCCACGCACCTCGTCGGAAGCGCCGCCTGGCTCAACTTCCGCCGCATCAAGTGCGAGCGCTGGACCAGCGGCAACGTCATCCTCCTCGGCGACGCCGCCCACACCGCGCATTTCTCGATCGGCAGCGGCACCAAGCTCGCGCTCGAGGATGCGATCAAGCTCGCCGAGGTGCTCACGCGCGTTTCCTCCCCATCGCAGCGCGATGGGGAGGGGAACCATGCGCAGCATGGTGGAGGGGTCGAAGGCGCCGAGCCCGTTACTTCTCCACCGCCTTCGGCGGTTCCCCTCCCCACCGCTTCGCGGCAGGGAGGAATGCTCTCGCTCGAAGCCGCGCTCGACGAATACCAGGCCGAACGCAGCCTCGAAGTCCTCAAGCTCCAGAACAGCGCGCGTAACTCGACCGAATGGTTCGAGACGCTCGAGCGCTACACCCATTTCGAGCCGCTGCAGTTCGCTTATTCGCTGCTCACCCGCTCGCAGCGGATCAGCCACGAGAACCTTCGCCTGCGCGACCGCGAATGGCTCGAGACGGTCGAGCGCTGGTTCTGGAAGCGCGCAACCGAGGGCCGCTCGAACACAACCGCTCCGCCGATGTTCGCGCCGTTCCGCCTGCGCGACATGGAGGTGCAGAACCGCGTCACCGTCTCCCCGATGGCGATGTATTCGGCGGTCGACGGCACGCCCAACGACTTCCATTTCGTCCACTACGGCGAGCGCGCGCTCGGCGGCGCCGGGCTCGTCTTCACCGAGATGACCTGCGTCTCGCCCGAAGGCCGGATCAGCCCCGGCTGCACCGGCATGTGGAATGCCGGCCATGTCGCCGCGTGGAAGCGCATCGTCGATTTCGTCCACGCGAATTCGAAGGCGAAGATCTGCCTCCAGCTCGGCCATTCGGGCGGCAAGGGATCGACGCGCGTGGGCTGGGAAGGGAACGACGTTCCGCTCGACGAGGGCAACTGGCCGGTGATGAGCGCCAGCGACGTGCGCTGGTCGCCGGCGAACCAGCTGCCCAAGCCAATGACTCGCGCCGACATGGACAGGGTCCGCGATCAGTTCGTCGCCGCGGTGCGCATGGGGCTAGAAGCGGGGTTCGACATGGTGGAGCTCCACGCCGCCCACGGCTATTTGCTGTCGAGCTTCATCACCCCGCTGCAGAACACACGCACCGACGAATATGGCGGTAGCCTCGAGAACCGCCTGCGCTACCCGCTCGAGGTCTTCGCCGCGATGCGCGCCGCGTGGCCGGGCGACCGGCCGATGTCGGTCCGAATCTCGGCCACCGACTGGGCCGGCGAAGACGGCATCACCCCGGAGGACGCAGTGCTGATCGGCGAAGCCTTCGCGCAAGAAGGCGCGGACCTCATCGACGTCTCGGCGGGCCAGACCTGGGCCGCCCAGCAGCCGGTCTATGGCCGCATGTTCCAGACCCCGTTCAGCGACCGCGTCCGCAACGAAGGCAGGCTCGCGACCATGGCCGTCGGCAACATCTACGAGCCCGACCACGCCAACTCGATCCTCGCCGCCGGCCGCGCCGACCTGGTGGCGCTGGCAAGACCGCACCTCGTCGACCCCTTCTGGACACTAAGAGCTGCCGCCCAGCTCGACTACCGAGACGTCCACTGCCCGCCGCAATATCTCAACGGCCTGAGTCAGCTAGCGCGCAACCTGAAGCGCGAGGCGGAAGCTGCAGCGGCGCTGAGGGTTTGAAACTAATGGCAGCTGATTTCTCACAGTCGTTCGATCGTCGAACAGGACGCGTGATCGCCGCTCTAGTGGCGGCAATAGGTATCGGGCTCGCCTTGGTAATAATCGCGATGGCCGCCGCAGGCTCTTGGACGCACGGAGCCTTGCTTACTTGGGTGATCATTGCCGGGTTGGCATTCAATGTGTTCGCCACGTTGGCGAGATGGATCGTGACACATAATGGGAGACAGATATTCCTCGCCGGATATTATCCCTTCGTTCTTGGCTTGGTGAAGTTGGTCGGTTTGATTTCCGTCGGAGCAATCGTGCTGGTTGCTCTCGTCGTAGGTATCATCGAGCCTTCATCCAGACAGTGGCTGCTAGAGGCCGTCATCCTCGGGCTCATTGAGTTCGCAATCATTGTTCTAGTCGCGAACGGACTGGCCAATGCCCTGATCATCACACGCCACTTGAATGGAACTTTGAACGAAACGAGCCGAACGAAGAGACAGGGAGGGCCTAGTTTGCGGGCTTGAATACCCTGAAGCTGTGCGGAGGAATCAAGAGCCTTTGGCTAGTCTGCCCTTCCCGCTCGATGCCAACGCGCGCTGCATCGTCGCGGTAATTCTCCACGACGAACGCGCCATTGTCGTAGGTGAACAGCGCCACGTGGTCCGGCGCGTCGATCTGCACGGGTGAATCGCCGAACAAATATTGCTTGATCCGCGTGATCATCGGCTGGGGGAGGTTGTACAGGTCGCCGAAATTCTCGGGCATGGTCCAGAGGTACAGCGTGCCCTTCGAATAATGGTTCATCAGCACGATCGGGAAGCCCTTCTTCGAGGCAACACCGCGGATGATTCCCCAGCTGTCGTTGGTGAAGAAATGCACCTGCGGGAACAGCACCGGAGCCGTCTTTCCGGGCTGCTTGAGCTCGGTCCCGTTGCCGGCGCCGAAGCCGTCGAAATACTGGTCGATGGAGACAATGTGCCCGGTCGTGTTCCACTCGGCCAGCTGGCCGAAGCCGCGGTCCTGCGTCGCGCTGAGGAAGCCGGAAGTGACGATTACGTTGGCGCCGCCTTCGAGGCTCTTCTGGATCTTGGCGATGATGTCCGGGTCCGCCGCCGCCGCTTCGGTCAGGAGGATGGTGTGGGCCGCCGCCGGATACTCCGGGTAGAGCTCGATCGGCACGCCGAGGTTGCCGATGTAATTGTGGAGGAAGTCCTCGCCGGTCGCGTGCGGCGGGCGGTAGCTTGCCACACCGACCGGATTGCCGAGCTCGCCGAGCACGCCGTCGACGGTGTGCAGCGCTTCGTTCGCCGCGGAGGCCCAGCCGTTACCGCGCGCCACCGGCCAGCGGAAGCTCGTCGCCTGCTTCGCCCACGGCCGCGATCCGGCGGTCGCCGGCTTGGGATCGGCCATCGCGCTCCAGTTGAACAGCATCTGCTCGGGGGCCTTGGCCAACAGCCCGTCCCACAATTGCTCGGCGTAACGGTCGATCGCCCGGATCGAATAAGTGTCGACCCATGCGCCGAGGTTCGCGCCCGGCCGGACGTTCGAAAGATAGCGGGCGATCTCGTAGCTCTCGTATTGCTGGAGCAGCTGGTCGGTGATGACCGGGTCGCGGGTCTCGGTGCCGGTGTAGATCGCGTCGAACGCATGCGCTTCGGTGGCGAGGTCGTAGCCGAGCCCCTGGAAGTGCTCGTACCAGTTCGGATATTTGATGATCATCCGGACGCGCGGATTTTCCTGTTTGGCGGGGCCGAGGACGAGCTCGCGCGCCGCCTCGTTCATTTTGGCGAGCCGGTAGTCGGTCCAGCTACGCGGGCCCTTGGCGGCGATGTCGGCGTCCGATTTCGACGTGTAAAAGAAGAAGTCGTCGAGGATCACTTCGTCGAAGTGGCGGGCGATCAGGCGCACCGCGCGTTCGCACTCGGCGCGGTCGGCCGGGTTTTCGTAGTCGAAGGTTCCGAACTGCCCGCCCGATCCGCCCGCGGCGAGCGTGACCCCGCCCGAGGTCTGAATACCCTTGGCGGCGAACTCGCGCTTGACCGTGTCGAGCTCAGCGTCGGTCGCGAACTCGTGGTTCCGGTACGCTTCGATATAGACCTTGTCGAAGTCGAGCTGCGAATGGACGCGGGCGAACTCGCGCTCGAACTCGGCCGGGTCGGCGAGCTTCCGGGTGTCGCCGACGGTAATGTAGATTGCCGCGCGGAAATTCCGGTAGGCCGAAGCTTCCGCCGCCGTCGCCAGGCTCAACAACACGAGCGCGGCACACGCCGCCACGAACCGCTGAAGACGCATTCTCGGCCCTCTCCCGTTAGCGCTATCATGAATGGCGAAACGAGAGGGGGCAAGCGGCCGGTACGCTACAGGGCCACCGCCCCCATGAAGAGTCCCCCCGAGTCATTGCCCGCGACCCATCGGATCACGCCTTTGACTGGCGGCACCTTCGGCAGCTCCAGAAAAATCTCGCAACCGGGCTCGAGCATCCGGCCGCAGCACAGGCCGAAGCCCTTGCCGGACAAGTTGACGATGCGCGCCGCGAACTTGGCGCCGGCACAACGAACCGTCACTTCGAAGTTGGTCTTGATCCGCGCGGGACGAGCAACGAACGCGCGTTCCGCCTGGCTTCCATTGTTCATTGCCCACCCCGATTCGACGTCCGGCGCGCCCCCGCGCTTGCCGGTCGTCGAGATTGTTGCGGCGGTGTCCAGCCGGCCGCGATGATCCCACTAAGGCGACCTTAATCGAGATGAGGTCACCGCGCATTCAACGAACGGGGTTGCCGGCCTGTTTACCATCGTGGAGCGGGCGGCTGCCGAGCGCGTTCCGCCGCCATGGTGTGGACGCCCGAGCCGACCTACGAAAAGCCCGAGATCAGCGTCCGCGCGACCACGCTCTACACCGAGATCGTCGCGCCGCTGATGCTGCCCTTCGTCGAGCGCCGGCTGCTCAACCTGTTCCGCTGCCGCGAAGGCAAATGCTTCTTCCAGCGCAATCGCGAGCATCCGCCGACCGGCAAGGAGTTCGACAAGCTGGTCCATTTCGAACCCGTCGCGCAGAAGAACGGCCGGACCGAGCAATATCTCTACGTCGAGAGCGCCGAGGAGATCGTCGCCTGCGCCAAGCTCCAGACGGTCGAGTTCCACGGCTGGGGCAGCCGCAGCGGCGAAGTCGAGACGCCCGACCGGCTGGTCATCGACCTCGACCCCGATCCCAAGCTTCCGTTCGCGAAGGTTCGGGACGCCGCATTCCAGCTGCACCGGTCTTTCGAGGCGCTCGACCTCGAAAGCTTCGCCCTGCTCTCGGGCGGGAAGGGGATCCACGTCGTCGTCCCGCTCGAGCCGGTCGCGCAATGGGGCGAAGTCGATCAGTTCGCCAAGAGCCTCTGTACGGCGCTCGCCGACGCAGCGCCCGACCGCTTCACCGTCGCGCTTCCGAAGCCGCAGCGGCGGGGCCGGATATTCCTCGACTTCCTCCGCAACCATCGCACCGCGACCGCGATCATGCCGTGGTCCCCGCGCGCTCGCCCCGGGATGCCTATCGCCGCGCCGGTGACGTGGGACGAGCTCGAGGGCATCGAGCGCTCCGACGCGTTCACCATTGCCGACGTCGAGCTGCTGCTGAAGCGCGCCCGCAGCCGCGCGCTTCGCAACTGGGGAGCGGCGCGCCAGCGCCTGCCGACGCTCACATAAGAAAGCGGCGGCGAAAATCGCCGCCGCCGACATTCAATGGGAGAAAGTGGTTACTTGCGATTGCTCTTGGTGCTGCTGCTGCTGCTGCGCGAGCGGCTCGCCGAGCTGCTGCTGCGATGGCCGTCGTGCATGCTGCTGCGCCCGCGGCTGCTACGGCTGCTGCTGGCGTGATTGCTGTTCTTGGGCATGATCTGGTCCTTTCACTCGAGCCCCGGTCGGGGGAACGGTGATGAAACGCCCGGATCGGGGATGAGAGCGCGCGTTCGCCGCCGATGCGGGTCAACTCGTCCGGAAAGTGCGCGTCAGCCCAGCGATTCGCTCCATTCCTTCGCCTTTTCGGCGGCGTTGAGCTCGCGGATCAGCGCATCGACGCTGCGGGTCAGCTCGGCCAGGAAGGTGATCTCGTGCCGAGCGCCGCGATAGCTCTCGGCCATCAGGATGGCGTCGATCAGGATCGGGACGACGAGGCTCTCGGGATCCTCGATCTGTTCGAGCCCGCGCAGCTTCGCCAGCGCCTTGCGCCGCGCCGCAAGCGGGTCGGCAAGCGCCTCCGTCCGTCCAATGCACCAGCTCATCCGCCCACGCTCCCGCAAAGAGCGTCAGGATATGCCTTTGCGTCCGCGCCGGAAGACGCGCCCGGCGCAGCAAAGGAGCGTTTCGCCGCTAACAGCAGTGAACCGGATGACGAGGAAGTTAGTTTCCCGGCCTCTCACGCGTCGCTAATGCACGCCCGCATCGGGAGGCGAGCTTGGTCAACCGTCTGGCGGTCGCGGCCGCATTGTTCCTGTCCCTCAACTGCTGCGCACGCCCGCAGCCGTCGACCGACACCGTCTTCGTTTCGAACGAAGCCGGATATGTGACGATGGTCGACGGCGCGACCGGCCGGATCGAAGGGCGCCTGCTGACCGGCGCCCGGCCTCGCGGAATGGCATTCTCGCCCGACGGCAAGACCTTCTACGTCGCCGCGAGCGACGCCAACCGGATCGAGGCGTGGGACGCCCGGTCCCACGACCGCCTCGCATTGTACAACTCCGGAAGCGACCCCGAACGGTTCGCCGTGAGCCCCGACGGCGGGACCCTGTACATCGCCAACGAGGATCACAGCGCGGTGTCATTCCTCGACCTCAAGAGCGGAAAGATCACGCGCGAAGTGAGGGTCGGACCGGAGCCCGAGGGCGTCGGCGTCAGCCCCGACGGGAAGCTGGTGGTCGCGACCTCGGAAACCGCCAATCTCGCCCACTTCATCGATGCCTCGACCGGCAAGCTCCTCGACAGCATTCCGGTCGGCAGCCGGCCCCGGTTCGTCCTGTTCCTCAATGGCGGAAAGACGGTCTGGGTCTCGTCCGAACAGCGCGGGACGATCAGCATCTTCGACGCTGCAACCCGCCGGATCGTCCGCACGATCGACCTTACGCAGAGCTTCGACATCCCCGAGCCGGTGCAGGCGATCGAAATGCGCGCGACGCACGACGAGAAGCGCGTGTTCGTCGCCATGGGGCGCTCGAACCGCGTCGCCGAAATCGATCCCGCCACCGACCAGGTCGTCCGCTCCTTCCCGACGGGTGAGCGGACCTGGGGCATCGGCCTCTCGCCCGACGAGACGCGGCTCTATGCGGCTAGCGGCCTGTCGGGCACGCTGACGATCATCGATATCGTCCACAACAAGGTGCTCAAGACCCTGACCCTCGGCGGCAGGCCGTGGGGCGCGATGGCGGCGGGCAAATGACTAGGCTGGTTGCGCTTGCGATGGCGGCGCTGCTGCTCGCGTCGTGCGACCTCATCCCCCAGCGCACGATCACCGCCTGCGCCGATCCGAACAACCTGCCCTTCTCCAACCGAACCGGTCAGGGGTTCGAAAACAAGCTCGCCCAGATGATCGCGTCCGACCTCCATGCGAAGCTCGATTACGTCTGGTGGGCGCAGCGGCGCGGCTATGTCCGCAACACGCTCAACGAACGTAAGTGCGACTTCTGGCCGGGGATCGGAAGCAATGTCGAAATGGTCGCGACGACGCGGCCCTATTATCGCTCGACCTACATGTTCGTCAGCCGCGCGAGCGAGAATCTGAACGGGCTGACTCTCGACGATCCGCGCTTGAAGAAGCTCAAGATCGGCGTGCAGATGGTCGGCAACGACGCGACCAATACGCCCCCGGCGCACGCGCTCGCCAGCCGCGGGATCATCGCGAACGTGCGCGGCTACATGCTCTACGGCGACTATTCGAAGCCCAACCCGCCGGCCGAGATCGTCCGCGCCGTCGAGCGCGGCGACGTCGACGTGGCGCTCGTCTGGGGGCCGCTCGCGGGCTATTTCGCGGCGCAATCGCCGGTGCCGCTGCGGCTCGAGCCGGTGACTCCGTGGATGGCCGACATGGAATATCCGATGCAGTTCGACATCTCGGTCGGCGTCCAGAACGGCAACGTCAGGTTGCTCAAGAAGATCGAGCAGATCCTCCGCCGCAGGCAAGGCGACATCCGCAAGCTGCTTGCCGATTACCACGTGCCGGTAGTCCGGACGGCCGGCTAAGCGGCGCCTTGCGCTGTCTCACTCGACCGTATGGACGCGCAGCATCGCGAGCGCGGCGATCGCCATCACCAGCGCCGCGGCAAGCATCGTCCAGATCGGCTGGTTGGGGAAAAACGCCTTCATCAGCGACCCCATGACCGTGGCGACGAGCAGCTGCGGGACGACGATGAAGATGTTGAACAGGCCCATGTAGATGCCGAGCTTGCGCTGCGGCAGGCTGCTCGCGAGGATCGCGTAGGGCATCGCGAGGATGGAGGCCCAGGCGATGCCAATCCCGACCTCCGAGAGGATCAGCAGCCTGGGGTCGCGGATGACGAGGAAGCTCGCGTAGCCGGCGGCGCCGCACAGCAGGCAGATCATGTGGGTTCGCGCCTTGCCGAGCGCTGCGCCAAGCGAGGGAAGAAGCGCGAGCGCGGCAATCGCGGCAATCCCGTTGTAGACGGCGAACAGGACTCCGACCCAATTGCCGGCGTCCTGGTATCCGGCGCTCGCCGGATCGGGCGACATGTAGAAGTTCTGCGCGACGACCGGCGTCGTGTTGATCCACATGATAAACAGCGCCGACCAGCTGAAGAACTGGACCAGCGCCAGCCGCTTCATGATCGTCGGCATGCCGGCGAAGTCGCCGACGATGTTCGTCAGCATGTTCGCCGTGTAGCCGCGGCGCGCCAGGGCGATCCCGGCAGCGCTCGCCAGCCCATAAGCAATCAGCAGGCCGCCGAGCAGGTACACTTCCTTCTCGAGCTGCCACTCGAGTACCGAGAAGACGACCGAAACGCCGATGGCGATCCACACCAGGCTCGATCCGAAGCTGCGATTAGCGAGGGCGCGGACGGTGCGCTCGTCGGCGCCCGCCTCGATCGCCTGTCCGAACCCGCTCATCTCCTCCGGCGAATATTCGCGCGTCGTCAGGACCGTCCACAGCACCGCCAGGAACAGCGCCCCGCCGCCCGCCCAGAAGCTGAAGCGGACCGTGTCCGGAATGCCGCCGGCGCCGGCGACGTTCGATGCGCCGGCCAGGTCGAGCAGCCACGGGAAGATCGAGCCGACAACCGCTCCGGCGCCGATGAAGGCGGTCTGGACGGCGTAGCCGATCGTGTGCTGGTCCTTGCGCAGCATGTCGCCGACGAAGGCGCGGAACGGCTCCATCGACACGTTCAGGCTCGCGTCGAGCATCCACAGAAGCACGGCGGCCATCAGCAGCTGGCTCGACAATGGCATCAGGAACAGGGCCAATGCGGCGAGCACGGCCCCGGCAACGAAATAGGGGCGGCGGCGGCCCAGGCGGCCGAGCCAGGTCCGGTCCGACATATGGCCGATGATCGGCTGGACGAGCAGGCCGGTCAGCGGCGCTGCGATCCATAGCACTGGAAGGTCGTCGACGCTGGAGCCGAGCGACTGGAAGATCCGGCTCATGTTGGCGTTCTGGAGCGCGAAGCCGATCTGGATTCCAAAGAAGCCGAAGGAGATGTTCCACAGCCCCGCGAGCGATTGCCGCGGACGTTCCAAAGTCGTCGCCTGATCCATCCCGCACCCTTCCTCGCGGCAAGCTTGCATAGCCGATGTGCGGGCACAATGGCCCTCGGCGGCGTGACCGTTACGAGCGGGGACGAGTTCGGCGGCGCCCGGAATGGCGATAATCGTGGTGCAGCCATTCGAACACGGGCAGCGCTTCGTGCTTCGGATAATCGAACCAGGTCGCATTTTCCCAGCCCGACCCCTTGCCGAACGGCGTGCTGCATTGGGTCGAGACCCAATAGGGCTCCCAATAGACGACGCCGATCCCGCCGGCGTCGACGGTGAGCTGCGTCAGGTCGACCATGTACCGATGCTGACCCTCCGGCGTGGCGGGATAAGCGGGAATGAGGGAGTCGGCGCCGAGCAAATTGCCCATCGAATCTTCATTCTCGAGCGTGAACGGGTAGGCGGTTTCGACGACGATGACGTTCTTGCCGTAGCGCTTCTTCGCTTCGGCGATCGTCGATTTCAGCTGCGCGAGGTTCCACTTCGACCATTTCGCGTAATAGCTGATTCCGATCACGTCGTAGCCGCGGACTCCCGCCTTGGTCGCCGCATCGAACCAGGGAATGATGTTCTCCGGCTGAGCAATGTGCAGCATGATCCTCGGCGCGATCGATCCGGTGCGGCCCGCCTCCTGGACCGCCGCGATGCCCGCGTTCAGAAGCCGCGCATTGCGTTCCCAGTTGATCGGCGCACCCGGCACCTTCCCACCGAGAAGCTCCGGATTGGTCTCGTTCCCGACCTGCACCATTTCCGGCATCTCGTGGGCGGCATCGAGCTTGCGCAGAGTCTCGAGCGTGTAATCGTGGAGCGCCTTCACCTGCTCCTCGGTGCCGAGTTTCGCCCAGGCGGCCGGCGCGATCTGCTTTCCGCCGTCCGCCCACGTGTCCGAATAATGGAAGTCGAGCAGCACCTGCAGGCCCGCCGCGTGGGCTCTGCTGATCGTCTTCAGAACGTCGGCGTCATTGCTGTACTTCGTCCAGGTCGGATTCACCCACAGCCGGACCCGGACCAGGTTGCCACCCTCCTTCTTCAGCAGCGCGAAGGGGTCGATGCGCTTGCCGTGCAGCCGGTAGACCGCCTCGCAATCCTCCATTTCGTTCACGTAGGACATGTCGGCGCCGCGATAGATGCCGCCCGCCGGCGGAGACGGCGGCGGACCGGCGAACGAGGCCGCGGACAGCGCCATCATGATCCATGCAAAGGGGTGCAGTTTCACAAGGCCATGAGCCTCATCCGGGAGGTTGCGAGTCCGTCGCCGGCAACCGAGATTTCGACCGGACCGCGAGCGACGCGCACGATCGCCTGGGCAAGGCCGTTGAACGCATGGCGATTGCTCGCGACATCGGGTTCGAGGCTGTTGGGATTGCCGTTACCGACACCGATGACCTCCCCGCCGCTCGCCGCGAAGCGCAGCAGGTTGCTCGCCGTCGGCACGGGCCGGCCGCGGCTGTCGACGACGGCAGCGTTGGCGATCACGACCTCGCCGGCCCTGGCGACGCGCCGGTCGACCGTGAGCTCGACCTCATGCGCCGGCCCGGCCGTTTCGCGGACGTCCCGCGCCGCCGGCCGGCCTCGATTGAGCCCGAGCGCTTCGAGCCGCCCGGGCGCATAGGGCACGGTCCACACGAGATGGCGATTTCTCGGCATCCGCTTGCGGCCCAGCGAACGCCCGTTGAGCTTCAGCTCAACCTCGTCGGTATTGCCGTGCGCCCAGACCTCGACCGGCTGCCCCTCGCGCCCCGGCCAGTTCCAGTGCGGCAACAAATGCACGATCGGCCGATCGGGGCGCCACCACGCGCGGTAGTAGAAGTAATTGTCCTTCGGAAAGCCGCAGGTGTCGAGAATTCCGAACTGCGATGAAATGCTCGGAAGCGAATCGAACGGCGTGGGTTCGCCGCGATAATCGAAGCCGGTCCAGACGAACCCGCCCGCGATGTACGGCCGGTCGGCGGCGATCGTCCACCATTCCTCGGCCGTGGTTGCCCACCAAGGATGTTCGGTGTCGTAGGCGCGAACGACATGCCGCGCCGGGTGGTTCGCATACTCGCCCCGAGTCGCGACCGTGCTGCCGGTTTCGGTGCCGATCACTGGCTGCGCGGGATGGCGCGCGTGATAGGCTTCGATCTGGTTCGTGCGATAGTTGAAGCCGAGAACGTCGACGACGCGCCCGATGCCATTGTCCCAGCCCTGGTCCATGGCGAAGGTCGTCGGCCGCGTCGGGTCGAGGTGGCGGACGTGCTCCTGCAGCTCGGCATTGATCCGGGCGCCGCGTTCCGTCGCCTGGTGCGGCTCCTCGTTGCCGAGCGACCACAGGATGACGCTTGGACGGTTGCGGTCGCGCCGGATCATGCGCTCGAGTTGCGATATCGCCTCGTCGCTGCTGCTGTTGACCCGCTGCTCGCAGACCATGAGCATGCCCATCTCGTCGCAGGCGTCGAGCAGCGCCGAGGCGGGTGGGTTGTGCGCGCTGCGCCACGCGTTGGAGCCCATTTCCTTCAGCTGCGCGACGCGCCAGCGATGGAGCGCGTCCGGTATCGCGGCGCCCACCCCGGCGTGGTCGTGGTGATTTGCCGTCCCGAGCAGCTTCACCGGCCTGCCGTTGAGGAAGAAGCCGTGCTCGGGATCGAAGCGAATGGTGCGGATTCCGAACTGCGTGTCGGTGGAATCGACGAGCCTGCCGGCTTCGTGAATCTCCGACCGCAGGCGATAGAGATTGCGCTGCTCGAGCGACCACAGGCGCGGCGCGGGCACAACCACCTGCTGCTCGAGCGTGCGTTGCTGGCCCGGTGGCAATTCCAGCGGAACCGGCGGCAGCACGGCCGCGACCTTGCCGTCGGGACCGACGAGCGCCTGGTGGAGGGACGCCGACGCCGGAACGTCCCGGCTGTTGAGCACGTCCGTCGCCACGCGCACCAGCGCGCCGTCGGGCCCCACCTCGGCACGAACGAACGTTCCCCATTGCGGGATGTGCAGGGGGTCAGCCCGCACCAGCTCGACGTGCCGATAGATGCCCGCGCCTTCGTAGAACCAGCCCTCGCCGAGCGTCGCGTCGGCGCGGACCGTCACGACATTGGGCCCGCCGTCATAATCGAGGAAGTCGTCGATTCGGACGTTGAACGGCGCGTATCCGCTTTCATTCCGCGCGACGTCATAGCCGTTGACGAAGATGATCGCGTCGCGGAACACACCGTCGAACTCGAACCAGAGCCGCCGCCCCTTGTCCGCGGCGGTGACGTGGATCGGCGTGCGGTACCAGCCGATGCTGTTCTGCGGGAATTCGCGCCCGATCGCCTTGAAGCCATGGGCGGCGCCGCGGTCGGATCCCTTGACCGGCGGACCGGCGGCGAACGGCAGCGCGACGGCCCAGTCGTGGGGCACGATGACCTCGTCCCAGCCCGTGTCGTCGAACCGGGGAGCCGCCGCTTCGGCCGCTTGCCCCGCTTTGGCGAACGTCCGCTGATCGCGACCGAAGCCGAAATCCTTCTCGACGTCCGCGGCGTGGCCGAGGTGAAATCGCCAGCTCGTCAGCCTCTCGCGGACGCGCCGTTGCGGCGCTTCTGCCGCCCGGGCAGTCGCGTGTGCCAATGTCCCCGGGACGGCCAGCACGACCGCGCTCGCTCCGAGAACCTCTCGGCGGGTGAGTCCCTTTCGGTTCCTTCGCAATGCCCTCACGGGCGACGGTGGTAAATCAGTCGCCGCCACGCGCAAGCGCGCTCAACGAGCGACGCTCGATTCGCGCACCGTCAGCCTGACCGGCAGGACCTGATCCTCTGCCGCGCCGGTTTCGATCGACTGGACGAGCGTGTCGATCAGCGATTCCGCCGCCCCGCGCGCATCCTGGGTCACCGAAGTCAGCGGCGGGCTTGCGAGGCTTGCGGCGGGAATATCGTCGAAACCGACGACGGCGGTCTGGGGCACGGTCCGCCCGGCCTGCTGGAGCGCGTGCATCGCACCGATCGCGGCGACGTCGCTCGCGGCGAAGATCGAGTCGAACTCGACGCCGCCGCCGATCAGTCGAGCGACCGCCGACCGGCCGTCCGCCTCGCTCGGCGCCGCGTCCGCGCGGAGCCGCTCGTCGACATCGACTCCGGCGGCGCGAAGCGCCCGGCAGTAGCCGCGCCACCGCTCCTGCACTTCGGGAAAGGCGGCTCCTCCGGTGCCGATGAAGGCGATCTTGCGCCTGCCCTGCTGGAGCAGATGAGTCGTCGCCTCGAACCCGCCCTGCTCATTGTCCGACGCGACGGTGGCGCCGATCGCGCCCTCGCCCGCCGAGCCCCAGCGCACGAAATGGGTCCCGCGCTCGACGAGCTGCTCGAGGCGCGGCCGATACTGGAGATAATCGCCGTAACCCAGGAGGATGATCCCGTCCGCCTTCCGGCTGTCTTCATAGTCCACGTGCCAGTCGGACGAGAGCTGCTGGAAGGAGATCAGGAGATCGTAGCCCCGGTCGGCGCAGCGGCGGACCATCGGTCCGAGCAGCGACAGGTAGAAGGGGTTGATCTCCGAATTGTCCGGCAGTTCTTCGAAGAAGAGGAGAGCGAGGGTCTTGGCGTGCTGGCGGCGGAGGCCGGACGCGTTCTTGTCGACCTTGTAATTGAGCTGCTCCGCCGCGGCGCGGACTCGCTCGCGTGTCGCTTCGCTGACGGACGGGTTGCCGGACAGCGCGCGTGAAACCGTGGGTTGGGACACCCCGGCGAGCGCAGCAATGTCGAACGAGGTCGGCCGCCTCTGCGTCATCGAGGTGAAATCCTAGCGCCCTGAATACGTATGTATAGCAGTTCTGCCCCGTTCCGCGTGCGTAATCCTCTGATACTCTCCTCGCGAGAGGGGGCCTGGCGGCCCCTGCCGATTGGCGCCCGGTCGCCGCGGCCGGAATGAGGGGGAAGTTTCCGATGATCAGCATTTCTTCGCGTTCGCGTTTCGCGGCTGCGGCGAGCCCGCTTGCAGTTGCGATGGCGTTCACGGCGACGGCCGCGTGGGCCGATCCTGCACAGCCCTTGCTGACCGGAGCGGCGTCCGCCGCCACGGCTGCACAGCCCGACACCGGCGCGAGCCCGACGCCGCAGGCCGACCAGGCGAACGCGATCGTCGTCACCGGCTTCCGAGCGTCGCTGCAGAGTGCGATCAACAAGAAGAAGAGGTCGGACCAGATCGTCGAGTCCGTGAGCTCCGAGGATATCGGCAAGCTTCCGGACGCATCGATCGGCGAGGCGATCGCCCGGCTCCCCGGCATCACCTCGCAGCGGCTTTCGGGCCGGGCGGACGTGATCTCGATCCGCGGCTTCGGCCCCGACTATTCGACGACGCTGCTCAACGGGCGCGAGCAGACTTCCACCGGCGACAACCGCGCCGTCCAGTTCGACCAATATCCGGCCGAGGTGATCAACCAGGTCAATATCTACAAGACGCCGATCGCGTCGGTCGTCGGCCAGGGCATTGCCGGCACGATCGACCTCAGGACGATCCGCCCGCTCGAGTTCGGGCACCGAGTCATCTCAGTCGGCGCACGGGCCGTTTATCCCGACATCGGCAAGCTCAACCCGGACGCGAAGAAATACGGCTATCGGGTCAACGGCGTCTATGTCGACCAGTTCGCCGACGGCCGCGCCGGCGTGTCGCTGGCCGCGAGCTGGGACGACGAGCCGTACGAAATCAAGGAATTCAACGCCTGGGGCTATGCCGATGGTCCTGACGGCAACAAGGTCGTCGGCGGTCTCAAGTCCTATTCGCGCTCCACGGAGCTCAAGCGGCTCGGCCTTACCGGCACGGCCGAATTCAAGCCGACGGACACCTGGACCTCGACGGTCGACGCTTTCTATTCGAACTTCAAGGACGACCAGATTGCGCGCGGCATCGAAATCCCGCTGCAATGGGGCGGCCCGGCGCCGCACGAGGTCCTTCAACCGGGATTCACGGCTTCGAACGGGCTGATTACGTCAGGTACGTACGACAATGTCGTCGGAGTGGTCCGCAACGTTCTGCAGCCGCGGCACGCGAAGCTCTACTCGATGGGCTGGAACAACCGCTACGACGGAGCCGACGGCTGGCACGGCTTCATCGACCTCAGCTGGAACAAGACCAAGCGCAACGAGCTGGTCTTCGAAACCTATTCGGGAAGCGGCTACAATTTCTCCGGACCGGGCGACAATTTGAGCTTCCAGACCGGCGACACCGGCACGGTCATGACCAGCCACAACATCGATTACAACGATCCCAACCAGATCTTCGTCACCGATCCGCGCGGCTGGGGCGGGGTTGCGCCCAACGGAGCGCTTCGGCCCGGCTACTGGAACAACCGGCTGGTCGACGACCGCATCTGGCAAGTCCATCCGGAGATTTCGAAAGACCTGGACACGAGCTTCATCTCGCGCGTGACCGCGGGCGTCAATTACACCGATCACCAGAAGTCGCTGACTCCCGACGAGGCATTCGTCCAGTTCACTGACCCGACCCTGCGCAACCTGGTCCTGCCCGATCAGTACAACCTCGGCGGGGCCGACTTCAGCTGGATCGGCATGGGCGACACGCTGGCGTTCAATCCGCAGCAGCTGCTCAACGGCGGAATCTATACGCTCGTATCGAACAACCTGAATCCGGACGTCCAGGCCAAGGCCTATGACATTCACGAGAAGCTCGCGACGCTCTACGTCCAGGCCGACATCAAGGCGCACCTCGGGTCGACCGAGCTGACCGGCAACATCGGCGTGCAGGCCGTTCATACCGACCAGCTGTCGAGCGGATTCGTCGTCACTCAAGTGTTCCCGGCCGGGGCGCTGTCGCCGGCAAGCGACGGAGCGAAATATTGGGACGTCATGCCCAGCATGAACCTGTCGTTCCGCTTTCCGAGCGACTGGGTCATCCGCGCCGGGCTTGCTCGCGAAGTGCAGCGGCCGCGGATGGATTCCATGCGGATCGCGAACGAATATGGCGTCTGCCAGACCGGTTGCGCGGATTACCCGGTGATCACCGGCTCGGCCGGCAACCCCGAGCTGAGGCCGTACCGGGCCAATGCGGCGGACCTCAGCTTCGAGAAATATTGGGGCACCAAGGGCTACGTTTCGCTCCAGCTGTTCTACAAATATTTCGACACGTTCGTGGTCGAGCAGAACCTTTCCAACGTTCCGTTCAATTACACCGGCTATCCGATCCCGGCGCCGTGGCAGACGACCGACCCGCTCGCACCCAACTATTTGCCGCCGGAGGGCATCACCAACGGCTTCATCAAGCACCCGTACAATGTGAACGGCGGCAAGATGTACGGTGCCGAGCTCGGCGCAACCTTGCCGTTCGGCGACCTGATCGGCGCGCTCGACGGCTTCGGCGCGACCGGCGGCGTCGGATGGACCCAATCCAAGGTCCACATCTATCCGGGCGCTCCGGCGAGCATGCTTCCGGGCTATTCGAAGTGGGTCGCCAACGGCACGCTCTATTTCGAAAAGTGGGGCTTCAACGCCCGCGGCAGCGTCCGTTACCGGTCGGGCTTCCAGGGAGAAGTCTCCGGCTTCGCGCAGAACAACGTGTTCCGCCAGGCCAAGCCGGAGACCATCGTCGATGCCCAGGTCGGCTACGACTTCCAGCCCGGCTCGCTGCTGAGCGGCCTTTCGGTCTACATCCAGGCGCTCAATCTCACGAACGAGCCGTTCGTGACGACCAACCCGGGCGAGGACCTGCAGGTCATCGATTACCAGCGCTACGGACGCCGCTGGATGATCGGCGCGACCTACAAGTTCGGCGCATCGACGCCGCCGCCGGCGCAGCCGGCCCCGGTGCTGCCGCCGCCTCCGCCGCCCCCGCCGGTGCAGGCTGCGCCCCCGCCGCCGCCGCCGGCCCCGCCGCCTGCGGCTGCTCCCGAGCGCGGCTTCTGAGCTAATGACGGGACCGGCGGCGCAGTGCGCGCCGCCGGCCACCCGGAGAGTTGACGATGACTGATCGAGTTGCACGACGGATCGTCGTCGTTGGAGGCGGCACGGCGGGATGGATGACCGCGGCGGCGCTGGCGCGCTTTTGCGTCCCCCGCTTCTCCGTCACGCTGGTCGAATCCGACGAGATCGGAATTGTCGGCGTGGGCGAAGCGACGATTCCGTCGATCGCGATGTTCAACAACTCGCTCGGGATCGACGAGGCGGAATTCCTCGCCGCCACCGGAGGCACCTACAAGCTCGGAATTGCGTTCGATGGCTGGGGCGACCCGGACGAGGCCTACGTCCACGCCTTCGGGCTGGTCGGAAGCGCGCTCGGGGTCCTCCCCTTTCACCATTACTGGCTGCGCGGCCGCGCGCTCGGCATCGCCAAGCCCCTCGGCCATTATATCCTTCACACCATGGCGATCGCCGGCAACCGGTTCGCGCGTGTGGAGCGGTCGCCGGGAAGCGCCGCACCCCCGCTGCCTTATGCCTACCAGTTCGACGCCAGCCTCTACGCCAGGTTCCTTCGCGGCTTTGCGGAACAGCGCGGAGTCGTCCGGCAGGAGGGCAAGATCGTCGCAGTCGAGCGCAACCAGCAGAACGGCGACGTGTCCGCCGTCCTGCTCGCCAACGGGACGCGCGTCGAAGGCGACCTGTTCGTGGATTGCTCGGGTTTCCGCGGCCTGCTGATCGAGCAGGAGCTCGAGACCGGTTTCGACGCCTGGTCGGAGTGGCTTCGGTGCGACCGCGCCATCGCGGTTACCTGTGCGCGGGTCGAGCCGCTCACCCCGTTGACCCGAGTGACGGCGCGCAAGGCCGGGTGGCAATGGCGCATCCCGCTCCAGCACCGCATCGGCAACGGGCACGTTTTTTCGTCCGCGCACATGAGCGAGGATGAGGCGACGGCGATCCTGCTCGCCAATCTCGACGGCGAGCGGACCGGCGAGCCGCGCACGATCCGCTTCACGCCCGGCATCCGCCGCAAGTCCTGGGTCCGCAACGTCGTCGCGATCGGTCTTTCGTCGGGCTTCGTCGAGCCGCTCGAATCGACCAGCATCCACGTCATCCAGACCGCGATCACGCGGCTCATCGACCTTCTTCCCGCCGGCGAGGTCAGCGACTCGACCCGCGACGAATTCAACCAGCGGACGCGCTTCGAGATGGAGCGGATCCGCGATTTCATCATCTTCCATTATCATTGCAACCAGCGCGCCGGCGAAGCCTTCTGGGACGGCCTCCGGGCCATGGACGTGCCGGAGCCGCTGCAGCACAAGATCGACCTGTTCCGCACGTCCGGCCGGGTCAGTGCGAGCTTCGACGAACTGTTCGACGCCCGCGCGTGGGTCCAGGTCATGATCGGCCAGAACCTGATCCCGGAAAGCTGGAACCCGATCGCGGACCAGCTGCCAGAGGCGCGGCTGCGCGAGTTCCTCGACGGCCTCGAGCGCGCGCATGTCGAGGAGGTCTCGCGGATGCCCGACCATGCGGACTTCGTCCGGAAATTCGCCCCCGTCAGACCCGACCTGGTGCCGGCCTGATGCCTCTCGCTGTCCTCGCGCTCCTCGCCGCGGCTGCGGCGCATGGCGATTATCGCGCGCGCCTGCCGCAAGACGAGGTCATCTATTTCCTCCTCCCCGACCGGTTCGAGAACGGCGACCCGTCAAACGACCGCGGCGGCCTCACCGGCGACCGCCTCAAGACCGGCTACGACCCGACGGCCACCGGCTTCTACCACGGCGGCGACCTCAAGGGGCTGATGAGCCGGCTCGACTATATCCAGGGCCTCGGCGCCACGGCGGTGTGGGTCGCCCCGGTGTTCAAGAACAAGGTCGTGCAGGGGCCGCCAGGGCAGGAAAGCGCGGGCTATCACGGCTACTGGATCACCGACTTCACGCAGGTCGATCCGCATTTCGGGACCAACGCCGACTTCAAGGCGCTGGTCGACGCGGTCCACGCCCGGGGGATGAAATTCTACATGGACATCGTCGTCAACCACACGGCCGACGTCATCCAGCTCTCCGAGTGCAAGAACCAGCTCGAGTGCCCGTACCGAAGCATTGCCGATTATCCGTACCAGCGGCGCGGCGGCGTCGATGGTGCAGCGATCAACCCCGGATTCAAGGGTGAAGAGGACGGCAGCGCCGCCAACTTCGCCAGGCTGAAGAATCCGAACTACGCTTACACGGTGCGGGTGCCGCAGGCCGAGCGCAACGTGAAGGTGCCGGCCTGGCTCAACGACCCGATCTACTACCACAACCGCGGCAACTCGACGTTCAGCGGCGAGTCCAGCACGATGGGCGACTTCTCGAGCCTCGACGACGTGTTCACCGAGAACCCCCGCGTCGTCCGCGGCATGATCGACATCTACGGGAGCTGGATCGACAAATATCGCGTCGACGGCTTCCGCATCGACACCGCGCAGCACGTCAATCCCGAGTTCTGGCAGCAATTCGTGCCGGCGATGCTGGCGCGCGCGAAGAAGGACGGGATTCCGCACTTCCACATCTTCGGCGAAGTGGCGACGAGCGAGATGGACCCGGCCCACACCGCGGAGCACACGCGCGTCGACAAGCTGCCGAGCGTGCTCGACTTTTCGTTCGGGCGCGCGGTGATCGATGTCGTCGCCGGCGTCGCGGGCACCGACGAGCTCGCGAAGCTCTTCCGCGCCGATCCCTTGTACGAAGGCGGGGCCGAAGCGGCGCTGCAGCTGCCGACCTTCCTCGGCAACCACGACGCGGGACGCTTCCCCGCCCTCCTTCGCCAATTCGGCTTCAAGGGCAATGATCTCGAGCTGCTCCAGCGCGACAAGCTCGGGTACGCGATGCTGCTGACGCTGCGCGGCGTGCCGACGATCTACTCGGGCGACGAGCAGGGCTTCGTCGGAAAGGGCGGAGACCAGGCGGCGCGCCAGGACATGTTCCCGAGCAAGGTCGCGAGCTACAATGACCAGCCGCTTCTCGGCACCAGCGCGACAACAGCCCAGTCGAACTTCGACACCAGTCACCCGCTCTATCGCGAAATCGCCGAGCTCGCGCACATTCGAACCACCCACGCCGCCCTGACGCGCGGGCTCCAGGTGATTCGCTATTCGTCGGACAAGCCGGGGCTGTTCGCCGTCTCGCGGTTCGACCCGAAAAGCGGCCGCGAAATGGTGCTGCTGTTCAACACCTCGACAAAGCCGCTGCGGCAGAACGTCCGCGTTGAAACCCGCTCCAGGGAATTCGAAGTGCTTGCCGGCGTGTGCCCGCTGACCGCGCAGGCGCCCGGCAGCATCGAGGTCGAGATCCCGGCGCTCGGCTATTCGGTCTGCTATGCTCGCTGAGGGAGCGCCAGCCGGTGAGTGCGCGGCCGCAACGGCCGAATGGTGGCGCGGCGCGGCGATCTACCAAATCTACCCGCGCAGCTTCGCCGACAGCGACGGCAACGGCATCGGCGACCTCCCCGGAGTGACGGCGCGGCTCGACTATGTCGCGAGCCTCGGAGTCGACGCGATCTGGCTCTCGCCCTTCTTCACCTCGCCAATGCGGGATTTCGGCTACGACGTCGCCGATTACTGCAACGTCGACCCCGTGTTCGGCACCCTCGCCGACTTCGAGGCGCTGGTCGAACGCGCCCACGGCCTCAACCTCAAGGTCATCATCGACCAGGTCTATTCGCACAGTTCGGACCAGCACCCCTGGTTCGAGGAAAGCCGGTCGAGCCGCGACAACGCGAAGGCCGACTGGTTCGTCTGGGCCGACCCGAAGCCGGACGGCTCCCCGCCGAACAACTGGCAGTCGGTGTTCGGCGGCCCGGCGTGGCAATGGGACGCGCGGCGCGGCCAATATTATCTGCACAACTTCCTCGCCGAGCAGCCCGACCTCAATCTGCACAACGGTGCGGTCCAGGACGCGCTGCTGGATGTCGCGCGCTTCTGGCTCGATCGGGGTGTCGACGGGTTCCGCATCGACGCAATCAACTTCGCGATGCACGACCCGCAGCTGCGCGACAATCCGCCGGCGGCGGAGGGCGGGAAAAGGACGCGGCCGTTCGACTTCCAGCAGCATCTCTACAACCAGTCGCACGCGGACATCGTCAAATTCCTCGAGCGGCTGCGGGCGCTGACCGACCGCTATCGCGGCTGCTTCACCCTTGCCGAGGTCGGCGGCGACGACGCGCTTGGCGAGATGCGGGCGTTCACGGCCGGCGAGCGGTTGAACAGCGCCTACGGCTTCAATTTCCTTTACGCCGACGACCTGACTCCGCAGCTCGTCGCCCGGGTCGCGGAGGATTGGCCGGAAGGTGCGGGCTGGCCGACCTGGGCGTTCGAGAACCACGATTCATCGCGTGCCATCTCGCGCTGGGCGACGAGCCAGCATCGTGAGACCCTGGCGCGGAGCAAGATGCTCCTTCTCGCGTGCCTGCGCGGATCGATCATCCTCTACCAGGGCGAGGAGCTCGGGCTGCCCCAGGTCGACGTGCCGTTCGACC